>OFOU01000854.1_pt1 | contig 21891 bp, 17 predicted proteins | sample 1542061 | NCBI WGS metagenome assembly OFOU01 (sample SAMN04209239, study PRJEB22552) | human gut metagenome | biome: gut; material: feces | host: Homo sapiens | place: USA: Oklahoma
ACATCACCGGCAGCGGCCAGGTCACCAGCGCTGCCATAGAGACATACGAGAAGGACTATTACACAGAAGAAGGATTAAAGGCTTTTGTGGAAGAAAACCTGGCAGCCTTCAACCAGGACGCGGCCAGCTTGGCTGGGGACGGAGAGAAGGCCCCAGCGGTCTTAAATGCGTGTACACTGGCAGACGGGACTGCCTCCCTGCTCATAGACTTCTCTTCTCCGGCGGCCTATATGGAATTTATGGCCGCGTATCCGGATGAGGAGAGCGGAGTCCAGGTAAAGGCCCTGTCCATCCTTTCCATGGAAGAAGCAGAGCTTGGGGACGTATCCTTGACGGCTGCGGCAGGAAAGGAAAAGGGAACGGCCGTACCGGCGGACCAGGTCAAGAAAAAATCAAAGCTCCATGTGGCCGTGGTCGAGGGCCCGGCGCTTTTAGAGACCGACGGAGCCATCCAGTACATTTCCGACGGAGTGACGCTGACGGGAGAAAACGGGGTCAGGACCCCGGACGGAGGCGTGTCCTATATAATTTTTAAATAAGGAACATACAGGGCGCTGTCCTGAAAACAGAATGAAGAGGAGAGACGATATGGAAAAGACAATGGAAAAGATCGTAGCGCTTGCGAAATCCAGAGGCTTTGTTTACCCGGGATCCGAGATTTACGGAGGCCTTGCCAATACATGGGATTACGGCAACCTGGGCGTAGAGCTTAAGAACAATGTAAAGCGGGCCTGGTGGAAAAAATTCATCCAGGAAAGCCCCTATAACGTGGGTGTGGACTGCGCCATCTTAATGAACTCCCAGACATGGGTGGCTTCCGGCCATCTGGGCGGTTTCTCCGACCCCCTTATGGACTGTAAGGCATGTAAGGAGCGTTTCCGCGCCGATAAGCTGATCGAGGACTATATGGCAGAAAAGGGCATCGAGCCGGAGACAGGGATCGACGGCTGGACCCAGGAAGAGATGAAGAAGTATATCGACGACAACAACATCTGCTGTCCCAGCTGCGGAAAGCACGATTTCACCGATATCCGCCAGTTTAACTTAATGTTCAAGACCTTCCAGGGCGTGACCGAGGACGCCAAGAATACGGTATATCTCCGTCCGGAAACGGCACAGGGTATTTTCGTAAACTTCAAGAACGTCCAGAGAACCTCCAGAAAGAAGCTTCCCTTTGGTATCGGTCAGATCGGTAAGTCCTTCCGTAACGAGATCACTCCCGGAAACTTCACCTTCCGTACCAGAGAGTTTGAGCAGATGGAGCTGGAATTTTTCTGTAAGCCGGGAACGGATCTGGAGTGGTTCTCCTACTGGAAGCAGTTCTGTATCGACTGGCTGCGGAATTTAGGCATTAAAGACGACGAGCTGAGAGCCCGGGACCATTCCGCAGAGGAGCTCTGCTTTTACAGCAAGGCCACCACAGACCTGGAATTTTTATTCCCCTTCGGCTGGGGCGAGCTCTGGGGCATTGCAGACCGTACCGACTATGACCTGACCCAGCACCAGAACACCTCCGGTCAGGATATGACGTATTTTGACGACGAGAGCAGTGAGAAATATATTCCATATGTGATCGAGCCGTCTCTGGGAGCTGATCGTGTGACGCTGGCCTTCTTATGCTCCGCATATGATGAGGAAGAGATCGGCGAAGGCGACGTAAGGACCGTTCTCCACTTCCATCCGGCCATCGCTCCGGTGAAGGTGGGCGTGCTGCCCTTATCCAAAAAGCTCAACGAGGGCGCAGAGAAGGTGTACGCAGAGCTTTCCAAATATTATAACTGTGAGTTTGACGACAGAGGAAACATCGGAAAACGTTACAGAAGACAGGACGAGATCGGAACTCCGTTCTGCGTGACCTATGACTTTGATTCTGAAACCGACGGAGCCGTTACGGTCCGCGACCGGGATACCATGGAGCAGGTACGGGTACCCATTGCAGAGTTAAAGGCATATCTGGAAGAAAAATTTGAATTCTAAATACGGAAGCAGGGCTCAGAAATGCTTTTCGGGCATCCTGGACCTGGAAGATCCGTAGAGGGAAAGAGGCGGCTGAAGGCTTTTTAGCAGTTGGCGGCCTCTTTTCTTAGAAAGGAAGCAGAAAATGGAAATAAAGAATGTAGTTCTGGCATCTGCGTCTCCCAGAAGGAAGGAGCTGCTTTTGCAGATCGGGATCCAGCCGGAGATCGTTGTGAGCCATGTGGTGGAACAGGTCACCTCCAGCGTGCCGTCAGAGGTGGTCATGGAGCTGGCGTCCCAGAAGGCGGCCGACGTGGCAGCCGGGAGAAAGGCCGGGGAGACTGTCATCGGCTCTGACACGGTGGTGGCCATAGATGGGAAGATCCTTGGAAAGCCAAAGACCCACGAAGAGGCCCGTGAGATGATCGGGATGCTGTCCGGCCGGGTCCACCAGGTGTATACGGGCGTCTGTGTGATCCTTAAGGGAGAAGACGGAAACGACCGTTCCAGGGTCTTTTTCGACAAGACCGATGTGGAGGTGTATCCTCTGACAGAGGAGGAGATCTTCCAGTACGCCATGTCGGAGGAGCCCATGGACAAGGCTGGGGCCTACGGCGTCCAGGGCTTTTTTGCCAGGTATATCAAGGGGCTTAAGGGTTCTTATGCCAATGTCATGGGACTTCCTGTGAGCAGGCTGTACCAGGAACTGAAGGAATTAAACGGAATTTAAGGAGTGCCGAAGATGATCAGACTGATCGTATCAGACATAGACGGGACCCTCACAGAGGATGGGGGAAGCCGGCTGGATCCGGAGCTTTACGAGGTGATCCTGAAGCTCAAAAGCCAGGGGATCTATTTTGCGGCTGCCAGTGGCCGCCATTCAGCCAGCATTGAATATATTTTTGATCCAATAAAGGATAAGATCTTTTACATCGGGGACAACGGGGCGTATCTGGGCTGCTATGGCAGGGAGCTTTTTCTGACCCGGTATAAGCAGGAGCTGGCTATGGACGTGATCGCCGATATGAAAGCCGCCGGTCTGGACGTTTTAGTGGACTGTGCGGACTGCGCCTATACGGATTCCAGGAATCCGGAGTTTCTCCGGTGGATGTTAAACGGATATCATTTCCGCTTAAAGAAGCTGGAGGATCTGAGTACCCTTGCTGAGCCCATTGTGAAGATCGCCGGCTGCCGTATGGAGGGCCTGGGAAGCCGGGCGGACGGGTTTAAGGAAAAATACGGAACGAAGCTTAAAGTGACCCTGGCGGGAGAGCAGTGGCTGGATACCATGGATCCGGGAGTCAGTAAGGGCGCGGCGGTGAAGCTTCTCCAGGAAAGCCTCATGATCCGTCCCGAAGAGACCATGGTTTTTGGCGACCAGTTAAATGATATCGAGATGTTAAACCAGGCGTATTACAGCTTTGCAGTGGCTAATGGACGGCCGGAGACCCGGGCCGCCGCCAGATTTCTGGCGGATTCCAATGTAAACCAGGGGCCGTTGAAGGTATTAAAGCTGTTGGTGGAGCGGAAATAATGGAAAAGAAGATGAAAAAACGGAAAAGCGCGTGGATATGCCGGGCGGCTGTCTCCATGGCGGCCATGGCGGCAGCCGTATGCTTAGGGGGCTGCGGCGCAGTGGAAACGCTGTATTCCGGAAAAGGAGAAAGGGAATACGGAAAGGCGGAGACCATGGTGATCCTGACCACGGAGCGGCTCCGCTACGAAAACGTATATTCAGAGGAGATCTGGACCGCAGAGGTGGACGGCGGTGGAACGGCCTTTGAGACGGTCCTCACAGGCCAGATCCATGATTTTTTAAAGGAGCTGAAGGTCATGAGCCTCATGGCCCGGGAAAAGGAGATCACCCTTTCCAGCCGGGAAAAGGAGCTGGCCAAAACAGCGGCCGGCCAGTATATGGACGCTCTGGGCTCTGTCCAGGCAGAGGAGTTCGGGCTGACAGAGGAAAAAGCGGAGGCCTTGTATACGGATTACTGGACAGCGGAAAAGCTGGTGGAGACCATTACAGGGGATATGAACCTGGAGGTCAGCGACAGCGAGGCCAAGGTGATCTCCGTGGCCCAGATCCAGGTTTCCGACAGGACCCGGGCAGAAGAGATCCGTTCAAAGATCCAGGAGGAGGGAATGGATTTTTTTGCCGCAGCCAAGGAATATTCAGAGGATCCGGAGATAAAAAAACAGCTCTGGTACGGCCTCATGGGAGAGGAGTATGAAAAGACGGCCTTTTCCATGGCATCCGGGGAGGTGAGCCCGGTGGTGGAGGACGGAGGGAAATATTACATCCTGAGGTGCGAAAACGATTACGATGAGGCTGCCACCAGAGTCCGCAAGGAGCAGATGATACGGGAAAAGAGAAGCGCTGCCTTTTACAGCTCCTACCAGGCGTTCCAGGCGGAACACCCCCTGACCGGGGACGAGGAGCTGTGGCAGGGGCTTACGGTCACTGGGAGCCCGGCTGTGACGGCGGATTTTTTTGAGATCTTTGAGACGGTATGTGCCGGGGAGGAACAGGTATGATCGCATTGCGGATCGAGGAACAGAAGAAATTTACCTCGGGGCTTTTTATCGGAGAGCTGTTCGATCAATTTCTTTTAAGGGAGGCGGACATCGTCACCTTCAACCGGTTCACCATCGACGGCCGGGTGCGCCGGGGCTACTATACAGGAGAGGAGCAGGGGGAGGGGAAGATCGGTGAGTTTTCCTCCTGGAGGACCATAAAGCCCGTATGCTTTTCCCTGATCCGGGGAAAGCGTCTGCCGGAGACCTTCCGCATCGTCCTCTGCCTGTCGGAGGAGGCCAGGAGCCGGTTCGTACAGGCCCATGCTCCGGGGATCCTGCCGGAGCAGGCAGGCGGCCTCTATATCAACATCCAGTATGAAAACCAGGAAATGACCTGTGTTACGGGCACATCCATGAACGTTTTCACCATGGACCGGACCCTGGAGCGGGAATGGGATGAGAGCGTAAAGCAGTTTTTAAAAAGAAGCGGGATCGCGTTTACCTGTTAGGAGGCGGCAGTTGAATTTTGATAATTACAGATATTTTGCAGCAGCGGCGGAGGAGTTAAACTTCACAAAGGCGGCCAGAAAGCTTTTTATGACCCAGCAGGCCCTCAGCAAGCAGATCGACAAAATGGAAAAGGAGTATAATACCCGGCTGTTCAACCGGGAAACGCCCATGAGCCTTACGCCGGCCGGAGAGTGTATGTACCGGCACGTCTGCCGGATTCTGGACAATGAGCGGCAGATGCGGGCAGAGCTGGACGCGGTTCTGGGGCAGGAAAGCCGGAATCTGGTGGTGGGCGTCTCCTATTTCCGCAGCAGCATCCTGATCCCGCGGATCATGAAGGAGTTTTCAGGGCTTCATCCGGAGATCTGCGTGACCGTGAAGGAAAAGAACCTGGCGGGCTGTGTTGCGGATCTAAAGCTTGGAAAGCTGGATCTGATGTTTGGTTATCATATGGAGGACGATCCGGCCCTGGTGTCCCACCGGCTGTCCCGGGAGGAGACCGTCCTGGCTGTGCCGGAGCCCATGGCAGCGGAATGCCTGTCTCCGGAGGAGATCCGAGGCTTTAAAGAAGAGGGGATCGTCTCGCTGCGTCCTTTTTCCGGATGTCCCTTTGTGCGGATGGATGCAGATACGTGGATGGGGGAGCAGTTTGACCGGTATTGCAGGGAGGATGGCTTCGATCCGAAGATCTTCGTCATATCCCAGAGCGTCCTTACGGTGCTGGAGTGCTGTGCCGAGGGCATCGGGGCAACGCTGGTTCCTGCCGGCTATCTGGACCATCTGACGGCGGAGCAGAGAAGGGGGATGGTATTTTTCAGATGGAGATATCCGGATATCATACCGTCGGGGGCCGTCCTTCATCTGAAGAGCAGCTACATCACAAAGGCAGCCATGGACTTTGTGAAGTGTTCACAGAAAATATGCGGAGAAGAGGAATCTCTTTGGAATGGATTCTTTTAGTTGTGCCATGCGACAAAAACGTTGTTTGTTAAAAATGACGGAAGAAGATAAAATAATCATAAAATATTACTAAAAAAGGAGAAAGACTTATGCAGGCAGACAAAAAGAAAAAAGAGTCCATGAGCATGTGGAAGATCATCCTCATCGTAAACCTGGCTGTGTACATCCTGTCGTTTGTGATCCCGTCGGGAGCGTACCAGAGAGATGGAAAGATGGCAGTTCCAGGCACCTATGAGGTGGTGGAAAAGACGTATCTGAACCCGGTGGATGTGATCCTGGCCGTGGGAGATACGGTATATTCCTCCTTCGGAAAGCTGTTCGTGACACTGATCATCATGGGCGGCATGATGGGGATCGTCAATTCCACAGGAGTCCTGGACCGGGCCCTGGGGAATCTGATCCACCGGCTGAAGGATAAGGCCCTGGCGATCATTCCGATCTATGTATTTGCCACAGCCCTTTTAGGCTGTGTGGGCTCCATGATCTCCACGGTGATCCTGTTCGTTCCCCTGGGACTTCTGATCGCCAGAAAGCTCCGGGCAGACCGGACCTTTGCCGTTGGCCTTGTGATCCTGGGCTCCTTCACCGGCTTCATGTCCTCCCCCATCAATCCCCTCACGGGCGTTATGGGACAGGAGATCGCCGGCCTGGTTCCCTATTCCGGCGCAGGACTCCGGACCATCGTAACGATCCTCAATGTGGCGGTGGTTTCCGCATACCTGGTATGGTGGGCAAAGCGCTGCCAGAAAAATACAGCCATATACGAGGCGGATTTCGGCGGAGAGGAGGACGTGGAGAGCGGAGAGTATGAAAATACATATAAGCCTCTTTCCGGCCGTGAAATGGCGATCCTGGCGATCTTCTTCGGCGCATTTATCTTTTTTGCTGCCGGCGGCCCGACCCTGGGCCTGGGCATGACCCAGTTAGGCTCCATTATGCTTCCCGTTGCCTTTGTGGAAGGGATCCTGGCCGGATACAGCCTGGACGATACCATGAAAAACTTCGTAAAGGGAACCCAGTCCATGTGCGGCGTTATGGTATTCATGGTCCTGGCCTCCATTATGAGCATTATTTTAAACCAGGCGGGAGTCCTGGACTCCATCGTTTATTACATCTCCATCCCCTTAAGCCATTTAAGCAGCGCTATGGCGGCTGTGGGAATGTTCATTGCAAATGCGTTCATTAACGTATTCATCGGCTCCGGCTCCGGCCAGACCGTAGTTGCCATGCCGATCATGGCTCCCTTAGCCGATGTGGTGGGCGTTACCCGCCAGATGGCAGTGCTCACCCTCCAGTACGGAGACGGCTTTACGAACCTGTTCCTGCCCACCAACGTAAACCTTATGGCATGTCTTGCCATGGCCGGTGTGGATTTTAAGCGGTGGATGAAGTTCCTGGTGCCCTGCTATGCGATCCTGTTTGTGATCATGGTCGCTTCCATCTTCATCGGAACTGCCATCGGATTTTAAGAGGAGGCCGGAAATATGGAATATAACGAAACCTTACAGGAAGAGCTGGTCCGCCTGTCGGATGAGCTGGAGGAGCAGACCCTCCGTCTGCGCCATGAAATCCATCAGTGCCCGGAGCTGTCCTTCCAGGAATTTAAAACCAGCCAGCTGGTGATGCGGGAGCTGGACCGCATCGGGATCCCTTATGAAAAGAGCCCCCAGGAGCCGGGGATCATCGCTGTCATCGACAGCGGCCGCCCGGGTAAGTTCCTGATGCTGAGAGCCGATATGGACGCCCTTCCGATCCAGGAAAAAACAGGGCTTCCCTTTGGTTCCCAGGTCCCCGGGGTCATGCACGCCTGCGGCCACGACGTCCATACGGCCAATCTCCTGGCCGTGGGAGAGCTTCTTTTCCGCACCAGAGAGCGCTGGAACGGAAAGGTAAAGCTGGTGTTCCAGCCGGCAGAGGAAAACGGCGGCGGCGGCCGTGAGATGATAAAGGCAGGACTGATGGAGGAGAAGCCGGACGCCTGCTTTGCCCTTCATGTGAAAAACGGGGCCAGCGGTCTCATTTATTTAAAGCAGAAGTACCTGTCTTCCTATTCGGACGGCTATACGCTGACGATCCATGGCCGGGCAGCCCACTCCTCCATGCCGGAGGAAGGCGTGGATGCCATTTACATTGCGTCGGCAGTGGTGTCCGCCCTTCATGGGATCGCGTCCAGAAACCTTTCGCCCATGGCCCAGGCCACGCTGAACGTGGGGACCATCCACGGAGGTTCGGCGCCCAACATCATTGCGGACCAGGCAGTCCTGGGCGTGATGATGAGAAACGTATCCAGGGAATCCAGGGATGTAATGCGCCATCAGATCGAGACCCTGGCAAAGGGGATCACAGAATCCATGGGAGGAACCTGCGACATCGCCTTCCGGGCCGGATATCCGGCAGTCTACAACGACGTAGAGTTTACAAAGACCGTGGAGCAGGCCTTCCGCAGCAATGCGGACCGGCTTTATGAGAACATGGGAGATGGCCGTCCGGAGGGGTGGCTGGTCACAGACCTGGATCCCATGCTGGGAGCCGAGGACTTCGGTTTTTTTGCTCAGGAGGCCCCGTCCTGTATGATCTTTGTGGGAACGGGAGGGGATGCGCCCATGCATAATCCCGGTTTCCAGGTGGACGAGCGTTACATCAAGCTCTGCACCAGAGCCATGGCTTTTGTGGCGGCAGAATATCTGAAATAAAAAAGGGGCCTGCGGGCCTCTTTTTTTCGTAGGAAAAAGCGTCCCATCTGCTGGAAAGAGAGCGGGATCCGGCAGAAATCTTTCTCTCCCAGATTGCAGAAACTCCGTCTTTGTAGTAAAATAAAGACAGAAAACTCCTGGCAGGGAGGTTTCATATGGGAAAAAAGAAAGGGGAAGCAGAAACTATGGAAAAATTTTCTGAACTTCAGTATGTCCGCCCGGATATGGAAAAGGTCCTGGGAGACATGAGAGCAGTCACAGAGGCTCTGAAAAATGCCGCAGACTTTGGGGAGTTTAAAGCGGCGTACATGGATTATGTGAATACGGATATCCAGGTCTCCACAGCCAGACAGCTGGCCCACATCCGGAACACCATCAATATGATGGATGAATTTTATGAGGCAGAGATGGGATATTTCCACGCATGGATGCCGAAATACGAGATCCTGGTAAAGGAAATGGGAACGGTGATCTTAAATTCTCCCTTTAAGAAGGATATGGAGGAGGAATTCGGCTCCATCCTGATCCAGAATATGGAGGTGGGACAGCTCCTTTCCAGCGAGGCCGTGGTGGACGATATGGTAAAGGAAGCAGAGTTAGCCAACCTGTATTCCAAAACTGTGGCCGGTGCGTCTGTGGAATTCCGGGGGGAAATGTGCAGCACCTACGGCCTTTTAAAGCATATGCAGAGCACAGACCGCCAGGAGCGGAAGGAAGCGTTCGAGGCCTGGGCCCGTCTGTTTGAGGGGATCTCACCGAAGATCGACGAGATCTATGACGGTCTGGTACAGCTCAGAGCCGGAATGGCACAGAAGCTGGGCTTTGAGAGCTTCATCCCCATGGGATATTATAAACGCCGCAGATACGATTACAACGCAGAGGATCTGAAGGTATTCCGCCGCCAGGTGCAGGAGGTGATCGTCCCCGCCTGTGTGAAGCTATATGAGCGTCAGAGAAAGGCCCTGGGCGTGGATACCCTTCATTATTATGACGAATCCATTTCCAGTCCCCAGGGAAATCCGGTTCCTGTGGGAGACCGGGACTATATGGTGAAAAAGGCCCAGGAAATGTACCGGGAGCTGTCTCCGGAAAGCGGGGAATTCTTTGATTTTATGGTGGAGCACCAGCTGTTTGACCTGGAGACCAAAAAAGGAAAACGGGTCGGCGGCTACTGCACCTCCCTTCCCCTGTACCATGCGCCCTTTATCTTCTCCAACTTCAACGGGACCCAGGCGGATGTGAACGTGCTGACCCATGAGGCCGGCCATGCCTTTGCTGGCTTTACGGCGGATAAATTCCAGAAGACCCCGGAGCTCTGCCACAGCACCAGCGAGATCAATGAGATCCACTCCATGGGCATGGAGCTTTGGACCTATCCGTGGATGGAAAGCTTCTTTGGAGATAAGGCGGAGCAGTACCGGAAGGAGCATTTAGCCGACGCGCTGATGAAGATCCCGTATATGGTCTGTGTGGATGAATTCCAGCACCGGGTATTTGAAAAGCCGGAGATGACGGCCATGGAGCGGAGGGCCGTATGGAGCGAACTGGAGAAGGTCTATATGCCCTGGAGAGATTATGACGGAAACGCCTTCCTTACAGGAGGCGGATTCTGGATGCAGAAGCAGCATATTTTCCTGTATCCTTTCTACTATGTGGACTACGCCATGGCCCAGATCGGCGCCTTCGAGTTCTATACCAAGATGAAGGCAGACCGGAAGGCCGCATGGGCAGATTATTATAAGCTGTGCCAGGCGGGAGGCTCCATGGGCTACTTTAAGCTCTTAGAGTACAGCGGGCTTCACAATGTATTAAAGGAAGGTTCCGTAAAGGAAGCCCTGAAGGCTGTCCTTGAGGAGCTGGAGGTATAATAAAAGAGATCTGCGGTTTATGCCGCCCGGGGCCGGGAACGTATCCTGGCTTCGGGCGGCGTTTTTTCGATTGGCCCCCCGGAGCGATCACTTTGCTAGCACTCACTTCACTCGAGTGCTAAAATTTTGTTGACATTTCCATCCAAAGGTATTACAATATCCATTGTTGCAGGAAAAATAGCCGTCGTCTGACGGAGACATACATTCAGAACAGCAGAAATATCGAAGGAGTGGATTTTTTATGGCAAAGAGCGGAAGTTTATCCATTAACAGTGAGAACATTTTCCCCATTATCAAAAAGTGGCTGTACTCAGACCATGACATTTTTTACAGAGAACTGGTGAGCAACGGCTGCGACGCCATCACAAAGCTGAAAAAGCTGGCGCTGATGGGCGAGTACGAGGAGCCGGACGGGGTGGAATATAAGGTGTCCGTCACCGTAAACCCCAAGGAAAAGACCATCCAGGTCTCCGATAACGGTCTGGGAATGACCGAGGACGAGGTGGAGGAATATATCAACCAGATCGCCTTTTCCGGGGCTCAGGACTTCTTAAATAAATACAAGGACAAGGCCAACGAGGACCAGATCATCGGTCATTTCGGACTGGGCTTTTATTCTGCGTTCATGGTGGCAGACCGCGTGACCATCGATACCTTATCCTATAAGGCAGACGCCAGGGCGGTCCACTGGGAGTCCGAAGGCGGCACGGAGTATGAGATGACCGACGGGAACAAAACAGAAGCCGGAACCACCATCACCCTTTATTTAAACGACGACAGCACCGAGTTTGCCAACGAGTACCGGGCCAGAGAGGTCCTGGAAAAATACTGCGCCTTCATGCCAGTGGAGATTTATGTGGCAGACGAGACGGCGGAGCCCCAGTACGATACCATCGAAAAGGATGAGCTGACCGATAAGGACACTGTGATCGAGACCATTGTGGAAGAGGCAAAGACCGAGGAAAAGGAGAACGAGGACGGTACAAAGGAGACTGTGGAGGTTTCCCCAGCAAGAGAAAAATATAAGATCTTAAGACGGCCCGAGCCCATCAACGATATCCATCCCCTGTGGAATAAGCATCCCAACGAGTGCACAGAGGAGGAATATAAGGAATTTTACCGCAAGGTATTCATGGACTTCAAGGAGCCCTTATTCTGGATCCACCTGAACATGGACTATCCCTTCAACTTAAAGGGGATCCTGTACTTCCCCAAGATCAATATGGAGTACGAGAGCATCGAGGGAAAGATCAAGCTGTATAACAACCAGGTGTTCATCGCCGATAATATCAAAGAGGTGATCCCGGAGTTCCTGATGCTGTTAAAGGGCGTCATCGACTGCCCGGATCTGCCCCTGAACGTATCCAGAAGCGCCCTGCAGAACGACGGCTTTGTGAAAAAGATCTCCGATTACATCACAAAGAAGGTGGCAGACAAGCTTTCCGGCATGTGCAAGACCGACCGGGAGAATTATGAGAAATACTGGGACGATATCAATCCCTTCATTAAATTTGGCTGCTTAAAGGATGAGAAGTTCGCAGAAAAGATGAACGATTATATCATCTTTAAAAACCTGGCCAGCAAATATCTGACCCTGAGGGACTGCCTGGATGCCAATAAAGAAAAGGGCCATGAAAACCAGGTGTTCTATGTGACCGATGAAAAGGAGCAGAGCCAGTATATCAACATGTTCAAGGAGGCTGGCCTGGATGCGGTGATCCTTCCCAATGCCATCGATTCCCCGTTCATCTCCCATCTGGAGCAGAAGAACGAGAAGGTGAAATTCCTCCGGATCGACGCGGATGTCAACGAGACCTTTAAGGAGAAGGAAGAGGACGACGAGGCCGCAAAGGAGCAGGCAAAGAAGGACGCAGAAAGCCTTTCAGAGATCTTTAAGAAGGCCCTTGGAAACGATAAGCTGGAAGTGAAGGTGGAGAAGCTTAAGAATGAGTCGGTGGCCTCCATGATCACCGTTTCCGAGGAGAGCCGCAGAATGGCCGATATGATGAAGATGTACAGCATGTACGGCGGCGGCGCAGACATGTTCCCGGTATCGGAGACTCTGGTGTTAAACGCCAATAACCAGCTGGTGAAATTCGTGCTGAACCACAAAGACGGAGAGAACACCGGAAAGATCTGCCAGCAGCTTTACGATCTGGCCAAGCTGGCCCATGGAAGCCTCTCTCCGGAGCGCATGACAAAGTTCATTGCAAGAAGCGGCGAGATCATGATGGACATGGCCCGGGAAGAGCAGTAAAGGACGTTTATGGAATATAAAAGACGGGACTATTTTATCACATTTACCATGCTGGGACTTTCCGCAGCGGCCCTGATGGCGTACCAGTACGCCGGGGCCCTGCTGTTCGGCCTGGCTGAAACGTGGGCAAAAAGCCAGGAGACCGGCGTTTTCCGCTGGTTTTCCTGGCTTTTTGACTCTCCCTGGACCGCTGTGCTGGTGAAATATCTGTTCGTCATCGGCGGCGCCTATCCGATTATAGCCCTCCTTTTGTGCCGGATCCCAAAGTTTAAGGGAAAGCTTCAGCCCCTGTCCCTGGCGGCCTTTCTCCTGTGTCTCATCGCCGCCATGGGGATCGGGAACGTTTTTAATCTTCTGGGCAATCTGGTGAACGCCTTTTTCTCCGCGTTCAACGGCAGGACCATTGAGGAAATGAACCCGGCGGCGGAGATGATGATGGACATGACGCCGTCCATGGTCATTTACGCCTGCTTTCTGGGACCGTTCATGGAGGAGCTTCTGTTCCGGGGCATGATCTTAAAACGGGCCAGACGGTTCGGAGACCGGACGGCGGTGGCGTTCACAGCGGTGCTCTTCGGGCTCATGCACGGAAACCTGCTGCAGTTTTTCTATGCGGCTTCCATCGGCCTGATCCTGGGCTACGTGGCCGTAAGGACCAGCAGCATCCGCTATACGGTCCTGATGCACATGGCCATCAATTCCTTCAGCACCGTTATGGTGGCCGGGCAGGAGCTGGTGGCAGCGGCCCTGGGAGACCTGGCAGCGGTCCCTTATTCCATGGCCTTCCTGGCCTTCCTCGTTTTTATGACAGCCGGCGGGGCCATGGTCCTCTGGCGGTTCGGCCCCATCTGGTACCGCCAGGTGACGGCCCATAACGGGGAAAAGAGCCCATGGAAAAAGTATGTCTACTGGAATCCGGGATTTCTTCTGTTTCTGGGACTGTGCCTGCTGGAGATGATCGTGTACCTGTTTTGAGGAAAAGCTTTTCCGGGGGATTGACTTTCCGGCAGTGAGATCCTATAATATGTAGTAATGATTACTACATCGCGCAGGGCGCGGTTTTAAGCTGGAGGAAGCGGTATGAGATATAAGATTATAGGGGACAGCTGCCTGGATCTGACAAAGGAAATGAGAAAGGATCCCTGTTATTCCATGATCCCTCTGACACTGATGGTGGGAGAGCGGCATTTTGTGGATGACGAGACCTTTGACCAGAAGGAATTTATAAAAGTAGTAAAGGAGTACCCGGAGTGCCCGAAATCGGCCTGTCCGTCTCCGGAGATGTTTAAGGAGGCGTACTGCTGCGAGGAAGAGAACGTGTTTGTGATCACTCTCTCCGCGGCCTTAAGCGGAAGCTATAACAGCGCGGTCCTGGCGAAGTCCCTTTATGAGGAGGAGTATGGGAAGAAAAATATCCTGGTGCTGGATTCAAAATCTGCGTCCAGCGGCCAGTTAAATATCGCCATGTATATCCGGGAACTCTGTGACCAGGGCCTGGAGTTTGACGAGATCTGTGAAAAGGCTGCTGCCTACCGGGACCGGATGAATACGTATTTTGTCCTGGAATCCCTGGATACGCTGAAAAAAAATGGACGCCTTACGGGGCTCCAGGCATTTTTTGCCACCAAGTTAAACATCAAGCCGGTCATGGGTGCGGACAACGGAACGATCATTAAGCTGGACCAGGCCAGGGGGATCCAGAAGGCCCTGCAGCGTATGGCGGAGATCGCCGTGAAGGAAGCTGGGACCACAAAAGACAAGCGTCTGGTGATCGCCCACTGCAACGCCCCAGAGCGCGCCCAGTTCATGAAGGAAAAGCTCTGCTCCATGGCAGAGTTCAAAGAGGTGGTCATCACCGATACCTGCGGAGTATCTACCGTATACGCCAACGACGGAGGCGTGATCTTAGCATTATAGGAGCCAGAAAAGGGCCGGGAGTATCAGTACTCCTGGCCCTGATAAATTTTATTTTCTTTCAGATACCTGGCCATGGAATTCAGCACCAGACGTTTGTTTCCGCTCCATAAGGGGGCTGTCAGCAGGGATTTGGGCCCGTCGCCGGTGAGCCGGTGGATCACCGTTTCCGGAGGAAGGAGCTTTAAACAGTCTCCCACCAGCTCCAGATACTGGGAAAACTCCAGGACCTGGAAGGCGCCCTGGCGGTACAGCCGGTCCAGGTCAGTGCCCTTTAATACATGGAGGAGCTGAAGCTTGATCCCGTCGATCTTAAGGCCTGCCAGGTACCGGATGGTTTCCAGCATATCCTCCCGGGTCTCGCCCGGAAGGCCCAGGATCACATGGACGATGACCGTCAGGCCTGCGGCCCGCAAACGGCTGAAGGCGTCCTCGAAAACGGGAAGCCCATAGCCGCGGCGGATGAACCGGGCGGTGGACTCATGGATGGTCTGGAGGCCCAGCTCCACCCATACGGGCTTTTCCTGGTTCAGCCGGGAAAGGAGAGCCACAGTCTCATCCGGCAGACAGTCGGGCCGGGTGCCGATGGACAGGGCGCAGACCTCCGGCAGGGAGACGGCTTCTGTAAACAGGGCTTCCAGATAGGGAAGAGGGGCGTAGGTGTTGGTGTAGGACTGGAAATAGGCGATATACAGGGCGTCGGGACCGGCCTTTTTCTCCACCAGTTTTTTTGCCAGGTCCGCCTGCTCACGGAGAGAGAGCTGCTTTTTGGCGGCAAAATCCCCGGAGCCGCCCTGACTGCAGAAGATGCAGCCGCCCCGGCCCACAGAGCCGTCCCGGTTGGGACAGGTCATGCCGCCGTCCAGGGCCAGCTTATATACTTTTCTGCCAAACATTTCTTTTAAATGAAAATCCAGAGAATGATAGGGTTTTCCGTTCCAGCTGTTCATGTTTTACAAAACCTTTCCACGAAACTATTGCAAGTATGTAGGTATCTATTATATAATGGGAAAAGGCTGGCTGGCAAGGACCAATGACAGCCATATGGAAAAAGGAGATGGATCGATGGAAAAAAATTTGCTGTTACAGCAGCTGGACGGCGGGAAGGCCGCGGACTTCCTGGAAAAAATGTATGGAAAGGACCATGCAAAGGAAAATAAAAACCGGTATCTCCATGTAATGGAGGGCTTTGTCCAGGCCTTTAAAAATACAGACATGTATCTGTTCACCTCCGCTGGCCGTACAGAGATCAGCGGAAACCACACGGACCACAACCATGGAAAGGTCCTGGCAGGAAGCATCAACCTGGACTGTGTGGCTGCGGCCGCAGCCAACGGGACCGATGAGATCCATATCATCAGCGAGACCTACAACCAGAGGTTTACGATCCGCCTGGACGACCTTTCTCCCAGCGAAAAGATGGCGGGGACCATCGATCTGACCAAGGGAATGTTAATGGGCTTTCAGGAGATGGGGTACAGGATCGGCGGCTTTGACGCCTTTATCACCAGCAACGTCATCAGCGCTGCCGGAGTCAGCTCCTCTGCATCTTATGAGATGCTGATCTGCTCCATGATCAATACCTTCTTTAACGGGAATAAAGTGGATGTGGTCACCTACGCCCATGTGGGAAAATATGCGGAAAACAAATACTGGAACAAAGCTTCCGGCCTGCTGGACCAGATGGCCTGCGCCGTGGGCGGCATGATCACCATTGATTTTAAGGATCCCTTAAAGCCAGTGGTGGAAAAGATCAATTATGATTTCGGAGCCCAGGACCACAGCCTGATCATTGTCCAGACAGGAAAGGGCCATGCGGATCTCAGCGCAGAATACTCCTCCATCCCCTCGGATATGAAAAAGGTAGCTGCCGTGTTCGGAAAAGAGGTCTGCGCCGATATCACAGAGGAAGAGGTCATCGCGCGTGTGACCGAGGTGAAGGAAAAGGCCGGGGACCGGGCGCTCCTTCGGGCGCTTCATTTCTTCGAGGAAAATAAGCGGGTGGAGAAGGAAGTCTGCGCCTTAAAGGAGGACCGGTTTGAGGACTTCCTGGAGCTGATCACTGAATCAGGCAATTCCTCCTGGAAGTGGCTCCAGAACTGTTATGTGCCGGGAAGCGAGGAGCAGGGCATCACCACCGCTCTGGCCCTTACAGAGCTGTTTCTTAAGGAAAAAGGCTGCGGAGCCTGCCGGGTACACGGCGGCGGTTTTGCCGGCGTGATCATGGCCATGATCCCCAATGCCCTGGCAGACGAGTATATTGCATACATAGAAAAAGCCATGGGCCAGGGAAGCGCCTACCGCATGAGCATCCGTCCCTATGGTGCCGTGTGCGTCAATGATTTTATATAAGATGGGATACAGAAAGAGAAACAGAACGCCCGGACGGCCATCGCGGCTTCTGGTGGCAGCGGTCCTTTTGGGAAGCGCCCTGGCGCTGTGGGGCTGTGCTCCGGACGAGGAGGTAAAGAGAGAACGGCAGTGTGTGACTCTGGCCGGAGGGCTCCACGGGGAGCTCATTCACAGGGAGGCCATCGCCCTGGCCGATTCAGTCAATACCTCAGAGTCCACGGTCTACGTGGAGCTGAAGGAATCCAAGGGCTCTCCTGTGAGCCTGGAAAACCTGTGCCAGGGGAAATATGATCTGGCCCTGGTATCCGGAGATGTGGTCTATGACGCCTGGAACGGGGAAGGGACCTTTGAGGGAGAGAAAAAAGAAAATTTCCGCATCCTCATGGCCTGTTATCCGGCGGCGTCCCAGTGGCTGGCCCGGAGGGACTCGGGCCTGGCCTTTGTCCATGAACTGGACGGCCGGAATCTTTCGGCCGGACCGGCGTTTTCGGAGACGGGAATGGCATCTGCGGCGGCCTTTGACGCCCTGGATATGGATGTGAAGGAAGAAAATTTCTGGCAGCGGGGGATTGAAAACAGTACAGGGATCTTAATGGACGGGACTGTGGACGGGATCCACGGCTTCCTGGAGGCTCCCGCAGACGTTTTCGTCAGACTCTCAGAGGAGACGGAGGTCTCAGTCCTTTCCTATACGGAGGAGGAGCTGGACCGGATCCTGGAGATTAATCCGGGATACCAGAGGCTCACGCTCCCGGCAGGAACATACAGGGGTCAGGAGGATCCTGTGAGGACCTTTGGCTTTCCGGTGTTTTTATGCGCCGGATCGGAGATGGAAGAAGGGCTGGCCTATGAGATCGTCAGGGCCATGGATGAAAATATAGGAAAAGCGGGAGATCCGCGCCTGGCGGCCATGGAGGATAAATCCTTTTTGTGCCAGGATGGGTCTGGGCTCCTTCACGAAGGGGCCAGGCGGTATTATCAGGAAAAGGGATATATAGATTAAACAGCTAAAAATAGCGGCGGCTTTACGCGAGGAGGGTTTTATTATGTTATATAAGCAGCTCATTGAACTTTTTGATATCTTAGACAGCGCTTCGGCATCCGGAGCACAGGTGGTGGAATATCTCCGCTCCATCGTTCCGGACTGCCAGGTGGAGACTTACCCGTTGGAGGGACCCAAGGGCCACACAGATATGGTGCGGATCCTGATCCCCGGAAAGAACGGAAAGAGCAAAGGCGGCTCTGCAAAGACCATGGGTATCTTAGGCCGTCTGGGCGGCCTGGGAGCAAGACCGGAGCAGCTGGGCTTCGTTTCTGACGGAGACGGCGCTTTAACGGCTCTGGCAGTGGCTGCAAAGCTTCTGGATATGCAGAAAAAGGGTGATTTCTTAGAGGGAGACGTATTTATCTCTACCCACGTATGTCCCGACGCGCCCACCACGCCCCATGAGCCCGTTCCGTTCATGAACTCCCCGGTTGAGACCTGGCAGGTAAATAAGGAAGAGGTTACCGATGACCTGGACGCCGTTTTAGTGGTGGATACCACCAAGGGCAACCGGATCATCAATCACCGCGGCTTTGCCATCTCCCCCACTGTGAAGGAGGGATACATCTTACGGGTCAGCGAGGATCTTCTGGATGTAATGATCAGCACCACAGGACGGCTGCCCCACGTATTTGCCTTAAGCCAGCAGGATATCACTCCCTACGGAAACGGCCTGTACCACTTAAACAGCATTTTACAGCCGGCAACAGCCACCAAGGCCCCGGTGGTAGGCGTGGCAGTGACCACAGAGACCACAGTGGCAGGCTGTGCCACCGGAGCTACCCATCTGGAGGACCTGGAGGATGCAGGACGGTTTATGCTGGAGGCAGCCAAGGCCTTTGGAAATGGTCTGTGCTCCTTCTACGATGAGGAGGAATTTGGACGGATCCAGAAGCTGTACGGCTCCATGGAGCACTTCCAGACCCTGGGGAAACAGTAATCGGAGAGTTATAAAACATCGGCTTCGATGCATGTCGAAAAACAGGGAAATACATGGTATTTTGAGAAATGTCTGATAAAATCATATTGAAAGGAGGTCTTTCAATATGAGAGAAGACGATTTTGAGGTATATCTCCGGAACACGAATCTGTCGGAAAATACCATCGCATCCTACAAATTTGCTGTCAAGCAGTATTTCGCCCAGTTCGATACGGTGACGCAGAAAAAGCTGCGGGACCATAAGATGTGGCTGATCGAATCCTATAAGCCCAAAACGGTGAATTTAAGGATCCGCGCCATCAACTGCTACCTGGACAGCATTGGAAAGGGAGAGTGGAAGCTGCAGTTTGTAAAGGTGCAGCAGAAGGCCTTTCTGGAGAATGTGATCAGCGAGGCGGATTATGAGTATTTTAAAAGCTGCTTAAAGCGGGACGGAGAGCTGTTCTGGTATTTTGCAGTCCGCTTTATGGCAGCCACCGGGGTCCGGGTCAGCGAGCTGATCCAGATCAAGGCGGAGCATGTACAGATCGGATATATGGATCTGTATTCCAAAGGCGGAAAGCTGAGGCGGATCTACATACCGAAGCTTTTGCAGGAGGAGGCGCTGGCCTGGTTGGAAGGAAGAAACCAGACCAGCGGCTTTCTTTTTTTAAACAAGCAGGGACGCCGGATCACCACCAGGGGTGTGGCGGGACAGCTGAAGGTCATGGCCCTCCGGTACGGCATCGATCCGGCGGTGGCCTATCCCCATTCCTTCCGCCACCGGTTTGCCAAAAGCTTTCTGGAACGGTTCAATGACCTGGCCCTGCTGGCGGACCTTATGGGACATGAGAGCATTGAGACCACCAGGATCTATCTGAGGAGGACCAGCACCGAGCAGCAGGCCATCGTGGACCGTGTGGTGGACTGGTGAGGCCTGGTACGGCGTATTTTCCACTCTTTCCTCATGAAATCGTAAGAAAAATATCATGGTTCATCCCGGGAAAAAATTTGACAGGAACCCTTATAATCTGCTAAAATGGGTTACGGTATGTATATAAATCCGGAAATTCCCGGAGATGGAGAGTATCAATGACGGATGAAGAGAAAGTAACGGAAAAAAAGAATAAGGTACAGCCGGAGGAGAATATTGAACGGCTGAAAAAGATCCGGCAGAAACGGACCAGCGGCGTTTCCATGAAATATATGGCGGGCGCAGGCGCGGCTGTGGCAGTCGTGATCGTCGTGGCTGTGGCTGGAGGCGTTCTGGGAAAGAGCGGGGAAAGCCGGGCCGGAAGGATAAAGGTGGAGACCGTGGAGGCGTCCCTGGAGACGACGGCTCCGCCGGAGACCAGCGGGGAACCGGCGTCCATTGTTCTGGAGACCACCCTTTCGGCGGAGGAGATCGCCGAGAAGGAGCATGACGAGGCGGTCCAGAAGGTCCTGGACGGTTATGCAAACCTGGGGATCGCCGGGGTATCCGGCTATCTGAATGTGAGAAAGATCCCGGAGACCTATGGAGAGGTGGTGGGAAAGCTTTTAAGCGGCGGTGCCTGTGAGATCATCGACACCTCCACCGACGGCTGGTATAAAATATCCTCCGGCGGCGTCACCGGCTACGTCAGCTCCCAGTATATCTATACGGGCGACAAGGCCAGGGAGGTGGCGGCGGAAAACGTCATCCAGCGGGCAGTGGTCAGCACAGATAAGCTGAATGTGAGAAAAGAGCCCAGCCAGGACAGCGAGATCATGGGCCAGGTCTATAAGGACGAGCGGTATCCGGTGGAGAGCATCCAGGACGGCTGGGTGCAGATCGACGACGGATATCTTTCTGCGGACTATGTGACCGTCCGCTATGCCCTCAATGAGGCCCGGAAGCAGGATATGCGGACCACGGTCTTAAGTCTTTATGAGAATCTGGGCGTTTCCAACGTGAGCAATTATCTGAACGTCCGGGATAAGGCCAGTGAAAGAGACGGAAAGATCATTGCAAAGCTGCCCAGCAACGCGGGCTGTGATATCCTGGAGACCACGGATGACGGATGGTATAAGATCCGTTCCGGAAAGATCACAGGCTATGTGAAGTCAGAGTACATACTGACAGGCCAGCAGGCGGAGGATAAGGCCATGCAGGTGGCAAAGCTCATGGCCATTGCCAACACCGACGGCGTCAACGTCCGGTCCGAGCCCAATACGGAATCCAGGATCTGGACCCAGATCGCCAGCAGCGAAAAGTTCCTGGTGGTCAGCCAGCAGGACGGCTGGGTGGAGATCGAGCTGGATGATTCCACTGCCTTTATCTCCAGCGATTACGTGGATGTGAAATACGGCCTCAATGAGGCGATCCCCTATACTCCGGTGGTGGAGGCCCCGGCAAAAGGAAATGGAAGCACTGGAAGCTCTAAGCCGTCTGGCGGGACCACGTCAAAGCCTGGTAAGGGCGGAAGCTCCAAGCCATCCGGCGGAAGCGCCAACGACGGGGCGGCCGGTTCCAGCGCAGGAAGCGTTTCCTCGAAACGGGCCCAGATCGCCAACTATGCCGTGCAGTTTGTGGGCAATCCTTACGTATGGGGAGGCACGAGCCTTACAAACGGCGCGGACTGCTCTGGCTTTACCATGTCTGTCATGGCCCACTTTGGGGTATCCCTGCCCCACAGCTCTGCGGCCCAGGCAAACTGCGGAAAATCCATCAAATCCAGCCAGATGCGGCCTGGAGATCTGGTATTCTATTCCGGCAGCGGCGGCGGGATCAACCATGTGGCCCTTTATATCGGCAACGGCCAGGTGGTCCATGCCTCCAGTAAGCGGACGGGAATCAAGATCTCTTCCTGGAATTACAGGAGCCCGTCCAAGATCGTCAACGTGCTGGGAGACTAATGCGGCAGCGGCCGGCTTCCTCC
>OFOU01000857.1_pt1 | contig 21864 bp, 27 predicted proteins | sample 1542061 | NCBI WGS metagenome assembly OFOU01 (sample SAMN04209239, study PRJEB22552) | human gut metagenome | biome: gut; material: feces | host: Homo sapiens | place: USA: Oklahoma
CCAGTGTTTTTGCCAATCTCTGCTTTTAATATATTGACACCACATGTATATGCGTAATCCGAAGTACGGTAAATCTTAATCATCAACTCATTATATTTTTCGGGTAACGGGCAAGTATCTGTGGCCTTGTATGTACCATTTAATTTCCATTCTAAATTGCTATCTATGTTATCCTTTACCTGCTTAAGGTACGCGCTGGATGGGACCTTATTTGTATCTGTGGACTCTGTCTGCACGATATCAGTCTTTTTAAGATAATCCGCCAATTTCGTGGTAAGGGCTGTATTGCTTACCAGCTCCAGGGCAACCTTACGGGCCAGCGCATCCAGCATGGCCTGGGCATTACTGTCCGCTCCGGCAGCTACGACAAGCCCCTGTGTATCTGTTGCCTTAACGGATGTTGCCGTACCGTCAAATTCCGTAACCCCTGCACACTGTTCTGCATAGCCTTTAGCTGCCTCGCAGTATGCCTTTGCATTATCTTTTGCATCTCCTTCTTCCACACCTCCAACCGCATACCTCTGTGACTTGCTTGCATAATATTTTGCATTATTGCCTTCAAATCCGGTGCCTCCGATGGCCCAGCCCTGCGCCGTACTGGCTGCCTGTTCCGCCACACCTTTGGACGTCTGCGCATCCAGGGTATACTGGCGGATGGTGGACATGACTGTAGGCTCTAATTTCGCCAGGGTGATTTTCCCGTCTGGTATGTCCGCTGATATGTTCTTGCCATTGACTGTGAATCGTATCCGGTCCGTGCTTGAGAAGGTATACGTGTCTATAAACTTGCTTAGGGATACCTTTTGTTTGGTCCCGTCGGCCAGCTCCAGCACAAAACTATCACCCTCCAGATAACAATTAAGTGCAATCTTTTCAACGGCCGTGTCGTGTGTAAATGTGGAGCCATCAAAGCGCGTGAAGGTCATGATGCCTGTGGTATCATCCATGGTAAAATCAATAATGACGTTAGCCATATCCGCGGCATCCGCCTTGTCCTGGGCCAGTATCAGGATACGGTTATCCATCTCATTAATGCCATCCTCCATGTGGTTTAAATGTACTGCATTAATAGGAGATTCAATACTCGGTTTATCCCGCCACGTAAATGGAGAATAGTATTTAGACAGCGTTTTCGCCGCCCTGCCCATCCTGCTCAGTAGTCCCACTCTTATCACTTCCTTTCTGTGGTTTTAGATAACTTTCCAAGGACTTACCAGATTCCAGTATGGTTGCCATACTGCCAAGCTGTCTTGCTGCCGCTACACCATGGGCAGTAACTGTATCCAGATAGTCTCTAATCATCTGTATATCTTTCTGATGATACACATATAACCCTTCATAACTATTCTTCTTATCCAACATTGTCCTCCTTTGACTCTCTGTCTATCAATACCTGCATAGCAGTAATAATAATAGGTATGCAGCTTTTATAATCTACATAAAACTTTCCAGTATGTCCGTCAATACTAACCAGCGGGTAATCTGTGCCTATCTCTTCCTGCAGGTCCAGAATCTCCTGTGCAATTCCGCCTATGCCTGCGCTGCCATCTTCCAGGTATGTAAATGACACCGCCCGGAACCGCTTCACAAATTCCAGTGCTTTACTGCGGCTTAGGTCCTGAATATTATCCTTTAATCGCCTGTCTGAACCGCTGAATACAGCATTGTGGAGAGTCTGGACCTCTCTTGTTACGCTCCAACCGTCCCACCAGCTACTACGGATATACAACTCTCCAAATGAGCCGGAACTGCCACAATATACGCTACTGGGAGAGATTCCCTGGCATACAATATTCTGGGATACATCCAGGCTGTTACAGCTTATAACATTTGCTCCAATCGTACTTGTGTTGGCTGTACCCTTTATTTCGGCTCCGATAATGGTAAGCTTGCCTCCTTCAAGCACAATTTTACCGTCTTTCGTTTTAAAGGTATTTGCCACCACGTCACCGGAAAATGTACCATCAACCGCATTTAACTTACCGTCTGCACTTAGGGAGGAATACGTGGATGTCCAGGAGAACCTATTTCCTTTGATGTCTATTCCATCCGTTTCAACTGATATTTGGTTAGATATATCTCCCTTATCGACCTTAAGTACAATGGAGTCCGACAACTGCTTAATCTGTGATGTAGTTTCCTTTTCTAAATCGCTGAGAGTACTTGATACCTCGTCAACCTGCTTTACAATGACGGCGGTCTTCCCTTTAAGCTGTATAACCTCATTTCGGAGGCCAAAATTCTGCCCCTGTGTCTTGGTTCCCTTTGCCTCAACGGTATCCATCATGGCCTGTATGCCGCTCATGGTCCGGGTAAGCACAAATGTAGCTATCTCTGTATCCGTGGTGACGGCCCGCAGGCCGTCTCCCACCTCTATCCACGGCATAGCATAAGAGACTATCTTAGCCGGACGGTATGTTTTACCAGCAATAGAATCATATATGGACCAAGCCAATTTGGTAAGGTCAGCACTCCCCAGGCCATAGGCCAAAAAGTTACCCTCCACTATATAAGCGTTGCTGCCGGAACCGACCACGGCGCCTATATCCCCATCTTCCTGCCGGATTTGCACCCGGTCAATCCCATCAATCAGATAATCCTCATAGGTGATAGTTTTATAATACTCCAGCTCCTCCGCGGCAGCCCATCCAGACTGTGGATACAGGTCATCTTCAGGATACAGGGTATCAGACGGATACAGGCCGGTATCCTGCAGGCTGATATACGTCAATATGCCAGTGCGGTCAAAGTGGCCGAACACACCATTAATCTCACAGATAGCCTTAAGCACATCCCGACCACACAATGATTCAGGGCTGATAGTCTTGCCGACCACCATCTCGTCATTGATTAGCACTGTCTGCTGCTGTGGTACTCCTATGTGCTCGCATAGACTGTCCCGCAGCTCCTGGATGGTATGCGTGGTATCGTCTGTGGGGTACATTGCATGGTACCAGTCTGACACATCCACATCAAACTTAATCATCCGGTCATAGGCCGTTATCTTCCATTTACGGCGGTCTGCCTGCCGGACCACACTGTCCACAGTATAGATACCATAGGCCATCTTATAATCGCCTATACTCAGCGTGGCAGTAAACTCCCGGCCCTCAATCTCCTCATCTACATCGGCTACTGTAACCACAAACTTAGCCGCCTCGCAGCTTCCCCAGACAATGTTACTCCCGGAGGACAGGTTTTCGGTAAGGCTCAATGTCTCCGCACATATCTGCTCCATTGGGATGGTCAGCCACGGCGTCCCCGCGTCGGATGGATACAGATTATCGGCTGGGTACAGGTCGTTTGCTGGATACAGTGTATCAACCCCGCCATTAAAAAAAGACAGCTCCAGATGTTTCACTGTCTCCGTCCTGTTATTGTCTCCACGGCATCTATGTTTCACAAACTCTGGTACATCCAGCACCTTACCACCTCCTAATACTCAATTAGTGCAATACGGATGGGATTATATCGTATATCGTTTTCACTGGTGTCATAATATGGAAATTGAATATCTGGTACGTAAAATGTTCCCGTAACATATGCATTCCTCTCATCGTTCCAGTATTCTACCTCCATGGTCACACGGTCCGGGAAATATGATTGCATCCTTATCTTATCAGCCAGATGCATAAACGGAGTAGACCACTCGATTTTTGTTCTGGTATGCGGAAGCACATTCCGGTGTAGTATCCCATATCCGTCCTGGTAGGAATCTTCATCCTGTCTCTGGTCCGGGGTTGCATTGTACGAAGCGTGGGATATGAAGTCCATAGGAAACTCTCGTCCATCGAATTTTAATAGCCAGCCTTTGTATGCAGACATAAGTACCACCTCTTTCTGGGCATAACAAAAGCACCCGGTTCCCCAGGTGCTTTTACCTATACCTTAAACTTCTTTCCACATTTCAAACATGTGACCTCAATCTTCTTGGCGCCAATACTCCCGGCCAGCGCCCCGCCGATTACTCCAAAGGCCAGCGTACCGACCACAGCCTTTCCCATGCCAAAGCCCTTTTTGTTGGCTGACAAGGATGTAGAACCGCAACGCGGGCAACGTGCTTGATTTTCGTCAACCTCTTTTATAATATTACTTTTATCAGGAACCTTTTCTGATTTCTTAATAATAACTGGTTTGTATGGTACATTATATTTTTCAGCTTGCACTAACGTACTCTGCAAATCGCATTTAGCCCGCTCTACCATCATATTATATAAGCATTCAAAGTTGTCATAATATTCACTATTGCACGATAGCATATATTTCTTTGGCTTCTTCATATGAATATTTCCAATAATAATTGTACTTTTTTCCTTAGTCTGTTCCCAATATAGCAGGATGTAATCTTCTATTTTCCCATATGGACAATAACCAAAATTACGTTTATCTCTTAATTCCAACTGACCATATTTATAGATGATTGAATCTCCATTATCAAAGTAAATTTGTAATTCATCCATATATATATCATCTCCCCCATACCTGATATACAGAGTATACCAGATACAGGGGAAATTGTTAATATACTAATCCTAATTGTCTGCCTGTTTCTTTTCTATATTCTCCTGCTCCTGACTTCCATAGGTCAACTACATCATCCTTATTCACACCTGGTTTTGCAAGTATCGCCCTAAGTAGGTCATTCTGTTCCCTTAACAGCCGGTTCTGTTCTGCGTTAGCAGTATATACCGCCGTTGCTATACCGTCCGTTATCTGGTCTTTATTCGCTACAGCAGACCTACCACCTATACGTCCTACCATTTCAGGACCAGACTCATTGGCTATAAACAGCTGTCCTTGATATGGAAATCCACCAGTGGCAAATTTTTGCACTGGGGTAATATCAACACTGGTTCCCTGTCCAATACCAACAGCATCAGCTATGCCATCACCAATACCGCCAAAGAAGTCATTGATTTTCTGTTTTAGCCAATCTCCCATGGACAATATACCATTCCACACGCCCTTTAAAATGTTCTTTCCTATATCAATCATTTTACTTGGCAGTTTGTTAAACCAGTCAATGATAGCATTCAGTATTTTGGGCACTTCTGTTCCCACCCATCCGATTGCATCTGCAGCCCATTGCACTATGGTGTCTTTGAACTTGATAATTGCATCATAGATTTTCCCGGGAAGTTCCGTGAAGAATGCCACAATATTTCCAATAATCTCCGTGACTTTCTCGCTAAACGTGTTCCATGATTCAGTTGCCCACTGTACAACATTGTTCTTAAACGTAATAATTGCGGCATATATTTTCCCTGGTAACTCTGCAAAGAAGGTCACTACAGAGTCAATGATTTTGGGGACTTCTTCTGTCACTGTGGTAATCATGCTATTTACCCAGTCGGTTATCGTACCTATAGCATAGCCAATAGCATAACCAATCTTATAAGGCAGCCCATCAAACCATTTTACGATATCACTGATTATCCGGCTTATGGAAGTAGGAACGCTCTTAAACCAGTCAATCAACCCATTCCATTTTTCAATGAAATAGCTAGATACCGTATCCCAAACCCCGGAAAACCAAGCTGGAATATCCTCAAAAAATGGAACTACCGTTCCTGTCCACCATGTAGGGATTGTCTCCGTAAAAAACTGTACAATCTTGTCCCAGTTCAAAATTATAAGTGCTACCGCAGCGACCACTGCTGCAACAATAGCTGCTCCAGCAGCTACCGCTGCCGCACTTGCCGCTTCTATTCCAGGTATAATAGAGCCAATAGCTCCTAATACTGAGCCAATTCCTGATGTAAAAGTAGCTAACTTCGGAAAACATGCCACAAAAGCTTCACCCAATGTACCCGCTCCGCCAGCCACCAGTTTAAACATCTCAACCAGTTTAGAACCCGCTATCGCTGATACAATTGCTTTTATACCTGTAACAAGTTTGTTTCCGGTTAAGAACGCTACAAAACTTTTAATAATGCTTACAGCCGTGTTCAATCCCTTAAAGGCCAGCATTGCTGTTGCAATCGCTCCAATTCCATACCCTATCGCTCTGGCTGTCTCCGGGTCAATCTTTCCAATAGCTGTTGCCAGGGCATCAATTCCACCTGGTACTACAACATTTATGAAATCTGCCCCCAGTGCTGCCATGTCCTCGTAAAAGTCAAGCAGCCCCTCTCCAACAGACTGTGCAAATGGCTCCAGGGCTGTCCACAGGTTCCGCAATGCCTCATTGATGGCCGTCCAGTTAATCGTGGTAAGGAAGGAATTTGTTATGTCTATGAACCTCGGGAATCCTTCCCCTAATGCCCAGCTTCCAAGCGGTTTAAGGAAGTAGTCCCAGAAGTCCTTAAGGCCTGTCCAGACAAAATTGCCAAGCTGTGACAGCCCTTCATCCCATAATCGCTTTAATGCTGCTATAGTTGGTTCTGCGGCAGCCCTCAAGTCGTTGAACATGTCCCGTATTTTCTGGGCAGCAGCTTCTATTTCAGGATTTACAGTCACATCTCCAAAAAGCTCACCCGACATACTTCCAAAATCGGGTACAGCTCCTCCACCACCAGCGCCGTCCGAACCGCCACCACCTGAGCCACGATTAGAGCTTAGATTGTTTAACTCGTCAAACCCTGCAAGCTGCTTATTCATTTCCTTTGCAGACTTAGCCGCATCAGACATATTACCGGCTACTGCACCGGAGGAACCTGCAGCATTAGACATAGCGTCCGCTGCATCTGTAACTGGATTTCCGCCACCCGTGGCATCACCAAACAGTGCCGCTGTAAATGCCTTGAAATAGCTTGCAAGCACCTGGAGCTTGGATATGATGGTATTGATTACTTGGATGACAGGTGTGAAGGCATTGATTAGCCCCTGCCCGATGGTAGCTTTTAACGATTCAAACCGCAGGGTAAGGACACGGACCTGATTGGCCCAGGAATCACTCGTCCTTGCGAAGTCTCCAGAGGCATCCGAAAGTTGCGCCATTACGAACTGATACCGGAGCATAACTTTCTCCTGCTCAGTCATTTTCGCCGTGGTCTTACCAAAACCATTGTTTAATGCATACTGGTCCAGGGCTGTCTGGGTCATAACCACGCCCAGTTCTTTGAGCGATTCCGTCTCACCAGTAAAAATACTCTTAAGTTTTGTGTATGCCTCGTCAGTACTCAGGTTATAAAAGGATGCCACATCTCCAGTCAGGCCAGTAATGGCTGCTGACATCTGATATCCTGCCTCGCCAGCAATACCAAATGATTTTGCCATAGCGCCATATGTACCCATCATCTTTTTTGCTGATAATTCCGATAGGCCAAATTGCGATATGGCATTCTTGGCAAAGGCATCCACCTGCCTGTTTAGGGAGCCAAAGGTGACATCCACCACGTTCTGGACTTCTGCGAGGTCTGAACCAAGGTCAATGCATGACTTTCCAAAAGCAGCAATAGCACCAATACTAAGTACTGATGCTATCACAAGTCCGGCTTTTTTCCAGGCGTTTGCAACCCTCGAGGTTTGCTGCTCCACATGCTTTGTGGCCGCCGCTGTCTGTTTCTTTACCTTTTCAATCTCGTCGCGGTATGGCTGCGTATATGCCTCAATGACCACCCGTAACTTTTCTAATGTCATGCCTTCCGTCAGCCATCACCGCCTTTCCTTTTATGGTTATGCCTCAGTGCAAAATCCAGCATCTGCGCCTGGTATACAGCCACCTGCCTGGCCTGTACCTGTTTATACTCCTCTTTTTCTTCTGCGAATAGTTGGGGGAAAAAGTCCCATAACTCCATGACCTGTATGTTTGCACTGCCATGTACAGCCAAAGATGTATACTGTCCTATGTCCTGTGCCAGGAAGTGTATTTCCTTAAGCTTCTGCTTCTGTTCCCGTTTCATGCGGCGGACCTCACTCTCCATGAAATCCGTGATTTCCAGCAGTGAAAGCTGCCAGAAGCGTTCCATGGGCATCCCAAGGTCCAATGCCTGAGGATATAAGTCATATATGATATCTGATACCGTCTCTACAGCAGGTCTTTGGCATCCTCCAGCCTCTGGTCCATCTTCTCCTGCTGGCTTTCGGAGAAAAAACCTGATACCTTATAAATCTCCATCAGCACATCCGTCATAAAGGAAAGCTGGGTTCCGCCATCTTCACAGTACCGGTCAAACAGCTTCTGTACATCATCATACTTGATTCCATGCTCCCAGGTTTTCATTGCCGCCTGAGTGATAGTCAGCATAGTGTTAAGTGGAGGCACCCCCAAAGAAAGGATGTCCAGCAGATTCCGTTTAAACTTATCCTCCAACTGGCAGATAACAGATGTGGTAAGTTTCAGCTTGTACTCCCTGCCACCCACTTCCCAATACGCAAATGGTTTGCGTTTCTTTCTCTCGTCTATGTTGACTACTTTACTTTCTTCCTGCTCTTTTTCAATTTCATCGTCAAATCCCTGTGCCATTAACTATGCCTCCATTCTTATTCTGTTGCTGGGTCTGTAACTTTAATATCGCTCTGCAATGCCAATGTTAAAGTAAAAGCAATGGCGGCATTAACACCACCTCCGCCAATCTTGATGTTGCCGTATGCGTCATACTCAAACTTAGTACCATCAGGAAATGTTTCCCGGTATGATGCCACTTTTCCACTGTCACATATTTCGCGGAGCACACGGTAATCAGAATTTGCACTGGAGTTTTCATATGCAAATTTATATGCCAGGTCTCCCGGGTCTCCAATACCGAATTCTGAATGCTTCATTTTGTCCTTAAGCCTTGTATTATCTACTTTTTCAGGCTCAACTCCAAGGTCCGGGACCTCCTGCAGGTCATTGAGCATAACGTAGTCTGCGGCCCCTTCTTTCTTTACCTCGAGGGTAATTCCGTTTGCTAACATCTCTTCAATCCTTTCCTATTGCGTGATATACACGTCTACTGTTTACATCAATAATACCTTCATAGCGCATCTGCTTGTGTTTCATACCACTGGGGTCCTCTACATCCATGCACTGGATTCTTTTCAGGCCAAGAGGGGATATTGCTGCATCCACGGCCACAGCAGTTAAGGATGTATTTTTATTTGACCAAATATCTATACGGTATCGTACATACGATTTTGATTCCCCTCGGGAGGTATTTTCAGCAACGTTGTTATCCTCCTCCATATACTGGATGGATGTATCATTTTCCCAGCTACGCGGATAATAGTCAGTTACGCTATCAGAAACTGTACAGAGTGCAGCATACACCTCGTCCTTAACATTAATCATTACTTACACACCTTTCTTAATTCGCGTTTCAGGGCCTTTTCCATCCTTTCAACCACCTTGTCCTCATTGTTTTTCAGGGCAGGATACATAAAAGGCTGCGCTGGCTGCCCTGTACACTGGTAAAACCGGCCATCTGGTGTATCCAGGTAAAACCAGTGATATTCTTCCGCGGCTTCTTTGTCAACCTGGCTTTCATGTATCCACCAGGGAGACATGGTATAGGCCGGACTGGCTACAGGGGATATCCCGGCATGGTTTGCGGCCCCCTTTGGCCCGGTTCCCATCTCAACATACATGGCATATGCTTTGTTGGTATACACATTCCCAATAACCCGGTCATCCATACGCTCAGTCATGGACTTGATACTGTTTCTTAATTCACCCTGCCGGACAGGACACAGAAGTTTTGCTTCTGCCTGTATGCGTTTAGCCTGCTGTCCTACCAATTGCTCCATCTGCTGGTCGCAGACCTCTTCCAGGGCCGCAAATTTCTGTTCCAGCTCCTTTCGTCCATCAATCACAGTTTTTCCACCTCCAGAACCAGGAAACGATATGGATATATAGCAACCACCTTGTAATCCGGCGCCACGGCACCGTCAACACATAAGCATATCCCATCATTGGCCGTGATGACCGGGCCGTCCTTGACTGCATAGCTTACCTTACCTGTTCCCGGTACTTCCTTATAGGTCCCCTGGATTCTCAGGTTGCGGATATTTGGCAACCGCTGCCCATACATCTCTGCCTGTACCTTCCCGCCTGCCGGCCACTCCTCAGCCAGGAAGGATATCGCAGGTCCATACTCCGTGTATGAGCTACCCTCGCTATCCTTTTTAGGTATTGCCTCCCGGTGATGGTACGTTCCCAGCCTGCTCCGTCTTAGCCTCATACGTCTTGCCTCCTATCCTTGCCAGTCTATACCTGTCCAGCGTGTTATAGATGTGCTTTGGGGCATTATCAAAACTATATGATTCTCCGCCGCCGCTCCGGCTGGCCTCGCCCTCTGTACCCATACGGTTTAGGGCAATCACGGCCAAGTCACGTACTGTCTTCTCCAGACCTGTCACAATCTTTGTACGGCCTGTATAGGACAGCACAAAGGCTGTTGCCTCCTCCAACAAAAGGGAGAGCAATATATCATCACTCTCCCCTGTCAGCTTTTTCAGCTTTTCGATATCAGTCACATGGATCATCTCCTTAACCATTGGTTATCAGTCGGGCAATCGGAAGGGCCTTAGGGTCAAACTTAATTTCCCAATTGGCCTTTGCAAAAAGCTGTGCATCCGTTGGGGATTCCGTCCAACCAGAGGAGGGGATTTTAAAGCTGAACCCGTTTGGATGGAGGGTTTCCCTCATACGTGTGATAAGTTCATCCTGCCCACCATTTTTCTTGGCTTCCCTCACTGTCTCTACAGGTACATCTACCCGGCCCTTAGCAGTCCTGATTACACCATTGCCGTACAAATAAGTGGTGTACTGTTTCAGGTCCTTATTGGCGCCATCACCACCTACAGCAGTACACGGTACTCCATCATCAATAATTACCGTGTAACCATTTACAGATGCAATGTTCATTGGTCTTTGGATACCATTAGCATCCGTATATTTCCAATATTCCAGCAACTGTTTATTCTCCAATGTCTTTGCAACATTGGAATGCATGATAGCAAGTGTGAACTGGTCCTTATGGTCCCCACATGCCTCGGTTGCAAGGTCATTTAAATCTGTCTCCTCAATCTTTCTCGGCTCCGCTGTGTTGGAAGTCAGTGTAAGAGAATGAGTATCAGACCATTTCTTTGGATTCCCGCTTGCTCCAGTAATTCCAAAGATGGCATCTGTAATTCCTATCATCCTTTTCTGGCGCCTTTTCTGCCAATACCTTGAAATGGTTGATACAATGTGTCCCATAGGGTCAGAACCAGACAACTCTGCGGTAAAGTTCCGCGCGAAGAATCCCTTTGCACGACCATACACCACGCCGGTCTGGAACCCACCACCAGCCTCCTCCACAGTAATATCCGTCTGTCCGTCATAGTTCAGGTCCTCTCCATCCAACGTGTTGTAAAATGGTATGGTGTATATATTCCCTCTCCCCTGAATCATCTCAGCGATTGTTGAATCTTCAACCACTGCGCCGGACTCTATCATGGCTGTCAGATACGGGTCCGGTGCCTCCCTCCACATGTCCAAAAATAACTCCTCGTCAAATGCTATTCCAAAAATTGTTCCTGGCATAAATTATTCTCCTTCCTTATTTCCCAGCGAGCTGTTTATACAGCTCTGGGTTGTTTGTTTTTAACTCCAGCCGCTCCTTATACCCAAATTTGGCGAACTGTTCCTTTGTGATTGTTTCATCCGTGGGTGCCTTCTTTATAGGCTTGCCACCCTCCAGCTTTTTGTCTACCTGGGCTTGTACTGCCTGATTGAATGCTTTTTCCAATGCCATGATTGACTTACTGCAGCTGTCCGCATCGGAATAGTCCAGAAGTTCTGCCAGCGATACGGGCAGGCCCTTTTCCGTAAGGGTGTTCTTGGCTTCTGCCATGAGTTCCCTCCTGGTAATGGCGGCTTCCTTATCAGCCAGTTCCTTCTCCTTTTTCTGCTGCTGGTACTGTGTCTTTTCCTCCTTGGTCATCTTAGCCAGTTTCTCTGCCTCAGATAACTTATCATCCATCAGCGCATCCCATTTTTCCTTTGCCGTGCCAAGGGCCTTCTGTATCCTGCGGTCAAATTCTGCCTGATAATCCTTGTTCTTAAGGATATCATCAAAACTCTGCGGGGCAGGTTCTGGTCCCGTCTCTGGCTTTGGTTCCGGCTTCGGCTCCGGTGCTGGGGCAGGTTCTGGCCCCGGCTCTGCAAAAAGCTGTAAATTCATCACATGATGCTCTGTTCTTTCCCTCATCTTCATATCCTTTCCGCCCCAGCCCGTTCCCTTGCCCAGGCCGTTGCATAAAAAATAACACCGGGGGTAATCCCAGGTGTCTCTAACCTTCCAGCTATTTTTTTCATGGGCCGCTTCACCCCGCCGCCCGGAGGGGGATGTGTGGACCACCTAACCTTTCTTTTTTCTTCGCTTCATCTGCTTCTCCTTCTCTTCTGCTTCTTTTCTTCCCTTTACATATTTCGCATACCACTGTTCATAAGTCATACTGGCCGGTATTTCCTCATTCTTTCCAGTAACCGGATTTCTGGCCCTGCGCCGCATCTGGGATAATTCCGCATTTGAGATATCACAGATGGTTGTGGACCGGCACCATGGATGCATGGGAGGGCAGTTAAGTCCTGGCTGCTGCTCTGACACATTAAACCGTTTACCGTCTAATCCCCGGCACACGGTTGACGTCTTAAGGTCCAGTGTTGCCACATAAATATATGTCTCAATGCCGCACTCCTCATATGACTGCATCTCCATCTGGTTTGCCAGATTACAGGATTCAGTCCGCACCAGTCTGCGTGCATTGCTGGCTCCCTGGGCATACTTATTGGCTATGATGTCAGCCACCTCGCTGTCAGTCCGGCCTGTCACCAGATTGATAAGCAGCTCCTGTTTAAGGTCCTGAGCCAGTGCCCTGGTATTACACCAAATTCGGTCTGAGTAATTTGCACCGGACCATTTGCTGTTTATCACCTTATCAATAGCCTTTGGGTCAATAGCGGCAAAAGAAAAACCCAGCCCCGTTCGTTGCTGGATATCGAAAATGCTCTTATAATATGCCTCGTTGGCAAGGTCCACATAATGGCTGGTGCTCCTAACCTTTTCCTGCTTATAAATCTGCTGCATGGTAATGTCAATCTGATTCTGGAGCTGCTGGAGCCGTTCAAGCCGTGCCTGGAATGCTGGGCTTTCCAGTTCCGCAAGGATATCCGCTACCATCTGTCCTCTTCCTGGCGCCCTTAATGCCTGTATCAGTTCGTCCAGGGAGGTTTTATCTTTTAGGTCATTCAGCAGCCTGTATGCCTCCGCGTCTGTTAGGTGATGCTTGCGCTTGTACCGCTCAAATATTTTATCCAGCTCATGGCTGATATACGCGGATGCTTTTTGATACAACTTTGCGATATCGTCTGCGGTATCTTCGGCTGATTGCATATACTCAAACATCTGTCGGGCCTTTCGGCGCTCCCAATATGACAGACTACTCATCTACATCACCTGGGGGACTCCCATCATCCGGCGGCGGTTCGTTGCTCCCAAGGCCAAACATTGCTCGTTGTTGTTTCACGGCCTCCTCGGCCTCCTTCGTAACCGCCTTGACCTCCCCGTCCACATCTGTCACGAATGGTATTTGTGATAGCAAGGTTTTCTTGCTTACCTTGCCCCACAGATTCGCGGTTATCTGGCTTATTTCAAGCAAGTTCTTCGGCATTGCCCTTGTGAATACTGGGCTTATTCCGGTTGTATCCACATTGATGCTTCTGGTTTTAAGGAAATTTGTAAAGAGCCGGATACGCTTCCTGAGCCCCTTCTTATAATATCTCGTCTTGATTTTCGTGATATTCTCCATCCCCAACAGCTTGAACTCCATTGCCACACCAGATACATTCCCGGCAAAGGATTCGTCCGTCATGCAAGGAATATGGGAAAACTTATGGATATCCTGCTCAATGGCTCTCCTGAGAATCTCAATTCCAGATTCATCAAATGTACGGGTAACATACTCCATCTTTCCACCGTCTGGCATTTCTATCATCTTTTTTTTCTTTAATTCCACCATTGCCTTATCGGCCCCTGTCTCCCCGTTTTCATCTTCTTCACCGTCCCCAAGAAGCGTACCATAAACTGCCAGTATCGCATCAATAAACTGTGCCTTGTCATTCACCCGGTCTGACATTATAGTGTTATAAGCATCAATCAGGGGTATCTGCAACTCGAAATCACCCATAGCAAGCTTGTTATTCTGGTATTCGACAATGGGTACATCACCATAAAAGTGTGGCTCTGGTTCCTCGTTTACGGCCTGTGGCTCGTCCCTATCAAGTATGGTCATTACATACTTATAATTCTGAGTACACACCGTTGCCATATACGCTGTAGGCTTATGGTCGGTATCATCCTTCCTGGCATAATAATAGACAGCAAATAACTCGTTCTCCTCAATGGTATCGTCATGCACCATAAATGTATTAAGTGGTGACAGGTTCTTGATTGTAGGAACCGGCTCCCCTTCCTTCGTGTATACATACTCATAGGCCCGCCCATAGATTGACAGGTCAAGGCCGTTGTCTCCGTCTACCTCATCCACACCTGCATCTTCAAAGGCATCAAGGAGTGGTTTTATATCCTTGTCGGAATTGTATGTCACTGGATTTCCGATAAAATAACTGCTGGCTGTATCGCTGATATCCTTAGCATGATTACATACCAGCCTGGTGTCCGGTCCATCCTTCTTTTCCCCTTCCAGTATCTTGTGCTGCCCCTCGTAATACTTCAAGTTCTTCCGCATCCTTATGACCAGTTGCTGATGTTTCATAATGAGGTGGAGGATATCCTGCTTGTTCAGGTTCAGCTCATCGTATTTATCACCTGGATATGTAAATGTGTATATAGCCATCACCTCCTTTAATAAAATCCGTAGCTGGATTTATTCTTGATTTTTGCCCTATTGTTATTAAGGACCATATAACAGAAATAGCGTACCGCATCCATAGCGTGGTCATGCTGCTTTATCGGTGCATCCTCTCCCCGGTCAACGGCCTTCGCATCCCATATGTATGATGCAAATTCTTTTATGGTATTAACACATGAGGCGCTGAATGCAATCTTTTCCTGATTTAACAATGTACCTACCAGACGTATCCCGTCCTCCACATCATTTTTTGCTTTGAGCACCGGATAACCAGCCTGCCTTAATGCCGCAATGAAGGAAGCGGCCGATGGGTCAACAATGACACCCTTAACTTTTATTCCTCCAAGGAATGCTTTGAAATCACTGACATATTCTGCATCCGTTCTCTGCTTTGCATTATCCCGGCCAGAATAGTAATACTCCCTGATGCAATACCATTTCCCATCCACACCGCGGTTCCACAGAAGAAATACTGTTGCATTCTGGGTACCGTAGTCAATGCTTACATATCTCCCAGAATTGTATAAGTTGGCAATCACCTTTTTAACATGCTTATCCACGTCAAACATATCGTAGATAATGCCTTCTGCCATTGCCCACAGCCCCAGGATATAGCGCTTGTAGAAAACACCGCTGTAACTTTCCCTATACCTGGCTTTAATCTCTTCGGATAGGCTCAGGTTGTCATCCATGGTAAAATGGACATATAACAGCTTTTTAAAGGATATCTCCTGCTTCTTCTCTGCCGCTTCCTTACGCTGCCGTTCTACATTCGATTTACCCAGATATCCCACTGAGCGGTCAATCCAGTTTGTTTTGAACCAATGATAAGGGCCGTCCGGGTTGCAGTTAAACCAGTATTTGCTTCCATCAACGGAGCATCGGCCGGTTGCCTGATTAACAAAGGATTCCGGCATCAGGGCTACTTCATCACAAAAAAGACCCGCCAGAGTGATACCCTGTATCAGGTCCTGGCTGCGCTCGTCCTTTCCGCCGAATATGTAGAAATTATTTGTTACACCGTTGCGCGATATCTCCACCAGATTATCCGCCCGATGGTCCATCACCTTATATCCGCGGCTCCGTAACATGATTTTAAGCCAGAACAGCACATTACGCCGGAAGGAACCAATGGTCTTTCCGCACATGGCAAAATTCTGGCCGGAGAATTTACTCATGGCCCAGAACACAAACGACAGGGACATGCATACCGTCTTACCGGAACGGATGGCCCCATCTGCTATGATACCATCATAATCCTTTACCGGGCTGCTCGGCATCCACCATGTAAGAATCTGTTTCTGCCTTTTTGAAAACGGCTTGAACTTAAATACCTGCAGCTTCGTGATGATGCTCCGCTTTTCCTTAATCCGCTGTATCCGTTCCTTCATCTGGGCAATGCGCTCGTTAATTCCCATCCACATCACCCCACAGACTTGATGCCTCGGCATCCATGGCGGCCAGAAATCCATCATCTTCCGTCTCTTGGTCCTGATTATCCATCTTAAGGGCTGCGATATCAAGCTTCATAAGTTCGATTTCCAGCCTTGCATCGTCAAAGCCAAACCTGTGCAGGGAATCAATCGCCTTCTGCTTCCTGGCCTGGACACGGGTAAGGGCATCCTCCACGGACTGTATCTGTCCCAAGACACCCTCATACTCCGTAACATCAACTGGCCCTTGGGCGCCAAAACCATCTTTCCATTTTACTGCGGTCATGCCATCGGCTTTCTTCTTTTCCTGGGTTCCTGCCGCCTGTTTGAGGTCATTAACGCGCTGTAGCATCCTGCGCTCCCTCACGGTCAGGAGTTGTATCTCCTGCAGCAGCAGCTCACCCTTATCCCTTGGCATAACTTCTATAAGTTCCTGCTCATCCGGTGTAAGGGTATCAAAAAAGAGGGATTCAAACTCCCCCGTCTTAACTGCGTTCTTATTCCCAGGCGGCCCGGTCCCCCCATGCCCTACGGCATTCTTATTTCCCGGCTGCCCGCCTCTGGATTTTGTTGTACAACGTTTCTTTTTCTTTTGTTGTACAACATTCCATTTATCCCGGCTCTTCCATACAGCGATAACCTTCTCGTCCTCATCCAGCCGGGCCGCGATTTCACGGTTTGTAATTTTCCCTTCGTGCTGTTTATATATTTCAAATGCTTTATCCCGATTGGGACTCCGCCCTCTTGGCAAAACCACCACCTCTCAATCGTTTCGTTTTCCAAATCACTGTTACTCTCCCATCACCTTCACTGTTTTATCCAATGTCAGCATCATGTTGCAGTTCAGTGCTATTTCCGATGCCCATAAGGCCATTAACCGGTAATCCGCAGCAGTTATCTTCTCCTGCATGGTACGTTCCCATATTGCCTTAGCAAGGTCCAGGTTCCTATCAGCAATAACAAGCCTCGCCGGTTTAACTCCTAATACTGGCTTCTCCCATTTCTCTCCCATGTTCTCGTCCTCCTTCATGATATATAAAAAGGCACCTGATTACTCAGATACCTCTTTTTCCGCTCTTAATCTGTTCAGTTCCTCTATCATACTATTCGGAACGATGCTATACCCAACCAACCGTATCTTCCTGGGCGCATCTGGTCCTATCTCAATCAGCCCCTTCCCTTCCAATCGCTCCATGTGTACTGCCACGGATGATGTGGAGCTAAGTCCAACCGCCTTACCTATCTCCCGTATGGTCGGCGCATACATATGCTCCTGCATGTACTCGACAATGTACTGATATATCTGTGTCTCACGTTCTGTTATCTTCATATGGATATCCCCCTATCTTAGTCATAATTATATGACATCCTCCTGGCTGCGTATCTGGTAATATATACCAATCGAAGGAGGCCCCGGACACCCTAAGTTTCAGGTGCCGGGAATTTGGTAAATAAAAAGGCGCCCATCTTTTGACAGGTACCTTTGTAATAGCGAGGGGCGGATTCGAACCGCCGACCTATGGCTTATGAGGCCATTGAGCTGCCAGACTGCTCCACCTCGCATCAGTGCCGGTTTCCCGGCATTGGTCCTATTTATCGCAGTAGGTACGCCGCTTTCTGTCCGTTTTGTGAAGCTATGAAGATAGCAGTAAGAACGTCAGCTTCTAATCAGCCGCCAAGTTGTGACACCCAGCAACCGTATTTTCTAAAGTAGGGGGGAAGGCCGCAGGCGCTTGCCTTTTGGCCTAATTATATTCTACAACGAACTTTCCGAATAAAACGAACTATTTATAAAATATTACGCTCTTTTAAATATTTATCCCTTAGCATAAGTCTTGGATAGTCTGGACTTTTGGAATATCCTACCTCGGATGCTATCTTCACCCAATTCATCCCCTCTACATAAAACATTCGAAATACACATCTGGTCTGCCCGTCCTCTATAGAATTAATCCACCTTTCCACGGCTTTTACCCGTTCCTTTTTGCTATTAAGCACTTTCTTTCTATGCTCATATAGCGGCCAGTCAAACCCTACCACGCTCTGGGGCCGTGGGTATCCATCTCTATAATCAAAAATCGTGCTGTTATTAAATCCATTATCCCCTTTTTTCATTTCCACCAGTTCTGCCTCAAGTATCGGTATCTCCCGTTTTAAGCGCCGATAGTTGTTAAGCATATCCCTTGTTATTTTCAATCTTCTCTCCTCCTATACAGACACACGCTCCCTAACGCCCCGCAGGGTATGTGGCGTGGACTGTGCATAATACTGTGATGTGACTGCCGGACTAGCATGTCCCAGGACCTCCTGTATGGTCCCGATATCCACCCCTTTGTTTTTAAGATTCATTCCCAGGGTCTTTCTCATCTTGTGCGGATATACCCTGCAGGTGAGTCCGGCCCTCCTTCCTATGGCTTTCATAATGTTTCGGAAGCTACAGGTACACATTTTACCATATGGACGCCTGGAACTCGGAAACATGTAGGGAGAGCTGTCTATCCTTGTCTCTAGATACAGCTTATAGTAGTGCTTGGCATCGTCATCCAAATACAGAGTCCGGTATTTCCCGCCCTTCTCGCCCTGAATCCAGATATCTCCTGTTTCCAGGTTGACCTGCTCCATGGTAATCTCTGCAATCTCTCCCACCCGGGCGCCGGTACTGCGGAATACCTCAATGATGGCCCTTTCGCGCTCATTCTGGCAAGCGTCTCTGATACGTATGATTTCCTCCGGGGAATAGTAATCAATGGGTTTTAAGATTACTTTCTTTGGCTCCGTGGATTCCACTGGGTTGTCAGCAATAAATTTTGACTTCCGCATCCAGGTATAAAAGGCTGACAGAAACCGGCGCTCATTATTGTATGTAGTAGTTTCCAGCTTACCGTGCAACCCCTTACGCCGCTCATATTGTGCCAGATACCACTCTATGTCTGTCTCATCCACCTGGTCCAGGGACTTAGTATTTATAACCGTTATCAGCCGTTTAATTGCTCCCAGGTATCCTTCCAGCGTTCCGCGTTTTAGGTTCCTTTTTTTAATCATAAAGAGCTGGATAAGGTACTTATTCTGCTCTGCAATACTATCCTGCCGCTCTGCTGGCAGCGTGGTAATCTCCTCCATGTTTACTCGGACAAGTTCCTGCTGCATCACCTGCTCCAACATTGACAGGATGGTTTGCTGCTGGATGTAATACGACATTGCTACCATAACATTATTAATAATTTCTGCTTTAACTGCCTGTGTACTCATATCATATCCTCCTCACATATTGATTTATCCACCTGAGTAGGGTATAATATACTCAGGTAGTTACTATGGGAGCGGTGGTAGCATCTTGGCGGGTGTCCACCGCTGTTTTATTGTTTCGTACATACGTTCTTCCAATCTGTTTTTTATTGCCGGGGTATTCCCCCGGCTTGTCTTATGTCTGTTTACGCTTAGGTTCCCTGCTGGCGTTCTCCGCATCCAGATACGGACATGACCAACACCCGTACCGTATCCTGCCCTTGTTGGTCCTCTGTCCATCACACCCGTGACGCCCGTTGTCTATGTAGCAGTGTCTCATGATACCGTATCACTCCCTTCGGCGGCCTGCGCAGCTCCGGAACCGGACACAAGCTGTGTACATACAGGGCGGCTCCGTCCGGATGTGCTCTTTGATAGCCTCGTCTGCCTGGGCCGCCAGGGCCTTGCTGCGGTCGATACGGCTGACCTTGGACTGCTTACTGCCTTTCTTTCTCACAGGTACCTCCCTTCGTATCACAAATGTCAGTTTTCGTGAGGAAGTATTTCAATCTTGTACTGATTCATATTATACAAATACACAAGTTTTCCAAAATAGTCTTCCTCCGATAAAACAACAACATAATTGCCATCCGTAGAAGCAATGCATGATACTTTTTCATCAAATTCTTTCTCCAAACTCCATGTTTTATTAAAGTTCAGCTTATACACTTTTACATTTTTCATTATTTCACCCTTTCTCCAAAATCCCGGAAATTTTAATCTAGTAACGGAAGCATAGGCGGCATCTGGCCGGTTTGGTATGCCTCTGCAATCTGCGGTGCCATCCACTCCCCGGCCGTCTGGCCATCCGGTAGCACGATGTCATACAAAAATTCTCGTTCCACTGTGCTAATTCCAGCTTCCACTGCCTCCAGTTTCGCTTTGATAATTAGATACAATGCCCGCCACCGGCTCCGGCAGGCTTGCTCCCAAGCGGTATGCGCCGCCGCCTCTGTCCGGCGTTGCCCACGGCCGGGCGTGTACCAGTATTCCCGCGCTGATTTGTCCGGCAGAGGAAGAAGAAACTTAATTTGGCGGCCGGACATTGAAAAGCCTATTACCGCCAAGTTATCCTTGTATCCGCTTACGAACTGACTAGCTCCATACTTCTGTACTAATTCCTCTATATCTGCCTTGGTTCGTGCAACCGAAATAGAAGTTTTTTCCGCATATGCCATTTTCACACCTTCTTTCTTAGATTTCCTAATCTTGTTGATATACAATTCTTCCAACACCTTCACGCTTTTTATAACAAAATTTCGTTCCCTCCACCTGCGCATAGCTGTGTGGAATCGGCTGCTTAATATGCTTTTGATTTCTTTCACAGCGCAGATAACCACAATTCTGTTTCGTGCAGTATGTAATATCCTCCGTCATACTCATCCTCCCAGAAATTTACGTTAATGCCCACAGTACTACCATGCAAAAAATCCACAGTACTTTTATTGCAGATAGCAACGTTTTACTATTGATGGATATAGTTAATCCCCATGTGAACATCATCGCGGCTAATGCTAATGACTGGGGAGTTGTAATATATTCTTTAATCACTTTTTATCCTCCAAATTTCATTTTGCAATTATGCTGCTTTTTTCTTATACCAGCCTCTCCATTTCTCTGCCATATTGCACAGAAGCCCGCAGCCCCAACTGGTTCCCGGAATGAGTTTACTTTTTCCATTCCTCTCCGTCTGGATGCTTCGGAGGATATGCCCAATAGCAGAATACCGTATTGGCCGATGCGGGATATATCCCACATTGAAATCCTCTTAAAACACTCCAATGTCCCATAACCACATCATTAAGATTATTGTGTCGAATTGCCAATAATACATATCCTGAATTTTTAGGCAGTTCTGACATCGGATGAAATTCAATTTCTCGTCTTATCATGTCTTTAACCTTTCAAAATGTTAATATTTTAGTTTGGTTCATCATGATATTTCAATGCCTGGCCGCAAGTTGGACAGAAATAATCATCATCCTCAACCACATCTGAATCACATACCGGACAGAGGCACTCTGCTTCATCACCAGCTGAATAATATGATTGATATGCTGGTGTCCACACCACCATTCTCGGCTCGCTTTTGTCTTTTAAATACTGGACTTCTCCTGGCGTCAGGCCGGTATCCTCATAGGCTTTCAGCTTTTCTTTCTGTTGCAGCATGATTGCCTTCACCCGTTGCAGTACCGACAACGTAAAAGTATTATCCCGTTCCGCGTTGGACTTTATTGCAGCATCCAGCTCTATGATGTCTTTTTCAAAATCTCTTTCCATCCAGGCTCCTTTCTCCGGTTCTCCCAGAAATTCTAATTTTCCAATATTGGCAGCATAGGAGGCATATCTCCAGTCTGATATGCTACTT
>OFOU01000860.1_pt1 | contig 21804 bp, 20 predicted proteins | sample 1542061 | NCBI WGS metagenome assembly OFOU01 (sample SAMN04209239, study PRJEB22552) | human gut metagenome | biome: gut; material: feces | host: Homo sapiens | place: USA: Oklahoma
CCCTGCTTATAGAACAGACTCTGCTGCTGATATACAAGACCCAACGCTTCGTTATTCATCAGGATGATTTTAATATCCAGCTGATTTTCGCTGGCTGTCGCCATTTCCTGAATATTCATCATCAGGCTGCCGTCGCCGGAGAAACACAGCACTTTTTTGTCGGGGTTGGCCAGCGCCGCACCAATCGCCGCTGGCAGGCCAAAGCCCATAGTTCCCAGACCGCCGGAGGTCAGCCACTGACGCGGACGGTTCAGCGGATAAGCCTGTGCCGCCCACATCTGATGCTGGCCTACGTCGGTGGTGATAATGGCGCTATCGTCTACGCAGGCAGCCACGGCGTTGATCAATCCATAGTGGCTGAGCGGGTCGCTTTCCTGCGGAATAGTGCAAGGGAATTCACGTTGTAAATCGGCCACCGTCTGATGCCACGACTCTCGCGGCTGCGCGTCAATTAATGGGATCAATTGCGCCAGAACCTCATCGACATCCGCCTGAATCGCCACGTGCGGTTGTTTGATTTTACCCAGCTCCGCGCGGTCGATATCCACGTGAATGATTTTGGCGTTCGGGCAGAACTGCTCCGTTTTACCAATCGCCCGGTCATCAAAACGTGCGCCCAGAACAATCAATAAATCCGCTTCTTGCAGAATAAAGTTCGTGCTACGCGCGCCGTGCATGCCCAGCATGCCTAACGACAGCGGATGCGCTTTCGGCAACATACCGAGCGCCATTAAGGTCATAGTGGTGGGCAGCATCGCTTTTTCCGCCAGTTCACGTACGCGCTCAGGTGCGTTAATCACGCCGCCGCCGAGGTACAGCACCGGACGCTGTGCGGCGTTAATCATGGCTGCGGCATCGCGAATGCTGTCCTGGCTGAACGCTGGTGCCGCCATTTTCTGCGCAGGCTCCGGCATCTCTTCAATGTCAAAAACGGCGGTTTGAATATCCTTAGGAATGTCTATCCACACCGGGCCTGGACGTCCGGACTGCGCAATGCGGAACGCATCGCTCATGACCTGCGGTAATTCACTGATATGGCGGACCAGATAGTTGTGCTTAGTGATGGGGATAGAGATGCCGTAGGTGTCGACTTCCTGGAAGGCGTCGGTGCCGATCATTGAAGCCGGAACCTGCCCGGTGATACACACCAGCGGGATGGAATCCAGACGCGCATCGGCAATGGCGGTCACCAGATTGGTTGCGCCCGGTCCGCTGCAGGCCATACAGACGGCGGGTTTGCCATCGGTTCTCGCCATTCCCTGCGCGATAAACCCTGCTCCTTGCTCGTGGCGCGCCAGGATATGACGGATTTGCGTGCTTTGACTTAAGGCGTCATAGACGGGAAGAATCGATCCGCCGGGAATACCGGTAACAACCTGAATCCCCTGGCGTTCCAGGAAATGAACGATGAATTCTGCGCCCGTAAAACGCGTACGCTTGGATGTTATGCCCGAACTTGCCATGCTCCAGTCCTTTTATTCTGGGCCTTTGCTCCGGGCAGGTCTCTGAAACGAAAAACCCCACCCGGTTTGCGCCGGCGGGGTTTTGGAATCGTGTGTTGATTCGGACCCTACGGCGCATTGCCGACGACCACCACCACACGCACGACGACCGCTGCGCGAGATGGCGCAGTTTTTAGTAGGGTCGCAGTCAGCATGGAAGGGTTCATTAGGGACCTGTCTGTTTGTTGATTAACTGGATTTATACAAACACAGGTTTTTCAGCGTGACAATGGAAAAATTTTCATCTGCATAAAAATGCGTCAATGATCACATTTCGTTGTGCATTGCTGAAAAACAAAAAACCCCGCCGGAGCGAGGTTTTTTTCAATGCTGTGCGGTTGGTAGCCGCCGAACACACTGTGTTATGTCAACGAAAAAAGTATACGCGTTCTGCGAAGAACACGCAATTTCGGCACGAATTTTGATGGTTTCGAGTATGGAACATGAATAGCGTAACGTCCATAAAATACTGTTAATTTATACAGTATTTATCTATAATGTCTCGGTACGCAATGTGTTATGCGGGGGGCCGCATCGTAAACCGGCGCATCAAAGTCCTGGCTGAAACGGGTGGTGCCGTCAGCGCCTTAACCCCCGTGTGAGCACACTGTGTTATGTCAACAAAGGTGCTGGCAACAGGCAGCGGCGAGGTACGTCAGCACCGTGCTCCTTGTACCAAAAGGAGAGCGTATGAGCCTCGTGGATATCGCTATTCTTATCCTCAAACTCATTGTTGCAGCACTGCAACTACTTGATGCCGTTCTGAAATACGTTAAGTAATTCGGATTCAAGTCGCACCTAAGGGGGGCGGGTAACACTCCGCTCCCCTTTCACCTTCTCCCTGGTGCTTGTGTCGCGCCAATATGTTACGTTTTTATGACATTCTCAGGGAAGAATTCCACCATGACGCTTTCTGTTTTCTGCATTTTGCTGTTCGCCGCGCTGCTGCATGCCAGCTGGAATGCCATTGTTAAAGCTGGAAACGATAAACTGTACTCAGCGATTGGTGTCAGCGGTTCTGCTGCAATTATGGCATTGATTTGCTTACCCTTTGCGCCGCAACCTTCCGCCGCCAGCCTGCCTTTTTTAGCCGTCTCAACTGCGTTGCAAATTGTATATACCGTCCTGGTCGCCAAAACCTATCAGGTTTCGGATATGAGCCAGACCTATCCGTTAATGCGCGGCACAGCGCCGCTGCTGGTCGCAATTATCAGCGTCCTGTTTCTTGGCGATAGCCTCTCTGTTCTAGCCTGGGTGGGGATTGCCACGATCTGTCTGGCGATCCTCGGCATGGCGTTTAACGGACGCAGCAGCTCGCAACGCGGGATCGTGCTGGCGCTCATTAACGCCTGCTTTATCGCCGGATATACGTTGGTTGATGGCACCGGCGTACGTTTATCAGAAACCGCGCTGGGTTATACGCTGTGGACCTTCTTTCTGAACGGCTCCTGCCTGCTGGGCTGGGCGATGATTGCCCGACGCCGGGAAGCGTCGCGCTATCTGGTACAGCAGTGGAAGAAAGGTATTCTTGGCGGGATTGGCACAATGGGTTCTTACGGTCTGGCGCTGTGGGCCATGACTCAGGCTCCGTTGGCGGTAGTCGCTGCGCTGCGTGAAACTTCCATCCTGTTTGGCGCGCTGCTCGCGTGGCTGCTACTGAAAGAGAAGGTTGCCGGAATACGTCTTGTTGCGGCTGGAGGCATTGCCATAGGCGCAGTTTTGCTACGCTTATCATGACCTCTGTAAACCCGATGCAATCCGGCAACATTTGTTGCCGCTTTTTGTTTACATTTCCTGCCGTTCATCGTTTAAACATTCCAGCCCACTATCTGGCCTTCTTTTTCTGTTGTGGTAGATTCCACGCGCATTTACGGGAAAGTGCAGCACCTTATTCTTATTTTTTCACTTTTTGAAAAGTAATCAGCGAAATGAAAAGGCATAGAAGCGTCAATTTGTTGTTGATGTTGGTATTACTGGTGGCGGTAGGTCAGATGGCGCAAACCATTTATATCCCCGCGATTGCTGATATGGCGCGTGAACTGAACGTTCGCGAAGGGGCGGTGCAAAGCGTGATGGCCGCCTATCTGTTGACCTACGGCCTGTCACAACTGATTTACGGCCCACTTTCCGATCGCGTTGGCCGCCGCCCGGTGATCCTCGCCGGGATGTCCATTTTTATGCTGGCTACGCTGGTCGCCATAACCACCCACAGCCTGACGGTATTGATTATCGCCAGCGCAATACAGGGGATGGGAACGGGCGTCGGCGGTGTGATGGCGCGAACGTTACCGCGCGATTTGTATGAAGGCACGCAGTTACGCCACGCTAATAGCCTGTTAAACATGGGGATTCTGGTCAGCCCACTGCTGGCACCATTGATTGGCGGTATGCTGGATACCCTGTGGAACTGGCGTGCCTGTTACATCTTCCTGCTGGTGCTGTGCGCAGGCGTCACGTTTAGCATGGCGCGCTGGATGCCGGAAACGCGCCCCGCAGGTGCGCCGCGTCCACGGCTTATCGCCAGCTACAAAACGCTGTTTGGCAACAGCTCTTTCACCTGTTACGTGCTGATGCTGATCGGCGGCCTGGCGGGCGTTGCGGTCTTCGAAGCCTGTTCCGGGGTGTTGTTAGGCGCGCGTCTCGGCTTAAGCAGCATGGTGGTCAGTATCCTGTTTATTCTGCCCATTCCGGCGGCGTTTTTTGGTGCCTGGTTCGCCGGTCGCCCGAATAAGCGTTTCTCGACGCTAATGTGGCAGTCAGTTATCTGCTGTCTGGTCGCCGGTTTGATGATGTGGATCCCTGGTCTGTTCGACGTGATGAACGTCTGGACGCTGCTGGTTCCCGCCGCACTGTTTTTCTTCGGCGCCGGGATGCTGTTTCCGCTGGCAACCAGCGGCGCAATGGAGCCTTTCCCGTTCCTGGCCGGTACTGCTGGTGCGCTGGTTGGTGGATTACAGAACATTGGTTCCGGCGTGCTGGCGTGGTTCTCTGCCATGCTGCCGCAGACCGGGCAAGCCAGTCTGGGCCTGCTGATGACCCTTATGGGGCTGTTGATTTTTGTTTGCTGGCTTCCGCTGGCGTCACGCGTGTCGCATCAGGGACAGGCGGTTTAAGCGTATGATGGCCCGGCTTCTCGCCGGGCTTTTCACACTCAGGGGCAATCATGGTATTCAACAACGGCTCCAGCGCCGGTCTCCATGCACCTTCCTCACCATCATAGAACTGCGTATCCGCATTGATAGCATAGGGAATTTTCGCTTTCTTCAGCTCGCAAGCCATAAAGCGGGCAAACGCCATTTGCGAGGCAGAAGGCGCATTCCTGATGGTTTCTCCCGGCGACCAGCCTCCTACCCAACTAACATGACCGGTTTTCTGCTGCCAGTGAATGGCAGTATTGATACGGGCACGAATGGCGGCCTTTTCTGCCGCTGTCCCTGAGGTCCACGGGTATTTACCGTTATTTTTCAGCGGCCCCCACGGGAAAATATGCCATTGGGCCAGCACGGTATTCTGACTTTGCGGCGGCAATTTTAGGTTGGGCAAATCTTCCGGAGCGGCATGCAGTTTCGGCGCGATAAATATCATTCGCTGTGGATCGATGGCATGGATGGTACGGATGGTTTTGTCATACACCCTATTGAGCGACGCCTGATTATGGTTGAGCTTATCGGCAGGTTCATAAATCAGGTCGAAACCCAGCAACGGCGAACTTTGACCAAAGTAATGCGCCACTGCCACCCACCAGTTAACCACCTCTTTTTCGTTACTGGCACTGGGGTCTTTTTTATACTCGTCAGCCTGATAGGCGATTATCGGGATCACGCCATACTGCTCGCAGGCTTCCACCAGCTTGCGCAGATGAATGAGCCGCGCCTCCGTAGGCTCACCCGCCACGCGAATGCGCACGTGGGTCAACCCTTTCGCCTTATAATCCCTCACCACCAGCGGATCGAATTCACGGATGCCCCGATCGGTACGCGCCCAATCTACGTCCATCCCAACCCCAAGCTGCTGCACATACTGCGCCGCCGTCAACGCAGGTTGCGCGGCACACACGGTGGCGCTGGCCAACAGTAAAAGGGAAACAATCGGCTTTAACACGGTCGTCCTTACGCAAATCATCAGGAGTGATATCACGTATTTAGCACGCTTTTTCACTTTCAGTGTAGAGCGAAAGCGTAAAAAATATTCGCGACCCGCTTATTTAACCTGCTCCTGTAGCCAGCCAATAAACGCCTCGATTTTCGGCCACTGCCTGCCGGGCAGCGTGGTGATGTAGTAATGCTGATGACATTTCAGCGCCATATCGCCAAAAGGCGCAATCAACTCTCCGCTGTCGAGGCGTTTTTGCACCAGCCGTTTTCGGCCCATCGCCACGCCGATATGGTTCATTGCCGCAATTACTGCTAAATCCGAACGATCAAAACCAATCCCCGACGATGTCGGCAAATTCGCCGCAAAATGCTGCGCCCAACTGTGCCACTCATCGGTCCCGGAATCGTTACTCCACGCCTGTCTGTCGTGCAGCAACGTACAGTGCGGCAAATTCACCAGCGAACCGGTAAGGTCATGGCGGCGGGCGTAGTCCGGGCTGCACACCGGCAGGATCTCTTCATCCATCAGGAAGTGATGCGTGAGTTGCGCGGAGGGTGCATCGTCAAAATAGATGGCGAGATCGATACCCGCACGCTGTAGATTGACGTTGTCGTTCCCGGTCAACATGGTTAGCGAAATTGACGGGTAGCGACGGGTAAAGTCGCCGAGCGCCGGAACCAGCCAGCACTGGGCGATAGAAGGTCGTGAGTAGACGGTGAGCGTCCCCGAGAGCTCCTGATTCTTAATATCAAGAATCTCCTGGTTGAGCGTGTCCAGTGACGACTTCAGCGCCCAAAATACCCGTTTGCCCTCATGAGTGAGTTCCACTTTGCGATGAGAACGAACAAATAATTGGATACCAAGCTCATCTTCAAGCTGATTTATGCGATGGCTGACGGCACTGGGGCTCAATGACAGCTCGTCTGCCGCCAGCGCAAAAGACTGATGCCGGGCCGCCACTTCAAAAGTATACAGCTTTGACAACTGCCAGCCGTTGAGCAGCCGGTTTCTGACTTCGCGTAGGGGATCCATTCTCACCTCCTTTCCTTCTGATTCATGCGCTGGAGTGTAAAAAAGTTCGCTGCAAAAATCAGCTCAAAGGTGAATCAGAGTGAACCATATCGCATAAACAAAGCGCAATTAGACATAAATCACTCATTTGATGCAATCTGGCTCATGTGAATGGGGATTTATATCGTTTGTCAGACCATGCCTTATTTTTGTCCAATAACCCTATATTAATCACAGGGCAAGGTGAGTTATGCACTCTCAAATCTGGGTTGTGAGCACGCTGCTGATAAGCATCGTGTTAATCGTTTTGACCATCGTGAAGTTCAAATTCCACCCGTTTCTGGCGCTGCTGTTAGCCAGCTTCTTCGTGGGTACGATGATGGGCATGGGGCCGCTGGATATGGTCAATGCCATTGAGAGTGGCATCGGCGGTACGCTGGGCTTCCTCGCCGCGGTTATCGGCCTTGGGACCATTCTGGGCAAAATGATGGAAGTGTCCGGCGCGGCTGAACGCATTGGCCTGACGCTCCAGCGCTGCCGCTGGCTATCCGCCGACGTCATTATGGTACTGGTTGGGTTGATTTGCGGGATCACGCTGTTTGTGGAAGTCGGCGTGGTGCTGTTGATTCCGCTGGCTTTTTCGATTGCCAAAAAGACCAATACCTCACTGCTGAAGCTGGCGATCCCGCTGTGTACGGCGCTGATGGCGGTGCACTGCGTCGTCCCGCCGCATCCGGCTGCCCTGTTCGTGGCGAACAAGCTGGGCGCGGACATTGGCACGGTGATTGTCTACGGCTTACTGGTTGGTTTGATGGCTTCGCTTATCGGCGGTCCGCTGTACCTGAAATTCCTGGGTAACCGTCTGCCGTTTAAACCGGTTCCGGCTGAGTTTTCCGACCTTAAAGTACGCGACGAAAGTACGCTACCGTCGCTGGGTGCTACGCTGTTTACCGTTCTGCTGCCGATTGGCCTGATGCTGGTTAAAACCGTTGCTGAGCTGAACATGGCGAAAGGCAGCACGGTGTATACGCTGCTGGAGTTTATTGGTAACCCGATCACCGCGATGTTTATTGCCGTTTTCGTGGCCTATTACATCCTCGGCCTGCGCCAGCACATCGGTATGGGTACGTTGCTGACTCACACAGAAAACGGTTTTGGCTCCATTGCTAATATTCTGCTGATTATCGGCGCAGGCGGCGCGTTCAACGCTATCCTCAAGAGCAGTGGGCTGGCGGATACGCTTGCACTGATCCTCTCGAACATGCATATGCACCCGATTCTGCTGGCCTGGCTGGTGGCGTTAATCCTGCATGCCGCGGTGGGTTCCGCCACGGTGGCGATGATGGGCGCCACGGCAATCGTTGCACCGATGCTGCCGCTCTATCCCAACGTCAGCCCGGAGATCATCGCCATTGCTATCGGTTCTGGCGCTATTGGCTGCACGATCGTCACTGATTCCCTCTTCTGGCTGGTGAAGCAGTACTGCGGCGCTACCCTGAATGAGACATTCAAATACTATACGACCGCGACATTTATCGCGTCCGTGATTGCACTGGCTTGCACATTCCTGCTTTCCTTTATTATCTAAGCGCAAAGAGACTGACTATGGAAAACATTCAAACACTTATCGCCCAGTATCCTTTAGTGGAAGATCTGGTTGCTCTCAAGGAGACAACCTGGTTTAACCCTGGCACCACCTCTCTTGCGGAAGGTTTACCGTACGTTGGCCTGACAGAGCACGATGTTCAGGATGCTCACGCCCGTCTGACGCGCTTTGCACCGTACCTGGCAAAGGCATTCCCGGAAACAGCGGCCACCGGCGGCATTATTGAATCTGAGCTGGCCGCGATTCCGGCCATGCAAAAGCGGCTGGAAAAAGAGTACGGGCAGCACATCAATGGCGAAATTCTGCTGAAGAAAGACAGTCACCTGCCAATTTCTGGTTCGATTAAAGCCCGTGGTGGCATTTATGAAGTACTGACCCATGCGGAAAAACTGGCGCTGGAAGCCGGTCTGCTGACCACACAAGACGATTACAGCGTTCTCCTTTCGCCCGAGTTCAAACAGTTCTTCAGCCAGTACAGCATCGCGGTAGGCTCCACCGGTAATCTCGGCATGTCGATTGGCATTATGAGCGCCCGTATCGGCTTTAAGGTGACGGTGCATATGTCTGCCGACGCTCGCGCATGGAAAAAAGCCAAACTGCGCAGTCACGGCGTAACGGTCGTGGAGTATGAAGAAGATTACGGTGTGGCGGTTGAACAGGGCCGTAAGGCGGCGGAGTCCGATCCAAACTGCTTCTTTATCGATGATGAAAACTCCCGCACGCTGTTTTTAGGCTATGCGGTAGCCGGACAGCGCCTGAAGGCGCAGTTTGCCCAGCAGGGGCGAGTGGTGGATGCAGACCATCCGCTGTTCGTTTACCTGCCGTGCGGCGTCGGCGGTGGCCCTGGCGGCGTGGCGTTTGGCCTGAAGCTGGCGTTTGGCGATAACGTGCACTGCTTCTTCGCAGAACCAACCCATTCACCGTGCATGCTACTGGGGATTTATACCGGGTTGCACGATACGATTTCCGTGCAGGACATTGGCATAGACAACCTGACGGCGGCGGATGGGCTGGCTGTCGGCCGTGCGTCTGGCTTTGTTGGCCGGGCAATGGAACGTTTACTCGACGGTCTGTACACCCTGGACGATCAGACTATGTACGATATGCTGGGCTGGCTGGCGCAGGAAGAAGGTATTCGCCTCGAACCGTCAGCACTGGCAGGGATGGCAGGTCCGCAACACGTTTGCGCCTCTACGGACTATCAGCACATGCACGGCTTCAGCGCGGATCAGCTCAATAACGCCACCCACCTGGTGTGGGCGACCGGCGGTGGAATGGTCCCGGAAGATGAAATGGCGCAGTATCTGGCCAAAGGACGTTAAATACAGCTGAGCTTAACGCAGCATCGCCATCAGCTCCATCGGTGAGCGATGCTGCTTAAGCAGGTCACGCATCACGCGCATATGCGGTGCGGTGTGGCTGAAGAAAGCCTGATAGCCTGCGCACAGCACGCCCTTTCCATTTTCCTCGCAGTACGCAGGACAATCACCGTGGTAATATTGAAACAATGAGCATGTCTGGCAACGCGTATTCATTGATGACATGGTCTGTCGTTCAATCTGTGCCGTCAGACCACACCACTGGCGAAGCGTTTTATCGAAAAGCTGGATAGATATCTGATTAATATCTTCACGTACCCAGATATCAAATATCGTAATTAAAAATCGGCCCCATGCCTCAGACGTAACCGATTCGTCTGTCAGATGACCTGAACCATCGTGCCTAACCAGCGGAATAAACTGTACCAGGCGAACATTTCCTTGTTGCAAACCACGGTACACTTCAACCGGTTGTAAACACTTCTGATGGTCAATCACCACGTTTAAAACATCATCACTAACATCCATGTTCTCACATCCTGTCATGCAAAATTCCCGATAAATACGATAAGTTGGCGAACATGCGTTACAGCAAACAGCATTGCGAGGGATAACACCGCGAGGGAGATCATAAATTTGTCACGCACCGCGCGAGATTCAGAAAAATCGCTATGACTCACATCCATCAGATTACGGCTGCGGGTGTAGCGCCAGAGGATAATCGCCACTATCGCCAGCACAACTACCGATATCCAGAACAACGCTCCCGCCTGGTGCCAGTTGTGCTTAATCGCCAGCGCCATTAACGCGCCATAGCCCAACAACGTGCGAAACCAGGCCAGTGAAGTCCGCTCCGGTTGTAACCCCGGGTCAGCGATGCGTCGGGATTTGCGGCTATCCGGCATACAGCACCAGCGTCATGACAATCACCGCCACAATAGTCAGCATGACGCTGATAATCAGCAGGCTGTGGGTGTAGGGCAAGTCCTCTTTCAGTCGCATCGCCTTTTCGTTACGTAGCCAGCGCAGGTAGCCGTAGATCGCCAGACCGCCGGCAAACAGACACAGCAACAAGGCAAGCGCCTCACGGATGACCGGCGTGGCAAAATCCGGGGCCAGTTGATCAAGGCCAACCCCCGCCGCCAGAAATCCGAGCGCGGTGCGGATCCACGCCAGAAAAGTACGCTCATTTGCCAGCGAGAAGCGATAATCCGGTGCTTCTCCAAGGCGAGAAATCTTCATGACAGCTCCTTAAATATTGTTGTCTGGTCGTTATACCGGAACAGTTAAGGAGTATGAACCTGATTCTCAAACGAGAGGGCGAGTCGGGTGATGAGACAATGGGAAAGAGAGAGGGTGTTTGTAATGCCGGATGGAGAGTTGCGTTTTATCCGGCCTACAGGAGATGCAGGCCGGATAAGTCAGTTTTAACCTAATCCCCAGAAGAGCACCGCCAACAGTTGCGGGGTGATAATCCTCAAGAACATGACCAGTGGATAAACGGTAGCGTAGGAGAGCGCTGCTGCCCCGCTGGTGGCATGCAGGTTATTAGCAAACGCCAGAGCCGGGGGATCGGTCATTGAGCCAGCCAACATGCCGCACAGCGTCAGATAGTTCATTTTGGCAAAGATTCGCGCCAGCAAGCCCACGGTAATAAGCGGAATCGCGGTAATGAAAATACCGTAGCCCACCCAGCTCAGACCATCTCCCTGTGTTAGGGTATCGACAAAATCACCGCCTGACTTCAGACCCACCACTGCAAGAAACAGCACGATACCCAACTCTCGCAACGCCAGGTTAGCGCTGGGAGGCATAAACCAGTACAGCTTACCGATGCTACCAATACGTCCCAGGATCAGGGCCATAATCAGCGGCCCGCCGGCCAACCCCAGTTTCAACGCCACCGGGAACCCCGGGATGAACAGCGGGATTGAACCCAGTAGAACCCCCAGCCCGATACCGATAAATACCGGCAGCATCTGCACCTGCTGCAGTTTTTGCTGCGCGTTACCCACAACATTGGCAACGGCATCAATGGACGAAGGACGTCCCACCAGATTGAGGATATCCCCGAATTGCAGGCTGGCGTCACTGCTGGCTACCAGCTCAACACCCGCGCGGTTCAGGCGGGAAATCACCACGTCGTAACGCTCTTTGAAATGCAGGTCGCGGATTCGTTTACCCAGTACTTGCTCGTTGGTCACCACCACGCGTTCGACGCGTAAATCGGTACCTCGCGTAGACAGCGATGTGTCTACCTCCTGCCCAATCACCACCTGCGCGTTATGCAGGTCAGCAGGCTGTCCGACCAGGTGTAGCAGGTCGCCCATCTGGATAATCGTCCCTGGCGACGGCACCATCAATGTCTCGTCACGTTTCAGACGCGAGCAGATGATTTTGTCGCTGTTCAGAATCGGGACATCCTGAATCGCCATATTGTTGATGTTTGGGTTTTCCACGCGGATGTTCATCGTCTGAATCAGTGCGTGCCCGTTGGTCAGCGTGGATTCATGCTGCTGGGCTTCAGCATCGACGTTAACGCGGAAAATAAGGCGCATCAGCCACATGGTCAGTAAAATTCCGCAGATGCCGAAAGGATAAGCCATGGCATAGCTCATCCCCATCTGGTCAACCACGTCGCCAGGCGTACCTAAATCTCGCAGAATTTGCTGCCCCGCACCTAACGCCGGGGTATTGGTGACCGCTCCAGAGAATATTCCCAGCACCACAGGGAGAGGAATGGCAAAAATCTTATGCAGGATCGCGGTGACCAGGCCACCCATGATGACAATCAGCACAGCAAACAGATTCAGCCGCAGGCCCGAAACGCGCAGAGAAGCAAAAAAGCCCGGCCCCACCTGAATACCAATGGTGTAGACGAAAAGAATCAGGCCAAATTCCTGAATAAAATGCAGCATGTCGCCGCTCAGGGTCATCCCTGCCTGATCGACAAAATGCCCGACGATAATACCGCCGAACAGCACGCCTCCAATGCCAAAACCCACGCCACGTATTTTTATGTTGCCGATCCATAACCCGACAACTGCCACTAATGCCAGAACGCTGACCGTCAATGCTATATCACTCATTATTCTGTTCCCTGTGAATAACATTTCATTTAACGAGGATTATGACTGAAGCGTTCAGGCATGAATGCAGAGTGGCGCACATTATCATGCTACAAGGCGCTCTGGAGCGCTTAAGAAGGGCGCTCTTTACTGTTTTTCTTTACGTCGATTTGTAATTGCTGAATGCTTTTTTCTGGCAATGGCAGCGCTTCTGGCATCGTGCCCCCCAGATCATGAATAGTCTGACGAACTTTGCGACCTACTTCATAATGCGTCTGATTAGCTTGCTGTTTGGTGTTAACAGAGTCTCTGCGCAGTTTGTCTTCCGTTTGCGTTGCCCGAAACAGATTTGCCGCGAGCTCTGTAGACCCCATGTGATCGAGAATTTTTTGGCTTTTCTTCAACCCTTTACGTTCATGAATCGCTCGCTGATCTAAACCACCATAAAGCCCCTTGTAACCATGGTTTTGAAAGATAGCAAAATCGAAAGTGGTCTCTACGCCAGCAAGTTGTGCAGTTTCAACAAGATGCTTATTGTGTTCTTTTAGTTCATTGCGTAAGAACAAACGTTTTTCATCCTCACGCAGAGATTTAAAAGCAGCATCATCGGCCAACTCCTGACGCCGGGTTTGAATAGCAAAGTAGGTTTGCCCTGCCGCTATAACAGGTTTCGCGGGATCACCATTTTGCACGACCAGATAACAGGCGTAGCGGGAGAGTTTTACGTCTTTTAGTTTCCGACTGGCTCCTGACCCAATTCGTACCATTGCGAGGATCTCCTCGAAATGGTCACTCTCTAATTGACCACTGGCTACACATGACTCCACTGCTTTCTTTATGACAGGTAGAAAATGTCGGTACTCTGAATATTCAAGAGTTTTAGCGAATGCCCGGGCAGACCAATATTCAACCCCGGCATCATCAAACTGTTTCATGGCTTCAAATGGCTGATGTTCATTCATAAAAACATTCCCTCGTTAAGAGTATTAATACTGGATGTTTTTACAGTGAAACATTCGTTACAACAAGTCAGTTTCATGTGTGCTGACGCACAAAAAAGCCCCGTCATTTCTGGCGGGGCAAAGGCATGGAGCTATTTAACTATCTAATGCAGGACGTTCGCTGATGGCGATACGTTGTGGAGCAATGGTTTCAGGTTCATTCCGGGTCAAATCGATATGCAGCAAGCCGTTAGTGAAGCTTGCGCCGGAGACCTCCATATTTTCAGCCAGCGTAAAGCTCAGGCTGAACGGCTGAGTGACCAGCCCCTGATGCAACCATTTGGTCTCTTTTTCCGGCTGCTGCGGCGTACCTTTCACGGTCAGGCGCGTGCCTTCCAGTTGAATATCCAGATCTTCCTGGCGGAAACCGGCTAACGCAAGGGTAATGCGGTAGTGGTTATCATCGCTCTTTTCGATGTTATAAGGCGGGAAGCTCTGGCTTTCACCGGTGTTTTGCAAGGCATTGGCCAGTTTGTCAAAACCGATCCATTGACGCAGCAGTGGGGATAAATCGTAGTTACGCATAATAATCTCCTTCTAAGAAGCGAGTAGGTACCTTTCGGCTCCCTGACGGCAAGCCGATGACTTAGCAAGGCCGCCTGAAGCGGCCTACAGAATTAGTTGATTTCGATGCGGCGCGGTTTGTTCGCTTCAGGAATCACGCGCTCAAGATCGATATACAGCAGACCATTTACCAGGTTTGCGCCGCGAACATGAATGTTCTCCGCTAACTGGAACTTGCGTTCAAAGTTGCGCTCGGCAATACCCTGATACAGGTAAGTACGTTCTTTTTGATCGTCCGCATGGGCGCCTTTTACCACCAGCAGATTGTCCTGGGCAGTAATTTCCAGTTCGCTTTCAGCAAAACCGGCAACGGCAATTGCAATGCGGTAATGGTTTTCGTCTACCAGCTCAACGTTGTACGGAGGGTAGCCGCCATTGCTCTGGCCCTGATTGTTTTCCAGCAGGTTAAACAGACGGTCAAAACCAATAGCAGAACGGTACAGCGGGGATAAATCAAAGTTACGCATAATCAATAGCTCCTGAAATCAGCGAGAATAATTGACCTTCCATCATGGACAGGTCAGGTAGCCAGGACACCCATCAGGCATGCCCTTCATTTGTCTACACTCTAAAAATGGGTCTTAATACAAACTTTTCAAGCGTATTCATCTCACTTTTTTTGCAGTTTGTTGTCTATTGCATACACTGGGGGGAGCAGTTGTTCTCGTTAAATCGCGATGGCCGCCACAGTGCGACGAAATGGTGATGTTATTTTCGCAACGGATCGCTTTAACTCACCATGCAAACACGATAAATACAGATGAATAAATGATGATTAAAAAAATGTTGGTAACACTGACGATGTGTAGTGGGATGGCGTTTGTAAGCGGTTGTTCCAGCATCATGTCGCATACAGGTGGTAAAGAAGGGACGTATCCTGGCACGCGAGCCAGTGCCACAATGATTAGCGAAAGTGATACAAACTGGGGAACCAAGTCGCTGGCGATTCTGGATATGCCTTTTACCGCGGTGCTCGATACGGTATTGCTACCTTGGGATCTCTTTCGCAAAGATAACTCGGTGAGATCCCGCGTAGAAAAGAGCGAGGAGAGAACTCAGGCCACGAACGCCGTTATTCCCCCGGCAGAAATGTCTGCTCCATAAATTAACGCCCGGTTTCAGTCACCCACAGCTGGCGGAAACCCTCGACGTCTTCCATCCACGCAACCTGTCGACCATCAGGGGAGAAGACGATCGCATCGGCCGACGGCGGGTTATCATGACGTTCCGTTAAAAAATCCATCTCGCCCGTTTGAACATCACAACAGGCAATTCTGTTCTCCAGTACAAATCCCAGCCATTTCCCCGATGGGTGCCAGTTAAAGGCTGACTGAATATTCGTAGCGCACTGGGTAAGCTGACGCAGCGATCCACCCTGTGGGGAAATCAGCCATAGCTGTACAATACCGTTGTCATCACGCATTAAAAACGCAATCTCAGATGCCTTTGGATTACTGCGTACCCAGTGGCGAGGCTGATTCACCAGCCCCGGGAAGGCGCGCTCATGGGTAAACGTCAGACGGCGTTGGCGAATACCGGATGGTGGCGCAGGCATGGTCATGTCAGCCCCCTCCAGAGGCGCGTCCCCCGGCTGTTTCCAGCCGCTTTCATCCTGTGGCAAATCAACAATAAACAGCTCCGGTACTTTCTCGCCAGTGGCTGATAGCGTATCACCGATAAACGCCAGCCTGTTTTCTCCAACCCAGCCCTCTTCATAGGCGCGGTTAATCTCATCGCTACCCGGTTTTGGCGTTGGTGTCGTCTGGCTCACCAACACGCACCAATGGCTGCCACTGTATTCACGCGGATGCTGCGCGGAGACCTTCACCGGACCATACGGTGCAGCCACACCGACGTTGCGTAAATCGAGCGCCGGAGAGCGCTCATGCAGAACATGGTCGTTATAGGTGAAACTGACAAACTCACCGTTCGGGCTAAAAACATGCACATGACTCCCGCCGCGCAGCGCACCTGGCGTATAGGGCGCAGTAATATCCATTGCATCCAGATTCTCCACCCCAGCCTGCGTAACAATCACCCCACGACGATGATGGAAGTCGTAATGCCATATTTCATCAGGATTTTCAGGCCCGTGAATGAAGACATATTTTTCCAACTTTGGATGAACGGTCACCACGCCAACGTGCGATCCCTGAGTAGCCCGGTAAATCACCTCCAGCTCGCCAGTATGGATATTGACGCGCTCAATTGTTTCACCGGTAAAAGAGGCACCGGAAGGGCGCACATCAAAGACCAGCCACTGGCTGTCCGGTGTCCAGGTATTGATATTGGTAAGCTGATGATTACGCGGCGTAAAGGTGATTTGCTTCATGGGATGCCCTGATACAAGACGATTAAAACAATCATACTTCACAAGCACTTCACTTTCAGGCTTTAGCGTATCGCCATCTTCATTTTTGCGGACAGAAAGATGGAACATTTTGACGTAGCGATTATCGGTTTAGGTCCGGCAGGCGCAGCGCTGGCGCGACAGTTGAGCGGAAAAATGCGCGTGATTGCGTTGGATAAAAAACGCCAGTGCGGCAACGAAGGTTTCACTAAACCCTGCGGCGGTCTGCTGGCCCCGGACGCCCAGCGTTCGTTTATCCGCGACGGGATAACCTTACCCGTTGATGTCATCGCCAACCCGCAGATTTTTAGCGTTAAAACGGTTGATGTTGCCGCTTCTTTGACGCGTAACTACCAGCGCAGCTACATTAATATCAACCGCCATGCTTTTGATTTATGGCTTAAATCTCTCATCCCTGATGATGTGCAGGTGTATCACGACAGCCTGTGCCGGAAAATCTGGCGCGAGGGCGATAAATGGCATGTTATCTTCCGCGCCGACGGTTGGGAGCAGCAGATAACTGCACGTTATCTGGTGGGGGCAGACGGTGCGAACTCACTGGTGCGCCGTCATCTCTATCCACAGCACCAAATCCGTAAATATGTCGCTATTCAACAATGGTTTGCGGAAAAGCATCCCGTACCGTTCTATTCCTGTATTTTTGATAACGATGCAACTGACTGTTATTCCTGGAGTATCAGCAAAGATGGCTATTTTATCTTTGGTGGTGCCTACCCCATGAAGGACGGACAGGCACGCTTTGACGCGCTGAAAGAGAAGCTGGAAGCGTTCCATTTCCAGTTCAGCAAACCGGTGAAAAGTGAAAAATGTACGGTGCTATTCCCCTTACGCTGGAAAGACTTCGTCTGCGGCGAGGACAACGCATTTTTGATTGGTGAAGCGGCCGGTTTTATCAGCGCCAGCTCGCTGGAAGGGATTAGCTATGCGCTGGACAGCGCGGAGATCCTCAAATCGGTACTGCTGCGGGATACACCAGATATGAATCACGCTTACCGTAAAGCCACCCACAAGTTACGTCTCAAACTGTATGGCAAAATCCTGAAAAGCCGGGCCCTGACGTCGGCATTTTCCCGTAAATGGATTATGCGCAGCGGCGTGGCGCATATTCCCTTGGCAAAATCTGAAAGTCACCCGCCAGCGAAAGCAAAGCGTGAGAAATCGCGTAGTATGGCTATGACATTATGGCGCGTTTTTTTAAGGGATTAAGTTGAACATAAAATATAGCTGGTTGGTAAAATCACTGGTCGTATCATCGCTTAGCGTTATGTTATCAGGGTGCCTGAGCTTTATGTGGCTCAAAGCAGGCGATCCACACACAACAATGGAAAAGTGGGAAACAGACACCGTTATTGGCTTATCGTCAGGTAAAGATAATGATGGTAATGAAGGCTATGTCTTTGTCGGTAAAACGTTTGATTATCTGATAACCAGTGGTGCCGAAAGCGTGGTGAAGTTGCTGCAAGATCCGCAAATCGACCGTCATAATTTACAGGCAGTTGATATCGCCAAATTCATCATCAGCGACAATAAAAAGGTGTTTAAAGGCGTATTAACGCTTAAATACACAGGGGAAACGCAGGACGTTAAACAAGTGCTTACGGGCTACGGTTTTGACTGCTCAGCGCAATACTGCACTAAAAATCTATCCAAACTGCAAGGGACAATCCATAAAAAAAGCACCAATCAGGATTACTCGCAGATGCTTACGTTTTATCATCCATTTACCGTTGGTTTTTACGAATATAAAACCTCACATATACCCGAATTCGTCACAAACGGACTGCTGCCCATTACTATCACTCTGGATGTCGTAACCTCTCCATTACAAATATTATTTTTTAATTATTATCACCAATAAATATTTAAATGGGCAAATGTAACAAGGCACTTGCCCATAATTTCTTAATTCAGCGCAAATTTCTCAATGGCATACGCGACGCCATCTTCAAGGTTAGATTTCGTTACGAAGTTGGCGATTTCTTTGACTGATGGAATAGCGTTATCCATAGCAACGCCCACCCCTGCGTATTCAATCATCGCGATGTCGTTTTCCTGATCGCCAATCGCCATCACCTCTTCGGCTTTAATGCCTAACGCATCGGCCAGCGATTTTACGCCCGTCCCTTTATTGACGCGTTTATCGAGGATTTCGAGGAAATACGGCGCACTTTTCAGCACGGTGTACTTCTCTTTTACTTCCACAGGTAGACGAGAGATAGCTTTATCGAGGATCTCCGGCTCGTCAATCATCATCACTTTCAGGAACTGGGTTGCGGGATCCATTTTCTCGGCTTCACAGAACACCAGCGGGATGGTCGCGACAAACGATTCGTGCACCGTGTAGTAGCTGATATCACGGTTCGCGGTATACAGCGTATTGCGATCGAGGGCGTGGAAATGCGAGCCAACTTCCCGGGAAAGCTGCTCCAGGTAACGATAATCATCATAGCTCAGCGCGGTTTGCGCCACGGTACTGCCATCCCCTGCTTTCTGCACCAGCGCACCGTTGTAGGTAATGCAGTAGTCACCGGGTTGTTCCATATGTAGTTCTTTCAGATAGCTGTGAACGCCGGCATACGGGCGTCCCGTGGTCAGCACCACATTCACGCCACGCGCACGTGCCGCGGCAATCGCCGTTTTGACCGCTGGTGAAATGGTGTGATCGGGCAGCAGAAGTGTGCCATCCATGTCGATAGCAATAAGTTTTATAGCCATGAGTTCCCCGGATGAAATGAGTCCGTCCTCATGCTAACGCGATTCCGCTCAAAAAACAGCTACGAAAAGGGGGATAGAAAGGGGAATCGAGATTCCCCTTTTTGTAGATTGGTTGTCGTTTGAAGGCCTGATAAGCAACGCGCCATCAGGCACAATACAACGTCTTGCCGGATGGCGGCGTAAACCGCCTTATCCGGCCTACAGATTGGCTTAAATATCGATGTTCGCCGCTTTCAGGGCGTTCTCTTCGATAAATGCGCGACGCGGTTCAACGGCATCGCCCATCAGCGTGGTGAACAGCTGGTCGGCAGCAATCGCATCCTTCACGGTAACGCGCAACATGCGACGGCTTTCCGGATCCATGGTGGTTTCCCACAGCTGTTCCGGGTTCATCTCGCCCAGACCTTTATAACGCTGGATAGCGAGGCCACGACGAGACTCTTTCTGCAGCCATTCCAGTGCCTGCTCAAAGCTGGCAACCGGCTGGCGACGCTCGCCACGTTCGATAAACGCATCGTCTTCGATCAGCCCACGCAGCTTCTCGCCAAGCGTACAAATACGATGGTACTCGCCACCGGTCACAAACTCGTGGTCCAGAACGTAGTCGGTATCCACACCGTGAGTACGGACGCGCACAATCGGTTCAAACAGGTTCTGCTCTGCGTTGTGGTGGATATCAAACTTCCACAGGCTACCGTGCTGTTCTTTTTCGTTCAGCTCGGTAATCAGTGCATTCACCCAGCGGGTAACGGCCTGTTCATTTGCCAAATCAGCTTCTGGCAGCGTCGGTTGATAAACCAGCTCTTTCAGCAGCGCTTTCGGGAAACGACGTTCCATACGGCCAATCATTTTCTGCGTCGCGTTGTATTCAGAAACCAGTTTCTCTAACGACTCACCGGAAAGGGCTGGTGCGCTGGCGTTGGTGTGCAGCGTAGCGCCATCCAGAGCGATAGAGATCTGATACTGATCCATCGCTTCGTCATCTTTAATGTACTGTTCCTGCTTGCCTTTTTTCACTTTGTACAGCGGTGGCTGTGCAATGTAAACGTGGCCGCGTTCAACGATTTCCGGCATCTGACGATAGAAGAAGGTCAACAGTAGCGTACGAATGTGCGAGCCGTCGACGTCGGCATCGGTCATGATGATGATGCTGTGATAACGCAGTTTGTCCGGGTTGTACTCGTCACGACCGATGCCACAGCCGAGCGCGGTGATCAGTGTCGCGACTTCCTGAGAGGAGAGCATCTTGTCAAAGCGCGCTTTCTCGACGTTGAGGATTTTACCCTTCAGCGGCAGAATCGCCTGGTTTTTACGGTTACGGCCCTGCTTAGCAGAACCGCCCGCGGAGTCCCCTTCCACAAGGTACAGTTCGGACAACGCCGGGTCACGTTCCTGACAATCCGCCAACTTGCCCGGCAGGCCCGCTAAGTCCAGCGCGCCTTTACGACGGGTCATTTCACGCGCACGACGTGCAGCTTCACGAGCACGCGCAGCATCAATAATTTTGCCGACAACGATTTTCGCGTCAGACGGGTTTTCCAGCAGATATTCGCTCAGCAGTTCGTTCATCTGCTGTTCTACCGCCGATTTCACCTCAGAGGAGACCAGCTTGTCTTTGGTCTGTGAGGAGAACTTCGGATCCGGTACTTTCACGGAAACAACGGCAATCAGGCCTTCACGGGCATCGTCACCGGTCGCGCTAACTTTCGCTTTTTTGCTGTAGCCTTCTTTGTCCATGTAGGCGTTCAGGGTACGGGTCATCGCCGCACGGAAGCCTGCAAGGTGAGTACCGCCGTCACGCTGTGGAATGTTGTTGGTGAAGCAGTAGATGTTTTCCTGGAAACCATCGTTCCACTGCAGCGCAACTTCAACGCCGATACCGTCTTTTTCGGTGGAGAAGTAGAAGATATTCGGGTGGATCGGCGTCTTGTTTTTGTTGAGATATTCAACAAACGCCTTGATGCCACCTTCGTAGTGGAAATGGTCTTCTTTGCCGTCGCGCTTGTCGCGCAGACGAATAGAGACGCCGGAGTTCAGGAATGACAGCTCACGCAGACGTTTCGCCAGAATGTCGTATTCAAATTCAACAACATTGGTAAAGGTTTCGTGGCTTGGCCAGAAACGGACCTGAGTCCCGGTCAATTCTGTTTCGCCGGTTACTGCCAGCGGCGCCTGCGGCACACCGTGCACGTAAGTTTGCTGATGCACTTTGCCTTCACGACGAATCACCAGTTCCAGCTTCTGTGACAGGGCGTTAACGACGGAAACACCCACGCCGTGCAGACCGCCGGAAACTTTATAGGAGTTATCATCGAATTTACCGCCTGCGTGCAAAACGGTCATGATAACTTCCGCTGCCGAAACGCCCTCTTCCGGGTGAATACCGGTTGGGATACCACGGCCATCATCGGTAACGGACACGGAGTTGTCAGCGTGAATCGTTACCACGATATCTTTACAGTGACCCGCGAGCGCTTCGTCGATAGCGTTATCTACCACCTCGAATACCATGTGGTGCAGACCGGTGCCGTCATCCGTGTCGCCGATATACA
>OFOU01000865.1_pt1 | contig 21685 bp, 16 predicted proteins | sample 1542061 | NCBI WGS metagenome assembly OFOU01 (sample SAMN04209239, study PRJEB22552) | human gut metagenome | biome: gut; material: feces | host: Homo sapiens | place: USA: Oklahoma
CACCGGCTTGAACGTAAAAAGCCAGTCTGGTTTCCAGGCTGGCTTTTTTTATGGCTTGGTTACAGGAAATATGTAAATAAAAAGCGGTTTTATTGTTTCGTGATTTAGATCATAAAAATATTGATTGGTTAAAAAATGAGGCGTAGACTCTTTTTTATGTGATGTATGTCACATAATGAACTCAGATAAAAAAAGAGATACCAACATGAAATTGATCAACAAAATCATCGCCCTGTTCAGCAATATGAGTTTTTAGTCTTTCCCCGCCAGCTCTGTGGCGCGAAGCTTAATGCGGTTTATCAGCTAGCGCCATCGTTATTAAATCCCCCCTCCTTCGCTGTATCATTTGTTCTCTATCATTCCTCCCCTCAATTTTCCCAACCCGTTTTTCTGCTTCTCACTGAATCACATAAATAAAATCGTACTATGCTGATGTAATGCTTTATTCATGCGGTAAAAAAATAGCAAAAACATTAACCTAAGGCTTTAATAAGAGCAGACTCCTGGTTTTTGGGAGACAAAAGACGCAGATATAGACGAAAATAGTGAGTTATCAGATGGGGAATCCCCCCTGTTGAACGTTTTATCTTCGGTCCATTTCACGCTGAAAAAAATGTAGTATTTTCAATGTGAAACGGTATAAATTCGTTCTCAAATTACAGTCAGGACGTGTATGTTGAATAATGCTATGAGCGTTGTGATCCTTGCCGCAGGCAAAGGCACGCGTATGTACTCCGATCTTCCTAAAGTGCTGCACACCCTCGCAGGAAAGCCGATGGTTCAGCATGTCATTGATGCAGCTAATGAATTAGGTGCGACTCATGTACACCTTGTCTACGGACACGGTGGCGATCTGCTTAAGCAAACGCTGAAAGATGGAAATCTGAATTGGGTTCTGCAGGCTGAGCAGTTGGGTACCGGCCATGCAATGCAGCAGGCGGCGCCATTCTTTAGTGATGACGAAGACATTTTAATGCTCTATGGCGATGTGCCGCTGATCTCTACCGATACCTTACGTCGCCTGCGTGAAGCTAAACCGCAGGGTGGTATCGGTTTGTTAACGGTAAAACTGGACGACCCATCCGGCTATGGGCGTATTACCCGTGATAACGGCAAAGTTACTGGCATTGTTGAGCATAAAGATGCAACCGACGAGCAGCGTCAAATCCAGGAAATCAACACTGGTATTCTGATTGCCAACGGCGCTGACATGAAGCGTTGGCTGTCTAAACTGACCAACAACAACGTGCAGGGTGAATACTACATCACCGATATCATCGCGATGGCGTATCAGGAAGGACGTGAAATTGCTGCGGTACATCCGGCACGAATCAGTGAAACGGAAGGGGTAAATAACCGCCTTCAGTTATCCCGTCTGGAACGTGTGTATCAGTCCGAGCAGGCAGAAAAACTGCTGCTGGCGGGCGTGATGCTGCGCGATCCTGCACGTTTTGATCTTCGCGGTACGCTGATTCACGGGCGCGATGTTGAAATTGATACTAACGTTATCATTGAAGGTAACGTAACCGTTGGAGATCGCGTCAAGATTGGTGCTGGCTGCATCATCAAAAACAGCGTGATTGGTGAGGGTTGTGAGCTTAGCCCGTACAGTGTGGTGGAAGATGCCCATCTGGAAGCCGCATGCACCATCGGTCCATTCGCGCGTCTGCGCCCGGGTGCTGAGCTGCAGGAAGGCGCACACGTGGGTAACTTCGTCGAAATGAAAAAAGCTCGTCTGGGTAAAGGCTCTAAAGCTGGTCATTTGACCTATCTGGGCGATGCGGAAATTGGCGATAACGTGAATATCGGCGCGGGTACGATCACCTGCAACTACGATGGTGCCAATAAGTTTAAAACCATTATTGGTGATGATGTGTTTGTGGGTTCTGATACTCAGCTGGTGGCACCTGTCACCGTGGGTAAAGGTGCGACGATTGCCGCAGGAACCACCGTAACGCGTAATGTCGCCGATAACGAATTGGTATTAAGCCGTGTACCTCAGGTCCATAAACAGGGCTGGCAGCGTCCGGTGAAGAAGAAGTAATTTATTTTTGCCGGATGGCGGCTTTGCCTTATCCGGCCTACGTGCGGTGACGTTCTGTAGGCCTGATAAGCGTGAGCGCCATCAGGCAGACAAGAGATGAGGGGATAATATAATCCTCCGCTCAACAAGCAGTACCTATAAAAATAACCCCACTCTCTACAAGGCTCGGGGCGCCCGAAATACGGGTATCAGGTTGACCGACAACGACAGGCTAATGCCTAAATTCGGAATCAAAAAATATGTGTGGAATTGTTGGCGCTATCGCGCAGCGTGATGTAGCTGAAATCCTTCTCGAAGGTTTACGTCGTCTGGAATATCGTGGTTATGACTCTGCTGGTCTGGCCGTTGTCGATGCTGAAGGCAACATGACCCGTCTGCGTCGTCTGGGTAAAGTGCAGATGCTGACTGCTGCTGCGGAAGAACATCCGCTGCATGGTGGTACTGGTATTGCTCACACCCGCTGGGCGACACACGGCGAACCTTCAGAAGCGAACGCGCATCCCCATGTTTCTGAACACATTGTTGTGGTGCATAACGGCATCATTGAAAACCATGAACCACTGCGTGAGCTGTTGAAAACGCGTGGCTACACCTTTGTTTCTGAAACCGACACCGAAGTGATTGCTCACCTGGTGCACTGGGAGCTGGAACAGGGTGGTACGTTACGTGAAGCCGTGCTGCGTACTATTCCGCAGCTGCGCGGTGCCTACGGCACGGTGATCATGGATACCCGTAACCCGGAAACCCTGCTGGCGGCCCGTTCTGGCAGCCCGCTGGTGATTGGTCTGGGTATGGGTGAGAACTTTATCGCTTCCGATCAGCTGGCACTGCTGCCGGTAACCCGTCGCTTCATCTTCCTGGAAGAGGGCGACATCGCGGAAGTAACCCGTCGTTCGGTCTCTATTTTCGACAAGTCTGGCGCGGAAGTGAAACGTCAGGATATCGAATCTAATCTGCAATACGATGCGGGCGAAAAAGGTATTTATCGCCACTACATGCAGAAAGAGATCTACGAGCAGCCGAACGCAATTAAAAACACGCTGACCGGCCGTATCAGCCACGGTGAAGTGGATTTAAGTGAGCTGGGTTCGCATGCCAACGAGCTGCTGTCTCAGGTTGAGCATATCCAGATTATCGCCTGCGGTACGTCGTACAACTCCGGTATGGTGTCCCGCTACTGGTTTGAATCGCTGGCTGGCATTCCTTGTGATGTCGAAATTGCTTCCGAATTCCGTTATCGCAAATCCGCCGTGCGTCGTAACAGCCTGATGATCACCCTTTCCCAGTCTGGTGAAACGGCAGATACCCTGGCGGGTCTGCGCTTATCCAAAGAGTTGGGTTATCTGGGCTCGCTGGCTATTTGCAACGTACCGGGCTCTTCTCTGGTGCGCGAATCCGACCTGGCGATGATGACCAATGCCGGTACCGAAATCGGCGTGGCCTCCACGAAAGCATTTACCACTCAGCTGACCGTTCTGCTGATGCTGGTGGCGAAACTGTCTCGTCTGAAAGGCCTGGATGTGGCTATTGAGCAGGAAATCGTTCACGGTCTGCAGGCGCTGCCGAGCCGTATTGAGCAGATGCTGTCTCAGGACAAACGCATTGCCGCTCTGGCTGAAGGATTCTCTGATAAACACCATGCGCTGTTCCTGGGCCGCGGCGATCAGTACCCGATTGCGCTGGAAGGCGCGCTGAAGCTGAAAGAGATCTCTTATATTCACGCTGAAGCTTATGCCGCAGGCGAACTGAAACACGGTCCGCTGGCGCTGATTGATGCCGATATGCCGGTTATCGTGGTTGCGCCGAACAACGAACTGCTGGAAAAACTGAAGTCCAACATTGAAGAAGTTCGCGCCCGTGGTGGTCAGCTGTACGTCTTTGCTGACCAGGATGCTGGCTTTACCAGCAGCGAAAACATGCACATCATTGAGATGCCGCATGTGGAAGAGGTGATTGCACCGATCTTCTATACCGTTCCGCTGCAGTTGCTGGCGTATCATGTGGCGCTGATTAAAGGCACCGACGTGGATCAGCCGCGTAACCTGGCGAAGTCGGTTACCGTAGAGTAATCCGTACCTAACTGAACTGAAAATGCCCTGCTATAAGCGGGGCATTTTTTTAAACTTGTTCTGTTTTTAATCAATTATCCCGCCTGTTTTATGTGACAAACCGTCATCTTCAGCTACTGTTTGCAGTGTCATAAAAAGAAAATTTTAGCGAAATGTTATTGTCATGGTAATGATTAACGTTTTGTTTTAAATGTATTTTTAGATAAATAGCTTCTCGTATTTTTCATTGTCATAAAACTGTCATATTTCGTACATTTAACTGTCACCTGTTTGTCCTATTTTGCTCACAGTAGCAACTCAAACAACGATTTACGAAAACCGTGCAGGAGACATTATGAAAGTTATGCGTACCACTGTCGCAACTGTTGTCGCCGCGACCTTATCCATGAGCGCGTTCTCTGCGTTTGCAGCAGCGAGCCTGACAGGTGCAGGTGCAACCTTCCCTGCGCCAGTGTATGCCAAATGGGCAGATACCTATCAGAAAGAGACCGGTAGCAAAGTAAACTACCAGGGTATCGGCTCCTCCGGTGGTGTAAAACAAATTACGGCCAATACCGTTGATTTCGGCGCTTCTGATGCCCCGCTGTCTGACGAGAAACTGGCACAAGAAGGCCTGTTCCAGTTCCCGACCGTTATCGGCGGTGTGGTACTGGCGGTGAATATCCCTGGACTGAAATCCGGCGAGCTGGTGCTTGATGGTAAAACGCTGGGCGACATCTACCTCGGTAAAATTAAGAAGTGGGATGACGAAGCCATCACCAAACTGAACCCAGGTCTGAAGCTGCCTTCGCAAAATATCGCTGTTGTGCGCCGCGCTGATGGTTCCGGTACTTCCTTCGTCTTCACTAGCTACCTGGCGAAAGTGAACGAAGAGTGGAAATCTAAAATTGGATCTGGCTCTACCGTAAACTGGCCGACCGGTCTGGGCGGTAAAGGTAACGACGGTATCGCCGCGTTCGTACAGCGTCTGCCGGGTTCTATCGGTTACGTTGAGTACGCTTACGCTAAGCAGAACAACCTGGCGTACACCAAGCTGGTCTCTGCTGATGGTAAACCGGTAAGCCCGACCGAAGAAAACTTTGCCAACGCCGCTAAAGGCGCTGACTGGAGCAAAACTTTCGCTCAGGATCTGACTAACCAGAAAGGTGACGATGCGTGGCCAATCACTTCCACCACCTTCATCCTGGTCCATAAAGAGCAGAAGAAGCCTGAGCAGGGCGTTGAAGTGCTGAAATTCTTCGACTGGGCATACAAAAATGGTGGCAAACAGGCTAATGACCTGGATTACGCCAGCCTGCCGGACAGCGTGGTTGAGCAGATTCGTGCTGCATGGAAGACCAACGTGAAAGACAGCAGCGGTAAAGCGCTGTACTAATAGAATATCTTTAACGAGTTGGCGGATGGCGCTACGCTTATCCGCCCTACAGTTCCGACTGTAGGCCCAATTTGTAGGCCGGATAAGCGTAGCGCCATCCGGCAGGGCAATTTCGTAAACGCGTTTAACTTAAAGAGTGATTTATGGCTGCAACCAAGCCTGCTTTTAACCCACCGGGTAAAAAGGGTGACATGATATTCAGCGCGCTGGTAAAACTGGCTGCGCTGATTGTGCTATTGATGTTGGGTGGCATTATTGTCTCTCTGGTTATCTCCTCCTGGCCAAGCATTCAGAAATTTGGTTTCTCCTTTCTTTGGACCAAAGACTGGGATGCGCCGAACGATATCTACGGCGCGCTGGTACCGATTTACGGTACGCTGGTCACCTCGTTTATTGCATTGCTGATTGCCGTTCCGGTGAGTTTCGGCATTGCGTTATTCCTGACGGAACTTGCACCTGGCTGGCTGCGTCGCCCGTTGGGTATCGCTATTGAACTGCTGGCAGCAATTCCGAGTATCGTATACGGCATGTGGGGCCTGTTTATCTTTGCCCCGCTGTTTGCGACGTACTTCCAGGAGCCGGTCGGAAACATCCTTTCCAACATTCCGTTTGTTGGCGCACTGTTTGCTGGCCCGGCGTTTGGTATCGGTATTCTGGCGGCTGGTGTGATCCTCGCTATTATGATCATTCCGTACATTGCTGCGGTTATGCGTGATGTGTTCGAACAAACGCCGGTGCTTATGAAAGAGTCAGCCTACGGCATCGGCTGTACCACCTGGGAAGTTATCTGGCGTATCGTCCTGCCGTTCACCAAAAATGGTGTGATCGGTGGTGTGATGCTGGGTCTGGGCCGCGCGCTGGGTGAAACCATGGCGGTGACCTTTATCATTGGTAACACCTACCAGCTCGATAGCGCCTCGCTGTACATGCCGGGCAACAGTATTACCTCTGCGCTGGCGAATGAATTTGCCGAAGCGGAATCGGGGCTGCACGTTGCTGCGTTGATGGAACTGGGTCTGATTCTGTTTGTGATCACCTTCATCGTACTGGCGGCGTCTAAGTTCATGATCATGCGCCTTGCGAAGAACGAGGGGGCACGCTAATGGCTACGCTTGAAATGCAAAACACCACTGCGCTGGCGGAGTCCCGCCGTAAAATGCAGGCACGTCGCCGTCTGAAGAACCGCATCGCGCTGACGCTCTCTATGGCGACCATGGCGTTCGGTCTGTTCTGGCTCATTTGGATCCTGATGTCCACGATCACCCGTGGTATTGACGGTATGTCGCTGGCGCTGTTCACCGAAATGACGCCTCCGCCGAATACAGCGGGTGGTGGTCTGGCGAACGCCCTGGCCGGTAGCGGACTGTTAATTCTGTGGGCGACCGTGTTTGGTACTCCGCTTGGCATTATGGCGGGTATCTACCTGGCAGAGTACGGACGTAAGTCCTGGCTGGCCGAGGTTATCCGCTTTATCAATGACATTCTGCTGTCTGCGCCATCAATCGTGGTCGGTCTGTTCGTTTACACCATTGTGGTAGCAAAAATGGAACACTTCTCTGGCTGGGCGGGCGTTATCGCGCTGGCGCTGCTGCAGGTGCCCATTGTTATTCGTACCACGGAGAACATGCTCAAGCTGGTGCCGGATAGCCTGCGTGAAGCTGCCTATGCACTGGGTACGCCGAAATGGAAGATGATTTCTGCAATCACCCTGAAGGCGTCTGTCTCGGGGATCATTACAGGCGTTCTGTTAGCGATTGCTCGTATCGCAGGTGAAACGGCTCCGCTGCTGTTTACGTCGCTCTCCAACCAGTTCTGGAGCACCGACATGATGCAGCCTATCGCCAACCTGCCGGTCACTATCTTTAAGTTTGCTATGAGCCCGTTTGCTGAGTGGCAGCAACTGGCCTGGGCCGGGGTACTGATTATTACCCTGTGCGTACTGCTGCTGAACATTCTGGCGCGCGTCATTTTCGCGAAGAAGAAACACGGTTAATTTTTACGGCGTGGCTGATGCGGCGCCGGATGAGGAAGAGATTGAAATGAGTATGGTTGATACTGCCCCGGGTAAGATTCAGGTTCGTGATTTGAACTTCTACTATGGCAAATTCCATGCCCTGAAGAACATCAACCTGGATATTGCTAAAAACCAGGTAACGGCGTTTATCGGGCCGTCAGGCTGTGGTAAATCAACGCTGCTGCGTACGTTCAACAAAATGTTTGAACTGTACCCGGAGCAGCGTGCGGAAGGTGAAATCCTGCTGGATGGCGACAATATTCTCACCAATACCCAGGATATCGCTCTGCTGCGTGCCAAAGTGGGCATGGTATTCCAGAAGCCGACGCCGTTCCCGATGTCCATCTACGACAACATTGCTTTTGGCGTACGTCTGTTTGAGAAACTCTCGCGTGCGGATATGGACGAGCGTGTGCAGTGGGCATTGACCAAGGCCGCATTGTGGAACGAAACCAAAGATAAATTACACCAGAGCGGGTACTCTCTCTCGGGTGGTCAGCAGCAGCGTCTGTGTATTGCGCGTGGTATCGCCATTCGCCCGGAAGTGCTTCTGCTTGATGAGCCATGTTCAGCGCTCGACCCTATTTCTACCGGGCGTATCGAAGAGCTGATCACTGAGCTGAAAGAGGATTACACCGTCGTTATCGTTACCCACAACATGCAGCAGGCTGCGCGTTGTTCCGATCACACGGCATTTATGTACCTGGGCGAGTTGATTGAGTTCAGCAACACGGACGATCTGTTCACCAAGCCCGCGAAGAAACAAACTGAAGATTACATCACCGGTCGTTACGGCTGATTCAGGAGCTTGTTGTGGATAACCTTAACCTTAATAAACATATTTCCGGCCAGTTCAATGCAGAGCTGGAAAGCATCCGTACCCAGGTGATGACCATGGGCGGCATGGTCGAGCAGCAGCTTTCTGATGCAATCACGGCGATGCACAACCAGGACAGCGAGCTGGCAAAACGCGTCATTGAAGGCGATAAGAACGTCAACATGATGGAAGTGGCGATCGACGAAGCCTGCGTGCGTATCATCGCCAAGCGTCAACCGACAGCGAGCGACCTGCGTCTGGTGATGGCGATTATCAAAACCATCGCTGAGCTGGAACGTATTGGCGACGTGGCGGACAAAATTTGCCGTACCGCGCTGGAGAAGTTCTCGCAACAGCACCAGCCGCTGCTGGTAAGCCTGGAATCACTGGGCCGCCACACCGTACAAATGCTGCATGACGTGCTGGATGCGTTTGCGCGTATGGATCTGGACGAAGCAGTGCGTATTTATCGCGAAGATAAGAAAGTTGACCAGGAATATGAAGGCATCGTGCGTCAGCTGATGACTTATATGATGGAAGACCCACGTACCATTCCAAGCGTGCTGACCGCGCTGTTCTGCGCACGTTCCATCGAACGTATCGGTGACCGCTGCCAGAATATCTGCGAATACATCTTCTACTTCGTGAAGGGACAAGACTTCCGTCACGTGGGCGGGGATGAGCTGGATAAGCTGCTGGCGGGCAAAGATCCGAAGGAATAAGCAGTTTGTTGCGTTCGCCGGGATCCCCCGGCGTCGCTATTGTAGGCCGGATAAGGTGTTACGCCGCATCCGGCATTCTGCGCCATTCGCCTGATGGCGCTTTGCTTATCGGGCCTACTGTTTATTCGACGATATTCCAACCCCGCGCTTTCCACAATTCCGGCAACTGTGCCAGATCGGTAAACGTCGTCACTTTTGGATGATCGATCGGTTTGTTATGCGGATCGGCGCAGAAGTAGAACACTTCCATCCCGGCGGCAATCCCCGCCTGCGCACCTGCGCTGGAATCATCAACCAGAATGCAGTTCTCAACGTTAACGTCCATCGCTTTCGCCGCATGGAACATCAGGGCCGGATCGGGCTTCCAACGCTGAATATCGTAGCCGCTGAACAGTAAATCAGGGAAATGGTGCAACATGCCCAGCTTACCCAGCGAATGCTGCATTTTGCTGACCGGACCGTTAGAGACCACACACATTGGTACGGCCATGCTGTCCAGTAGCGCATTGGCACCGGCAATCACCTCCAGTTCTGTATCGAACAGACGTGCGACCTCAGCGCGGTAAACCGGTTCTAAATCGGCTTTTGCCAGTTCGACACCGTGCTCTTCGTTGATAATGTCGATGATCTCGTACAGCTTTACCCCCTTGAAGCGTTTGAAAATTTCTTCAAGATCGAGCGTAATGCCAAACGCTTGGAACATGCTGACATACGCGCGAGAACAAATCACTTCACTGTCGACAAGGGTACCGTCACAGTCAAAAAATACGGCTTCTATCTGGGACATGTCATTTCCGTTTTAACAAGTTTAACGTTTTCGTAATGCATTATTGGGCGACGCAATCGTTGCCGTATAAGCAAAATCAATGAAAAAAGTTGCTCATAACCCAACCCTATTGTCGCATTTTGGTATAGGATAGCGACGAATTTTCCCTCCTTGTTCGGAAATTGATAATGAGTCAACAACACACAACCCAGGCTTCTGGCCAGGGGATGCTGGAACGCGTGTTCAAACTGCGCGAACATGGCACGACGGCACGGACCGAAGTGATCGCCGGTTTAACGACCTTCCTGACGATGGTGTATATCGTTTTTGTTAACCCGCAAATTCTTGGCGTGGCTGGCATGGATACCAGCGCTGTCTTTGTTACCACCTGCCTTATTGCTGCATTTGGTAGCATCCTGATGGGCCTGTTTGCCAACCTGCCGGTCGCACTTGCGCCTGCTATGGGCCTGAACGCATTCTTCGCTTTCGTGGTCGTTGGCGCGATGGGGCTGTCATGGCAGATTGGTATGGGCGCTATCTTCTGGGGCGCTGTTGGTCTGCTGCTGCTGACGATTTTCCGCGTTCGTTACTGGATGATTGCCAATATCCCGGTTAGCCTGCGTGTGGGGATCACCAGCGGTATTGGTCTGTTCATCGGCATGATGGGGCTGAAAAACGCCGGTGTTATCGTCGCCAACAAAGACACGCTGGTGTCTATCGGTAACCTGACGTCCCACAGCGTACTGCTCGGTATCCTGGGCTTCTTTATCATCGCGATTCTGGCGTCCCGTAACATTCACGCGGCGGTGCTGATTTCTATCATCGTAACCACGCTGCTGGGCTGGATGCTTGGCGATGTTCATTACAACGGTATCGTTTCTGCGCCACCGAGCGTGATGTCCGTTATCGGACATGTCGACCTGGCCGGTTCGTTTAACATTGGCCTGGCGGGTGTGATTTTCTCGTTCATGCTGGTTAACCTGTTCGACTCCTCCGGTACGCTGATTGGCGTTACGGATAAAGCCGGTCTGGCGGATGCGAAGGGCAAGTTCCCGCGCATGAAGCAAGCGCTGTATGTGGATAGCGTGTCGTCGGTTACCGGGGCGTTTATCGGGACTTCTTCCGTTACTGCGTATATTGAGTCTTCTTCCGGGGTTTCGGTCGGTGGACGTACCGGTCTGACCGCCGTGGTCGTTGGCCTGCTGTTCTTGCTGGTTATCTTCCTGTCGCCGCTTGCGGGGATGGTACCGGGTTATGCAGCCGCTGGTGCGCTGATTTACGTTGGCGTCCTGATGACATCAAGCCTGTCGCGCGTTAAGTGGGATGACCTGACAGAAGCGGTTCCGGCGTTTATTACCGCCGTGATGATGCCCTTTAGCTTCTCAATTACCGAAGGTATTGCGCTGGGCTTTATTTCTTACTGCGTGATGAAGATTGGTACCGGACGTTTCCGCGATCTCAGCCCGTGCGTCATCATTGTCGCGCTGCTGTTTGTGCTGAAGATTGTGTTTATCGACGCGCACTAATCGCTGTTTATTTGCCCATATATCAACAAGCCCGGCATATCGCCGGGCTTTTTCTTTTACGCTTTCACGCGCTGAATGTAGTCGCCAAATGCGGTCAGTTGACCGGTCAGATGGTCCAGCGTACTTTGGTCGATCACTTCACCTGTCTGCGGGTCTACTTTATTCTGAATGACGCCGCCCATAAATTCCGGCTTGTTCATTACCATGGCGTCGAGGAATACCAGGATCTGACGCAGATGATACTGGCAGCGCGCGCCGCCAATAGCGCCCATAGAACTGGTCTGGATCAGCACCGGCTTACCCGATAATGGCTGATCGGGCAGGCGGGACAGCCAGTCGATGGCGTTCTTCAGTCCGCCCGGAACAGAATAGTTATATTCAGGTGTGACGATGACGACACCGTCAGCCTTTCTGATTTGCTCAGCCAGTGCTTCTACGCTGGCCGGAAAACCCTCTTCCTGTTGGAGGTCGGCATCGTACAGAGGGATATCACCAATCGACGGCAGCGCGTTCACTTCCATTCCCGCTGGAGCAATCTTGGGCAGCGTACGGGCAACCATTCCATTAAACGAACCTTTGCGCAGACTTCCCAGTAACGTAACAACATTCAATGTTTCAGACATGGTGGCTCCTGTTTCATCATGAAGGTTAAATCAAAGCGTATGGCTCTTCGCTGCACATAATTGAGAGAACCGGATCAGACGACCCGTTGGCTCATTGGCGCGAGTCTGGATATCAGGCAAAATTTTCCAGTCCTGTTTACCATCAAACTCCCAAACTTTGAGTTTTTCAATGGTTGGCGTAACCGCAACTGACCACACCAGTACATCTTCCGCATCGCAAATGGCTTCAACCTGCGCCACATGGGCACATTTCAGGCGCCCTGCGCCGGGTAAAAGCTGGAGCTCGCGCGGATCGTCATTGCACACATCGCCAGTGAGTTTGAGTACGCTCTGGCGCAATGTAATGAGCTGCGCGCGTGCTTCGTTGGGGTCGTTTTGGTTATTGATCCACAGGTTTTCGTTACTGGAGAAGCGCCACGTTTCCGCTGAATTTGGATTGTGAAACCCGCGGGTGGCCCGCTGAAGTTCCATATCCAGGCCGCACGTTCCTTCAGTTGTTAGCACAACACCGACGATATTCCCGGCATAGGAAATCGAAAAACCCGGCAGGTTCTTATCGCGAAAAACGGGCTTACCTTTGGCCTGAGTAACAATTTCGGGCAGCGTGCTGGTGCCGTAAAGCATAAACATCAGTTCAGCGAGAAGACTTCGGGAAGCCAGGAAACGTGTCCGGCGATGAGCGGGTAGATCTCTTGCTTCGATATGACATGGAGAAGGGAGGCGAGCTGAAACCAGGTGTCCCTCCGTAAGAATCCCTCTGGCAAAATGTGTCGCCATTTGTCGCTCCGTGATTAATGGTCCGTGATTATTACCAGAGTAACATTTACACGGCTTCCGGGCAGGCTTTGCTGCCCAAAAACTAAGCGAAAACGGGAGACATTACGCGATATTTACATTTCTGTTGCCAGAATGGTCGATTTAGCAACACCAAAATGAAGGATCGTCAGGAGATATCGCGATAAAGCGCCTTGATCGTGTCTTTTAGCCAGACGATCTTAGGATTGTGGCTGTTGCGTTTATGCCAAAGAAGAGTGAACGGTACGCGCATTTTTTCCAGTTGCGCCGTATCAAATGGCATTGGCCGTGCAACGAGTGGAAGCTGGTGGAGTTGGTTATAACGCTGGCAATAGACCGGTGCGGTGGCTATCAGCGCGTGATCCGGCTGCGCGGCCATAAACAGCGATTGCTCAAAACCGGGCAGACATAACGCGATATTGCGTGCGCGTCCCATTTCTTGCAGGACTTCATCCAGCGCCCATGTATCGCTTTGCTCCCAGCTAATGCTGATGTGCGGATAGCGCAGAAAGGTGTCCAGATTCCACTCTTCCTGCAGTGCGGGATGATCTTCACGTAGCCAGACGCAGGGCAGATCGGAAAACAGCACTTCATGGTCGATCGACAATGGCAACAAACTCAGCAGTTCGCGCGAACGCGGATGACTTTCGCGCCCGGTAAAGCCAATATCCACTTCACCGCGAATAATGGCATCCAGCGAGTCATAGTCCCAGTTGCGTATTTTGATTGTTGCCTGGGGATAGCGCTGATAAATCTGCTGGGAGAGCGCATTGAACATGATCATCACTAACGGCGTTTCGGCCGCCAGATCAAACTTCAGCCCGCGTGGAGACTCATGGTGCGGCTTATCGAGCAACTGATTGCCCATCTGCATCCATTCAGCAAGGCTCTGCTCCATGCTGACCATCAGCGGCGTCGGTGATAGCCCCAGCGGGGTGTTCACAAACAAGGGATCGTCAAACCAGGTCCGCAGCTTCGACAGCGACTTACTGACCGCCGACGGTGTGACGTTCATCCGTTTGGCGGTTTTAGTGACGCTGCGTTCCTGCATCAACAGCTGCAGGCAGAGCAATAAATTAAGATCGAGACTGCTGAGGGATTTCTTCATGAGTTGGCGCGGACCGGTTAGGTGCAACAGTGATAATCAGCATGATACTCACTATGCTACAGCCAATCAGAATCCCGATCAGCATATTCAGCGCATCAAGGCCAAGAACCGCCGCCAGCCAAATCCACAGCGAGGAACCGCAAACCTGGGCAATACCTAATGCCGAGCTGGCGACGCCCGCGCGCAGCGAGAACGGCCCAAGCGCCTGGCTCATCGCAACACCGAAGCCGACTGAGAATCCGGCGCAGATTAACGTCAGCCCGAAAAGCGTTACTGCGTGTGAAGTGGCAAGGGTTAACACCACGCCGGCACACAGAAACAGCACCTGTGAGGTCAGCATCAGAACGCGAGGCTTAAATACGCTCAGAGCAAATGGCGTAGAGAAAGAGACCGCCATACTGATGCCTGCGGTCATGGCCATCGTGGTGGCGTACTCACCACGGTCGAAGCCCATCACTTCCATCAGCAGCACCGGAGACGTATTCACGAAGGTCAGGATCACCGACACGCTGAGGGTGGTAATGGCCAGACGGCTTAAGAAAAAGCGGTTTACCAGTGATTCGGTTGTGTGGCTCTTTTCCGTCGTCGCCATAAGCGTTGCTGGGCGCGATTCTCGCAGGACAAACACCGACAGCAGGCAAACAGCCACACCCATTCCCATCATCGTGTAGAACAGGCTCTGCCACGGGTATTTGAGCATGATCAGATGCCCCATCACTGGAGCCAACACCGGCACAATACAGGTAATACCGTTCAACAACGACAGTACCTTCGCCCGACGGCGATCGTCGAGTGTGTCGCGCAGGATGGCGAAAGCCACCACGTAGCAACAGCCCGCACCTACGCCCTGAATAAAACGACCTATGAGGAATGGCGTACCGCTTTCGGCGAAAGAACATAGCGCAGAGGCGAAAATAAAGATGAGTGCGCCGACTATGGCGACCGGTTTGCGACCTGACTGGTCGGCAATTTTACCGGCGAACAGCATCGCCGTCGCCATTCCTGCCAGATATACCGAAAACGCGATATGCAGTTGCGCCTCGCTGGCCTGTAAATCGGCAGCAATACGGGGCAGCCCCACCAGATACATATCAATACCGGCAGGATAAAGAAGAACCAGGGCGAAACTGCAGATTAGAAAGCGTGTCATAGCGACCTCATAAGAAATGTGGCGCTAAGCATACGGTCAGAGAGTCAACTGCACGAGTTGCCATTTGGACAACAGTGATTTCCTGTTAGGAAATTATTATTGATTCGGAATGTATTTATATTGGTTAAGAAATGTGCGAGATAAGATGAATTAAATATAACCATGCAAAGTTAAAGGGATTGGTGTGGAAATAGTTGGTGATAATACTTGTGTTACGAGTATAAACCCGAAAGGAAAAATCGTTTACTGTCGTGGAGAACAGCATAAATACTGGCTTGAACTGCAGTTCGTCGATGAGAACAACATTCCTGTATGCGGACTTAATGTCAGGCTGGAATATCGTCCGCTGACATCATCAGTGTGGCATCAGCATGAAAACAGCTACAGCCCAACGCCTCCCCCCAACCCTCCGGCGGGCGTTACCGACAATCAAGGATTGGTCCGGTTTGATGATCTTTACTGGATAACTGTAGACGTTAAGACGGATGGGCAGCAACTGGCTGACGAGATGACACTGCGGCCACTGGGCGTCAGGCGTAATCCTAACAGCCAGCCAGAGAGTAAAAATATGTTCTGGTCGGGCCTCCGTGACAATAGCTGGCGATCGAATGTACAGGAAATAACAGAAGCGGCTAATCATGTGTATCACTATGTCACTATCGGGGAGTTATGCGACCGCCTGCCGTTGATTGAAGGCTGGGATGAACCGGAGGCTCCGGAATTCCATTTCCCACCGAATCGCTCCTTGAAGGGGACGGAGATCCCCTGCGAGTTACTGGAAAAAAGACACGTTATTGAAATCTGTCCATTTCGGGCATGGGTATTGGCATTGCACGACACAAAAGACTATGACCTCGCCAACGCACTGAATCTCGGTATTATGGCTGACCTGGTTTATGCGGCAGAAAAAGATAATAAAACTATCAACTATTTCTTCCGGAATAAGTGTCAGGATCTATCATGCATTCCTCAGTTTGCTGAATTTCCTTCCTGGTACCACACGTTGGCGGTCGATGTTCCTTTTCATGACCGCTATCTCCCACCAGTGTATCTGAGCACGAAAGATAGTGATCAACCAGAGGGGGACTCCCGGCTCTTTACGGTGGAATGTGGCACGCATGTGCTGGTTGCATGGTGCGGGACTGATAGTCTGTTGAATGTGCTAACTGATTTATCATTTGCACCAAAACGTTGTTTGCCGGAACTGGCCGGGGCGGGAAATGTTCATGGAGGATTTCTGGAGGCTTATGAGCTAGCCAACAGGAAATTTGAGGATAATTTGAATGCGGTTAATCGGGCTTTAGAGCAAGGAACGAAGACGCTATTTATTTGTGGTCACAGCTTGGGGGGAGCTTTGGCATTACTTTATGCTGCCGAGATGAAAGTCAGTCATCCCATACTGTATACCTACGGAATGCCGCGTACATTTACCCGTGCGGCCATATCTTTTCTGGACAGCATTACCCATTACCGACACGTCAACGACAATGACTCAATTACACAAATCCCTCCGGATGCTGATTTGGATAACGCTTTTTATAAGAAATGGGGGCTGCTGGGAGACAAGCTGGGGTTTGACTGGTCACTGACGACTGCTGCCGGTCTTGGGGGGGCAGTTCGGGATCTGACTTATCAGTCTGTGGGACTTATAGATAAAAAAGATCCTTACTGGCATCACGGTAAAACGGTGGTTTTTTTCTTGGCTGAGCAGTGTTCAATGCGGGTTGCCAGCCCGAACCACAAAACTCTACTTGATGGACAGATCTACACGCGCCATTTTGTGGGGGTGAAACTATATCTGGTTCCTTCTCTGAATGATGAATGTCTGAAATCTAGCGGTAAGCATCAGGAAACGTTCATCCAGTGCCTCGCACCGCATGCTCTGACAAAGACCTTTCCGAAAAATACCAATCCAACGCTGAACGGTTTAGGTACGGACCCGCAAAACCATTCGATGGCGCACCGCTATTTGCCCTACATCCATAATCAACTGCTTGAACTGGCAAATCCGGAGCTAAAGATGAGAAGAAAAGAAATGCGGATGCGCTTTCGCGATGAGGTTGAGAAAAGTGCATCCAGTAACGGGCAGCCGGATGAGATCCAGCGTAACCGTGAATTTCTGATGCTTCAGGATTTACTGCCGATAGCCCTGCAACTCACGGAGTCTGATGAAATTGGCCGCAATGCCCTGACCCGTTTCGCGGCGGTGACGGAGGAAAGCGTTGAATTATTTTAATAGAATTAACGTCATTGTGTTAACTATCGCACTACTTTGTGGGTGCAGAGATAAGACAGATCAGACGCTTTCCCCTCCTGATAATGCCCGACGTGTCAGCGTTTCATTCCGGATGCCAGAGGGCATCACTCTAATGCCGATGCAGGTTTTTTACCGCTCTGAAAAGTGTATGGATAAAAGCTATAACTCCAGCTTTGAATCTTATCCTGTGCAGGGATACAACGGTTTTACGCAGCCTTTCGTCCGGCAGGGTATGGGGGGGCTGTGGCAGATCAGTATTGCCATTGATGGTGGCGGGCCGTGCCAGTGGCAGCTAAATTCACTGAGAGTAAGTTTCAGGATTGCGGATAATATTCCACTGGTGAAAGGAAAAGAAGTCATTGAGACCAGTTATATCTTTGATTTTGGAGATTATGGCCTCAGTGACGGGTATGGGACAGGGAGGGCAAAAGAGGTCAGTGGAGATCTTGACTTAAAAACGGATTATTTCCCTGAAGTATTTATTAGCCATTTATTTAATCAAACAACATTGAACTTATTTGGTGGAAATACCGGCCCTGAAAAATGGCGAAGGCGTTTTCGGCTTAGGAATACTCAAAACATCCTTATTGAGCCAGTCATTCATTTCGATAAAGTTGTTACATTGACACCTCCAGATGCTCCAGGCAAACTTACGGCAATTTATCCCGATGGCAGTAGTGAAAAGATACCGCATATTTATCCCAGCTATGAAAAATTGCTGTCGATGAAATGATGATTTATGTAGTTCCCGCCAGAGAATGTGCTGGCGGGATTTTTCATTAATGGCCAATTTCTGAAGAATTACTTACCAATACAGAAGCTGGAGAAAATCCGTCCCAGCAGATCGTCGGAAGTAAATTCTCCGGTGATCTCACTGAGGTTCTGCTGCGCCAGGCGTAGCTCCTCAGCCAGCAATTCTCCGGCCCATGCTCCGAGCAGTTGGGCTTTACCCTGCTCGAGATGCTCTGCAGCTTCTGCCAGCGCCTGCAGGTGACGACGACGCGCCAGGAAGCCGCCTTCCATATTGGTTTCAAAGCCCATGCTCTGTTTGAGATGATTACGCAGTACGTCAACGCCTTCACCGGTACGCGCGGAGAGGCGAACCAGTGAGTGGCTATTTACTTCGCTAAGGCCCAGCGTCTCACCGGTAATATCCGCTTTGTTACGCACCACGGTGATCGGCAGTTTGGCTGGCAGACGGGCAATAAAGTCTGGCCAGATATCTGCCGGGTCCACGGCGTCGGTGGTGGTGCCATCAACCATAAACAGTACACGGTCGGCCTGTTCAATTTCCTGCCAGGCACGTTCGATACCGATGCGTTCAACTTCGTCGCTGGCATCGCGCAAACCGGCGGTGTCGATGATGTGTAGCGGCATGCCGTCGATGTGAATATGCTCACGCAGCACGTCGCGAGTAGTCCCGGCGATATCGGTGACAATGGCCGCCTCACGGCCAGCCAGCGCGTTCAGCAGGCTTGATTTCCCGGCGTTTGGCCGACCGGCAATCACCACCTTCATCCCTTCGCGCAGCAGACTGCCCTGACGCGCTTCCGCACGCACGGCATCAAGATCGCTGATAACGCTGTTGAGTTGCGCTTCAATCTTGCCGTCAGACAGGAAGTCGATTTCTTCATCCGGGAAGTCGATCGCTGCTTCAACATAGATGCGCAGGTGAGTGAGCGCTTCCACAAGATGATTTACCCGTGCGGAAAATGCGCCCTGCAACGAGTTCAGCGCCGAGCGAGCGGCTTGCTCTGAGCTGGCATCTATCAGGTCGGCAATCGCCTCGGCCTGGGCTAAATCGAGCTTATCATTGAGAAACGCTCGCTCGGAGAATTCACCTGGTCTGGCAATGCGCAGCCCGGGAATGGTCAGAATACGTTTGAGCAGCAGGTCAAGAATCACCGGACCGCCGTGGCCCTGAAGCTCTAAAACGTCTTCGCCGGTAAAGGAGTTTGGGCCGGGGAACCACAAGGCAATCCCCTGATCCAGCGCGCTGCCATCCGCGTCTTTAAACGGCAGATAATCGGCATAACGCGGTTTGGGCAGTTTCCCCAGTACGGTTTCTGCGACCTCACGCGCCTTCAGGCCGGAGATACGCAGGATACCCACGCCACCACGTCCCGGTGGGGTGGCCTGAGCGACGATGGTGTCGTTATGGCTCATGGTTTGTCTCTTCTTAATGCAATAAAAAAGGCGGTCTAATGACCGCCCTTTACTTTATGTTCCGTTTGCCGGATGGCGGCTTCGCCTAATCCGGCCTACACCGAATCAGGAGTTTTTCTTCTCGCGGCTATGCAGGCCACGTTTCTCCAGACCACGGTAAATCAGCTGCTGCTGAATAATGGTTACCAGGTTGCTGACGATATAGTACAGCACCAGACCTGACGGGAACCACAGGAAGAACACGGTGAAGATGACCGGCATAAAGGTCATGATCTTCTGCTGCATCGGGTCGGTTACAGTGGTCGGAGACATCTTCTGAATGAAGAACATCGTCACGCCCATCAGAATCGGCAGGATGTAGTACGGGTCCTGTGCAGACAGGTCATGGATCCACAGAGCGAATGGCGCATGACGCAGTTCAATGGAGCCCATCAGCATGTAGTACAACGCCAGGAAGATTGGCATCTGGATGATCAGCGGGAAGCAGCCGCCCAGCGGGTTTACCTTCTCAGCTTTGTACAGGGCCATCATTTCCTGGCTCTGACGCTGTTTGTCATCGCCCAGACGCTCACGCATAGCCTGAATCTTCGGCTGCAGCATACGCATCTTCGCCATGGAGGTGTACTGCGCTTTGGTCAGCGGGTACATGATGCCACGAACGATAAAGGTGATAACGATGATGGAGAAGCCCCAGTTACCCAGGAAGCTATGGATCCACTTCAGCAGTTTAAACAGCGGCTGAGAAATGAACCACAACCAGCCGTAGTCCACGGTCAGATCCAGGTGCGGTGCAACGGCCGCCATTTTATCCTGAATTTCCGGGCCGACCCACAGGGTGCTGGTCATCGCGCCAGTCTGGCCAGGCTGAACCAGTACCGGCTGTGATTTATAGCCGATAGCGGCAATGCCGTTACCCAGGTTAGCGGTATAGAAGTTGTTGGTGCCGTCGTTACGCGGAACCCATGCCGTTGCGAAATACTGTTGCAGCATTGCGACCCAGCCGTCTTTAGCATTGACGTTCAGGTTTTCGTTTTCAGCAATGGTGTCGAATTTGTATTTCTCATACTTCTCATCCGGCGTGGAGTACGCCGCGCCACGGAAGGTGTGCAGCGCAAAGTTGCTGCTACCGGTGTCGCGATGAGATGGCAGATTGATGGATTGCTTCAGCTGACCAAAGGTGGAGATTTCCAGCGGTTTTTCGCCGGCGTTCTGCACGCTGTAGTTAACGTTGACAGCATATTCACCACGCTTAAGAACAAACGTTTTAGTGAATGTGTTACCCGCTGCGTCAGTATAGGTCATCGGGATCTGCAGTTCGTTCTGACCGTCAGCCAGTACAAACGCGTCTTTATCGACGTTGTACAGCGGACGTGGGCCGTTAGCCGGGTTATCCGGGCCGTCACGACCTGTCAGGCCACTCTGTGCCTGGTAGATGAACTGTGGCGTAGTTTCCAGTAACTGGAACGGTTCGGTAGAACCGAGTTCTTTCGGGTAAGCTGGCAGTGAAGCCTGTTCCACATCACCACCACGGGTGTTGATGGTCAGATCAAGCACGTCAGTTTTAACCGTAATCAGTTTCCCCTGGCCACTGGCCGGTACGCCCTGGTCTGCGGCGCTACCCGCTGCGGTGGTCGTTGTCTGCGTGGTCTGTTGGGCCTGAGGTTGCGGGTTTTTATCCTGCTCCCAGGCTTGCCAGATCATGAAAGACACGAACAGCAAAGCGATGACTAAAAGATTGCGTTGCGAATCCATCGTTAGTGTTCTCTGGTATCAAATGGTCCAGGCGGGACGGGATCGTCACCACCAGGGTGTAAAGGGTGGCATTTTAATACGCGTTTCACCGTCAACCAACTGCCTTTTATCACTCCAAACCTGCGCAATGCCTCAATTCCGTAGCTCGAACAGGTTGGAGTGAAACGGCAATGCGGCCCAAGCAGCGGACTGATCAGGCGTTGATAGACCCGAATGAGGGCTATCAGGACCCGCGAGCCAGGCGACAATGGCGACGCCATAATTTTTCCAACGCTTCCGAGAGAGCACGGTTATCGAGGTCAGCAACCCCTTTTTTCGCCACCACCACGAAATCCATTGCTGGAAGCTCGTGCTGACGTAAACGGAAGCTTTCACGCGTCAGACGTTTAATCCGATTGCGTTCATGCGCACGTTTAACATTTTTCTTGGCGACTGTAAGACCGATACGGGGATGCCCCAGCGAATTCAGGCGGCCGAGGATGGTGATTTGCGGCGTGCCAG
>OFOU01000883.1_pt1 | contig 21397 bp, 23 predicted proteins | sample 1542061 | NCBI WGS metagenome assembly OFOU01 (sample SAMN04209239, study PRJEB22552) | human gut metagenome | biome: gut; material: feces | host: Homo sapiens | place: USA: Oklahoma
CTGGCAGCGGTGACCGATCTTCATCGTCAGACGATTTCCAGCAGACTGAATAACGTTGAGCCTGCTCCGGGCAGTAATTCTCGTCTCAAGCTTTATTCTGTTGTCGATATTCTCCGGGAACTGCTGGGCCGAACCACGGCACCCGAGCTGGTGGATATCGATAAGATGTTACCGCCGGATCGTAAGGCGTGGTTTCAGTCCGAACGCGAGAGGCTTAAATTCCAGCAGGAAACAGGTGAGTTAATCCCGGCATCGACAGTGACCCGAGAATTTTCATCGCTGGCAAAAGCCGTCGTTCAGGTGCTGGAAACGCTGCCGGATATTCTTGAACGTGATTGTGCGATGACGCCTGCAGCTGTCGTTCGGGTGCAAAAAGTCATCGATGACCTGCGGGATCAGATAGCCCTGAAGGTTGAGCAGGCAGATACGCCGGAACAGGAGGACAGTTCGCCAGAAGAGGAGTAAGCCATGCGACAGGCCACGGCGGCGGAGCTAAGAAAAAACACTGACGGGATCATCAGAGCACCGCGTCGAATGCCTGTAGCCGAAGCCGTACATAAATATATGCGTGTTCCGGTCGGTGTGGGTAACTCCGTTGAGTGGGATCCTAATCTTGCCCCTTATGTTGTGGAGCCGATGAACTGCCTGGCATCACGCGAATATGATGCTGTCATTTTTGTTGGCCCTGCCCGAACGGGTAAAACTATTGGTCTGATTGATGGCTGGGTGGTGTACAACGTTGTCTGTGATCCGTCTGACATGCTCATCATTCAGATGACGGAAGAAAAAGCGCGCGAACACTCAAAAAAACGTCTGGCCCGAACATTTCGTGTCAGCCCGGAGGTGGCATGCCGGCTGAGTCCTTCACGCAATGACAACAACGTGCATGACCGGACTTTCCTTGCCGGGAACTACCTGAAGATAGGCTGGCCGTCTATCAACATCATGTCGTCCTCAGATTTTAAATGTGTGGCGCTGACGGATTACGATCGCTTCCCGGAAGATATCGACGGGGAAGGGGACGGATTTTCTCTTGCTTCAAAACGTACCACCACCTTTATGTCGGCGGGGATGACGCTGGTCGAGAGTTCACCGGGCAGGGAAATAACCAATACGAAGTGGCGGAGAAAGTCACCTCACGAAGCCCCTCCCACGACCGGGATTCTTTCTTTATATAACCGCGGCGATCGTCGTCGCTGGTACTGGCCATGCCCACATTGCGGGGAATACTTTCAACCGGCCATGGAGGCGATGACAGGCTACCGGGAAACGTCTGACCCGGTAAAGGCCAGTGAAGCGGCGCATATTGATTGTCCGCATTGTAGCTGCATGATTACCGCCGACAGGAAGCGGGAACTGAACGGAAAGGGTGTCTGGTTGAGAGAGGGACAGACTATCGACCGTGACGGCAATATCACCGGAGACGCCCGACGCTCGCGCATTGCCTCGTTCTGGATGGAGGGACCAGCGGCGGCATACCAGACATGGGCGCAACTGGTTTACAAATTACTGACGGCGGAGCAGGACTATGAGGCCACCGGCAGCGAAGAAACGCTCAAGACGGTAATTAATACTGACTGGGGGCTTCCTTATCTCCCCCGTGCAGCCAGTGAGCAGCGACGTGCTGACGTGCTGATGCTACGGGCAGAAGACTATGGCAAACGGCTTGTGCCGCCGAAAGTCCGTTTTCTTCTGGCGTCGGTGGATGTGCAGGGTGGGAAGAAGCGCCGTTTTGTCGTCCAGATCATCGGGTACGGTGAAAACGGCGAACGCTGGCTGGTGGACCGCTATAACATCCGCCAGTCTCTGCGTTGTGATGAAAATGGTGAGGCACAGCAGGTGCATCCCGGATCCTATCCGGAAGACTGGCAACTGCTCATCACGGATGTCCTCGAAAAAACCTATGCGTTGCAGTCAGACCCTTCGCGACGGATGCCCATTCTTGCAATGGCTGTCGACAGCGGCGGGGAAGATGGGGTAACGGATAACGCCTATAAATTCTGGCGCCAGTGTCGTCGTGACGGACTCGGTAAACGGGTTTACCTGATAAAAGGTGACAGCACCCGACGCCAGAAAATCATTACCAAAACGCACCCTGACAACACAGGCCGAAGCGATCGCCGGGCGGATGCGCGTGGTGAGGTTCCGGTATATCTGTTGCAGACAGACCTGCTAAAAGATCAGCTCAGTAACAACCTTGAGCGTGAAACACCCGGTGCCGGGTATATCCATTTTCCTGACTGGCTGGGGGAGTGGTTCTACGAAGAACTGACCTACGAAGAACGCGGTACGGATGGAAAATGGCGCAAGCCCGGAAAAGGCAATAACGAAGCCTTTGACCTTTTCTGTTATGCCCACGCCGTCGCTGTCCTGCGTGGTTATGAAAAAATCCGGGACTGGGAACAGCCTCCGGCATGGGCAGCTGCTCAGGAGTGTAATTCAAACATCATTGACGGGGAGCGCCCCAGGGAGATTACTGTGAAAAAAGCGGTACCTGTACGTTCGTCTTCTGTTTCAGTAACTGAACCGTCGAGCCCGCTTTCTGGTGGCTGGCTGGGTGTCAGTGATAACGGAGGCTGGCTGTGACGAAATCAGAAATTCAGCAGATGCTGGTAACTGTACGCCAGGCATACCGTGATTCCCTGGACGGGAAAAGTGTGTCTTTTACGGGCGTAAATGGTCGCGCCATAACTAACCATGATCCCGTGGCGCTTCGCAGAGAGCTGGAATACTGGGAAAAACGCTGGGTTGCCGTGAATCGTCGCGGTGGATCTTTCAAACTCGCCAGATTTAATTAAGGTCTTCCATGGGTATTTTCGACAGAGCACTTGGTGCGATTGCGCCAGGGTGGGCAGTCGCGCGCGCCAGAAACAAAATGCTGTTGCAGGCATACGATGCGGCACGGCCTTCCCGGCTTAATAAAACGAAGCGCGAGAGCCGCGCGGCTGACACTGCTGTTGGTGTTGCTGGTGTATCACTGCGCGAGCAAGCGCGGGCGCTGGATGAAGACCATGACATTGTAATTGGTCTGCTGGATAAGCTCGAGGAGCGGGTGATTGGTGCCCAGGGGATTCAGGTTGAACCGCAGCCACTGGGGCTGGACGGAAAACTGCATGAAGAATTTGCGGCAAAGATTTCCGCGCTCTGGTCCGAATGGTCAGTTCGCCCGGAAGTGACCGGGATGTTTACCCGCCCGGAAGCGGAACGGCTGGCGCTGCGTTCCGCATTGCGTGATGGTGAAATTTTTACCCAGCTTGTGAGAGGGCCGGTTGCTGGTCTGACTCACTCGACCAGTGTGCCGTTTTCTCTGGAGTTGCTTGAGGCTGACTTTGTGCCGATGAACCTGAACAGCACCTCGGGGCAGCAGATCCGTCAGGGCATTATTGTGAATAACTGGGGACGTCCGACAGGCTACCGGGTATATAAATTCCATCCGGCCAACATGACGCGTTTTAGCGCAGAACTGAAAACTGTTGCTGCTGAGAATATGCTGCATCTCGCGCAGCGAAAACGTCTTCATCAGTTACGCGGGGTGAGTCTGTTACACGGCGTGATCCGCCGCCTTGGCGACATTAAGGATTATGAAGAGAGTGAGCGCGTGGCCGCAAGAATCGCTGCTGCGCTGGGCTTTTATATCAAGAGAGGTGATGCCGCTACTTTCCCTCAGGAAGACGACTGGAAGCCGTCAGAAAATAAATACCGCTATTTTGATATCGCACCCGGGATGATTTTTGACGATCTGGCTCCGGGCGAAGATCTGGGCATGGTGGAATCCAATCGTCCGAATGTCCATCTTCATGAGTTTCGCAACGGGCAATTACGTGCTGTTGCCGCCGGAAGCCGGGGAAGCTATTCCAGTATTGCCCGTGACTACAATGGCACATACAGCGCCCAGCGCCAGGAACTGGTGGAAAGCTATGAAGGCTATAACGTACTGCAGCAATGGTTTGTTGGTCAGCATAGTCGCCCGGTATACCGCGCCTGGCTGGCGATGGCGCTGTTAACGACAGATATCCCACCGGATGTGGATCGAACAACCCTCTTTAATGCGACCTATCTTGGCCCGGTTATGCCGTGGATTGACCCTGTAAAAGAGGCAATGGCCTGGCGGGGAATTGTGCGCGGCGGTGCGGGAACTGAAGCGGAATGGATCCGCGCCCGTGGGCAATCCCCCCAGGAAGTGAAGCGCCAGCGTATGCGTGAAACCGAATTCAACCGAGAAAACGGGCTGGTGTTCGACTCAGACGCCGCCAACGATAAAGGAGTGCTCCCTGATGCAGCAAATGATAAGCCCGCCCCGTCACGGGACGATGATTAACCCCCGCTCCAGTGTGGCTGGTATCGATGCCGCAAACGGTCAGTGCTGGTATGAGATTCGCGCACTGGCAGCAGGGCGTGTGGAAATATTTCTCTATGACGTGATCGGCGGCTGGGGGATTACCGCTCAGCAGTTCGTCTCCGACTGTAAGGAGGCCGGGGTGTTTGAGGCCAGCGCCGTCGATCTACATATCCACAGCCCGGGCGGCGATGTGATGCAGGGATTTGCCATCTTTAACACTTTGTCCCGTCTGAAGGCGAAGCTGGATATCTGGGTGGACGGCGTGGCTGCCAGTATGGCTTCAATGATTGTCTGCCTGCCCGGTGCCACGGTGCATATGCCGGAAAACGCCTGGCTGATGGTACACAAGCCGTGGGGCGGGATCGCCGGGGATTCCGATGATATGCGTGATTACGCTGCCTGGCTTGATCGTAATGAAGCGCTGATGCTCAGTGCCTACATGAACAAGACCGGGCTGGGGCAGGAAGAACTGGAGGCGATGCTGAAAGCTGAAACCTGGCTTAATGGCGCGGAGGCGGTGGAAAAAGGTTTCGCTGACACGCTTGAACCAGAACTGCAGGCCGCGGCCTGTGTGAATCAAAATAAACTGAAGGATTACCTGAATATGCCAGAACAGATTAACAACCTTTTTGGGCCGCGTGCCGAAGCTCCTGTCAGTCAGCCGCAGCCCGCACAAAACCCGGCGCCGCAGGCCGCAAATAACCCACCGGTACAGCAACCGCTGGCAGGAAATATCGACATTACCGCGCTGGCCGCCCAGCTCCAGCAGCAGATGCAGGCGGCGAATACTGAACGAGTAAGCGCAGTTTCCGCTGTGTTTGATGCGTTTCCTGCTTTCGGCTCGCTGAAAGCAGAATGCATCACGGATATTTCCTGCTCAGCGGAACAGGCCCGCACCAAATTGCTCAATGCGCTGGCGGCAGGGACTACCCCGAGTGCCGGTCCGGGTGCAGTTCACATCCATGCGGGTAACGGGAATATTGTTGGTGATTCCATTCGTGCGGCGGTGATGAACCGTGCGGGTTATGCGCAGGCGGAAAAAGATAACGCCTACAACGGGTATACCCTGCGCGAACTGGCCCGCGCCTCGCTGGTGGATCGTGGTATCGGTATTTCTGGTGTCGGTACCGCACAGGCGATGGTTGGGCTGGCGTTCACCCACAGCAGCAGTGATTTCGGCAATATCCTGATGGATGTGGCGCATAAGGCGGCATTGCTTGGCTGGGATGAGGCCAGCGAAACATTCGAACAGTGGACCCGTAAAGGCACACTGACCGATTTCAAAACCGCACACCGCGTTGGCCTGGAGTCACTGGCATCGCTGCGTAAGGTTCGCGCCGGGGCGGAATATAAATATGTCACCATTAAAGATCGCGGTGAGCCGATTGCACTGGCCACCTATGGTGAGCTTTTCAGCATTGACCGCCAGACTATCATCAACGATGACCTGGATATGTTGACGCGTATCCCGCAGGCAATGGGGCTTGCTGCGCGAGCTACTGTAGGCGATCTGGTCTGGGCTGTACTGACCAGCAACCCGAAAATGTCGGACGGTAAGCCGTTGTTCCACGCCGATCATGGCAACCTTGTTGCAGCCGATCTGAGTATTGAAGGGCTGGATACTGCACGTAAGGCAATGCTGCTGCAAAAATCCGGCGATCGTCGTCTGAATATTCGTCCGGCCTACATGCTGACGCCAGTGGCAATTGAGTCACGGGCAAACCAGCTGATTAAGTCCGCCAGCGTACCTGGCGCAGACGCGAACAGCGGGATCGTTAACCCGATCCAGAACTTTGTGACAGTGGCTTCTGAGGCCCGCCTGGATGACAGCAGCCCGACGGATTTTTACCTGACTGCTGCGCAGGGGCGCGACACCATTGAAGTGGCCTATCTGGACGGTATCGACACGCCGTATCTGGAGCAGCAGCAGGGCTTTACTGTGGACGGTGCCGCATTCAAGGTGCGCATTGATGCGGGTGTGGCCCCGCTTGACTGGCGCGGGCTGGTTAAAGTCACCAAAAAATAACGACCGCCGCCTGGCGGTTTTTTTATCCCTGAAGGCGGCGCTGGTCGCCTTTTCCTTTTATGGAGAAAAAACATGGCGAATAACTATCAGCAGGACGGTACCACACTGGATTATCACAATGCGGGTGTTGATGCCGTTTCATCCGGTGCGCTGGTGGCGGTCGGCGGAATTGCCGGGGTGGCACACAGCGATATTCCTGCCGGCGAGTGGGGAACACTGCATATGGCCGGTGTTTTTGTGCTGCCTAAAGCGGCAGAAGAAATTGCGGCTGGCCAGAAACTGTATCTGGCTGGCGGCAAGCTGACGGTGGCAAAAGGCGATGATGCAACGCCAAACCCGGTTGTTGGTTCCGCCTGGGGAGCAGCTGAGGCGGATGATGCTGATGTTGCCGTCCGCCTGGGGTTCTGATGAGCCGGTTCCGGGAGCGTTTGGCTAAAGCAGATGCCCGGATTAACCGGGCGTTTGCCGAAGAAGTCCCTGCATGCCTGCAAACGGGTGAAGGCCCGCGTCTGGTGACCGTGATTTTTGAATCACCGGATGCGCTGTCGGGTGTACCGGGCGGCGGGGAAATTCAGAACCATTCCCCGGCGTTCAGTGCAATGACTGCGGATATTTCCGGTCTCGAAAAACATGACGGTGTGGTTATCAATACCATCCCTTACCGGGTGACACATATCGGCGCGGATGAAGAAGGGCGGACCCGCGTCACGCTGGCATATGGGGAACCCGGCAAAACACAGCCTCAGATCGATAAATGGAGCTGATATGGCGCGGGAGTCTCGACTGCGGCGGGATTTACCCGTCGATATTGATGTGGATGTTATCTGGCGAATTGCGGACAGTATCGGTGCGACGCAAAAACAGTTCCGTGCAGCATACTCGCGCGCGCTCAGACGTACTGCCGCCACGCTGCGAAAGAAAGCGATGGCGGGTCTGAAAGACGGGCTGGCCCCACGCAGTATGGATCTGGTCCGGCGCCGTCTGCTGTCTTTTCGTCTGGACAGGGGATCACAACTGGATAATTTCCGGCTCTGGTTCGGGCTGAATGCCATTAAGGTGAAAGACCTTAAAGGACGAATCAACGGGCGGCTGCGACCGCACCATACCCGGCGTGACCGCAACACGGGGCGTTTTATTAAAGCGCGCCGCCAGGCAGAAAACGCCGGATTTTCCCCGAAAGGTAATCTGCTGAGCGAACGGTCGTTTGAAAACGGGGAGGTGTCCCGTTCAAAACGGGATAATCGCCGGACGGTGGTTATTCGCGATCCCCAGACCCGCCGGACACGCGAAGCAGAAATAGATATCTACGAACCGATGCTGAACTACATCGAGGACAACGCATTTGCGGAAGCGATGGAGATTTTTATGCATCACTTTGAAACCGACATTCGCGGGCGCGTAAAAGCCCGTATTTCTGTCTGAGGTAACGAACGATGGCCGAGCCACTGTTACTGGGGCGGTATCACGATGCTGTGACTGACGCATTAAAAAAAATCGGATGGGTGCGTGATGCCGGTGCGTATCCGGAACGAAATGTTCCCCGCTTTTCGGGCCTGACCACGCCCGCGGTGTATTTCTCGATTAACAGCTGGGAACAGGGTGGAGGTAATGAGGGGCAACTGAGCGTTAATTTAACCTGTGATCTCTTCGTGGTGGTGGATGCCGCCGGATCGGGTGTGAGTCAGCCTGAGATTTTTGTCAGAACCGCTGCGGCCGATATTACCCAGTGGATTGACGGGCAGCAGTTTGGTCTGGGCCATATTGAGCCTGCGGTATTCACCACGGCTGAACGTGATGAGTTTGATCCGCGAATGGATGATTATCTGGTCTGGCGTATTTCATTCACCCAGGCGGCTGCATTTGGTACTGACCCTTTTGCACACAATGGCATGCCTCTGCAGCAGGCCTGGCTGGGGGCTGCACCTGATACGGGCCGTAATCACGTGGATGACTATCAGCTTATCTGGGAGGCTCAGCCCGATGAGTGATATAGAAGGCGACCTGCAGCGCAGACTGGCGAACCTTGTCCGGCGCGGTGTTATTCATTCCGTCAGGCACGATCGCATCCCAAAATGCCGGGTGGATTTGGGGGATATCATCACGACCTGGCTGCCGTTGTGCCAGGGGTTTTCAGGAACTAACCGTGCTGATTCAAATCCTTATGCCGTGGGGGATGCGGTTACGGTCCTGTCCGAAGCCGGAGAACTCAACAACGGACGGGTGTTTCCCGGCTGGAACACAGGAAAGCTGCCGGTGCCGGAAGGAAGTGACAGCGAGCACATTACCCGTTACAGCGACGGGACCGAGATCCGTTATGACAGGAACGCGCATGCCCTGACGATTACGCTGGCTGATGGTGGAACTTACAAAATTGTCGGTAAAGGCACGCTGGATGGTCCGGTTGAAATTACCGATACCCTGACAGTTCATGGCAAAACCCAGATTAATGCTGACACGTCGGTTGCAGGGAATATCGGGGCGTCAAAGGAGATAACGGATAAATCCGGCAGCATGAGCAAGATACGTGAAGTCTTTAACAACCACGATCACCGCGGCGACAGCGGCGGGCTCACCGATAAACCTAATCAGAAAATGTGACCTGCTGCGGCAGGTTTTTTTATGCCTGGAGAAAAAACATGTCTCAGTTACATGGCGTTGAAACTATTGAACTCACCTCGGGTACGGTGGCGGTTACCACGATTCAGACCGCCATTATCGGCCTGGTGGGAACAGCACCTGATGCGTCGGGGGGGACAGCCGCATCGGGATCATCCGGTACACCCATTCTCGATAACGTTATCGACTTCACTGCAACCATTAAGGGGCGGGAAGGTAATGTCATCAATGTCGCTGCGCTGGCCGGACTGCCGGCAGCCGAAAATCCTGCTGCGGTTGTGACGTCAGCAAGCTGGGAGCCTGAATCGCTGACACTGAAAATCACGCTGGGTTGTGATGAGCACGGTGTTATCACAGCTAAACCCGAAGACGTTGCTGAGGCTGTCGGTGGTGTTGATGGCGCAAAAGTCAGTGCGAGTGGGCGCGGTGACGGAATTGTCCAGCCCTTCAGCCTGCAATTAGCGGGGGGTGAAGATGAACCCTTTCCACTCAATACGCCGGTGGCGGTCGTCGGCACCACGCTGTTATCCCGCCTGGGTGAAAAAGGTACGCTGAAACAGGCACTGACAGACATTAACGATCAGCGTAATGCGCTGACGGTGGTGGTGCGTGTGGCAGATGAAAACGATGTGGCAAAACGACGCGCTGCGGTACTGAAGGGGATCGGCACCCTGTCTTCAGCGAAATCTGTTACCACGTACCAGCCGCGTATTGTGATAGCGCCGGGATTCAGTGAGGACGATGCGGTTGGTAAGGGACTGGAAACCGTGGCCGGGAAATTGCGCGCCGTTGCATATGTTGACTGCGCCTCCGGTGCGACGCTGCAGGAAGTGGTACAGCGTCGCCAGTCCTATGGCGCACGAACTGAGCTGTTGCGCCCGCGGGTCCAGGCGAGCGATGCAGATGGCCAGCTGGTTTATCGTCCTTACTCTGCGTTTGCTGCCGGGTTACGCGCCCGCATCGACTTTGAAAAAGGCTGGTGGTGGAGCAAGTCGAACCAGGACATCAACAACATCCTCGGTGTTGAGCAGATCGATGAATTTATCCTCGGGGATGAGAACTGCGATGCAAACCTGCTCAACATGCAGAACGTGTCCACCATTATCCGCCGGGCGGGTTTTAAACACTGGGGTAACCGCCTGTGTGCTACCAATCCACAGTGGCGTTTTGAGTCTGTCCGCCGTACTGCAGATGTTATTGAGGACAGCATTCAGGAAACCATGCTGGAGTATGTTGACCGCCCACTGGACCGGGAAAATGCGGATGACATTATCGGCACCATCAATGCCTATATGCGGCAACTGGTCGGTCTTGGCGCCATATTCGGTGGGCGGGCCTGGCTGGATGAAGAACTGAACACCGCGGAAACCATGGCGTCGGGTGTCCTGTATATCAACTATGACTTTGGTCCGAAATCGCCGACTGAACTTATCAGCCTGCGCGTCCGGGTGAACAATAACTATGTGCTTGAGGAGATGCTTGCAGCATGAGCGATAAAAACACACTACGCGTCTGGACCTTCTTCCGGCAGGGGATCCGTATCCAGGGGGCGCATGAATTTACGCCGCCGTCTCTGGCTATTGTTAAAACGGATTTGCGTACCGGCGCACAGGATGCGCCCACCCCGGTTGATGACGGCATGGAAGCACTGACCTGTCAGGTTAAATTTTATGGGATAGATACGGATATGCTGGCCAGCTTTGGTTTTGTCAGCGGCAGCCGTTCACGCTTTACGGCTTATCAGGGCTATCTCGGTAACGGCACTGCACGCGGTACGGTTGAGGAAATCGAGGGGTTTGTACAGACCGTCACGCCGGATGCGCGCAGTAAGGACACGCTTTCCGAAAATGCCGTGACGGTTGATATTGCCGTCAGCTACTACCGTCAGTCACTGGACGGGCGCGAACTGTTCGCCATCGACACAGAGCGTTTCGCCCGCCGGGTGAATGGCGTTGATGTGCTTTCTGGCCTGGCTGCCAAAGTGCGTCTCTGATTTTACTGTTATCCCACCACTGTAACGGCCTGCGGGCCGTTTTTTTATGGAGCATTCTATGAGCTTTCCTGGTGAAACCCGCGTTATAAAACTGTATTCCCCCGTATCACTTGATAATGGGGTCGTGATCGATGAAGTCACCATGCGTGAACCGCTGGTTCGCGATCGCATCACTCATGCCAAAGACCGCGGCAACGAAGAAGAGAAAGAAGCCCGCATGATTGCGTTGCTGTGCAATCTCAGTGAACAGGATCTCTGGCTGATGACGGCGGCAGATTATTCACAGCTGCTGGATGCCTTTAACGTTTTTATGCTCCCGCCCGCGAAGCGACCGAAGGCGGGCTCCTCCGGGCAATAAGATTTCTGGGGCGGCGACTGCATTTTCCGATGGCGGAATACCTCGATATGCCGTTCAGCACTTTCTCTGATTTTTTGACCGACGAACTGGAGACGATAAACCGTGGGCGGAATAAGCCAGAACCTTAAGGCCGTCATTACCTTTGGCGGAAACCTGGATAATTCATGGAAACGATCTGCAGATGGTCTGCAAAAAAGCCTGAAAGATGTCGGAAAGCAGTCCGAACGACTGACAAAAGATCAGACTAAACTGGCAGCAGAAATCAAACGCGCCAAACTGGCCGGTGAAAGCCTGGGGGATTTGAAGCGCCGCTATACCGATGTTTCCAGGGAAATCCGCAAAACGGAGGCGGAGCAGCAGAAACTGAATGTACAGATGCAAAAAGCACAGCGCATTCAGGCATTCAAAGGAGCCGGTAAAGGTCTGTTCCGGCGCGGTCTGGGGATCGCCGGGCAGGTGGGCGGGATGTTTGGGTCCGGGCTGGCTATTGGCGGTGGCGGTGTGGTGGCTTCAGCACTTGGCACACTGATAGCGCCAGCTGCCACCAATGCTGAAACGGCAACCCGCACTAATGTCGCAAAAAGTTACGGCGTGGACGTGGCCACGTTTAATGCTTGGGATTCTCTGGCGAAGCAGTACGACATGAATGCGGAAAACATTGGCGATCTCTTTGAAGAGTATCTGCACAAATCCGGGGAGTATAAACAGAACGGTAAGCAGGGCTCGCTGCAGGATGCGTTTGAAACGCTCGGGTTCAAAGCGGGGGATTTTGCCGGGCTCAGCGATATGGCGCAGTTCGACAAAATTGTTGAACGGGCGCTCAGCCTTCAGGACGAGTCGAAAGCCTCCTTCGCACTGGATTCTCTTTTTGGCGGGGAAGCGAGCAAACTGCTGATGCTTATCAAGCAGTCTGGCCGGAGCTACCGCGACCTGATGGACGAACAGCGGCGCTACAACCTTGTGACCAAAGAGGGGGCTGATGGAGCGGTTGCGGGTAATCAGGCTATCAATAATCTCCGCACTGTTTTCTCTTCTGCGGTCGCAGAAATTTCCGGGCAACTGGGAAATGAACTGGCGCCGGATATCCGTAACCTGACAAATGATCTTGCCGACTGGTTCAAAGGTGGTGGGATCAAGCGCATTGTGACTTTCCTGCGAAATGACCTTTATCCCGGCGTTCTGTCGTTCGGGCAGGGGGTGGTTTTTGTCGGCAAAATTATTTACGCGCTGGCTAAAAAACTGTCCTGGTTGCTTCCGGATGAACGAAATGACCAGCGCGATGTACTGAAAACACTGGCCGGTAATGGAATGAATATGGCTCGCCTCAGAGCTGAACAGACAGGCCAGGGAGAATGGTTTTCGCAGCAACTGGCAACTCATCCTGATTTGCCAGAAAAAGTAAAAGAGTCATGGAACGATACCCGTGGATGGTTCGGTCCTGACAGCGACGATGAGGCGTTTAACAAATCGCTTGATAAATACCTGTCACCGGAAGGCGGCGAATCGCTTTTAAACTGGAATGCGGCGCTACAGCAAAACAAGGACCATGTCGCGCAAACCGTTAAAGAGGAACCGGAAAGCAGTGCCGGAGCCTGGGATAATTACGCGCATGAGCCGGTAACATCTGCCAGTCAGTGGGAAAGAGAACCATCAGTACTGACGTACAGCCAGGGGGAAGGAGAAAGCGCCCGCGCAGGGGATAAGTATCCGAATGCTCCCCTTTTTCCCGCCGGGCAGCAGAACAGGAATGTTACTGCAACAGACAGTTCACCTGTTGAGCCGGTGATTCTGAAAGACGAGAGCACGGGCGGTTACTGGGAAAGTCTGCTTCAGAAAATGGATGTACTGGATAAGCAGCCGCCATCACGGCAGATAACCGATAACCGCAAATTTGAGTACCACTTCGAAATTAATGCCGCGCCGGGACAGGATGAGAAAGCCATTGCCGATGAAGTGACCACGGTGACGAAAAACAATTCTGCCTTTAATGGTGATAACAGCCTTCTGGATGGGGGACTTGTCTGGTGAGTGAAATTATCCCGATATTTGAAGATTCCGGCCAGCGCAGTACAGGCGCATTACGGGGTGGGCAGGAAGCCCGCGTGATGATGATGCTGGGGAATTTCGCCTTTTCGATTGATACAGCGGCTTATCATCAGCTCACCCGTGAGGCCAGCTGGCGCTGGAGTGAACAGGAACGCATCGGCAAACAGGACCTTCTTCAGTACACCGGAAAGCCTGGCCGTACCGTCAGGCTTGAAGGGCAGTCTCACGCCTTTTTCCGTAAAGGGGTGGAAGGGGTCAATGATTTATTTGATCTTGCCGAACAGGCGAAACCTCAGCAGCTTGTCAGCGGAGAAGGCGATGTGCTGGGTTGGTGGGTGGTGACCGACTTTTCAGACACGACGAGTAAGTTTTTACCGGGTGGCGGTCACCGAAACAAAAACTGGACGATGACGCTAAAACACTATGCCGACGATCTATCAAACCCGTGACGGAGATGTACTGGATGCAATTTGTGCCGTGCATTACGGTACTGAAAATCTTTCAGACTCAGTGACTCAGGTTCTTGAAGCCAATCAGGGGCTGGCGGATCAGGGGGCTATGTATCCTTCCGGCCTGTATATCACACTGCCGGATCTGGTGACGCCCGTAGCGGAATCGCCATTCAGTTTATGGGATTGATATGGCAGATCAGACAGCGATGCCGGAATATGCGCCGGCCTTCAGCATTCAGGCCGAAGGGAAAGATATAACCCGGGTGCTGCAACAATGCCTGAGTGAACTGACCCTGACGGATTATGGTGGGGCCACAGCGAAAGCCGATGAACTGAAAATCAGCCTCATCTCTGAAACGCTGGCGCTTCCCACTAAAGGTGCCCGGCTTCGGGTTGCTCTGGGATTCAATGACCAACTGATCGATAAAGGCTGGTTTGTTGTCAGTGGTGTCTCCAGCAGCGGCCCGCCAAGGCGTATTGAGCTTTATGCGACCGCCGCGCCGATGAACGCCCAGAAACAACCCGGAGATGTGACAAGCCAGAAAACCCGGAGCTGGGATAACCTTCGCCTTGCCGATATTGTCAAAACAGTGGCCACCGATAACGGGCTGATCCCCCGCGTGGCCGACGCGCTCAAAGATATTCATATCAATCACATCGATCAGGTGGCGGAATCCGATGCCAACCTGCTCGCAAGGCTTGCACGTGACTACAACGCAGTGAGCAAACCATCAGGAGGCTACTGGCTTTTTTTACAGCAAGGGGCCACGGCAACGGCTTCAGGGAAACAGACTGGCGGGATCACCATCACACCGGATGAAGTATCAAACTGGTCCTACAGTGAAGGTGAGCGGGGGAGTTCGACAGGTAAAGCGACAGGGAGTGGAGGAAAAGCCAAAGAGAAAATCGGCGTGCGTTATTACGACGAGGAGGACGGCACGACAAAGACCTCCTCCGTTGAACATGATGGCCCGGCGATGACCAATCCCTATACCCAGTCGGAGAAAAACACCGCCGAGCAACAGGCAAACTCCAGGAAAACACAGGCGAAGCGTAACGAGCAGAAAATGACGCTCACTGGGCCATGTCGCCCTAAACATGTTCCGCTGACAGCAGAAGCAAGTGTGTCGACTTCCGGTTTTGGCTCCCGTGAGGATCGGGCCTGGGTGGTTGAGTCTCTGGTCTTCTCTCTGACGTCAGCAGGATTCAGCTACACCTACAACCTTGTCGTGGATATTCGTAAACCCGCAGCAGCTTCGAAAAAATCAGAAAAGCAGGACAAAAAAGGCCCGTCCTACTTCGGTTAACCCTCCCGCCATCCGGCGACTCAGCTACGGAATTTAATCATGAACGGTGTAAACAACCGGACCGGGAAACGCCTGTCCGGCGTCGCCCATTTGCGCCAGTCCGTCAGCGACATACTGACCACTCCCATCGGGAGCCGGGTTCTTGTCCGTGACTATGGCAGTGATCTGTTTTCGCTGGTGGATAACCCCCGGGATGATTTGACCCGACTACAAATAATCGCTGCGTCTGCGACCGCTCTGGCCCGGTGGGAGACGCGGCTGAAGGTAACACGTGTGCTTGTTTCTTTTCCTGAAGGGCAGTCCGGCTGTGTGCTGGATATCGAGGGGATCAACAAGGAAACCAATTTACCTGTCAGAACGGGAGACATAACGATTTATGGCAAGCAGCTATGACGTGATCAACCTGTCCGAACTGGACGTACCGGATGCCATTGTGGTGCCTGATGCAACTGAAATCTTCACCCGGTGGCTGGCGCGCCTGCGGGAACTTGATAAGCAGTTTGATGCGCTGGTGGAATCCGATCCGACGTTTAAACAGGGGGAGGTGAATGCCTACCAGCTGACGCTGGCTTTTCAGCGGGTTAATGATGCCGTGCGGGCGGTATTTCTCGCGAGTGCAAAAGAGGCTGACCTTGACCAGATAGGTGCCGCATTCAACGTTAAACGGCAGGTGATTAAGCCCGGCGATCCACTTGCCATTCCGCCCGTGGAGCCTGAACAGGAAGACGATGCGGCATTTCGCGAACGTATCCAGCTTTCATGGGCGCAGCTGAATACAGCAGGCGCGCGCAACTCATACCGCTTTCATGCGAAGTCTGCCGATACGGATGTGCTGGATGCCGATGCCTATGGGCCTGAAACCCATAACCAGCCCGGCTACGTTGATGTCTATGTCCTGTCACGTACCGGGGATGGGGCGGCGGGGCAGTCCCTGCTTGATAAGGTTAACAGCACACTGAATGCGGATGAAATCCGCCCGTTAACGGACTACGTGACGGTTAAAAGTGCCACGATTGCAAACTATGCCGTTACGGCAGAGCTGGAGATCCCGGAAGGACCGGACGCCAGTACGGTGCTGAATAATGCCATCGATGTTTTGCGGTCGTACACCACGCTTTCCCATCGGATTAAAACCGTCGTCCCGCTGTCCGCCATTTATGCCGCGCTGCAGCAATCCGGTGTGGTCCGGGTAAGGCTGATATCTCCGGTGGCAGATCTGGAAGCGGAACCGGGTAAAGCGCCCTGGTGTACCGCCATTAATGTTACCCGCAGGGAGGTAAGCAGCAATGACGGCTAAGTTTCGATCTCTGCTTCCTCCTGGCGCATTTCATGAAGAGAGAGCGCAGGAGCAGGCCAGCGCTGAGCAAATCGCCACCCTCGATACCAATATGGTGCGCAAGTCCAAAAATCCTGACACCTGTCCGGCGCATCTTCTCCCCTGGCTGGCCTGGGAGCATGCCGTTGATTTCTGGGATGACGGCTGGACAGAGGCGCAGAAGCGACAGGTGATAAAAGATGCCGCTTATGTTCATCAGCACAGAGGAACGGCCGGGGCGGTACGCCGTTCTCTCGGGTCAGTGAACCTGCCCACGACCGTGGTTGAGTGGTGGGAAGACACCCCGCGCGCTGAACCTTACACCTTCCGGATCGAAGTACAGAGCAGTGAGGGGGTCAGTGACGCTCTCTATCATCAGATCCGCCAGCTTACCGAGCGGGCCAAGAACCTGCGCAGCTATCTGAGCAAAATCGATGTGATGGCGAATGTGGGTATGGACGGGGCTTTTTATATTTCGGGTGCGACAACAGCGCATATCGATGTGGACATTTTTGCCGGGGAATCTCATGGCTGATTACTACTCAATTATCACTAACCGGGGTAAAGAACTGGAGGCGGAGGCGCTGGCCAGTGGTCGCCTGATTGTACTGACTCACTTTGTGGTGGGTGACAGTAATGGCAAGCAGGTCAAACCCGATCCATCGCAAGTCAGGTTGATCAATGAAACGTACCGGGGAGATATCGCTGAGCTGGTGGTGTCCCCGGAACAGTCCACGCAGTTAATGGCAAAAATCGTTCTGCCGACCGGGGTTGGTGGATTCACCGTTCGCGAAGTTGGTTTAATGACTGACGCCGGAGAGCTTTACGCGGTGGCAAACTGCCCATCGATCGATAAGCCGGTTGGCGGTGTCAGCGTTAATATGCAGTTTCGCCTGGCAGTATCAGATACCTCAAATATCACGCTGAATGTTGCAACCGGCGACGGGTTATTTCTGCGTATTGACCAGTACCTGAAAGAGATAAAAGCGCGGGGCGCGGAAGCACAAAAAACATCGCGTGAGTCCATTGGTGTACTCGATAGCACAACACAACAAAGAGGGCTGGTTCAACTTAACAGCTCGGTGAACAGCACCAGTGAAACGCAGGCCGCCACACCTTACGCAGTTAAAATCGTAATGGATAATGCGAATGCGCGACTGGCTAAAGACCGGAACGGCGCTGATATACCGAATGTCGCATTATTTCTACAAAACCTTGGTTTAGTGGAAACGATAAATCGCGCTGCCGGATCGCTGCAAAATAACCAGAACGGCGCGGATATTCCAAATAAAGATGGTTTCGTTCGTAATATCGGAGCTGCACGGGCTTTTAGTGGAACGATAAGCATTGGTGGAGGCGGAAACTGGACGACTGCGGAGTTTATTGTCTGGCTTGAAACACATGGGGCATTTAATCATCCGTACTGGATGTGCAAGGGTTCATGGTCTTACGGTGATAACCGAACTATCACCGATACAGGATGCGGAAATATCCAGTTAGCCGGTGCGGTTGTTGAGGTTATGGGCGTTCGTGGTGCGATGACCATTCGAGTAACTACACCAACAGCCGCAACAAGCGGAGTTACCAATGCTCAATTTACTTACATCAATCATGGTGATGACTATTTGCCGGGCTGGAGACGGGATTTTAACACCGCAAATCCCCCGCCTGTATCTTATCCGGTGGGTGCCCCCATTCCCTGGCCTTCAGATACCCCACCTGCTAACCACGCCATTATGCAGGGGCAGCCATTTGATAAGTCTGCCTATCCACTACTGGCTGTAGCGTATCCGTCCGGGATCATCCCTGATATGCGAGGTCAAACGATTAAAGGTAAGCCTGATGGTCGTGCAGTATTGTCACAAGAGCTTGATGGTATTAAGTCACACGACCACGGCGCAACGGTCGCAAGCACCGACCTCGGAAACCGAGACACCACCGGATTTGATTACGGAAACAAAGAAACAACAGGTTTTGATTACGGAACAAAAACAACCGATGTTCAGGGTAATCATGCGCACAATTACACATTCCTGGAATGGAAAGCAGGTTGGGGATTTCCAGGAGGCAATGAAAATATGGGCTCTGTTACACGAACTACCTCCACCAATGGTGCTCATGCACACAACGTTTATATAGGTGCGCATAGTCATATTGTTGGCATTGGAGCACATGCCCACTCTGTTTATATTGGCGCGCACAGCCATGGTGTAACAGTTTCACCGTCAGGGCATGCGGAAAACACCATAAAAAATACTGCATTTAATTATATAGTGAGGCTTGCATGATAAAATTAATTCTTTCAGCTCCTGTTCCTGAAATCGCGAAAGCATTTGAGCGGCATTTTTATGATGATGAAAATGTAGAAATTATCAGCAAGCCTTTTGAAACAATTCCAGACTTTGACTGCATGGTCAGCGCTGCTAACTCTTTTGGACTGATGGATGGCGGTGTCGATGCAGCTATTACAGCGTTTTATGGCAAACAGCTGATGAGCAGGGTTCAGCAGCATATTGTTAATGAGTATTTGGGGGAGCAGCCTGTTGGTTCTGCTTTTATTATTGGGAGTGGAGATCATAAACATCCTTGGCTGGTTCATGCTCCTACGATGCGTGTGCCTTTGATTATCAGCGGCACTGATGCAGTTTACCTTGCTACACGGGCAGCATTGCTTGCTGTATATCACCACAACAAAACACAATCTGAACACAATAAAATTAGGCGTGTTGTTTTCCCTGCTATGGGGGCAGGATGTGGGCAGGTATCGCCTGACAGTGTAGCAGCACAAATGAAACTTGCGTGGTGCAGTATTATAACCCCGTCATCCTGTATTAACTGGCAGTATGCTCTTGGAAGACAGAATGCTGTTTATTCATCCTACAATGGAGTTTTATAATGACTTTTAAAATGAGCAACACCAATCGCACTATTACTATTTACAATCTATCATCTTCCACAAATGAATTTATCGGTAAGGGAGATGGATATATCCCAGCAAATACTGGTTTGCCTGCTTACAGTACTGACATAGCACCACCAGCTGCGAAAGATGGATTTGTCGCTGTGTTTGATTATGAGTCTGGTAAATGGTCACTCGCAGAAGACCATCGAGGGAAGATTGTCTACAATATCCACACGGGGGAAAGTATCACAATTAACCAGTTAGGGAAGTTGCCTGATGATGTCGTTTCCGTTGCTCCTGAAGGCCATTTTGTTAAGTGGGACGGGAAAAAGTGGGTGCATGATGCTGATGCAGAAAAAACAGCGCAGATTACTCAGGCAACACAACAAAAAGAAAACCTACTGGCTCTGGCCGCCTCAAAAATCGCTCCTGTACAGGACGCAGTTGATCTTGATATTGCAACAGAAGCGGAAGCGGCACTTTTACTGGCATGGAAAAAATACCGTGTTTTACTTAACCGAATAAATCCAAATGACACACCTGATATTAACTGGCCTGAGCAACCTGCAGAACAAAGTATAACTGGTTAAATCATAGTTGAATGGTGGGGCTTAGGGATGCTAAATCCTTCAGAAAGCAGCCAAAAATAGGCTGCATATTGTTTATACTTTGGTTCGATCAGATCTAAGCTGATATTTAATCTTCTTTATGAGGCAGTATTCTCGAATAAATAACAAATTAATTCTCTTGCTAAATTTTTGTGTGCCAGAGAATGGGGTAACTGCCTTTTTTATATAATGGATTTGTTCTTCGTCAAAGGAGCAATAACCATTAATTTTTGTACTTATTCTTTTGGCTAGACTATATGTCTGATGAACAGAGGGTGCTATAGTCTCAATTTCGCTCTTGCCTTTTTTATTAATTAATTCATTGAAAACTCCCATGGCACATATTATATCATCGATATCTTTTTTTCGAGGTGCGTTAGTTATACTATTTTTTCGTACTCGATATAAAACAAGGGTATCGGTCATACGTTTAATTTTTTTTGATAGAAGATATGTTTTGGGTATTAATGCTATATCTTCGTAATGTCTGCCAACTGGAAATCTTAACGTATTAAATATAAATCTTTTGTAAACTCTTGCCCATGGGAACCATTCATTTTTTAAAAATGTTTCACGAAGATTACTTATTGAATCTATTGTCAAAGTCTCGTTTGTAGATACGATTGATACTTCTGTTACTTTTTCCTTGTTGTCGTCATAAAATCTATACGCATTAAACTCAATTAAATCAATATCATTAAGCTTTAGCGTTGGGGTGATCTTTTCCCAGAATGTTGAATCCCAAAGATCATCACCATCTAAAAATGCTAAATACTTACCTGAACATACATCAATACCTGCATTTCTGGCTGCAGACACCCCTTGGTTTGTTTGGGTTATTAATTTAATCGATTTGTTTTTATTTTCACTTATGAATAATTCTATTTCTTTAAGGGAATTATCCGTCGACCCATCATTAATCACAATGATCTCAACACTATCATCTATTTGTGATGATACAGATTGCAAACATTCATAAATGTAATCTTGGCAGTTGTAGCAGGGGATTATGACGCTTAACAAGAAAGGGGTATCCATTAAATGCATCCTTGAGTTAAAAACTTAATCCAATTTAAGCTTCTTACGAAGCTGATGACCTTCTTCGGCTTTTTATTTTACCATGCTAGAGTAGGAAATCATCGTGTAATTGCATACAGTTCAAGAGGATTTCCAGTAACAACGGGCTGTTCTTGTCCAGTATGGCGACTTAATATGTTTAATCTGAAACCAGCCACATATCCGCCTCTTCAAACATTTCCTGAACAGTACGACTTATCTGTTCCTTCTCATGCTTGCTGGCGTCAGTGTTGATCGCCGGCAGTGTCATCATCGGTTTTACACGAACATCCGCATCGGGGAAGATCCGGTGAACCCTCTTGGTCAATTCGCCCAGAATGATATCTTTTGCACTGGGCAGCCCATCAAAATTCCTTTT
>OFOU01000898.1_pt1 | contig 20972 bp, 15 predicted proteins | sample 1542061 | NCBI WGS metagenome assembly OFOU01 (sample SAMN04209239, study PRJEB22552) | human gut metagenome | biome: gut; material: feces | host: Homo sapiens | place: USA: Oklahoma
GGGACCGCGGTCCTCGTCCAGGCCCATGGCGACGAGCGGAGCGATAACCTTATCGAGAGCGGCCATCAGCTCGGTGGCCTCCTCGTAAGAAAGCTCGGGCAGGAGCTTCTCCTTCTTGTTGGCAAGCTCGACCAGGCCCTCAGCGGCATCTTCGGCAGCGAAGACGACGATCTTGCGCATATCGCCCTCGGCATCGTCGATGCGGCCGACCAGATCGGCAGCCTCGGCCTCGGCCATCAGGCCATCGAGCTCACGAAGGCGCATGCCCAGCAGGTCGGACATTTCCTTCTGCTCCATCTTAGGCTTGAGGTCAAGAAGCTTGATGGCGCGCTCGATGTTCGCCATGCGCTCGGCCTTGGCCTCCTCCTCCTTGGAAATAGCAAAGCGACGGCTACGCAGCAGGCGGGCGGCCTTCTGCATCTTGTCCATCAGCTCTTCGTCATCGTAATCAACGGCGGCCTCGACAACCTCGGCCTCCTCCTCGGCGGAAACCTCGTCAGCAGCCTCAACCTCGGCAGCTTCGGTCTCCACGGTCTCGACTGCCTCAACCTCGGCAGCCATGGTCTCGTTCTCGGTCTCGTTCATGATCTCTTCGTTCTCAGACATGAGACTCCTTCTTGGCCCTCTCGGGCATCATCGCCCCATTCGCGGGGCCCGTCGCGCACTCTTTGCGCTTTAAACATTCATGCCTCTCGGCAAAACGTCCACTAGTTTATGGTGTCGCCCGCTAATCTAGCTGCAGAATCTATGTGCACACATTAATGCGACATGTCGCGGTATCATGACCTGAACCAAACGTGTCCACCTTAAGGAGCCCGCCATGATTAAGCCCATCATGAAATCCGAGTTCTTTTTACGCCTACCTTCCGAAGACGCGGGACCCGACGATGCCGCGACCGGGCAGGACCTCCTGGATACGTTCCATGAGCATGAGCACGAGTGCGTGGGCCTCGCTGCCAACATGATCGGCGTACGCAAGCGCATCATCTGCGTAAAAGACGGCAACAGGGCGCTGCTCATGTACAACCCGCAAATTCTTGAGCAGGTCAATGCCTATCAAACGAGCGAAGGATGCCTCTCGCTGATCGGCGAGCGTCCCTGTACCCGCTATCGCCGCATTAAGGTTGAGTATTTGGACGAGAACTTCGTCCACCGCATCAAAAACTTCTCGGGCTACACCGCCGAAATCATCCAACACGAAATCGACCACTGCAACGGGATAGTGATCTAGTTCCACCGATTCAAGAAAGCTCCCTGCAGCAAAACAACTGCAGGGAGCTTTTTCATAGTGCGGAGCTTCTATCCCACTAGCTTTGGCGGTAGTGATCAAAGAAGTCGGCGAGGTCTTCGAGCGACTCCTTGAGTACTTCCATGCGCGGCAGGTACACGATGCGGAAGTGGTCGGGCTCGGCCCAGTTAAAACCGCCGCCGCGCGTGATTAGAATCTTCTTCTCGTGCAGCAGGTCGAGGGCAAACTGCTCGTCATCGGTGATGTTGAACTTCTTCACATCCATCTTGGGGAAGATGTAGAACGCCGCGCGCGGCTTAACCACCGAGATGCCGTCGATCTTGTTGAGCGCCTCATACACAAAGTTGCGCTGCTCGTAGACACGGCCGCCGGGGCGGATGTAGTCGTTGACCGACTGATGGCCGCCGAGCGCCGTCTGGACGATCGACTGGGCCGGCACGTTGGAGCACAGGCGCATGTTCGAGAGCATGTTGACGCCCATGATGAAGTCGCTCATGCAGCGTTGGTTGCCCGAAAGCACCATCCAGCCAATACGATAGCCCGCGATCATGTGCGACTTGGAAAGGCCGCTAAAGGTGACGCAGGGCAGATCGGGAGCGAGCGAGGCAATCGAGACGTGCTCGTAGCCGTCCATGCACAGACGGTCGTAGATCTCATCGGCAAAGATCATGAGCTGGTGCCTGCGCGCAACCTCGACGATGCCCTCGAGCACCTCGCGCGGATAGACAGAGCCCGTGGGGTTGTTGGGGTTGATGATGACGAGGGCCTTGGTCGCGCTTGTGATCTTGGACTCCATATCCTCCAGGTCGGGATACCAATCGGCCTGCTCGTCGCACAGATAGTGCACGGGATGGCCGCCGGCAAGGGTCGCGCACGCCGTCCACAGCGGGTAGTCGGGGCTGGGGATCAGAATCTCGTCGCCATTGTCGAGCAGCGCGTTCATCGAAAGCTGAATGAGCTCGGACACGCCGTTGCCCGTGTAGATGTGCTCCATCTGAACGTTGGGCAGGCCCTTGATCTGCGAGTACTGCATAATCGCCTTGCGTGCAGAGAACAGGCCGCGCGAGTTGGAATAGCCTTCGCAGTCGGGCAGCTGCTGGCGCATGTCCTTGATGACCTCGTCGGGCGTGCGGAAACCGAAGGGCGCCGGGTTGCCGATATTGAGCTTGAGAATACGCTCGCCCTCGTCCTCCATGCGGGCAGCCTCGTCGACGACAGGACCGCGCACGTCATACAGGACGTTATCAAGCTTAGTGGATTTAGAAAAAGTACGCATGGTGGTGCTCCTTGGAATTTGAGCTGAGGGATGGGGTTCGGGCTTGGAAACGTTACGGGGCGATGATGCCTCGCCTTGATCGGCGTCACTGGCAAGCAGCCAGGTAACATCGACCTCCAAAATGCGGGCGAGTAGCTCTGCCACATCGCGCCGCGGGATCGTCTTGCCGCTCACATATTGGCTCATCTGACTCTTGCCGAGTTTTTTGCCGAGCATCTCCGATGCGCGGATTACGTCCGACTGGCGAACGTCGCGATCGGACATAGTCTGTCGCAGGCGATCGCCAAACGTCTCTTGGGCCACTAGAACCTCCTTGCTGGCAAAGTTCAATTTATAGAACACGAATTGAACCTGAGTTCAATTTAGCCAGCAGTATAGCGCCGTACTTCATTCGAAAGTTCAATTTCATAAGAAAACGTACCGAACTTCGAGATTTGCCCAAACCGGACAATGACGTGCACACGTTTAGAGGTATTCAAGGAATCGAGCGGCGGCAAGCGAAACGTCAGTCGTGCGATATATCGCATTGATCTGCCGATGGGGATGTCCCTCGAGTGGTCGCACGGCAACATCGAACTGACAGCGGCGCAAGATGAGCGCGGGAAGAATGCTCACGCCCAGACCGTCCTCGACCATGGCCATAATCGCATAATCATCCCAGGTCGACAGTTTTGAGCACACCGTCAGCCCCGCCCGACGGAACAGCGGCGTAATCTCGTCATCGGTGCCTCGTTCTAGCAGAATAAACTGCTCGTTTGCCAAATCGGCAAGGGAAACGACCTCCGCGGTGGCAAGCGAGGAGTCCGCTGGCACCACGGCCATCAGCTCGTCTTGCACCAACGGCCGCGACGCCATGCCGGTGCCGCGTGGCTCGCGCGGGATAAAGCCCAGGTCGCAGCGGCCTTCCGCCACCCATTGCTCAATCTCTGAGTAATCACCCATCAGCAGCTCGTAATCGACATCCGGGTGATCGGCGCGAAACCGCGCGATCACCGGCGGCAACACATGGGTCGCCACACTCGAAAACGTACCGATACAGATCTTGCCACGCATGAGCCCTCGCATCTCGTCCACGCGTCGCTGCAGACGGCCAAACTCTTCGCATAACGCCTCGACTGCCGGCATGACCTGCCGCCCGTCGGCAGAAAGCACCACGCCCTCGCGGCTGCGATCAAGCACCTTAAAACCCCAGTCTGCCTCAAGGTCGCCCACCATACGGCTCACGCCCGACTGCGAATAGCTCAGCCGCTCGGCGGCGCGCGTAAAACTGCCGGCGCGCACGGTCTCGAGCAGCACCTGCATCTTTTGAATATTCGTTTCCACGGCACCCCTCCACCTTTGCATGAGTTTTTGTCATGTTATCCATGCATTATATTCGCTTTTCTTCTAAAGCCAGTTCACCCATAGTGAACATGCTCGGATATAGAAGGGATGTCAGCGCATGAACAACGGACTGTTTACGTACTTAGCAGCATTGCTATTGTTTGGCTCCAACGGCATCATCGCCGCCGCCATCGCGCTGCCGAGCTCCGATATCGTGCTACTACGCACGTTTTTGGGCGCACTCTCGCTTGTCACCATCCTCGCCATCACCCAACGCCATAAGTTGCAGGCGCCATCTCGCCCCCGCGAAGCCGCAGCCCTCCTCCTCTCGGGAGCCGCGCTGGGCGCCAGCTGGATTTTTCTGTTCCGCGCCTACCAGACGATCGGCGTCGGCGTATCCTCGCTGCTATACTACTGCGGCCCCATCATTGTTATGGCGCTCTCCCCACTCATCTTTGGCGAAAAGCTGACCGGTGGCAAAATCGCCGGGTTTATCGCCGTCGCCTGTGGCGCTTTTCTCATTGCAGCGCAAGGTCTAGGCGGCAACATGCCCATTGCGGGCATCGTCTGCGGCATCGCCTCGGCATTTTGCTATGCGCTGATGGTCATCGCTAGCAAGGGTGCGCCGCACATCGAAGGCCTCGAGAACTCCACGCTCCAGGTGAGCGCCGCCTTTGTGACCGCGCTGGTCCTCACGCTCATCACGCAGGGCGCTCCCTCGTTCCTCTCCCCCAGCATTGCCGCCGGCATCGATTGGCGCGCCGTTGCCATGCTCGGCATTGTCAACACCGGACTCGGTTGTCTGCTCTACTTTAGCGCCGTCGCCAAGCTGCCCGTCCAGACCGTCGCCGTCGTCGGCTACCTCGAGCCGCTTTCGGCGGTCGTGTTCTCGGCCGTCCTTTTGGGCGAAGCCATAACACCGGTCCGCTTGATGGGCGCTGCACTTATCATCGGCGGCGCGCTCTTTTGCGAACTCGCCGGCAAATGTGCAAACACCAAGGCTGGCATCGCCCAGACAGCACGCGCCTAACGGCCCCTCTTTAGCTCAAAGCAGGGACGCATCCGCGGTTATCACATTGCAGCAAACCACATAGACGGAAGTGCCCCAGCTCTGAAATGCTACCTGCGTACATGAATAATCCCCAAATGAGGATTATTGTCTAAAACACCCCGATGTGCCAAACTGCTCTTATATGTATAAAGATGGCATAAAGGTCTACTGCTCTTGGCAGAGGCCAGATGTCCAAGGGAGTCCACGTGGCACACAACAAGCTGGAGGCAAGCCTCCAAGACCAGCGTAGTCAAGGCGGACATGGCGCCATCCCCCTCTCCGCTGGCATGCTGCTCGTAACGCTCGGCGTCGTATACGGCGACATCGGCACGAGCCCCATGTATACCATGAAATCAATTGTCGCCAACAACGGCGGCATCGGTACCGTCAGCGAGGACATGATCTTGGGCGCGCTTTCGCTCGTCATCTGGACCATGACGCTCGTGACCACGGTCAAGTACGTGGTAATCGCCATGAAGGCCGATAACCACAACGAAGGCGGCATCTTCGCCCTGTTCAGCCTCGTACGCAAGGTGGCACCATGGCTGATTCTGCCCGCTATGATCGGCGGTGCGGCACTGCTTGCCGACGGCATCCTCACCCCCGCCGTCACGGTCACCACAGCCATCGAGGGTCTGCGCACCATCGAATGGGGCCATGCGCTGCTGGGCGACGGCCAGACCAATGTGATCATCATCACCATCATCATTATCTGCGGTCTGTTTGCCATGCAGCGCGCCGGCACCTCGTCAATCGGCAAGCTGTTCGGTCCGCTCATGACGCTATGGTTCCTGTTCCTGGCGGGCGCCGGCCTGTTCAACATGCTCGGCAACCTGTCCATCCTGCGCGCGCTCAACCCCATCCGCGGCATCATGTTCCTGTTCTCGCCCATCAACCACTCGGGCATCATGGTGCTCGGCTTTGTCTTTCTGTCGACGACCGGCGCCGAGGCGCTCTATTCGGACATGGGTCACGTGGGCAAGGCTAACATTTACGCATCATGGCCGTTCGTAAAGGCGGCGCTTATCCTCAACTATCTGGGGCAGGGCGCTTGGCTGCTTGCCAACAATTCCAATCCCCAGATGCTCGCGATGGACATCGTCAACCCGTTCTATATGATGCTCCCCGAGCCCCTGCGCCCCCTTGCCATCGTGCTTTCGGCCGTAGCGGCCATCATCGCCTCGCAGGCGCTCATCACCGGCTCGTTCTCGCTGGTATCCGAGGCCACGCGTCTCAACCTTATGCCGCATCTGCGCATCCACTACCCCAGCGACACCAAGGGCCAGCTCTATATTCCGCTCGTCAACAACATCATGTGGGTCGGCTGCATCTTCATCGTGCTGCTATTCCAAAACTCTGAGCGCATGGAAAGCGCCTATGGCCTCGCCATCACCGTGACCATGCTCATGACCACCACACTGCTGACGAGCTATATCGCCGGCATCCTCAAGCACAAGCTGGGTGCCTGCGTCTTCGCCCTGCTCTTTGGTGCCATTGAGCTGTGCTTCTTCGCCTCGTGCCTCACCATGTTCTTTGACGGCGGCTACGTCATGATCTTCCTGGCCGCGCTGCTGTTTGGCCTTATGTATGTGTGGCGTCGCGGTACCGCCATCGAGCGAACGCAGACGATTCTGCTGCCCGTCTCCAAGTACATCGACCAGCTCAATCGCCTGCGCAATGACGAGACCTATCCCGTGCTCGCCGACAACCTGGTGTTCCTCACCAACAGCCCCGACCCGCTCACGCTCGACCGCGACGTGCTTTATTCCATCCTGGACAAGCACCCCAAGCGCGCCAAGGCATATTGGTTCATCAACGTGCACGTTACCGACGAGCCCTATACGCATGAGTATTCCGTTGAGACCTTTGGCACAGACTTCCTGTTCCGTGTGCGCCTGGATCTGGGCTTTAAGGTCAATCAGCGCATCAACGCCTACCTGCGCCAGATCGTTGGCGACTTGATGGCATCGGGAGAGCTGCCGCCGCAGCATCACACCTACTCCATCTACGAGACACGCGGCAACGTGGGTGACTTCCGTTTTTGCATGCTGCGCAAGATGCTTGCCCCCGAAACGGACATCAACCGCAACGACCATCGCGTCATGGCCATCAAGTACGCCGTCCGCCGCGCCTGCGGAAGCCCGGCACGTTGGTACGGTCTTGAGAACTCGGCCATCATCATCGAGTACGTACCGCTCTTTGCCCGCATGCGTCCGGCAGTCAAGCTTGTACGCACCCAGGTGCCACTCGAAGTTCAGATCGAGGAAGCCGAGGAAATGGATGTCGATATCTTCTCGGACGACCTGGTCAACGGTAACGAGGCCGGTAAGAATATGAACGTCGACCCCACCGAGTTGCTCGAGAGCGTCGCCGATACGCCCGAACAGCAACAGCTCGACGGTCTCGAGATCGAACAGCTCAACGACGCCAACTTCTAGCGACGTCACAAATCAACGACAGCGGCCCTGCACCTCACGAGAGACGCAGGGCCGCTTTGCATTGCAGTAAAGCTAACGGCTACGAACGACGCGGCTCGGGAACCACGAGCCTATCGGGGCTCGCGCCCTCGGCATCCATCAGGCTCACGTAGCGAATCGACGGGTCCCCATACATCGCGTAGTAATAATTGCCCGTGCGCGCGCTAAAGCATCCGGTGTAGATAGTCTTCTCGAACTTGCCATCGCCCATCCTGGACGCCCCCTCGATCATCACCACGCCCTCGAGCGAGCGGAACATGCGGACGACGTTTTCGGTCTCGCTTTCCTTTTGCGGGTAATTGGCATTGAGGTACGCCGCCTTTACAAAACGGCTCGGCGAATAGCAGTCACCCGGAATACCGCGCATGCCGGCACCCGCGCCATAGGGCTTGAGCTCGGCGCCACGCCATGTCGCCGTCTGCGGAAAGTCGCTTGTGGCCGTGATATAGGTGCGCAGGTTTTCCATGTGCCACGGGAAGGTGGGCTGATTGGCAAGGGTGTCGACCGGATCGTCGTATACATGCAGGCCGTCAGCCATCATCTCGACCACGATGCTACGCTGGCTGTCGCCGATAATCCAATGGAGCAACGACACGCCCAGCCCCTCTCCGGCAGATTTGGCGACAATCACCGTATCGTGCAGCGCAGCCTCGACCTCGTCGACCGTCGAGAACGTCGCTGCCACCCACAGGGGAAACTCATAGGCCGCGATATTGGTCTTGCCGTCGACAGGGTCATCGGCATACTCGGCATAACCCGGGAAATTGAGGCCCGCCACGGCGAGGCCCGCATCGTTGCCGCAATCGAAGAACATAGGGTAGTTCTTGTAATCGATGCACATACCGATCACCGCGTGTGCCGCTGTCGCGTCGTCGATAAACGAATACGGAATGTGAAACCCGCGCGGCATCACGCGAACCTGTTGGCCGTAGTCAAAGCTCCAGTCGAGGTTGCGGCCCAGATACATGTGACCAGAATTATCGGTAAATCGAATACTCGTACACATAGCGCCTCCTAGCTTTATGTTCTTGCTAAGCTTATTGTCACCAAACAAAAAGGCGCTAAACACAAAAGCCCGGACATGACAACAATGTCACGCCCGGGCCAAAGCACCGGTTCAATCCCCGATCAAATCGTCCTAGACGAGTTTACCGAGACAGTGATCAATCATGTGTTGAACCATCTGCGCCTCAAAGCCGACGAAGTCCTGCTTGCGCTCGCGCATCTTGCCGTCGACGATCACGTCATAAGCGACCTTGCACTTGATATAGCGCGTGGACTTGGTGACCTCCTCGTGCGTCAGGCAGCTCTCCTCCATCTTGCTGGCACCCAGGCCAAACACCAGACGGGGGTTGTAGAGCACATGGGGCTCGCCGGCGTCGTCCAGATAGACGCAGACCTTCTTGGTGACGCCGATCTGGTTGGCGGCAAGGCAGCCGGCATCGTCGAGCGACTTGATGGTATCGATCAGGTCCTGTGCCACCGACTCGTCCTCGACGGTCGCGACCTCGCAACGCTGGGACAGAATAGCCTCGTCGTGGCAGAGCTCTTTAATCATACGTTCCTCCATAGGGGTCGTTGTAACTGCTTAAGTATACGGTACCCACACATTTTCATGCGAAAAATACCGTCCGTCTGCTACAAAGCGCCGAACATCAACATGCGAGGAACATCAGCCTTTCAAAGGCGATATAGTAGTTGAGTTCGTGTCAATCGGCCTAAACTCGGGGCCGAACAAGGAAAGGGTATGCATGGACGAACTTTTTCACGTCAGTGAGCGCAAGTCCACAATCGGGACCGAACTTCGCGCTGGACTGACAACATTCCTGGCGATGGCCTACATCATCGCCGTCAACCCTGCGGTGCTCTCGGGCGCCGGCATCGATGCGGGAGCGCTCGCCTGCGCCACCTGCCTGGGCGCCGGCATCATGACCATCTGCATGGGCATCTTCGCCAACCGCCCGCTCGCCTGCGCATCGGGCTTAGGCGTCAACGCGATGATCGCTGGAATCACCACCACCGTCTGCGGCGGTGACTGGCACGTGGCCATGAGCGTCATCTTCCTTGAGGGCGTCGTCATCTTGCTGCTCGTGCTTTGTGGCCTGCGCGAGGCCATCATGGACGCCATCCCGGTTGTCCTGCGTCACGCCATCTCGGTGGGTCTGGGCCTGTTCATCGCCATGATTGGCCTGTGCGATGCCGGCATTATCACCGCTGGCGCCGGTACACTCGTCGGTCTGGGCGACATCACCTCCCCCACCTTCATCGTCGGCATCATCTCCATCCTGGTGACAGTCGCCCTCGCCTGCCGCAACGTCCCCGGCTCGCTGCTCATCGGCATCGTCGTCGCCGTCATCGCCGGTATCCCCCTAGGTGTGACCCAGGCTCCGACCGGTATCATCGCCCCGCTCGATTTCTCGAGCATCGGTGGCCCCATCGCCGACGCCGGCGGCGTGCCCGCCATCGTCAAGGTCCTTACCGACCCCACGCTCCTCGTCATCTCGTTCTCGCTGCTCATGAGTGACTTCTTCGACACCATGGGCACCGCGATGGCCGTGGCCAAGCAGGGCGAGTTCCTCACCGACGACGGCAACGTCGAGAATATCAAGGAGATCCTGATCGTCGACTCCGCCGCCGCTGCTGTGGGCGGTTTCATGGGCGTCTCCTCCATCACCACCTTCGTCGAGTCCACCTCTGGCGCTGCCGACGGTGGCCGCACGGGCCTCACCTCCGTCACCACCGGCGTGCTGTTCATTCTCGCCGCGTTCTTCTCCCCCATCGTCACCATCGTTTCCAGTGCCGCCACCTGCGGTGCTCTGGTCTACGTCGGCTACCTCATGATGAGCGAGGCCTCCGAGATCGACTGGTCCGATGTGTCGCAGGGTTTCCCGGCGTTCATGATTGTCGCCGGCGTGCCCTTTACCTACTCCATCTCTGCCGGCATTGGCCTAGGCTTTATCGCCTACGTGATCGTCGCGCTCTTTAAGGGCGAGGCCTCCAAGATCAAGCCGCTCATGTGGATCGCAGCCCTCGCCTTCCTCGTCTACTTCTTTGTAGCGTAGCGGCAAAGCTGCCAAAGCAGAACACCAAAGCGCGGAATCGCATCGAGCGGCTCCGCGCTTTTCTTTTAAAGCCAGGCAACGCACGGACGCGCGATGTATTGCTTCCCGAGTTTTGGACATTTTGCCCTCCAAACGGCACTACCGCCGGCTACATCCTGCAGATATGCTGGGCGTAGTCGCATAGGCCCTATGAGGATGGGAGCAACCATGGCCGCCCTGTTCACGACCCCCAAGCGCAATGACAAAACCTCTGGAGCCCATTTTGCCGAGCCCGACGTGCGCCGTCGCACGCTGCTCGCACACGGCAGCTGGCGCCGCGTGACACGCCGCATCGTCGTGGGCGCCGTATGCGCGCTCACGGCAAGCTCGCTGCTCATGCCGAGCGTCTCGCTCGCGGCCGAGTGGGTGGACGTCGGCGGCGTCCGCCACGAAGCGGCCGCGGGGCCCACGGGAGACGCCGCCGGCACCTGGAGCTGGGACGGCGCCGACGACATGAGGCTCAACGGCTATGACGGCGGTGCGATCCAGGCTGCAGGTAAGCTCAACATTGCCTACGAGGGCAAAAACACCGTGAAAACCGAGCCCGATTACACCGGAGCCGCCATCAAAGCGCAGGATGGCACTAACCAGAAAGCGGAGTTGAACATAACGAGCTCGAATAGCACGGATGAGCTCAATGTGACAGCCGAGACCGATGCAATTAAATCCACAGGCGACCTCTCCATTTCTGGCCCAGGCACCGTGAACACCACAAGTACTACTGCCGACGGAATTGAGGCAAAGGGCGACCTCTCTATCACGGGCTCGGGCACCGTGAATGCAACGGGCGATACCGAAGGTATCCAATCCAAGGGCAAGACCACCATCGATTCCTCTGGCACAGTGATCGCTAAAGGAGGCGAAGGCTACGGCATCGCCGCAGGCAGTGACCTGACCATCAAAGGCGGTGGCAAGGTAGAAGCAAGCTCGATAGAAGAAGCGGCGATTTGGGCTGAAGACGGCATCAACATCTCAGGCGGCAGCCAGGTCAAGGCGAACTCCGAGGGAGATCTTGCCGTCGACACTGAGGGCAGTCTCGCGGTCACGAACGCCTCCCTTGACGCAAGCGGTGTTGAATATGGTGTCTATGCCTACAAGGGCGTTACGCTCGATCACGCGACCGTGACGGTCCGTACAAGCGCGAGCGGCGGCCAGGCCATCGCCCTCATCACTGACGGGGATGACATCGTCATCAAGAATGGTTCCATCGTGGACGCGTTCGCGGAAGGCAAATTCTCGGTTGCAATCTCTACCAGAAACCACCAGCCAAACGTCGCTGGCGGCCACATCTACATCAGCGACTCCGTTGTTAAGGCTATAGCCCGCTATGTCGAGACCGGTGGCGATGGCCCCGATCACTACAGCAACGACCAAAGCGGCGCGGTCATCCCTGAGCCTAGGGGTCTGAACATCGGTATCTTCGCCCAGACCTACGAGGGCATCACGCCCGCGAGTATCTCGATCGTCCGCAGCAAGCTCACGGCTGAGGGAGACACGGCGGCAATCTTCGCTCTTGCCATAAGCGAAGATGGCAAGGCGATCGGCACCATCAAGATCGAAGGCGCTCCCATCCAGGCGCCCGCAGGCGGCAAGATCATTAACTATCGCTACGAAGAAGAGTACGGCTCCAGCATCTCCTACGAGGCGGGTCAAACCATCGGCACGGGCGACGCCACGGTCGACTCCCCCTACGACGAAGCTGTCGCCAAGAGCACGGTCATCGCGCCTCCCGAGGAGATCAAACCCGAGGAGAAGCCCGGCGAGACCAAGCCCGAGGGTTCCAAGTCCGAGGGCACGAAGACGACCAAGACCGTTGCAGTTGCAGCCACGGGAGCCAAGATCACCGGCAAACTCGCAGCAACCGGCGACGCCTCGAGCGCAGCCATCGTGGCAGCCGCCCTTGCAGGAACAGCCGCCATCGCCGCGGGCGCCGTGGTGAGCCGCAAGCGCTCATAAACGCCTTTGGCCTTTAACGCGCGAGACGGCACCCACAGAAGTGCTAGCCCGCACACCGTTTAGCAACGCCACCGCCGAGCTCCCCTCCGGCGGTGGCGTTTTCCCGTTCGCGCTCGCGCGGCGCGCATGCGATTGTTCTTAATGCAGCCCAACCTGTATGCGCTAGCGTGCGACAATTGGGGCTGCCGATATCACAACACTGAGAGAAGCCTGCCTTGGAAGCGCAAAAGCAGATAACCGTTCATTCGGAGCATACGGAAAGCGCACCTGTCATTTACCTCCCCGTGGTCATGGGCGACGGTAGCGATGTTTATGACCGTTGCCGAGAGCTCGACTGCCCGCCATTCACCCTCGTCGCCATTGGCGGGCTCGATTGGAATCGCGAGCTGAGCCCCTGGGCATGCGACGGGACCGTGCGCGATGCCGAACCCTTTGGTGGGCAGGCGTCCGGATTTCTCGATGAACTGCTGAACCGGATAATCCCAAAGGTCGAATTATCGCTCCCACTGCCGCCCACCTGGCGCTGCATTGCCGGCTACTCGCTCGCGGGCCTCTTCGCGCTCTGGTCCCTCTGGCAAACCGACGCCTTTGACCGCGCCACGAGCGCATCGGGGTCCCTGTGGTTTCCTGGCTTTATCGACTATGCGCACGAGCACGCGATGGCAGTTACGCCCGACGCCGTCTACCTGTCACTCGGCAAAAAGGAGGCCAAGACGCCCAGCCGCATGATGCGGCATGTACTCGACGACACACGCACGATGGAAGCGTTGCTCGTCGGGCGCGGCATTCCAACAACGCTGGAGCTCAACCCCGGCAATCACTTTGCCCAAACCGACTTGCGCATGGCCCGCGGCATACACTGGATACTGACGCATTAAAAATGGTGCCCACGCGCATATACGCATGGGCACCATATCTTGTTTTAGCTGAACGCAGCTGTTACTCAACAGCTTCCTCAAGCTCGGAGACATCAAACTCAAAGTCGTTACCCGGTAGGATGGCATTGAGTACGATGCCCACCAGCGAGCCCACGGCAAGACCGGAAAGCGAAATCGTCACGCCGCCCAGCTCAAGCACGATGGCACCGGCGGTGCTGTAGGCAATGCCGAGTGAAAGCACGAGCACCAGAGCCGCCACCAGCACATTGCGGTTGTTCTGGAAATCGACCTGGTTCTCAATGAGGTTGCGCACGCCTACGGCACTGATCATGCCGTAGAGCACAAGCGACACGCCGCCGATTACACACGCCGGCATGGCGGCAATCACGGCAGCGAACTTGGGGCAGAACGAAAGCACGATAGCGCAGCACGCGGCAATGCGAATCACGCGCGGGTCAAACGCACGCGTCAGGGCAAGCACGCCGGTGTTCTCGCCATACGTGGTGTTGGCCGGAGCGCCAAAGAGCGAAGCCAGAATCGTGGCAAGACCATCACCGAGCAGCGTGCGGTGCAGGCCGGGGTCGGCGATGTAGTTACGCTCGCAAGTGGAGCCAATAGCCGAGATATCACCGATATGCTCGATCATGGTCGCAAAGGCCAGCGGCATGATGGTGATGATGGCCGTCGTGGCAAGACCGCTATCGAACTGCGGCCCAAAGAGTGCAAACACGGTGTTGTCCCACACGATGGGCAGACCGACCCACGGAGCGGCGGCAACGCCCGAGAAATCAACCTCGCCGAGCGCAGTCGCAACGGCATAGCTCACCGCAACGCCCAGCAGGATCGGCACGATCTTGACCATGCCGCGGCCCCAGATGTTGCAGATGACGATCACTGCCACGGCGATAACGGCGACGAACCAATTGGTCTGGCAGTTGGCAATGGCGGAGCTTGCCAGGATCAGACCGATGGAAATGACGATAGGGCCAGTCACCACCGGCGGGAAGAAGCGCATGACGCGCTTGGCGCCAAAGGCGCGGAACAGGGCCGCCAGCACCGGATAGAGCAGGCCGGCACAAGCTACGCCCAGACAGGCGTAAGGCAAAAGCTCGGTCTCGCCGTTGGGCGCGATTGCGGCATAACCGGCAATAAAGGCAAACGATGAGCCCAAAAATGCCGGCACCTTACCGCGCGACAGGAAGTGGAACAGCAGCGTTCCCAAGCCGGCAAACAAAAGCGTCGCCGAAACCGAGAGACCGGTGAGCACGGGCACCAGCACCGTGGCGCCAAACATGGCAAACAGGTGCTGCAGACCGAGCAGGAACATGCGCGGGCGGCCAAGCGACGATGCATCGTAGATGGCATCGGTGACGGCGGGCGTCGAGGATTGGGACATGGATGTCCTTTCGAATGGAAGGGCGCTCGGGCATAGCGGATAACCTGCCCGAACGATACGATCCGAACCATTGTACGCGATACGCCACGTCTCGCACGCGCCGCCACCTGCAAACGCTAGCGCTATTTCCAAACGCGCTCGGCAATGCGCTTGACCAGCGCGATCTTTGCCCATTGCTCGTCCTCGGTCAGCTTGTTGCCAATCTCGCAGCTGGCAAAGCCGCACTGGGGCGACAGGTACAGGTTCTCGAGCGGCACGTACTTTGCCGCCTCGTGAATACGCTCGACGATGGCATCCTCGTCCTCAAGCTCAGCGGCCTTGGTGGTCACCAGGCCCAACACAACCTTCTTGCCGGGAGCAACGTGCTTGAGCGGCTCAAAGCCACCGGCGCGCGGCGTATCGAACTCCAGGTAAAATGCGTCGACATCCTCGTTTGCGAACAGGTACGGCGCAATGGGGTCGTAGCCGCCCTCGAAGGCATAGGTAGAATGGTAGTTACCACGGCACACGTGCGTGTTAATGACAAGGTCATCGGGCTTGCCCTCGATGGCGGCGTTGTTGAGCGCCACGCCCAGCTCGCTTACCTTTTGCAGGTCGACCGGGCTCATGCCGGTTTTGGCGACAAAGTCGGTATCGCAATAGATGCCCCAGGTGCAGTCATCAAATTGAATGTTGCGGCAGCCTGCTGCGTACAGGTCGGCAATCACCGTGCGATAAGCGGCAGCGATGGCGTCGGCAAGTTCCTCATCGGTCTTATAGACAGCGCGCAGGCTCTCCTGCTGGCCGTCGCAGCGATCGAGCGTGACCTCAGAGAACGTCTGGATCGGCGCCGGGATGGTCTGGCGCGCGACCTGGCCCTCCCCCTCGAGCGCCTTGACAAATTTGAAGTGCTCGACGAAGGGGTGGTTCTCGCCGCTGATGGGGCCGGTCACCACGGCGGTATCGGCCGTGGTCTCCTCGTCGTGGAACATATAGCCCGTACGCGAGGTACGGCGTTCAATGCCGTTGAGCCCCCACATAAAGTCGAGGTGCCAGTAACTGCGGCGGAACTCGCCATCGGTAATCACCTGCAGGCCAGCGGCCTTTTGCTTGTCCACCAAATCGCGAATGGCGTCGTCCTCGACGGCCTTAAGCCCCTCGGCGTCAAGCGTGCCTGCCGCATAGGCAGCGCGGGCATCCTTTACGGCCTGCGGACGAAGAAAGCTGCCGACGATATCGGCGCGAAACGGCGCGTTCGGTTGAATCAAAGTGCTCATAGATATCTCCCTTTGCATTGGTTGCTTTACCGAGACAGAGTATGAGCGCTCATGTGGCCATCGTAAAATATATGTTTATAACAGTTTGATATAGATGTTTCCTATATCAGTCTGGACTGCCATAAAGAGACTTGAACCGTGCGGAGCACAGCACCCTAGATATGCTGACGAATCGCGTCGATATAGGCTTGGCCGTAGCGCGTGAGCGTCGTGTTCTTGCGCGTGATGATGCCGATCTCCATGTACTCGTCCACATCGAGCGGAATCGAGATGATGCCGGGGCCGTTGAGCTCATGGCTGATCACGCCCGAACACACCGTGTAGCCGTTAAGGCCCATAGCCAGGTTGAACAGTGTCGCACGGTCACGCACGCGGATATTCTTGCGACGCTCAAACGTCGAGGTCAGTTCCTCGGAATAGTAGAACGAATTATAGCTGCCCTGCTCATAGGACAGGAACGGGTAGTCTTCCAAGTCCTCGAGCGTCACGCTCGAGCGACCCGCCAGCGGATGATCGGCGCATACAAAGACATGCGGCGCGGCGCAGAAGAGCCCCTCGAATACGAGCCCGTTGGCGGCGAGCATACGCTCGATAACCTCGCGGTTATGCTCGGACAGGTACAAGATGCCGAGCTCGCTTTTCATATGCGCGACGTCCTCGATAATCTCGTGAGTCTGCTCCTCGCGCAGGGTAAAATCGTAGCGCGCGGCATCGAACTCGCGGATCACATCGACAAACGCATTAACGGCAAAGGAATAATGCTGGCAGCTCACACTAAAGTGCGGCACCTGCTCGGACGCGCCCTTGTACTTGCCTTCGAGCAGATCGGCCTGGTCGAGCACCTGTCGCGCGTAGCCCAAGAAGGTCTCGCCCTCCTCGGACACAATGACACCCTTGTTGGTGCGCTCAAAGATGTGCACGCCCATCTCGTTTTCGAGGTCGCGGATCGACGCGGTAATCGAAGGCTGCGACACGAAGAGCCGGCGCGAGGCCTCGGTGATGCTGCCGCATTCGGCAACTTTGACGACATACCTGAGCTGCTGAAGCTTCATAGCGCCCTCCCTAGACGTTCGTGACGTCAAGACCCGCCGCGTCCATCTGACGCATAAACGACGGCATCTCCCCCGTCGCGGCGCAGGCGGCAATCTGATGCAGAGCCCCGGCAACCGCATCGTCTGCCGCAGCGCCGATATGCCAGCGCGCGGCAGCCGTGACGGCCTCGTTGGCATTGGCGACTGCAACGGAGTTGGGGACGGCACCGATCATGGGCAGATCGTTATCGGAATCGCCAAATACGGCCACCTCGTCGGACGTCAGGTCCAAAGCGCGCGCCAACTCCAGCGCAGCGCAACCCTTGTCCCAACCTGCTGGAAGAATGTCGAACAGGCGCACGCGGTTGTTAGGAAACACGAGCGAGAGTTCCGGCACCTCAGCGGCAACGCGCTCGCGTAGCTCCGCGAGCTCCTCACGCGAACGAGCACTCCAGATATTCGCCTTGAACACCGACGCGTCATCGACGACAGGACGGCACGGGGCCTCTTCGCCCTTGAGCCATGCGTTGCCGCCCGACTCCATGGCGCGGCGCACGCGCTCGGGGTCGCTCGTCACGCAATAGGCATCGTTATCCCAAAAGTCGTCACCCAGGCTGTAGACCTTCAGATACGTATCGTCGGTCTCTTGCTCCAAGTAGTCAGCCAAGCGCATAAGGGCGGCGTTGTCGGTCGCATGCGAGGCTACCGCCTCGCCGTCCACAAACATGACCTGGCCGTTGCAGAACGCGCCGGTCGAGAAGCACTCGGAACGATTTTTGAACATCCAGCCCATCGCGGACGGCTGGCGACCCGAAACCGGGCCAAAGTGCAGACCCGCCGCCTGCATGGCATGAATGCCCTCGATGGCGTAGTCGCTGGCGCCGTCATGCCCGGCTGGAATCAGCGTATCGTCCATATCGGTCAGCACAAGTTTGATCATAGAATCCCCCAGTCATTTTCACCGTAACCATTGTAACGACCTGCCAATAAGGGACAGGTTTATTTTGGCAGGTTTTATCTGGGAAAATGCAACGCCCCAGTTGCCACCTACCAAAATAAACCTGTCCCTTATTGGCAGGTGCGCTAGTATAGGGGACAACAGATTCGATGCGGGAGTGCCAGCGGTGCAAACCACAAGGCTGAGAGGGCATGGGGCCCAATCCTTTGAACCTGTCAGTTAATGCTGGCGTAGGGAGCATGCCGCCTTTACAGGGGCGCTGTCTATGCACAGCGCCCCTTTTCTATGCCAAGGAGGCATGTGCAGTGATTGATTCGGAACAGCTTAAGCAGCATATGGTCAAGACCGTGGAGGAGATTCGCGCCACCAATCCGATGGCAGGCTCCATCACCAACACGGTGACAATCGACTTTGTCGCCAACGCACAGCTCGCCGTGGGCGGATCTGCCGCCATGGTCTATCTGCCCGACGAGGGCGAGGCACTCGTTGCCGGCGGCGGCGCCATCTATCTCAATATGGGCACGCTCTTCCCCATCTACGAGCAGACGATTCCCCGAGCGGCCAAGGCGGCACACGACGCCGGCAAGCCTTGGGTGCTCGATCCGGTGGGCCTGGGCATCGGTAGCCTGCGCACCCAGCTGGTAAACGAGCTCAAGCAGTACAAGCCCGCCATCGTGCGCGGCAATGCCTCCGAGATCATCGCGCTCGCCGGCCTGTGGGGTCTTGAGGGCGAGGCGGCCGATCTGAGCCGCGTACGCGGCGTCGATACCACCGACACGGTCGACGCCGCCCGCGATGCCGCCGTGGCGCTCGCCCGCTACACCGGCGGCGCCGCGGTCATCTCGGGCGAAGTCGACCTGATTACCGACGGCACGACCGTGGCCAAGTCCCACGGCGGCAGCTCGCTCATGTCCAAGATCACCGGCTGCGGCTGCTCGCAGGGCGGCGTGCTGGCCGTGTACGCCTGCGCTGCCGATCCGTTTACGGCAGCCATCTGCGGCACCGCCGTCTACAACGTTGCCGGCACGCGTGCCGCCGCCGTCGCCGATGCCCCGGCAAGCTTTAAGGTCGCCTTTATCGACGAGCTCTACCGCGCGACCGCCCAGGACATCGCCGATAACCGACTCGAGCTCGAGGAGGCATAAGCCATGTCCGAGCCCGCAACCAATACCGGCATGAACACACTCGTCGCCGTGGCCATCGCCCCATGCGGCACCGGCGATGAGCTGTCCGCCGAGGTCGCCGAGGTCGTGCGCGTCATTCGCGAGAGCGGCCTTCCCAACCGCACCACCTCGATGTTCACCGAGATCGAGGGCGACTGGGACGAGGTCATGCAGGTCGTGCGCGACGCAACCTTTGTGTTGGCGAACAAGGGCATCCGCACCGAAGTCGTGCTCAAAGCCGACATTCGGCCCGGATTTACCGACACCATGACCGGCAAGCTCGAGCGCATGGAAGCACAGATCAAGAAGCAGGAGGAAGCACGATGAGCATCCGCGACAACCTTGATATCTCGGCCTATCTGGTACTCGGCCCCGAAAACACGCTGGGACGTCCCGTGGGCAATGTGGTGGCCCAGGCGCTCGACGCAGGCTTTACCTGCATCCAGGTGCGCTCCAAAGTGGCAAGCGCCCGCGAGATCATTGCGCTGACCGGCGACGCCGCGCAGGCAATCGCACAGGCCGGCAAGACCGGTCAGGTCGCCTTGCTAATCGACGACCGCCTGGACTGCGTACTCGCCGCGCGCGAGCAGGGTATTGCTGTCGATGGCGTGCACATGGGCCAGAGCGATATTCCCGTCGAGGTCTGCCGCAAACTTTTGGGCCCCGATGCCATCGTGGGCCTTTCGGCCCGCTGCGAGGAGATGCTCGAGTACGTCAAGACCGCCGACATGAGCCTGGTCGACTACCTGGGCATCGGCCCGCTCCACGAGACCGAGACCAAGCGCGACTGCGGACGCGCGGCCGACGGCTCTATCATCACCAAGAGCTTTGAGGACCTGGCCGCACTCTACGCGGCAAGCCCCGTGCCCATCGTGGTGGGCGGCGGCGTTAAGACAGCCGACTTGCCGCAGCTTAAGGCCACCGGCGTCGACGGCTTCTTTGTGGTGAGCGCCGTCTGCAGCGCCGACGACCCCTACGCCGCGGCCAAGGAGCTTGTCGACACCTGGCAGCAAGCATAGGCATAGGCCGAGCAGCTGATTCGCAGCCTCATATCTTCAGCAATGGAAAGCGCATCCCAGTTTGGACGTCCATTCTGGGATGCGCTTTCCGTATGCGACCCTTACCCCGCCAGATACGCTTCCAGCGCGGGCAAGGTCGCCTCCGCATCGCGGCGACCGACCTGGTAGATGCGCTCGAGCTCATCCGGTTCGCGGCATAGCGACGGCACCTTCACCGATTCGCTCGGACGCACCACAAAGATATCGCCGGCGGCCTCACGACGTGCCAGGTCATCGAGCGTGGTATTGTAAACCTCATGCCGGTGCTCAAGCGCTGCGACAAACCGGTCTTTCTGCTGGTGAACAAGCTCGACAACCCCGATCGCGAGAACGACAGCATCTGGGAGTTCTATTCGCTCGGCATCGGTGAGCCCACGCCGCTCTCGGCCCTGCACGGCCACGGCACGGGTGACCTGCTCGACGACATCGTGGCCCTGTTACCCGAGGAGGAGGACGAGGTCGCCGACGAGTTCCCCGATGCGCTGAACGTGGCCATCATCGGCCGCCCCAATGCCGGTAAGTCGTCGCTGTTTAACCGCATCCTGGGCGCCGACCGCTCCATCGTGTCCAACATCGCCGGCACCACGCGCGACGCCATCGATACCGTCGTCGAGCGCAACGGCAAACACTACCGCATGGTCGATACCGCAGGCATTCGCAAGAAGAGCACCGTGTACGAGAACATCGAGTACTACTCGATGGTCCGCGGCCTGCGCGCCATCGACCGCGCCGACGTGGCGCTGCTCGTCGTCGACGCCTCCGTGGGCGTTACCGAGCAGGACCAGAAGGTCATGGGTCT
>OFOU01000904.1_pt1 | contig 20917 bp, 20 predicted proteins | sample 1542061 | NCBI WGS metagenome assembly OFOU01 (sample SAMN04209239, study PRJEB22552) | human gut metagenome | biome: gut; material: feces | host: Homo sapiens | place: USA: Oklahoma
ACCTGTGGGGCTTCATCGCCGGGACCGTACTCTGCGTCTGCGCCGTGGCCTTCAATAAGACCATCGCCGGAAAGAGCTACATCTATCCGCTGATCCCCTTTTCATGGAGCGAATGTAAAAAAAGATTCTTCCGCGGCCGCCTCCCGCATAAGTAGGCACCTTCCGCCCCCGTATCCAGACGCGCTCCCGCTCCAGTCTGCACGCAGCGGCGCATAGGGCCGCAAAATACGCGGCCCAAACGCCGGCGTGCAGAAGGGTCTGGCTACGGGGGCGGAAGCTGCTGTATGGGGGGTGGCGGCCGCTAGGGGGAAGGGAAAAGGCAGGTTCTTTGGCGTCCGTGACATCTACCAGCCCAAAACTCCCGGAGCCTTTCCCATGTCGGAGGGGGATGGAACTTCTTGGGCTGTGGGGGGATGCGTTATGGGGGAGCATGGACTTGTCTGAGCGGAGCGAGTTGTCCATGCTCCCCCATGCCCTTCGCAGCCCTCCGGAGCCCTAGATGTTCCGCCCCGCAGACCCAGGGAAAGGCTCCGGGAGTTTTAGGCGTATCTCTGGTAATGTTCCCTCTTCTGTGGTACAATAGGTTCCAGGAAAAGGAGGTACTCAATTATGTTTCTTGAAAAAATCACCTGGAAGCAGGCGGAAGGCTATTTTAAGGAAAAGGACATTGCCATCATCCCCGTAGGAAGCACGGAGAACCATGGCTCCCAGCTCTGCCTGGGCACGGATTTCCTGATCCCCCGCCGCCTCTGCGAAATGATGGACGAGCGTTTAAATATCCTGATCGCTCCCACGGTCCCCTTTGGCGTCGGCGACCAGCACATTAATTTCCCCGGCACCATCACCATTGGCTACGACGGGCTTTACGATCTGATGACCCGGATCGTGGACCAGCTTTACGGTTTCGGTATCCGTAAGTTTGTTTTCTTGAACGGCCATGGAGGGAATACCCCGGTGCTCCAGCGGGTGGCCCTGGAGCTGGACGAGCGCCATGCCATGGGTGCGATCTTAAACTGGTGGCTTTTAGCCGGAGAACTGGATCCCCGGTGGAAGGGCGGCCACGGCGGCGGCGAAGAGACCGCAGCCATGCTGGCCATTGACCCGTCCTGTGTACATATGGAATATTTTATGCCCTTTGAACCGAAGGATCTGAGTCCGGATCTGACCTTTGCCGGATCCTTCAACGTGAACTGCAATGGCGTTTCCGTTCCGGTGCCCCGCCACGTGGACCGCTATTCGTCCTGCGGCTGGTACGGCCCCGACTCCCCGGAAACGGCCACAAAGGAATGGGGAGAAGAAATGTTAAAGGCCACAGCGGATTTCTGCGTGGACTTTATAAAGAAGTTTGAACGTGTTTCCCTGGGATGATCCTCTGATGCATGAGGGCCATGACCACCAGAAGCACTAAAAGATAATATGGATACAGGGAAGCTCCCAGATGGTCTGCCAGGAATCCAAAAAACGGCGGCATCAGGGAGCTTCCTATATATGCCCCTGCCATCTGTACGCCAATGACAGCCTGTGAAAGCTCCGCCCCGAACCGGGACGGCGTGGAATGGATCACACTGGGATAAATGGGCGCGCAGCCAAGCCCCATGAGAAGAAGGCCGGCCTGGCTGTGGCCGCCTCCCGGAAAGAGAAGGATCAGAAAGCCCGCCGCCAGGATCCCAGTACCCAGGCGGATCATGCCGTCGTCGCTGATCCACTCCGTAAGGAAGCCGCTGACTGCCCTTCCGGCCGTGATCCCCAGATAGAAAAGACCGGCCAGGGCGGCGGCGCGTTCAGCCGGGACCTTATGGACCAGGACCAGATAGCTTCTGGCCCAGAGTCCTGCCGTGGTCTCCAGGGCATTGTAGCAGAAGAACATGGCCACCGTTTCCCGGGCCATGGGGATCCTTAAGAGTGCCAGAAGGCCCGGCGCACGGTCTGCCCCGGCCTCCTCGGCCGCTTCCTCTCCACGGCTTTTTTTCTCTTCCCAGACGTTTTTCTGTCCGGCTGCCGTTTCGTTCCTGTCCTTCCCGTTTCCTGGCTTCATTTTCCATAAGGGCAGGCTTATGACCAGGACCGCCGCCAGCACCGTCTGGGCCAGGCCCACGGCCCGGTAGCCCATGCTCCAGCCATATCCTCCCGCAAGGACCGTCCCCATGACCGACGGGCCCAGGAAAGCGCCAACGCCCCACATACAGTGGAGCCAGCTCATATGACGGCTTTTGAAGTGAAGGGCCACATAGTGGTTGAGGGCTGCGTCCACGCTTCCTGCTCCCAGCCCGTAAGGAACGGCCCAGAGGCAGAGCTGCCAGAAGGAACGGCTTGCGGAAAAGCCCAGGAGAGCCGCCGCCGTGGCCGCCACACTGGCAGCAGTCACCCTTCCCGGGCCGAACCGGCTGGTGATCCGGCTGCTCTGGAGGCTGGATATGATGGTCCCGAAGCAGATGATCATGGAGACCATTCCGGCACGGGAGACCGGGACCCCAAGCTCCCCGTACATAGACGGCCAGGCGGCGCCCAGAAGAGAATCGGGAAGGCCCAAGCTTATGAACGCTAGATAGATCACTGCCAGAAGTATATGTGTCATGGCCCTGCTCCTAAATCTTTAAGGAATATTCGCCCAGGTTCCAGACCTTTGATACCAGTCCATCGTAAAACTCCGGCTCATGGCAGATCAGGAGCACAGCTCCCTTATATTCCTTTAAAGCACGCTTTAATTCCTCTTTGGCGTCCACGTCCAGATGGTTGGTGGGCTCGTCCAGAAGAAGGATGTTGGTCTCCCGGTTGATGAGCTTGCAGAGACGCACCTTGGCCTGCTCTCCGCCGGAAAGCACACGCACCTGGCTTTCAATATTTTTTGTGGTAAGGCCGCATTTTGCCAGAGCCGACCGTACCTCATACTGGGTGTAGGAGGGGAACTCCTTCCAGATCTCCTTAATGCAGGTGATGGTATTTCCCGGAGCCATCTCCTGCTCAAAATATCCAATGGACAGGTAATCCCCCAGCTCCACAGAGCCGGAAAGAGCCGGGATCAGTCCCAGGATACTCTTTAAGAAGGTGGTCTTTCCGATTCCGTTGGCTCCGATGACTGCGATCTTTTCGCCCCGTTCCATGGAAAAATCCAGGGGCTTTGACAAGGGCTCGTCGTAGCCGATGACCAGGTCCTTTGTCTCAAAAATGATCTTTCCTGCTGCCCTGGCATTTAAGAAATGGAATTCTGGCTTGGGCTTTTCCTTTACCAGCTCGATGACCTCCATCTTATCCAGCTTTTTCTGTCTGGACATGGCCATATTCCGGGTGGACACCCGCGCCTTGTTTCTGGCCACAAAGTCCTGGAGCTCGGCGATCTCCTGCTGCTGCCGCTTATAGGCGGCCTCCAGCTGGCTCTTCTTCATCTCATACACCTCTAAGAATTTATCATAATCGCCCACATACCGGTCCAGCTTCTGGTTTTCCATATGATAGATCAGATTTACCACGCTATTTAAAAATGGAATGTCGTGGGAGATCAGGATAAAGGCATTTTCATACTCCTGGAGATACCGCTTCAGCCATTCGATATGCTGGGCGTCCAGGTAGTTGGTGGGCTCGTCCAGAAGAAGGATGTCCGGCTTCTCCAAAAGCAGCTTTCCCAGGAGCACCTTGGTCCTCTGGCCTCCGGACAGCTCGTCCACGTCCTTATCCAGTCCGATCTCATCCAGGCCAAAGGCCCGGCCGATCTCCTCCACCTTGGAGTCGATGATATAAAAGTCATGGGCCATCAGAAGGTCCTGGATGGTCCCCAGCTCCTCCATCATGGAATTCATCTCCTCCTCGGAAGCCTCTCCCATATGGTCGCAGATCTGGTTCATCTTTTCTTCCATCTCAAATAAGAAGGAAAAGGCGCTCTTTAACACCTCCCGGATGGTCATTCCCTTTTCCAGGACCGTATGCTGGTCCAGATATCCCACACGGACGTTTTTCGCCCACTCCACCTTTCCTTCATCCGGCATCAGCTTATCGGTGATGATGCTCATGAAGGTGGATTTCCCCTCTCCGTTGGCCCCAATGAGGCCGATGTGCTCGCCCTTTAAAAGCCGGAACGACACATCCGTAAAAATGGCCCGGTCTCCGAAGCCATGGCTTAAGTGCTCTACGTTTAATATACTCATCTGAAAACTCCTTGTTCAATATTCCTCTTATATAAAAGATCCGCGCAGACCGCGCACGCCCTCCATTTTACACGAAGGGCCGGAGGAAAGCAAGAGGCGGTTTCTGCGCTATAAAAAGAGAGCACGGCAGCTTCCGTGCCATGCTCTCTGTAATCGTTTTTATATCGAAGATCCAGCGCTTCCCGATCAGCCGTCGATGCTGTAATTGGGAGCTTCTTTTGTGATGTGGATATCATGGGGATGGCTCTCACGGAGGGCAGCAGCCGAAATCTTCACAAACTGGCTGTTCTCCTGGAGCTCCTTGATGTTGTGGGCGCCGCAGTAGCCCATACCGGCTCTTAAGCCACCTAACATCTGGAACACCGTATCCTCCACATAGCCCTTGTAGGCCACACGGCCTTCCACGCCCTCCGGCACCAGCTTTTTGGCGTCGGACTGGAAGTAGCGGTCCTTGCTGCCGTTTTCCATGGCGGCAATGGAGCCCATTCCGCGGTATACCTTATATTTTCTTCCCTGGTAAAGCTCGAAGGTTCCCGGGCTCTCGTCGCAGCCTGCGAACATACTTCCCATCATGCAAACGCTTCCGCCGGCAGCCAGAGCCTTTGTCACATCTCCGGAGTACTTGATGCCGCCGTCTGCGATGATCGGGATCCCGTATTCCCTTGCAACCTCATAGCAGTCCATAACGGCAGATACCTGGGGAACGCCGATACCGGCAACCACACGGGTGGTACAGATGGAACCAGGTCCGATCCCGACCTTGACAGCGTCCACACCGGCCTCGATCAGAGCCTTTGTGGCAGCGCCTGTGGCCACGTTTCCGGCGATCACCTGTACCTCCGGGAATTTCTCCTTGATCATCTTCACGCAGCGGATCACGTTGGCAGAATGACCATGGGCAGAGTCTAATACGATCACGTCCACCTTGGCGTTCACAAGGGCCTCCACGCGTTCCAGCACGTTGGCGGTGATTCCCACGGCAGCGCCGCAGAGCAGTCTTCCGTGTGCATCCTTAGCGGAATTGGGGTATTTGATCTGCTTCTCAATATCCTTAATGGTGATAAGTCCCTTTAAATTAAAGTCATCGTCCACGATGGGCAGCTTCTCCACCCTTGCTTTGGCAAGGATCTTCTTGGCCTCCATCATGGTGATTCCCTCTTTTGCTGTGACCAGGTTTTCAGAGGTCATGCATTCCTTGATCTTCTTGGAAAAATCCTCTTCAAATTTCAGGTCGCGGTTGGTGATGATGCCGACTAATCTTTTACCCTCTGTGATCGGAACGCCGGAGATCCGGAATTTTCCCATCAGCTCGTCTGCATCCTTTAATGTATGTTCCGGGGATAAATAAAATGGGTCTGTGATTACTCCGTTCTCTGAACGCTTAACCTTGTCAACCTCTTCGGCCTGCGCTTCGATTGACATGTTTTTGTGAATGATCCCGATACCGCCCTGTCTTGCCATTGCAATGGCCATGCGGTGTTCTGTGACCGTATCCATTCCTGCACTCATAAAAGGAATGTTCAGTTTGACTTTCTTAGTCAGGTACGTGGATACGTCAACCTGATTGGGAATTACTTCTGAATATGCCGGCACCAGCAGCACATCATCAAATGTAATGCCTTCTCCAATGATCTTACCCATTCTAAGGTTCCCTCTCTTTCTTAAGTTTCGCTGGAATTTATCTGTTCCTTTTAGCTATTTCATAGAGTATATCAGTTTTGTATCTTTTGTGCAACAGGGGATTTATACTATTTTTTTGATTCTTTTATTACCTCTTCTTATATATTTCTCCCAAATTCTCCAGAAAAGCCCTGTTTTCTTCCCTTTTTTTCACACAGATCCGATAATGATCCCCGGAAAGTCCCTGATAATCGCCGCATCTGCGGATCAGGATCCCGCGGGATAAAAGGGACTCATAAAGCTCTCCCCCGTCCCCTCTGTCTGTCCTCTTAAATAAAAGGAAATTGGCCTCCGAGGGAAATACATAAAAGCCCAGTCTTTGCAGGCCTTCCCTTAAATATTCCCGCTCCTGGCCTATGAGCCTCCGGGCTTCCCGGAGGTAGGGCTCCCGCTCTGCTCCAAAGGCCGCGCATCCGGCCTCCTGGGCCGGTATGGACACGTTCCAGGGCTGGCTCTGGCTCTTCATCTTAAGCCGCAGCTCTCCGTCTGCCAGGAATCCGTACCCCAGGCGGAGTCCTGCCATGGCAAAGGATTTTGTAAATGCTTTCAGCAAAAAAACTTTTTTTTCTCCTGCCCGCACCAGATCCAGTACCGAATCCCTCTCATCCTCCTCCGCCAGATCCAGGAAGCACTCGTCCACCACTGCAAGGATCCCCTGAACGGTGCAGAACTCCAGGATCCGGCGGATCTCCTCTCCCGGCGTCAGCCTTCCGGTCGGATTGGCCGGATTGCACAAAAAGATCATATCCGGCCTGGCGCTCTTTAAAAAATCCAGATACCGGTCTGCCGGAAGAGAAAAATCCTCCTCCTCCTTCAATGGAAAAAACAGGACCTCCGCCCCCACAGATGAAAGAGCCGCTTCATACTCTGTAAACGACGGAGCCGTCAAAACAGCCCGCCTGGGAGATACGGCCCGGACGATCCCGAAGATCAGCTCCGCAGCCCCGTTTCCAAACACAAGGGTTTCCTCCTGCACGCCGTAAAATCCGGCTGCCAGCCTCCGGAGCCTCCTGCACCGGCTGTCCGGATAGCGGGCGCTTTCCTCCACCCCGTCCATGGCCGCCTGTTTGATAAAATCCGGCATTCCCAGGGGATTGATGTTAATGGAAAAATCCATCCGTATTTTTTCGTTCCTGTACACATCCCCGCCATGGCTGTACGCCTTTTCCCACTGGCTTCCCTGTTCCATTTACCGCTCACCGCCCTTCAGTACCTGGGCCAGGCCGCCTGTGACCCGGTATACGTCCCTGGAACAGGCTGCCAGGGTCTGGGCCGCCTCTCCGGCCAGGTCCCTCCACAGCCGCTCCTCCCGGCCCACAGGCACGATCCCGCAGCCGATCTCATCCATGACCGCCACAGCTCCGGGATTCTCCTTTATAAACCGGTCCAGGAATTCCTGCAGCCGTTCTCTGGCTTCTCCGTCCTCAAGGCCCGCAAACCGGCGCACATAGTCCTGGACGTTCACCACCAGCTTCCGGCTGTACGCAGCCTCAAACGGATCCGCGGCTCCGTCCGCCGTTTCATACTCCAAAACGCCCTCCCGGGCCAGGAGCTGCTCTGCAAAGTCCCTTTTTCCCTGGAATGCGCCGCCTGTGATAAATTTCATATGTAGACTCTCTTTTCCCTCTTTATTCTGTCCGGCTGCCAGTTCTATCCCGGCCGCCCCTGTCTGCTCCTTCTTTCCCTTCAGCTGCACCGGGATCCCGCAGACCACCTCCCAGACCTCTCCTGCCATGGAAAAAAGCTCCCGGTTCAGTCTTCCCATGAGCCGCTGGTACGCTGCCGTTTCCTCTTCTGTAAGCTTTATATCCCCAAAGACCTCATTGGTCACCACCACCAGGTCCCGGCCCGCCTCTGCAAGCAGGCGGAGCCCTCTTAAGATCCGCTCTCCGGCCTGGGCCGCCCGGAGCTCTGCACAGCTTTCCATTCCCACATCCTCCCGGTACATCTCGTTGGCTGCCAGATTGGACATACATTCCACCAACACTGCCCCGTCCTCCGGTACAAAAAGCTCTCCCAGGTCCACCGGACGCTCCGCTGTCTCAAATCCCTTTTTTTCCCGCATCTGTCTGTGTTTTTTCACCCGTGCCCGGCATTCGTCGTCCCATACTATCATGGTGGCAGCGTAGATCTTCCTTTTCGCCTCCGACTGTTCCAGAAGGGACTCCGCAAAGGACGATTTCCCGCTGGCCCCGGCTCCGGTCACAACCTTTATCATATTGTCATCTCTCCGATCCCTTAAATAATTCCGGTATAAAACATGCCGCCGCCACGGTCACTCCATCCCGGGCGTATTTTTTCATCAGGAGCCGGGTATCCTCCGATGCCTCCCGGCATGCGGCCACAGCCGCCCGCTCACAGACGCTTCCCACGCCCGTGACCTGTCTCACGAACTCTGACTCCGTAAACGCCCCGGGTACGGCGGCCAGCTCCTCTCCTGTGTACGTAAAAAACGGGACCCCCAGCTTTTCAGCAAGACTGCACAGCCCCGGCTCCCCGCTTTTTAAGTCGATGCTGGCCAGGCCGCAGACGGCTGAGGGGTCCAGCCCCTCTCTTTCCATGGCCTCCTCCGCCACAGACCAGATCTGCTCCATGGATGTCCCCCGTTTACACCCGGTCCCCAGGACCACACACCGGGGCACCAGTCTTAAAGGGCCCGGCTCCTCCGGGCCTTTCCGATCCTTCTTCCATACGGTGATCCGGATGTTTTGCGGGCAGATCCGGTCCTTATAAAGCCCCTCCGGGACCGGTCCGGGAAATGGGAAGTCTGAAAACAGTCCCACCGGCTCCCCGGCCAGGACCGCCGCTGAGATCTCCTTTGCCAGCTTCATCTGGTCCAGGACCAGGCCATGCTCCTTTGCAAACACATCCACTGCAAACCTCCGGTTCACATCCGTGGCCGTTGTGAGCACTGCCTGGGCCGGGATCCCGCTTTTTGCGAGTCCCGCCGCCAGACGCTCCGCCAGCTCATTGGCCCCGCCCAGATGGCCCGACAGCAGGGGGATCACAAACTGTCCCTTCTCATCGGCTGCCAGAACCGCCGGATCCGTTTTTTTATCCCGGATATACGGAGCAATGGCCCTGACAGCAATGCCGCAGGCTCCGATAAAAATAAGGCCGTCCGAGTCTCCAAACCGTTCTCCGGCCCAGGCAGAAAGCCCGCCCTCCTTCACCGGGGAAAAGCTGATCTCATGATCCAGGGAGGCTGCCTGCATGGCGTACCTCCCCGAGACCCAGGGACAGGGACCATGGCCCTCTGTCTCCAGGAGCTTTACCAGCCGCTTTTCCATCTGAAATCCATTTTCTGTAAAGCAGATCAGAGCGATCTTCACCTTGTTTCCTCCATCCTGTGTCGTTCTGCCTATATTATAGGATCTTTCTTTTCATCTTTCAACGTCTGGTTTTCTCCTTTTTGTCCGGCCATCTCCCGTTTTTTTCTCGTGATCAGGCCTCCGATCCGGCCGCTTTCCTTGGCAGTCAGGCATCGCCACCCTCCGGCCACCACCTTATCCGCCAGACCAAGCTCTGCCGCGATCTCAAACTTCAGCACGTCCTCCGGCTTCAGATTGTTGGGATCCACCGGCTCCTGTTTCTTTTTTCCCATGGCTTCTGGTTCACCTCTTTTCCTTTTTCTTAGAAAAGTATTCCCAGAAACGGGAAGCTTATACAGAAGCCTTCCGGACCCGTATGCCTCCTGGAAGGCCGGGCACATATCCTTTTCAGAACGCGGCGCAGGCCATGGAAAAAGCCCTGCCCCGGAAACGCTCTCTGCGGCCGCTGAAAAAAACAGGGACCGGACGGCATGGATCTGCCCCGGTCCCCATATATGTTCCAACCGTTTTTTAATCCGGACGGCCGGGAATAATGATCGCTGCGATGATATAGGCAATGAGCCCCGGCCCGGTGAAGGTCAAGATCGCCCATAAAAGCCGCACCAGCGTTGGGTCCACATTCAGGAATTCACCGATGCCGCCGCAGACTCCGCAGATCATCTTATCTGTATCCGACTTATACAACCGCCTCACATCCATGTTCCTCTCTCCTTTTATCTGGCTCCTGTTTACGGGGCCGCTGTATGCTGTACAGAAATGGTTCCCGATCCAGCCTCCAGATCCATGACCGACAGACTTCCGGCCGCCTCTTTCTTCTGATTTCCTTCCACTGTAAAGCCCGGGAATTCCACCGTCCCGTTTTCACATTCAATGTCATATCCGATCCCGCCTGGATCCATGGTTTCCGGAATCGAAATGGTAATGGAACCGGTCCGGCACTCGGCATCGATCTCCATATACCGTTCAGACTCCATTGCCCAAAGGATGGATCCGCTGCCCATGCACTCCAGATCCGCGCTCCGCCCGTCCTCCTGGGTAAAGACTGCGTTTCCCTCTGTCACAGACAGCTCCGCCTCCAGAACGCGGACGCCGTTTCCCTCCAGAGTCCCTTCCAGGATCTCTGCCTTAAATTCATCCAGCACCCAGGAGCCGGGAATAAAGATCTGGTAATCCTCCCCGTCTCCGGCCCGCAGGGCAAGGACCGAATCCATTCCGTATTCCTGGAAACTGACGGCCTCCAGGCTTCCATTCCCGCTTTTGATGGTCAGGGCGCTGATCTCATCCATCCGGAAGATCTCCACGCTCCCGCCCTGCTGCCGGATCTTAAGATCCGTGACCTCTGGATACCCGGCCTCAAAGCCTCCGTCTGTTCCCGGGGACTGCCAGGGCTCTCCTCCGGCAAAGGGCTCCGCGGACGGGCCGGCCTCCGGGTCCTGTCCCTCTGCCCGCGCCGTCTCCCAGCCTTCCGGAGCAGGATCCTGGTCCACGCGGACCAGATACTCCTCCGGATCCACTTCCCGCTCCACGATCCCGTCCAGCTCATCCAGATGATGAAGTCTTTTTCTTATGTGCCCGTTCAGATCCCCCATATCCGCCCCCAGCAGAAGAGACGCGGTGGTGATCCCGGCTCCGGCCAGGATCAGGGCTCCCCCGGCAATGATCCCATATTTAATGAATTTTTTCATACCCTTCTGATCTCCTTCCATTTACGTGAAATCCATGCTCCCGCCTTTTTCATGCTTCTCCATAAAAATGGGAGGAACATGGCCAGAATGGCGTATAAGAGCACCGCTCCCAGAAGTCCCACACCGATCCCGGCAATGGCGATCCCGAACATCAGTCCGCTGTCCAGAGGCGACGCCACCAGAAAAACGATCCCGGCCACCAGCAGGCATACGCCGGTGATAAACGCCGCAGCTGTCAGGCAGAGCACCACAGCAATGATCCCAAAGATCAGAGAAGCGATTCCCGTTATGGCCCCCAGCCCGGCGCCCCCGATCCCAAGGATCACAGGAAAAGCGGCGATGATCAGAACGATCCATAAAACCAGCTTCAGTCCCTTACTGGTCCATGGCTTCTTTTCTTCGCGGACTGTTTCATAGGACGGGTCCTGGTATCCGCTGTCCCTCTGGGACGGCCCCGTCTGCCAGCCGTCCTTCTCATACCCGCGTCCGCTGCCGGCGCCGGCTATATTTTCCCTCTCCTCCGGCAGATCCAGCCGTTTTGCCACCTGGTAGCCGGGATCCCGGAACCGTTCATCCTCATAGCCCCGGTCTGTATAGGAGCCACCGTCGTTTAAATTGCCTGCCAAGTCGGCCCGGATAATGGCCGCCACCCGTTCAGGGTTCCCGAAATCCTCGATGGCCGCCTCCTCATTGCCGCTCCCGGCCTCAGCCAGGTAATCCCTGTAATAATCCAGGGCATCCTCCCGGTCCTGGTCCGGGATGTCCTGGAGCATATATTCCAGCTTATCAAAAAACTCTTCCTTCCTCATACATTTGCCTCCTCAAAGATCCGGGAAATATGTCCGGAATATACGGTCCATTCGCTCTTATACAGCTTTAACTGGGCCCGGCCCGTTTCTGTCAGCTTATAATATCTCCGGTTTCTTCCATCAAACGCCATATCATACGTTTCCAGGCAGTTTTCCTTCTGGAGTCTCCGCAGCACCGGATACAGTGTGGACTCCGATATATCGATGGCCTTTCTCACGTCCTGGGTGATCTTATAGCCGTAGGTCCCCTCCGCCTCTCTGGAGACCACTGCCAGCACGATCCCGTCCAGCAGAGCGGCTCCTGTGTTGAATACCATAGTCTTCCCTCCTAAAATATGCAGCTGCGTTCCAGAGCCGCGGCTTTGATCCATTCCGGCTCTCTTGTAATTCTACCATCCGCAATATTATACACTGTATATTATTGTAACAGTATTATATACCATATAATATTGTATGTCAATAAAATCTTTTTTCCGTGCCAAGCGCCTGCCCCCTGTTGTCCCCAGCGGAGCATTTCCTCCCTTATGGGCCGCACATTTCTATGACAGAAAAAAGACGCCCCCTCCCAGGAGCGCCTTCTCTTTCTTCTATTTCTTTAAGGACAAAGCACCATTGGCATCAGGCACGAACTCCGCAGCCTCCGTCAGCATCCGGCCGTCGTCCTTTAAAAAATACGTCTTTCCGTCCACAGTTACAAATCCAGTGGCCATCTGGCCGCTTTCCGGGTCCAGGTAGTACCAGTCTGTTCCCTCACACAGCCATCCAGTCTTCTTCTGGCCCTGTTCATAATAGTACCAGCTCCCGGCTTCTTCCTTCCAGCCATGGAAGCCCAGTCCATCCGCATTTTCCTTTCCTGCGTCCTGGCCCTCTCCCTGGAAGATCACGATCTTCTCTGCTGCGGAGCCGTCCGTTCCATCGGTCCATAGCAGGATCGGAGTCCCCTTCTTGAGGTCTGTTGCAAATACCATGTTTCTGGTCAGATAGGGGAGCAGGACCGTGGAATCCGAAACCGTGTATTTCATCCCGCCGGCAGTTTCCAGGATATATGCAGCCTCTGTTCCATCTGCCTTATCCGGCTCCTGGGTCAGGGATTCCACCACTGCATAAACAGGAAAGCCGGAGTCTGCCGGAGCATCCGCCAGAACCAGAAGCCCGTTGGTGATGGGCGGCAGGCTTAAGGTCATGGCCGGTCCCGTATAGACCCGGACCGCCTCGCCATCGTCTAAGTTTTCCACAGAGACCGGGAACCCGTTGACGGCATCCAGGATCTTCGTGTCCTCAGAAAGGTTCACTACCACCTCCGTCATCCCGCCTTCCACACGGCGGTTGAGATGCAGTCTCCCATCCTCTGCAGAGATCACACTTCCGTCCATGCACACCATCCCATCCAGCCGGCTTCCATTTTCCCCGGCTCCGCTGGTATCTGCCATTCCTGTGATCCCCATGGAAGCTGTAAACATTGCTGCGGCTGCAAGCATCGCCGCTCCATGTAATCGTTTCATATTCTCGTCCTCCATTCATTTCTGATACGGACATCTTACCATAGAGCATGAAAAAAATCCCACCGATTTTTCTTACGAATCCATTACGTGTTTTTATAGGGCCCCGGAAACTGTCCTTTTCTCCCATGACATGGCGTTATTCACCAGCCAGATCCCCTTCCAGTATAAGTGCGCCTCCATCCAGGGAAAGACCGTGATCCATCCGGAATTTACCACCTGCGGACTCTCCAGCTCATCACCACCTGCGAAGCCCATGCCCCCCGTCTTCCTATTCCCCCCTCCCGTATCATGAAAAATAATGGGCATAAATGTATGTTTTTTTCCACAGTGCCCAAAAATCATAGGAAAACCCTGGGACTTCTCTGGATTTTCCTATGGATTGGGCATATATCTCCTTTTTCTCTGTGTATGCCCAAAAAGCACTGGAATTTTGGGCATAGCAGGAAAAAACTCCCTTCTATGCCCAGGCAGCGAAACCAGAGGCCTGAAACAAGGGATCGGGCCGAGGCAAAGGAGAACCTACCAAAAGAGCTCCCACCAAAAGCCAAAAGGACGCGTGAAAAACTTATGTTCTTCACACGCCCTCTTCTATTCTGCACCGGATATTTGGCCGGTTTTTATTCCTTTGCTGCCTCTTCAGCCGGAGCCTCTGTCTCCAGAGCCTTCATGCTGAGGCTGATCTTTCTGTCTGCCTCGTTGAAGTCAACGATCTTAGCTGTGATCTCCTGACCGATGGAAAGTACGTCAGACGGTTTTGCAACGTGCTCTCTGGAGATCTGGGATACGTGAAGGAGTGCGTCCACGCCTGCCTCCAGCTCAACGAATGCGCCGAAGTCAGTCATACGTGCCACACGGCCTGTTACCACGTTGCCTGCTGCATACTTCTCAGCGGCGTTTGCCCACGGATTTGTCTCCGGGAACTTCATGGACAGGGCGATCTTCTCACCGTTGATATCCTTGATCAGAGCTGTTACCTTCTCGCCTACCTTGAATACCTTCTTGGGGCTCTCAACTCTTCCCCAGGACATCTCGGAGATATGGAGTAAGCCGTCAGCGCCGCCTAAGTCGATGAATGCGCCGAAGTCTGTCACATTCTTAACGGTTCCTTCTACCTTCTGGCCAACAGCGATGCGCTCGAACAGAGCCTTCTGCATCTCAGCCTTCTTGGCAACGATGAGCTGCTTGCGGTCGCCGATGACTCTTCTTCTCTTGGGATTGAACTCAGTGATCACGAACTCGATCTCCTGGTCTGCGTACTTGGAAAGATCCTTTTCGTATACGTCAGATACAAGGCTTGCAGGAATAAAGATCCTTGCCTCGTCCACGATCACGCTTAAGCCGCCGTCCAGAACCTGGGAAACCTTTGCAGTAAGGACCTCATGATTCTCAAAGGCCTCTTCCAGTCTCTTATTTCCTCTGTCGGCTGCCAGTCTCTTATAGGAAAGTGCAACCTGGCCCTCGCCGTCGTTTACTTTAACGACCTTGGCCTCCATCTCGTCGCCTACCTGTACAAGATTTCTTAAGTCCACGTTGGGCTCGTTGGTGTATTCACTGCGGGTAATGATGCCGTCGGATTTGTAACCGATGTTCAAAACGATCTCATCTTCTTTAACGTCGATGACTTTACCAGTGACAACCTCTCCTGTACGTATTGTTTTTAATGATTCTTCTAACATTTGTTCAAAACTTAACTCTGACATTAGTATGAACCTCCTCGATAATATTATTCGGGGTTGAAGCCCCTGCTGTAATACCTACGTTGCACGCAGAACTTATACATTCAGGATTTAAGTCGTCCAGGGTCTGGATGTAATACGTTTTGTTACATTCTCGCCGGCAGATCTCATACAGCTTCTGGGTATTGGAACTGTTTTTCCCTCCGATCACCAGCATCACGTCCACCTGAGAAGCGATCTCTTTCGCCTCTACCTGCCTTTCCTGTGTCGCATTGCAAATCGTATTTAAAACAAATATATCATAACGCGTTTTAGGAATTTTTTCAACTATATCTTGAAATTTCTTGTAATTAAATGTCGTCTGGGCCACCAGGCATAGGCGGCTGCCCTCCGGAAGCCCCAGTTTTTCAAAATCCTCCGCATTTTCAATGACCTTCGTGTCCTGATTCCCCCAGCCCTTGATCCCAATGACCTCGGGGTGGGATTCGTCTCCCACGATGATCACCTGGCGTCCCTCTGCACACTGGCCGGCCACCACCCGGTGGATCTTCTTTACATAGGGACAGGTGGCGTCCACGATCTCCACCCCGTTCTTTTCCAGGATGTCGTAGATATGTTTTCCTACGCCATGGGAACGGATGACCACCACACAGTCCCGGACGCGATCCAGCTCCTCTTCTGAGCCGATGACATCCACGCCCTTTTTCTTAAGATCCTTGACCACTTCCTCGTTGTGGATGATGGGACCGTATGTATAGATGGGTTTATCGGTCTTCTGGATCTGTTCGTAGACCTTCTCCACAGCCCTTTTTACGCCAAAGCAGAACCCGGCGGTCTTTGCAACGGTCACATTCATGGCCTTCCCCCCGCCTGGCCATCGATTTTCTGGTCGATCAGCCTTCCGATGGCGTCCACCACCTGGTCCAGGGTCATATCGGAGGAATCCAGATAAACAGCGTCCTCCGCCTGCACCAGAGGCGAATGTTCCCGGTGCATATCCCGGTGATCCCGGTCCAGGATGTCCTGCTCGATCTCCTTAAGATCGCAGGTGATCCCCTTTTCTGTCAGCTCCCTGTACCGCCTTCTGGCCCGCACCAGGGAACTGGCCGTCAGATAGACCTTTACATCGGCCTCCGGCAGCACGCAGGTGCCGATATCCCGGCCGTCCATGACCACATCTGACTTCCGGGCCATTTCTTTCTGGAGCTCCACCAGCTTTTCCCGGACAAAAAGGTATCCTGAGGTGGCCGACGCCATGTTCCCCACTTCTTCTGTACGGATCAGGCCAGATACGTTCTCTCCGTTTAAAAACACCTGCTGGGCACCGTTTTCATAGGCGATGGAGATGGAAACCTCCATGCAGGCTTTATTCACCGCCGCTTCATCGTTCTTATCAACGCCCTTCCTCAGAAAGTAAAGAGCCATGGTCCGGTACATGGCTCCGGTATCCACATAGATAAAATTTCTCTTTGCCGCCACTGCCTTCGCCACAGTGCTCTTTCCAGCTCCGGCAGGACCGTCGATGGCTACGTTAAAAGACATGTCTTCCTCCTTATCCCGCTCTTAAGCAGTTTCCGCCGTTTTGCGGGAATTTATTCACTAATCATCCGGATCTGCCGGTCGCGGACGTGTGTTCCGGCGCTTCTTCCCGCCAGCATCCCCGTGGACCAGGCGATCTGCAGGTTAAAGCCTCCGGTAACGCCGTCCAGATCCAGCACCTCCCCGGCAAAATAAAGGCCCTGGGCCTTTTTAGACTCCATGGTGGCAGGATTGATCTCCTTTACGTCCACGCCTCCCTGGGTGATGATGGCCTCGTTGTACCCTCTAAGCCCTGTGAGTGTCACATGGAAAGATTTGGCAGCCTCCACCAGCCGCTCACGCTCCTTCGCCGTCACCTCATTGACCTTCTTCTCCGGATCGATACCGCTCCTGGCCACCATCACCGGGACCAGCTTTGCCGGAAACAGCCGGTTTAAGGAATTTTTAAACCGCTTGTTCTTCGCCTCGTCAAAATCCCGCAGGATCCGGGCATCCAGCTGCTCCGGCGTCAGCGCCGGCTTTAAGTCGATGACCAGGTCCAGGGGCCGCTTTTTAATGATCTTTGCAGCAAAGCTGCTGGCGCTTAGGATCACAGGGCCGCTGACGCCAAAATGAGTAAACAGCATTTCCCCAAATTCCTTCCAGACGACCTTCTTCCCGTCATACACCATCACCTCCACATTTTTCAGCGACAGTCCCTGGAGCTTTTTTACGTCCTCTTCCGCACAGGTGAAGGGCACCAGGGCCGGGGAAAGCTCCGTCACCGTATGGCCCGCTGCTTCTGCAAACCGGTAGCCGTCCCCGGTGGAACCGGTGGCCGGGTAGGACAGGCCTCCTGTGGCCACGATCACAGCCCCGGCTTCGATCATTTTCCGGCCTTTTTCCAGGACCACGCCCAGACACCGGCCATCCTGGCAGACCACCTCTTTCACAGCCTCATTATAGCGGACGGACACTCCCAGCCGCTTCATCCGCCGTTCCAGGGCCGCGATCACATCCGATGATTTATCTGATACCGGGAATACCCGGTTGCCTCTCTCGATCTTTAAGGGGCAGCCGCACTCGCCCATGAGTCCCATGACGTCAAAATTGGAAAAGCCGTAAATGGCGCTGTATAAAAATTTTCCATTGGACACCATATGGGAAAACAGGTCCTCTGTATCGCAGCTGTTGGTCACATTGCAGCGTCCCTTTCCCGTGATATATATCTTTTTTCCAAGCTTTTCATTTTTTTCGTATACCACCACCTGGCATCCTGCCTGGGCGGCTCCTATGGCGGCCGCCATACCAGCTGCGCCGCCGCCTGCTATCACTACTTTATTCATTTTTTTTCTTTGCTTTTTCCACTTCTTTTATTTTCTTCTCCAGCGCGTCCGCCACGGTCTCCATCACCTTGATGCGGGCGTAATACTTGGAGTTTCCTTCCACCACGATCCAGGGAGCGTCCTCTGTGGATGTCTTTTCCAGCATCTCGTTGACCGCATCCTCATACTGGTCCCACTTTTCCCGGTTTCTCCAGTCCTCGTCTGTGATCTTCCACTGTTTTTCGGGATTCTTCATCCGGTCGTTGAACCGCCGCTCCTGCTCATCCTTATCGATATGGAGCCAGAACTTCAGTACCACAGCCCCGGAATGCACCAGGTGGGCTTCCATATCGTTGATCTCCTGATACGCCCTGCGCCATTCCTCCTCCGTGCAGAAGCCCTCGATCCGCTCCACCATGACCCTGCCGTACCAGGTCCGGTCAAAAACAGCGATATGACCGTCCTTGGGGAAACGGGTCCAGAACCGCCATAGATAATGATGGACTTTTTCTGTGCTGCTGGGGGAGGCGGTGGGACATACCTGGTATCCTCTGGGATCCAGATGACTGGTAAGACGCCTGATGGCTCCGCCCTTTCCAGCCGCATCCCATCCCTCAAAGCCTAAGACCACAGGGATCCTGTACCGGTACAGGTCTCCATGGAGCCGCTCCAGCCTTTTCTGTAACTGATCCAGCTTTTTTCTGTACTCCTCCCGGTCCAAGGTCTTTTCCAGATCCACACGGGAGAGGATCCCTTTTTTATATTTATCCGGCGGCAGCGGAGGCTCGAACCGGGGAATTTCCCGGCCGGCGGCTTTTTTCTCCAGGGCCGCCTCCATGGCCGACGATACTGCTTCCATGACCGCAAGAGCCGCCTTTTCCTTATGGGCGGCATCTATGACCGTCCACGGAGCCCAGGGTACGTTGGTGGCGTCGATCATCTCTTTTATGATCCGGGCGTATTTTTTATAGCGGCGGTTTCTCTCCCAGTCGACTTCTGTGACCCGCCACGCCGTATCTGCCGACGCTTCCAGCTTTTTAAAACGTTTTCTCTGTTCTTTCTCTGAAATTTCAAGAAACAGCTTAACAAGCACTGTCCCGTCGTCTGTCAGCTGTTTTTCAAAAGCCCGGATATCCGAAAGGCTTTCTTCTGTCTCTCTTTTTCCCAGATCCCTGTCAAACCGGTCCGCAAAGATCCGCCGGTTCCAGCTGGTGTCAAAAATGGCGATCCGGCCCTTTTCCGGGCAGCGGATGGCAAACCGCCATAAAAACGGGTGCATGGCCTCCTCTTCCCCGTCCCGGTCTCCCGTGTACACGTCAAAGCCCCTGGGATCCAGCGCCTGGATCAGACGGCTGATCTGGAGGCCCTTTCCCGCAGCATCGAAGCCGTCAAAGGTGATGATGACCGGGATCTTCTCATCCTTAAGCCGTCTCTGGAGAACGCCCAGGCGGGCCGCAGCCGCAGCCAGACGGGCCTTATCTTCTTCTTTCCGGCTCTTCTTTTTCTCTTCCTGCATAAAAGGACCTCCATTTCCATATTTATTTTCCTGCGTTTCCCGGATCCGGCCGGCACGTCCAGTCCGCCTATACGAATGCCTGGGCTACTTTTGGCATCATCTCGCTGATCTTAATATGCTGCGGACATTCCTTTTCACAGTGATGGCAGGCCCGGCAGGCGTCGGCCTTAACGGACAGGGCCTCATATGCCTCCTTAGCCGGGGTCATGCCGTGGCTGGCAGTCATATTATATGCAGCAAACAGCTCCGGAATATTCAGGCCAAAGGGACACGGCATGCAGTAAGCGCATTTGGTGCAGTTCACAAGGGCCATTTCGTCGAAGATCTTTTTGGCTTTTTCGTAAACGGCCTTTTCTTCCTCTGTCACCATGCCCACATGGCTGCGGCTGGCGTATTCCAGGTTGGCCTCCACCTGCTCCGGCTCGGTCATGCCGCTTAAGAGAAGGCTTACCTCCGGCTTATCCCATAAGAAGTCCAGAGCGTATTCCACATGGGATTTTCCTTCCGGGAAGGCCTCGGCCACATGGGGTGCCAGGTTGGCCAGCTTTCCGCCTAACAGCGGCTCCATGATCACAACGCCCAGTCCCTTGGAGGCTGCGTATTTTAAGCCTTCGGTCCCTGCCTGGTGGGTCAGGTTGATGTAGTTATACTGGATCTGGCAGAAATCCCAGCCGTCATAGGAATCGATGATCTCCTTGAACAGGTCCAGGGAATCATGGAAGGAAAAGCCTATGTAGCGGATCTTTCCAGCGGCCTTGGCCTCCTCCAGCTTCTTTGTCAGATTGAGCTTCTTCACCTTTTCCTCATAGCGTTCCCTGCTTAAGGCATGAAGCAGGTAAAAATCGATGTGGTCCGTATCCAGCTTCTTTAACTGTTCATCCAGATATTTGTCAAAGTCATCCTCTGTCTCCAGGAGCCATACAGGCATTTTATCTGCCAGGTACACCTTTTCACGGTAGCCGTCCTTTAAGGCCTTTCCAACTACCAGCTCGCTGGTACCCTGGTGATACGGATACGCGGTGTCCACATAGTTGACGCCGTTATCGATGGCATGACGCACCATGGCGATGGCTTTTTCCTCGTTGATGGTCTTGTCTTCGTTGACCGGGAAGCGCATGCATCCAAAGCCCAGAGCCGAAACCTCAACACCAGTATTACCAAATTTTCTGTACTGCATATACAATTCCTCCATTTATTTATTGGGAACCTCCCTTTGTCATCGCTTCATGTTCCCTGGCGATCTCTTCATACAGCTTTTCCCCATCCCAGAACTGGTTCACAGGGGTCAGCACTGCTTTATAGTCGATACGGCCCACCCCGGACCGATACAGGGCGTGGATCACCGCATCCACCTGTGCAGACGCCAGGCCTGCCATGACCATCATCTCGCAGTCAAATTCTGTACCCGGGCGGTCATTTTCCGCCGGAGGCACCTCCTTCACTCCGGCCAGGTATCCCACCGGCTGGAAATATTCCTCCGGTCCCACGGTCCTCATCCGCAGCCCCAGGGGGAGCAGCGCCCGCTTTACCTTTTTTAACCGTTCCTGGTCCTTAAATCCGTACAGCAACACTGTTTCTTTCATATGATCTCCTGTCTGTTTTTTCATGTCCATTTCTGAAGCTGTTATTCTTTTATTATATCAATTTTGCTGTTTTAATGCAAGACTGGCGTTTTGTTTCGTTTGTGTCAAGTAATCGTTGGCAACTTACCCACTTCATTTTTTCCTTATGATAT
>OFOU01000918.1_pt1 | contig 20748 bp, 18 predicted proteins | sample 1542061 | NCBI WGS metagenome assembly OFOU01 (sample SAMN04209239, study PRJEB22552) | human gut metagenome | biome: gut; material: feces | host: Homo sapiens | place: USA: Oklahoma
GCAGGTCTTTGATCGCCAGTTCCAGTTCGCTGATTTTTCCCATTGACGTTGCCTCCTTCCTTGATTTGCTTCTGCTTGATGGTGCGGTTGACTTTCTTTGCCAGGTTTGCGGATACGATGATGAAGTCGAGGAGAACTTCGACCAGTTCCTCTTCCGGCATCATCACGGTGTTTTTGGACTCGTACATACTTTTTCACCTCCTGGAAGGAGCGGTGTAGGTTTGCTCCTTACACTGCCCCCTGCGGATGAGAGGTGCTGATTTTCAAAATTCCGAGAAAAAAGTTTTAGAAAATTTCTGGGAACTCCTTGGAGAGAAGTTCTTTGGCTCGTTTCAGACGATAGAACATAGTTGTATTCTTGATGCAGAGTCTCTTTGAAATCTCGACATCTGGAAGCCCTGCCAGACGAAGTCGACCGATTTCGATTGCTTCGGGCATGATTTCTAACAGCCGACCGAGAACTGAGTTGAACTCTGATGCATTTGCAATGAGGTCATCAATAAGAGGTGCAGAGTCTGGTAGCATATCGACCCAGGCTTTTTCGTTACCATCCTCATCGGTTATGGTGTAGTCAAGAGATCGCGTGTCTCCAGCTCTGCGGAACGGGCAGGTGGCACAGTCCATGTCGCAGTCCAACCGCTTCTTTTCGGGGCAGACGCATTTACCGTGATACTGCTGTTTCTGACGGAAGGCGTTGATGTCACGATAGTAGTTGTCGAACTCCTCTTTAGTGCAGGGGATATGTTCACGGGTGGAGCGCAGATAGATGTAGTACTGTTTGTCATTGTTTTGCATTGCTTATCCTTTCCCGCTTTGGGAAGGGAGGCGGCAGATACAACAAGAGCCGGTGCATCAGATGACACACCGGCTTCGTACACTCGTGAGAAGGCATGACGAATCAACGGTGGTACATCGGATGACTGACGGATAATCCGTCTCTGGTTCCGTATGTATCCACCGCTTCGTTAATGGCCACTCACAAAGCGGAGTAAAATTTATTTCGAAGGAGCTACCCTCGATACTAAAATTATATCTAACAATGCCTGAAATCCCGAATCTTGACGAGTTACAGCCTAATAAGCAAAAAATCCCTGACCACAGCGCATTTCCGGTGTTTTGGAAATGCTGCGGACAGGGATGAAGGTTAATAAGTGCCTCAATTCGTAACTCGCCGAGTTACAAACTTTTTTGTGAATTTCCGAGTAATTTGAATTGTACAAACAAAAAGTCACACAAAAGTCATTGAAAAAGTAATTACTTTGTGATATAATATAGGATAGCACGAATTATAAGGAGGCAAATCATGGCTGAGATAAAGAAAAGTATCACTCCGATGGAGCATTATAATATGTCAGACTTCCTGCGTGGGCAGGCATCAAAAATTATAACTACGATATCTACCGAAGATAAGGCTGGTTTTGTCTTGAAAAACGGCAAACCTATGGCGGTTATCATTTCCAATGACCGCTATGAGCGTTTGCTGAAGGCCGGAATCGACCTGAATGAATATTAATTGGAGGAACGATGTAATGGCACAGACAAAAATCACCGAGGTAATGATGGACGATAAAACGATAGATGCGTCCAAAGAAATAGCGATGGTATTTTCCATTGCAAATACGCTGCGTGGACCCTACAAACCCGATAAGTACAAGGATGTCATTATTCCTATGATTATCCTGCGTCGGTTAGAGTGCGCTCTTGCACCCACCAAGAAAGCTGTGGTTGATGCGTTCAAGAAAAATCCTGCAGCTCCCGCACAGTTGTTGTGCAAGAAATCCGGCTATCAGTTCTACAACACCTGTGAGTTTGATTTGAAGAAACTGCTCACCGAAGCACCCGCCATCGTAGAGAATCTGACTTTTTATATTGAGTCCTTCTCACCGAATGTCCAGGCAATTTTTGAAGAACTAAAGTTTAAGGAAGAAATCAAAAACCTCGACAAAAACAACAGACTGCTGGGCGTTGTAAAAAAATTCTCCGAACTGGATCTTGACCCCGAAAGGGTTGATGGTTTGAAGATGGGATATATGTTTGAAGAAATCATTCGTAGATTCTCTGAAAACGCTGAAGCTGGTGACCACTACACACCTCGCGAGGTAATTCGCCTTCTCACAAGTATTCTTTTGGCAGAGGGATGCAGTGATGTTTTTCGAGAGGGGCGTGAAATTACTGTCTTGGATATGGCCTGCGGGACTGGAGGTATGTTGTCCACAGCGCACGATTTTATTGTCCGCATGAATCCAGACGCCAAAGTACGTCTATTCGGACAAGAAAATAATGACGAGTCCCACGCTATTTGTCTTGCCGATATGCTGATTAAGAACCAGGCAGCTGAAAATATCCGCTTTGCAGACACAATGAAAGAGGACTGCTTCGAAGGAACACCTATGCGATTTGTTATCGCAAATCCTCCATTTGGTCAGCCTTGGGGCGGTAAGGATGCCGGTGATGGTGTTGAAAAAGCTGTACGCAAAGAACATAAAAAAGGCAAAGAGGGTAGATTCCCTGCAGGTCTGCCTGCAACCGGCGATATGCAGTTGCTGTTTATGCAGCACGCCGTTGCCAAAATGCAGAAAGGTGTCGGCAGAGCTGCTATTATCACAAACGGTTCTCCTCTGTTCTCTGGCAATACCACCAGTGGCGAGAGTCAGATCAGAAGATACCTTCTTGAGAACGACCTGGTAGAGGCAATTATTGGTCTGCCTTCTCAGTTGTTCTACAACACAGACATTGCAATTTATGCATTTATTCTGTCCAAAGGCAAACGTAAAGAGCGTGAAGGCAAAGTTCAACTTATCGATGCAACGGATATGTGGACTCCTCTGAAGCGTTCTCTCGGCAAAAAGCGTAGAGAAATTTCCAAGGAGCAGATCACTCTTATCACCGAAATGTATGCAGATTTTGCTCCCGGTCAAAAGACCCAGTGGTGCGAAAAGCGCAAGCACGAGTGCGTTATTGAAAGCAAGATTTTTGACCGTGAGGAATTCCTGTATAAGGAGTGGTCTGTGTACCAGCCTTTGCAGCGTCGTGGTGTCATCAATGAGGCTTCTATCGAAACACTTCGTACCAGTGCTTACTTTACCGCCAACACCAACATTTTCAACGAAGCTAAGTTGGAGGAGTTGGAGCAGACCAACCCTCGTGACGATGCTGATGAAAAGGCATATCAGAAACAGATTAAGGGTCGCGCCTTCACTGCTGCTGTAATCGAGGCACTGAGGGCACATGAATCTGACAAGGAATACAATGATTTTTCCAAGTTTGTCGTGGTACTGAAAAAGGCTCTCGCAGGCATTGAGGGTATGTCGGATTCGCGTCTCAACGGCATTGCTATGGAACTGTCGGTTATCGATAAGACCGCCGTTGTCCAGAAGGACAGAAAAGGCCGTGTAATCATCGATCCTACTACCAAGGATACAGAGATCATTCGTCTCAACCAGGACGAGAAAACCTATATGGAGACCGAGGTATACCCTCATATCCCTGATGCGATTTACTTCTATGACTTTGATGAAACCAAGGCAGAAAGTGCTACAAACAAAGAAAGGTTGGGTGCGGAGTTTCCGTTTATACGTTATTTCAGAGAGTATCATGAGCCAACCGATACTGATACCTTATTGACGCGGTTTCTTGAGGCCAATGCATTGGTTCAAGGTGATTCGATTGCAACATTGGATGCTTTTCCTGGTACAACAGAGAAACTACATGATAGTGGGATTCAATGGGTTGGGGAGATTCCAATTTCGTGGAACACGAAGAAGATTAAATATATGGCTACCTTGAAAGGACGTATTGGCTGGCAAGGATTGACTTCCGAAGAATATCAAGATGAGGGTGCTTATCTTATTACAGGTGTCGATTTTGACAATGGTAGTATTGATTGGGAAAATTGTGTTCATGTGCCTATGAAGCGTTGGGAGGAGGCCAAGGACATTCAAATCCAAGAAGGTGATTTGCTGATTACCAAAGATGGAACAATTGGTAAGGTGGCAATTGTATCAAATATGCCTGGTGAAGCCTCTCTTAACAGCGGTGTTCTTCGCATCATGCCCACGGATGAATATAGTAAACGGTTCTTGTATTGGGTTCTGAAGTCTGAAGAATTTTGGAATTGGTTTAACTATAAAAACGCCGGAAATAGCACAATACAACATTTGTACCAAGGTGATTTTGCTGAATTCGTGTATGCATTTCCGAAATATGCAGAGCAGGAAGCAATTGCCACCCATTTGGAAAAATGTTGTAGTGAATTGGATGTGGCCATTCAAAACTATGAAAAGCAGATAGAAACTCTTAAAGAATATAAAAAAGCGCTGATTTTCGAATATGTGACAGGAAAAAAGCGAGTAAAGGAGGAATGAGGATATGCCTATCAGAGCAGACCAGCTTAGAGAAAAAGAAGATTTTCAGAAGCTGATTCTGGAGCGTTTGGAAGAGGACAACAAATTCCGCATCCGACCCAACACAGCTTATAAGCCTGGGCTGGCAATGGACACCGAGGTTCTTCTTGAATTTCTGGAAGATACGCAGCATAACGAAATGGAGCGTCTGCGCCGGATGTATAAAGACCGCACCAACGATACGGTCATTAACTACATCAACTCCGAAATCAATAAGGAAAGCCGTGGCTTGATCGATGTTATCAAGCACGGTGTAGAGTTCGACAATGGTGTCACCCTTCGACTGATGTATCGCAAGCCGGATAGCACCATCAACACCCAGGCGGTTGCGAACTATCAGAAGAACGTCTTCTCAGCGATGGAAGAGGTATACCATAAAGCTGATGAACGCATCGACCTCGTTATTTTCCTGAACGGCTTGGCTATCTTCACGGTGGAACTGAAGTGCAATACCTCCGGCCAAAGCTATGAGGATGCCATTAAGCAGTACAAGTACGAGCGTGATCCGTCTACCCGCTTGTTCAAGAGTAGGGTCGGTGTGTTTGCTGCGTTTGCGATAGATCTGAACGAGGTGTATTTCACCACGGAACTGAAGGGTCCCGATACCTTCTTCAATCCGTTTAATATTGGTGAGAACTTCGGTAAGGGTAATCCCCACAATCAGGACGGCGTGAATGTTTCCTATATGTGGGAGAACATCTGGACGAAGGATAAAATCCTGTTCCTCATCGAGCGTTTCATCTATATCAAAAAGAAGGAACGCAAGGACGCGGACACTGGAAAAATCAAAAAGTCTAAAGCACTCATTTTCCCTCGTTTCCATCAGCTTCGTGCTGTGGAGCGGGTTATGAACGATGTGATTGAGAACCACACCTCCTGCAATTACCTTATTGAGCATTCTGCAGGCAGTGGCAAGACCGAGACTATCTCCTGGCTTGCCCACATTCTTGCAACGGTTCACGATGCTGCCAATGAAAACATTTTTGATACGGTGCTGATTATCACCGACCGTATCATCGTTGACCGTCAGCTACAAGAGGCTATTCTCGGCATCGAGCATAAAAGCGGACAGGTCAAGGTTATGGATGACAGATGCGATTCTGAGGACTTGGCTATCGCCCTTGGTGGCAACACCAAAATTGTTGTTACCACCATCCATAAATTCTATTACATCCTCAACAACAATCTTCTTGGAAACCTCAAGGGGAAGAAGTTCGCCGTGCTGATTGACGAGGCACATTCTTCTACTGAAGGTGTCTATATGCAGTCCGTTACCAATGTCCTCGCCAATGAAGAGGACGATGAGGAAAAGACTGAAGAAGATAAGATGCTTGAGGAAATCCAGAAGAGTGGCAAGCAGAGCAATGTTTCTATGATTGCCTTTACTGCTACGCCGAAGCCGGATACCCTTCAGCTTTTCGGCACTTTGAACGCAGAAGGCAAGAAGGAATCCTTCGATCTGTATTCTATGAAGCAGGCTATCGAAGAGGGTTATATCCTTAATGTGCTGGATAACTATGTGACCTGGAAAACTTACTGCCATATCAACAAGGCGATCCAGGATGACCCGGAACTCCAGTCTATCACCGCAAAGCGTAAGATGGCTCGCTTTATCGATCTGCACGATACCAACATCGCACAGAAGGTTGAAATCATCATTGAGCATTTCAGAGCGAATGTGGCCGGGTGCCTCGATGGTAAGGCAAAGGCTATGGTTATCACTTCTTCTCGCCCGGCTGCCGTAAAGTACCGCCAGGAATTTGAACGGTATATCCAGGCGCGTGGCTATACGGGTATTCAAGCTTTGGTGGCATTCTCCGGCAAGGTAAAGCTGGATGACAAAGAATACACCGAAGCAGGAATGAACGGCTTCAAAGAAGAAGATCTGCGTTACGAGTTTGACCGCAGTTGTTACCAGGTACTTATCGTTGCTGATAAGTATCAGACCGGCTTTGACCAGCCGAGACTGGTGGCAATGTATGTGGATAAGCGTTTGCGTGGAGTTCAGGCTGTGCAGACCCTCTCTCGACTGAACAGAATTTGCCCGCCTTACGATAAGACCACCTTTGTGTTGGACTTTAAAAACAGCTACGATGACATCAAGGCAGCTTTTGAGCCTTACTACAAAGATACCATCCTCTTCGAAACAATTTCTCCGTCTGACATTCGGGACCTAGATCGTGAAATTGATGCGTATGACTTCCTTGATGCGGACGATATTGACGAATTCAATACATATCTCTACAAGGATAACCGCACAGCACGGGACAAGCAGCGTATGTGGTCGTTATTGGACGGAGCATTGAAAAGAATTACAAAACGCCCCGAATTGGAACAGATGGAAATCAAGGTTACTATTCGTCGTTTCCTAAAAGGCTACTGTTTCCTTATTCAGGCAACTGCCTATGAAAATCTTGAGTTCCACAAGCGTTACAATTTCCTTTCCTATTTGATTAAGGAACTGAATCCCGGTGGCGGCGGAAATAACTTTGATATTGCTGATAAAATCACCGTCAGCGATTTTAGACAGAAGCAGATGGAAAAGCACCAAGGTGAGGAAATCGAAGCCAAACCCGAAGTGAAAATTAAGAAACCGAAACCTGCAAGTCTTGAGGAGGAGCAGAAAAAACTCCTTTCCCAGATTATCGATGAGGTTAATGCCTTGTACGATAAGGACTACGAACCGGATTTCACTACAAAAGCCGCCATGCAGATTCGCGACCTGCTTTTGAAGAACGCAGCACTCAAAGAGCGGCTTGAAAAGAGCGCAAAAAACAATACCCTCAACGAGTTCAAATTCACCTATGATGACTGTGTCCAGGACGCACTGGTTGAAGGTTATGATCAGAATGCGGATTTCTATACACTTCTCCTCAATAATGAGGAAATCCGTGCGAAATTTGCAAATGTCTTTATGACGGAAATCTATCGAATCCTGCGTGAAGGAACGCAAATAGACTAATTGGTTAGGAGGTTGTCTATGGCAAAGGCTGCAAACCCATTTATGCATTATGTGGCTGATTATGAAAAAGAAGCCGAGGCATTTCTGACAAAATACGAATGCGCTGATGCCATAGACAATCCCAGACCCATACCTATCCGGGATATTGCTACACGGCTTATGTCTCTGGAAATCATCGATACGGAGTATTTGTCATTTGATGGTAGCGTACAAGGTGCCATCGCATTTACGAAGGGCATCATTGAAGTATACGACTGGTCTGCCGAAGAAACTATTGGATATGAGGTATCTCAGCCTGCGATTTTCGTTGATGCAGATATCTTAAATATTGGTCGGTTCAATAATACCTTGGCTCATGAATGCTTCCATTGGTGGCGGCATCGAAATTATTTCAATTACAAACGAAACCATGAAAATGGAACAGAGTTTGCATTCCGCTGCAACAGAGGAATTTCAACTACTGGTAGCTTGATTGGTGGACAGTGGTCTGATATTGATAAAATGGAATGGCAGGCAAAAACAATTGCCCCCAAAATACTTATGCCACGAGCCGCATTCAAGAAAAAGGTTGACCATATTTACCAGATGCTTCTTGCAGATAATCCAAACGCAGACCGTAGCATCGTAACTAAATATGTAATCGACAATGTAGCGGATTTTTTTGAAGTGTCCCGACAGTCAGCCGCCATACGAATGTATGAATTGGGATATGGTGAAGCTGAGGTATATTGTGCGGGTGAATCCAACACTCCCACAAGTCAGCTTCAGCACCGTAAGACGACTCAAGCAAAACGGCATCAACGCCCCATTTCGCCGCTTGATGCGTTTAGGCTGTATCGTGAAAATGATTTGCTACGTGCGACATTAGATACAGGCGCATTCTGCTTTTCCGAGGGATACTTCGTTCTGAACGATGATCGTTATTTGTTTGATGCTGGAAATGGCGTCAAATCAATGACGCCTTATGCAAAAGAGCATCTTGCTGAATGTACACTTGATTTTTCTATCAAGCTGATTCCTGACAGTTTGATGCACGGAGCCTCTCAAATGATGTTCCGTTCTGATAGTGTCTTTAACACGGAATCTGCCTACGATGCCAATACGCAGAATACGGAACTATTCAATAAGGCGAAGGATTTTGAGAAAAAATTAAAACGCGCACAGGCCACTGCTATTACTCCAGCAGCATGGATGAAAAAGCGCATGGCCGAAGAGAACTGGTACGAGTACACTTTTGAAACCAAGACTGGACTGGATAAAATGAATTTTTCTCGCGTACAGGGCGAAACGCATAAATTTACAATGCGACCTCTGGTAGCAATGGGAGTTGGTTTGGGGCTTGACCTCCAAGAGATGGAAGAAGTATTAAGACTTGGTGGAATGACCTTTGTTGACGGTGACAAAGAACAAGAGGCTTATAAGTACCTGTTCACAGGCTTTTATCAGCAGGATATTGAAACCTGCAATGCGTTTTTAACCGAGGTTGGCGTTACTCCTCTCGGAACGAAACAAAGACTGTAATAATGAAAATAATATTGGAGGATCAGTATGGCTATACCAAAATTCAAAAAGGAACACATTATCGAAGCCTTAAAGTATATCGATGAGAATGGCGTGCCTTTCCATAATCAAAGCACAAAGTATGAACTTGTAACCGATGACGGAAAGCGGTATCCGCCGAAATATGTAGTGGCTGTTGCTGCCCATTTGGCGAACGGCTCAGACATTTCCACGGAAGGGTTCAATGCGGTAGAAGCGAAAGGCTTTCTTGAAGGTCAGGGCTTTACTATTGAAACAAAGCAGCAAGAGAAATTCGAACTGTCTATCACAGCCGAAAGCGTCGTATCAACCGATGAACGTTTCACAATGGATAATATCAGCCTTGGTGATAATTACAAACCACTCGACGTTTGCTTCAAAAAGGCAAATGGCGAGATAATTAAGCGTGCCTACAGCAAGGGTGAGCGAAGAAACTCCAATCAGACTCTGCCGCGTACTGCGTGTCAGGTTTTTGAAAAGCAGATTGCATCCTTGTCCGTTGAGGATAAAGAGCGTTTTCCTGTTTGTAGATATAACCCGGATAGTGAGATGATTTGTGGTATATTTGCAAGTGTTGATGAATACAAGAAGCACCGCAAGACCATAGAGTACATGACCTATGGCTATGACAACGGCCGTCAGTTTGTCATTTACTGCTGGAATATTTTTTCTACAATCAGTTTCGTTCAGGAGTGCTTGAAGCGGTTCGGCGAGCCGGGAGACCAGTTTATTCTGACATACCGTGAAAAAGACGAAAAAGAAACTGTTGTCGAAGAGGCAGAAGCCGCGGCACAGGAAGAACTGGTTCAGCAGTTCAAAGGATATCGGAATCCTTTCTCCTCTATGCTGATTGAATCCAAAAATCTGATTTTCAGAGGCGCTCCGGGTACCGGAAAGTCTTACCTTGCAAAGGAAATCGCTGCGGATATTATCAGCAACGGATATTTTGATGATTACACTCTGCTGACAGATGAGCAAAAACGACAGGTAGAATTCGTCCAGTTCCATCCGAGTTACGATTACTCCGATTTTGTGGAAGGTTTGAGACCGAGGGTCAACGATGACGGTACTATGGGTTTTGAACTGCAGGACGGCATTTTCAAGAAGTTCGTTACCCGTGCCAGAAAGAACTATGAAGATTCGCAGAAATCCAAGGAAACAGTCGAAAAGGAACTCTCTGTTCAAGAGGCAATGGCAGAGTTTTTCGCCAGCTTGGAACTGGGTGTGGATACCTTCAAAACCATCAATGGCAACGAATTTACCATCGTGAGCGTGGATGACAGCCACATTAATATTTCTATCCCTGGCAATGCAACGGTCAACAAACTCGCGCTGAATCTGGATGAGGTTCGGAGAATGTTGGAGTCCGGCCTTCGGTTCGATAAAATCAAGGATATCACAACTTTCTTTGGAAAGTCTTTCGCAACCCAGGCATATTCCTATGACTTCGCCATTTATAAAGCCATCAAAGCGAAAAAAACGACAGCCTCCAAGGTTTGTGCAAAGCAGGCCGAACTAAAAAAATACATATTTATCATCGATGAGATCAACCGCGGTGAAATTTCAAAAATCTTTGGTGAACTGTTCTTTGCCATCGACCCTGGCTATCGTGGCAGATCCGGTGAGATTTCCACGCAGTATTCAAATCTGCATCCCAACTCGGATGAGAAGTTCTATATCCCTGAAAATGTCTATATCATCGGTACGATGAATGATATTGACCGTTCTGTGGATAGCTTCGATTTTGCTATGCGCCGTCGTTTCCGCTTTGTGGAGCTTCGGGCAGACGAGCGCCTGGAGATGCTCGCCCTACTGGAAAACGAGGAGTTGGAGGCAGAGGCAATCAGGAGAATGGCTGCTCTTAACAAGGAAATTGCTGCCGTTGAGGATTTGAACGAAAATTATCAAATTGGCGCTTCTTACTTCCTCAAGCTAAAAACACTGGATTTTGATCAATTGTGGACTGATTATCTGCAACCGCTTCTTCAGGAATACATTCAGGGTATGTACGATGAAGAAGGAATTATGAAGCGGTTTGCTAAAGCCTACGGCTATCAGGGTCCATCCAGAGGTGATGTACATGAAGATGCTCAGGATCAAGGATAATTCTCAACAGAAAAAAGAGGCATTTTCTCATATCAGAACCCTCACGGGAAAAATAGCAGATAAGACATTGGAGCAACTTGAGCGCGAAGGTGTGTTTATTTTTCCGGAGATTATAAAGGATGCAGAAGATATAACGCAGGATCAAATGATTCTCCAAAGCGTAAACGACACCTATCGTACCAGCAATGTAATGGGATTTCTCGGCTGCGGTGATGAACGTCTGATTATAGAATCCCGCTTTAGTGGAGATGGCGAAGATTTCTTTTTCCAATATCTGCTGGACAGAGTTCTTGATTTCCCGAACATCGTGGATATGGATGCAGATGCTAACCACAATAATCGGCTATTCAATTTTCTGCTGTTCCTGTTTCCGCACTACCTAAAAGCAGCTATGCGTAAGGGCTTATTCAAAAAATACATTCGCCGCAGATATAATGATGGTAATGTTAAGGGAACTATCGATGTTGCAAGACATATCGAAAAGAACACTCCCTTTGCCGGAAATGTGGCTTATAGCCAACGTGAGTTTTCCTATGATAATAGCTTGATGGAATTGGTGCGACACACCGTTGAATTTATCAAAAGGAAACCTTATGGGAACAAACTACTCATAAAGGTCAAAGATGAGGTCAAACTCGTAATAGATGCTACACCTGGCTATGAGCCTTACGACAGGCAAAAGATCATTGAGCAGAATAAGAAGAATACTGTTCGCCATGCTTATTTCCGAGAATACCTTGCGTTGCAGAGGCTTTGCCTTCTTATTCTTAGACACCAAAAGCACCAAATCGGTACAGGTGCGAGACAGATATACGGCATCCTTTTTGACGGTGCATGGCTTTGGGAAGAGTATATCAACTCACTCGTTGAGGGTATGTTCTACCATCCGATGAACAAGGGCGGCAAAGGCGCGCAGAGGCTCTTTGAAGGAAATGTGGGACTGATTTACCCTGATTTCATCAGCCGTAACAGCGAGATGCGAATAATTGCTGATGCCAAGTACAAGCCAATCGATAATATTGGAAACCGGGACTATTTGCAGGTACTTGCCTATATGTTCCGCTTCGATGCCAAAACGGGTTATTATTTCTATCCCGAAGCAGGAGACTCAGATGACTTAAAATTACGCATGAACCGTGGTTCTACTTATGAGAAAAAAGTCAGTCCTCGGGATGATATCTGTGTTACCAAGCACGGTCTGAAAATTCCTATGGATGCATCAGACTACTCCGATTTTATTTCGAGAATGGAAATTTCCGAGCGAGCGTTTATTAATGCGTTTTCCACGAACGCTATTTAAGTATCAAATGTTATCTCCATATAGGATTGATGGTTGGCAGATCGTTGAAATGAATTGACGGAGGATAATGGCATGGTTACATTTGTTATTGATAATAAGGACAGCGCCAAAGCTGTGTATAGATATTATCCAGAAAACCACATGGATTCATCTTTTGGCATCATCAGCATCCATCTAAATAATGTGGGCGTGTCTATTGACAAGGTGGCTGAAGAGGATTTTTTATGTAGAACATCCGCCGATGAGTTAAATTCAATGCGTGACGCAATCAATGATATGCGGAGAGAAAATGGAGAACCGCCTTTGACAGAAGACGAGTTGCCGACAGCAACCAAGGATGAAGAATGGTATTATTACGCAGATCATGTTATCCGCAGAATTAAAGAAGAATTGGGAAATGGTAATATTCCCGAAAAAGGCACGGTGGCATGGTATTAGCATATAACGGAGGATAGCCATGTTTGGACGAAAGAAAAAGGCTCCGGAGCCTATATATGATGTAACTCAAAAAATAAAAAAGACCTGGTGGGGAGGCACAAAATTAGTCCCTACCACCAAGGCAGAACAACGAAAAATGAAGGCTGAAATTCTGAAACGAAATCCCAAGGCTACCGTTCTTGACAGCAAAGCCAAGAAGCAAAAGGAACTGGAATGGATTGACCGCATTGAAGAATTTGACGCTTTTATGAATGACTGATGGAGGTGCTGGTATGACAAACGAAGAAAAAATCAAGGCAATCCAACATACCATTGACCATCCGAACACAGAAGATGCCTATTACAGACTTCTTGAGAATATTGGTGGCTTGAAACGGAATTATTGGGACTACATGATAACCGAGCCTATCGACTGCGATAAGGAACTGGAACGGCTCCCCGATGCTGATTATGAATTATGCACGGCTTTGCTTACCATGATTTTGCGAGAAGACCATTTTTCAAACGGCTACTTGCGAGTGCGTTACGAAGCCGGACAGGTAGATGCGATTCTGAACCGAATGATTGATACGCTTAAATCTTAACCAATACTGTTATGAAGGGAGTGACTGGGAATGCGTGAATATCCTAATTTGTCCTTAAGGTGTATTAAGGGGCAGCCTATAAATGATGTGGTTTGCAGAACCCTTGCAGAGATTGGCTTTCCTGTGGATGTACCGCCACAGCCACAAGAGACATCCTCGGTATATCACCATTACTGGGAAAAGCTCTCCGACACTGAATATTCGGTCTGCGGTCGTGTGGAAATGGAGTATATTGAACTGCTCCTTCAAACCAAAAGCCGTGAGGAAAGTTTCGCAATTATGCTTGATAGACTTTCTGCGTATGATATTACGCAACACGACCTTACGCTAAATTTAGTGATTGGCTGTGTGTTTGACATCACTGCCGAGGAAGCAGCAACGCTTTTAGATGAATTCATTTATATCATTAATGTTCTGCTCCCACGCCAGTTATCAGACATCTACTATTCCTTTGATATCGCCCCTAATCCTGCGTATGCTGTGTTTTATGAAATAGCGGTCAAGCGTCTGGGATTGGAAAGGTACACGAACATTTCAAAGAATAACTATCATCAGTTTATTTCTCATGTGCAGGACGGTGTTAAAGAACGCATTCTGTGTGGGGAAACGCTCTACTCCATATATCGCAACACCTGTGCAACAAAGGAAATCATCAAAAAGGCATACTCGGAAGTTGCCCATACTCAAAATGACCGTACTTGGCGCGAAATCGACCTTGGTCACATAGAGGTGGCGCTGTTTGGTTTATCAAAAAAGTACAGTTACATACCGAATTGCCCATTGAACGATAGCGATGCTACTTTCGATTTTGTCGTTTTCGAGGAGGGCATTCCTGTAATAGCCATAGATTATTGGGGTACAGAATACTTCAATCTTGAAGGCAATCCGTACATCAACGGCAGAACTTATGATGACATGGTTGAACAGGAACTGGATAGGGATAGAATTTGTTACGACAATAATGTTACCCATCTCCAGATCGACCTGCGCGAACTCGATGAAGGAATCTATGTAGGAAGTCTCATCCGTGATGTTTTGAAAAATCCGTCCGTTGCCAAGCTGCATCGAATGGAGCGAAGTGAACATTTTACATTTGCCAGAGCCGTGGATGATTGCGAATTCAACCGCGATGCTTTTGAAACAGCTACAGTCTGCGGTTGCTTTGAGTGTTGCCATTTAATCGACCCGAAGGATATAGTCGAGTGGGATGCTGAAGAAACTGCGGTCTGTCCTATCTGTGGTAACAACTCAATTATTACTGACAGCCAAGGATACAATCTGACAGCAGAATTTCTGCAAAGTCTTAACCAATATTTAGATAACATCTAACGAAACGAGGTGATTTGTAGTGTATATCATGGGCGAAGAGCCGTTGCCGGGTATTTCTCCTACCGATATTAAGGAAAAGTATTCAGGATTGCTCACTGAACAGCACTTGGCAGATGCTTTTGCCATAGCAAGTAATAAATTTTGGTGGGTTGAAGATAATGTATATGATTACGAAGCAGGTACTCCAGAGTATCAAGCCGCCTGCGATATAACCGATGCCTGGGGTGAATTAATGGACTGCTACAAATCACAGATATTTACCATTCTTCAGCACGAAGGTGTAACGATTCCAGAAACCGGGCAAATTGTTGTGTTAGTACCGTTTATGTTGAGAAACGGCTATCTCGACGGTAACGGTTGGTGGATAAAGGTTGCTGCCAATATGGTAGAAGCAGCCAGGGTACTTAATGATGAACAGATTAAATTCATCTGCGAGGAATGCAATATCGCAAAGGACGAGCTGATGCGATTAGATGAGGATGGCTTGTATGATGTGGTTTATGAAAAGATGTGTGATATAGAGATAGCGGAAGTTCCTGCCGATGACACATCCGTAAGTGATCACTGCATCATGGCATCAGACATTGTGACACTGCTCGGCAATGCATTAGCAATGTCGGAAGGGTTTTATGCTGAACAGCTTGATTCCAATGGTGAGAGCGATGAAGAATGAAAGTGAGGGGGAAAGGTGGAAAGATATACAAAGTTGGATGAGAATTTCTACGCATTAGATCTGTATTACGGAAAAACCAACCTAACACCTAATCGCAATTTTCAATGCTTCTTCATTGTTGAGCATCCCTGCTCGGAGGATTTTATCAGAGAACAGGCATTGGCATTGCTGATGAGCCAGTGCAAGAATTTTGATTTCTATGGAAATTATAGCAAGCAGTGGGACATCGGTTTTGATATGGTGGATATACAGTTGCACCCCAATAATGATGATACAGACGTTGCGTTAACGAGCCAATGGGACTGCATTGATGATTTTGTGGATGCCCTTGAAATTGCTATATCGACCAGATATTTTGTCCCATGCGACATTTACCTTATTTATGACGATGAAAACGCATATAGAGAAGTGTTAGGAAAACTACGGTTTAATCGCGATGAAGACCGCCATACAAAAAGTAAGGAGACATACACATGAAAATATTAAAGAAGATGCCACAAATGAAAAAATGGATTATCTCTTGCGGTATCATTGTGCTGCTACTTTCCGCACTATGTGCCTGCAGCACTCAGCCGGAACATACGCTTGAATTTATTGAGGCAAAAGCACTCACTGTTGAGGATCGAGACCTTGTTGGTGCATTTTGCACTTATACAAACCTAAGTGAATATGCTTGTTTGCCTTGTGACGCAATTAATATTAGAGCATACCAAAATGGAGTCGAAATTCCAGTAATGGTATTCACCGGACAAGAGGTTGATGGTTTTGTTCAATGCGACACCTCCGTTCAGGCGGGTGCAACAGCAAGTGTAATATGGTTGTTTGAATATAAGGATAAATCTACTGTAACCTTTGAGTTTTCTGATGGGCAGAGCCATTCCTTTAATTTTGCCGCTGAATAAATATTACACGATCAAAGAAAAAACAATGCGCCGTTCAGAAAAAGGGAAACATTTTAATTTTTCTCATACCTTTTAATTATTCCATATAGCGCACCCACCAAGGTTAACAGCCACGGTGCAGCCGGACTCTGGAACGGCAGAAATCCATAACTAAATAATGCAAAAAAGGGCTTCCGAAGTCAGCATTTGACCCCGAAAGCCCTTATTTTATGCCTTTTTCGGTGGTTTTTGCCCTGGAAAAGGCTTTTTCTATTGTATCAAAATCAGCAGGAACATAGACCCGACGAGCGGTTCAGGCTCGTTGCTTATCAATATCGGCCAGAGCGCCGCAAAGCATATGGGTAGCAAGGATAATATCAAGTATTACGCTCAGGAGCTTAAGGAGAACACCTATAACCTTACCCGTATGAACTTGGTCATGCGTGGCATTCTTCCCGACAACATCGTAACGCGCAATGGCGATACGCTCGAAGAGGACTGGCCGTTCTTTGATGAAGAGCATGTTTATTCCCCGCTGTACGTTGATGCTGTAGTTTCGAATCCTCCGTATTCTCAGCATTGGGAACCGACTGAGGATAAGAAGCATGATCCTCGTTATGCCAATTATGGCATGGCTCCTAAGAGTAAAGCAGATTACGCATTCTTGCTCCACGACCTGTTCCATCTTAAACCGGATGGCATCATGACCATCGTCTTACCTCATGGTGTTTTATTCCGTGGAGGTGAAGAAGGCGATATTCGTCGCAACTTGATTGAGAAGAACAATGTCGATGCCATCATTGGCCTTCCTGCTAACATTTTCTTCGGCACCGGTATTCCGACGATTATTATGGTACTGAAGCAGAAACGCACGAATACGGATGTTCTTATTATTGATGCTTCAAAGCACTTTGAGAAAGTTGGTAAGAACAACAAGCTTCGCGCATCGGATATCAAGCGCATCGTTGATGTTGTTACTCAACGCAAAAGCGTTGAGAAGTTTTCACGCGTTGTAACCCGTGATGAGATTCGCCAGAATGAATACAACTTAAACATCCCGCGCTATGTTGATTCCTCTGAAGCTGCAGAGTCCTGGGATATTCTTGCGACTATGTCCGGCGGTATTCCTAACGCCGAAATTGATGCGCTTCATGAGTATTGGGAGGCATTTCCAAATCTTCGTAAAGAGATTTTCCATTCTGACGGAACTCCTTATTCTACGCTTGCGGCTGATGATGTCGCGGCTGCGATTAAAAGCAGCGGAGACGTGAAAGCATTTACGGATGGATTTAGTGGTGCTTTCGGTGACTTTTCTAAATATCTGCGCGAGAAGTTAATCAATAATCTCCATAGTATGGAGATAACGACGAATGAGGAAGAAATCAGTAGTAATATCTTTGGTAGACTTGCGACTGTCCCGCTTGTAGACAGATATGAGGCTTATCAGTTGCTTGATGGCTCTTGGTCAGTTATCTCTTCCGACCTTGAAACAATTCAACGTGATGGTTTTTCGGCTACAAGAGCCGTAGATCCGAACATGGTATTGAAGAAAAAAGGCGGCACTGAGGAGGAAGTTCAGGAAGGCTGGGTTGGCCGCATTATTCCTTTTGAACTGGCACAGAAAGAATTCCTATATGCAGAGTTGGCTGCATTAAAGGCTCATGAGGATAGACTTACCGAGATAGCATCCTCTTACGAAGAGGAGCTTGATGGGCTTTCCGAAGAGGATAAAGAGGCCGAATTCGTCAATGAAGATAAGACTGCCTTTGTATGGCCGGAAGTAAAGAAGGCTATTAAAGCAAAAGAAGTTGAACCAGAAGTACTGGCCGTGCTGAAAAAAGTTGCGGCCATGAACGACGAGGAGAAAACGCTTAAGAAGCAGATTAAGGAGAAAAGCACGCAACTTCATCAGAAAACGAAAGATACTATTGAATCGCTTACCGATGAACAGGTACTCACTTTGCTGGAGCATAAATGGATAACACCGCTCGTGAATGCGCTAAATGGTCTGCCAAAGGCGGTCGTAGATGCATTGGCGAAGAAGGTTGCGGATTTGGCTCAAAAATATGCTACCACCCTCAATGATCTGGAGTCTGAAATAGAGCGTACAGAAAAGGAATTTAGTTCCATGCTTGATGATTTGACTGGCTCCGAGTTCGACATGAAGGGATTAGCTGAGCTCAAAAACCTGCTGAGGGGGTGAAAATGATGGCTGAAAATAAAAACATTCCTGAGATTCGCTTCGCCGGTTTCACTGACCCTTGGGAACAGCGTAAGCTGGGAGACCTTGCTGATATAGTTGGCGGCGGCACCCCCGACACAAACAATTCGGCATATTGGGATGGCGATATTGATTGGTATGCTCCGGCAGAAATGGAGGGGCAGAGATATGCCAAAGGCAGCGTCCGAAAGATTACTGAGCTAGGCTTACAAAAGAGTTCGGCGAAGATACTTCCGGCTCATAGAACGGTGCTCTTTACGAGCCGTGCCGGAATCGGGAAAATGGCCATTTTACGGCGTCCAGCGGCTACAAATCAGGGATTTCAATCACTGGTACTGAAGGACGGAACAAACCCTTATTTCATCTACTCGATGGGAGAAAAAATAAAAGATATGGCAGAGGGCGTTGCATCTGGCTCCACCTTCTTGGAGATCTCCGGAAAGATGCTAGGCAACCTCGAAGTCATGGTACCGAACCTCAAAGAACAGGAATCCATAGCCACCTTTTTCCGGGGTATCGATGACCTTATCACCCTTCATCAGCGTAAGCGGGGAATAACTAATTTAAGGTTGCCATGGACTTCATCACAAGGTCAATATCCTGATTTTCCAACTCCTGAATAATATGTAAGTATGTCTTCTGTGTCGTAGTCATACTTGCATGCCCCAATCTACGAGCGACACTGGCAATTGAAACACCTGCAAACAACAATAGAGATGCATGCGTATGACGCAAACCGTGCACGGATATAACCGGAAGTCCCATCGCAGAACAATGGCGCTCAAGAATACCGTTCACCGTAGAGTTATAAACATCCTTATCATCACAGACAAAAATCGGCTTATCCTTTGGTAAGCCGCGCACGAGTTCTGAAAACTGAATTACCGTCTGCCAGTCGATTTGTATCTTTCTGACCGACGACTTATTCTTCGTCGGAAGAAATCCGCCAGACCCCTTATAATCCCATGTCTTATTGATCGTGAGCGTCTGATGCGCAAAATCAAAATCCTCCGGCGTCAGAGCAAGTGCTTCCGAGAAACGCATTCCCGTTTTCGCGACGAGAAGGATAAAATAATCCCAGTTAATACTGTCTTTCAAACTAAGGCCGGACAGTAAGGTATGAAGCTCGTACTGGTTTAAATACTTGATCTTCTTTGGAGTCGGAGCTTTACCCTTAATGATCGCTTTCCTCGTCGGATCGCGCTCAATAAGGCCCTCGTCAACTGCATCGAGGATTGCACCCTTAATAAGATGATGGAAATCCATCGTAGTCTGCCGCTCGTGTTTCTCGGCATACGCATTGATGATTTCCTGATACCTAATCCGATCAAGATCACCCAGCTTCAAATCTGGAGCCAGCTTGCAAATCCATGAATGTGCCATATTGTATTTGTTGAGCGTAATTGGCCTAACCGCTCCTTCTTTGTAAACTTTGACCCATTCAGCATAAAAATCACAGAACAGGTCGTCTGGCGACTGTTTTTTCGACATATTACTTGTCCTCCTTGCACAAAAAATACGCCTACGCTGATGAAAAGCAAAACATAAGGGTAATAGGCCGCAATATTATACGAACATCTTTCGCAGCAAGGAATTCTTAAGATCTTTTAATTTGTCACACTTACACTGATGAAGGGTGATAAGGTGGTCAAGTTGGCAAAAAACGCTGACAATTCGGTTTTGCTCTGTTATTGAAGGATAAGCTATCGTTACTTCTTGAATATCAGAGTTATGGATATGAACAACAGACTTTCCTTGTGCCTTTTTAGCAAGTTCTTTATGTGGTTTTCCATTGGAAATAGCAAGTGCTAAAAATAATGGGTTTATAAAATCATATGGTTTGAGAATATTAAGGTCACCACCTAGCAAAACTCCTGATTTTTCAACGGCTGACGCTCTCGCAATGTCATCGGCAGTTTCTCCCGATGCTGGGACTATGACTTCGTTTCCTTGACTATAAACCGCACCGTTTCGAGGGATCGCAAAAGTGTCCACTTCATCGATTGCGAACTGATACTTGGTGTAAAGTCTGCCATATAGAATAATTGGGGTTCCTGCATCAGTCAAATCGCCTTTTGAGTATCCGTTTCCCTTTGAGTATTCAGCTAAGTCAACAGCCTTACGCTGTTCCCAAGCGTTTGCATCGCTGTTTTGTGTCCGGCTCCCCAAATGCTTTCTTTTTCTTGGGAACAGCGTAAGTTGTGTGAATTTACAGATTCATATTCAGGAGGTACACCTGTTGCAGGCAAAAAAGAATATTATGATGGTGATATTCCTTTTATTTGTTATATGTGTAGGAAATAAAGTTAGAG
>OFOU01000921.1_pt1 | contig 20717 bp, 14 predicted proteins | sample 1542061 | NCBI WGS metagenome assembly OFOU01 (sample SAMN04209239, study PRJEB22552) | human gut metagenome | biome: gut; material: feces | host: Homo sapiens | place: USA: Oklahoma
AACCGCATCGCAGAGCCGTACATCCGTCAGCGCGCGACGCGCCACTTGGAAAAAGGCCGCGTGGTCATTTTCGGCTGCGGCACGGGCAACCCATTTTTCTCGACCGACACCGCGGCGGTTCTGCGGGCGGCAGAAATCGGCGCGGAAGTCATCCTGCTGGCCAAAAATGTGGACGGTGTGTATGATTCCGACCCGGCGAAAAACCCGAACGCAAAAAAATATGACCACCTTTCCTACATGGATGTGCTTAATCAGGGCTTGGGCGTAATGGATACCACTGCAACTTCGCTTTCCATGGATAACCACATTCCGATTTTGGTGTTTGCACTTTCCGATCCGGAAAATATTTACCGTGCAGTGTGCGGTGAAAAGATCGGCACGATCGTAGAGGAGGAAAATTAAAATGAAAGCTCAACTGACCGCGTATGAGGAAAAAATGAAGAAAACGCTCGACGTGCTGGCAAAGGAGCTGGCCGCAGTCCGCGCAGGACGGGCCAATCCCGCGGTGCTGGATAAGATCACGGTCGAGTATTACGGCGCGCCGACCCCGCTCAACCAGGTGGCGGCCATCGCGACGCCCGACCCGCGCTCGCTTTCGATCCAGCCCTGGGACGCTTCGGTTCTCAAGGCGATTGAAAAGGCGATCCAGGTTTCAGACATCGGGATCAACCCGACCAACGACGGCAACGTCATCCGCCTCGCCTTCCCGCCGCTGACCGAGGAGCGCCGTAAGGAACTGATCAAGCAGGTTTCCAAGATCGGCGAGGAGAGCAAGGTCGCCATCCGCAACGTGCGCCGCGAAGCCATCGACAAGTGCAAGGCAGCGCAGAAGAAGAGCGAGATGACCGAGGACGAGCTGCACGAGGGCGAGGAGAAAATGCAGAAGCTGACCGATAAGTACGTCAAGGAGATCGACGGTATGGTCGCGAAGAAGTCCAAGGAGCTGGCGGAAGTGTAATGTCTCGAAAGAGGACCGTCCTGCCCTGGAAAGCTGACGACTATTTTTTAATCTGATGTTCACCGGGACGGGTGAGGTGCATTCACCCACCGGCTGTCTTGTTAAGTATATTATACAAGGTCGGAAATAATTTGTCAAACAGGAAAACCGCCCGGTGTTACCAGCACCAGACGGCTTCCATAGATTTCTCTTACCAGGATCTCCCGGAAAGATATATCAGATTAGACACCTGGATTATATCATCTCCGGAGCGCTCTGGCAAGGGGCGTATTTTTTATACCCAGAACCCATACAATCTATACGAGGAGATGATGTAATGACAAGCACTACTGCCCTTAAGGTCGGCGCCGCCTATATCCGGGTCAGCACTGACGGCCAGATGGACCTGAGCCCGGAGTCCCAGCTGGAATCCATTGTCCAGTATGCCAAGAGCAGCCGGATCGTGATTCCGAAAGAATATATCTTCATGGAATCCGAGGGACGGAGCGGGAAGAAGGCCGACAACCGGCCGGAATTCCAGCGCATGATTGCCACTGCCAAGACTACTCCAAAGCCCTTTGACTGTATCCTGGTCTGGAAATTTTCCAGATTTGCCAGGAATCAGGATGAAAGCACCTTCTACAAGGGAATGCTGCGGAAAAAGCTGGGCATCGATGTGATCAGCATCTCGGAACCGGTCCTGGATGGTATGTACGGCCGTCTGATTGAAATGATCATCGAATGGCAGGATGAGTTTTACTCTTACAATCTGGCCCAGGATGTCACCCGCGGCATGAAGACCAAGGCCCAGAACGGAGGGTACCAGTGCCGTCCGCCCCTGGGATACCGGATCCCGTACCACAATGCGACCCCGGAAATTGTTCCGGAGGAGGCGGAAATTGTCCGGATGATCTTTGACCGGTATGTAAACCACAAGATGAGCATCTTTGCCCTGACCCGGTATCTGAATAGTCTCGGCCTTAAAACCAGCCAGGGAAAGCCCTTTGAAAAAAGGTCCCTGGAATATATCCTCCAGAATCCTGCCTATGCCGGGATCGTCCGGTGGAACAGGACCTGTAACGAGACCAATGAGATCCGGGACCGGTCTGAGTGGATCGTGACCAAGGGGACCCACCCGGCGATCATATCCGAGGAGCTGTATAACCAGGCGATGCTCCGGTTCGAGTCCGAGTACCGGCCGAAAAACGCAAAACCGGCCGAAGTCACAAAGCACTGGCTCTCCGGTATGCTCAAATGCTCTGCCTGCGGCCGTACTCTCTCCTCCTGTGTACGTCACACAAAGTCCGGAGACCATTATTCTTTCCAGTGCTATGGCTATCTGAAAGGCAAATGCCGGGCCAGCCACTATGTCACTGAAAAAGATATCGCCGTGGCGGTATTGAACGCCCTACAGGAGGTCCTGGAGGCCGGAACCGTCGATTATGAGGTTAAGTCCGTGGTAAAAGCTGAGGACAGCCATGAAATGGAACTGCTGAAAAATATGGTAGATCGGCTGGAACTGAAGGAGAAGCGGGCGAAGGCAGCCTATATGGACGGGATCGACTCCCTGGAGGAGTACAAGCAGAATAAACTCCTGATCCAGAAGGAGCGGGAGACCCTGGCCGAATCCTTAAAGCAGCTGGAAGTGACCGGGCCGGAAGAGAACGCAGACAGCGGCAGCCAGGAAAAGCAGATGCTAGATCATATCCGGTCCGTTACCGACATACTGCGGTCTGATCGCTTTTCTGCTCTCCAGAAAAATGTCGCTCTCCGCAGCATCGTAGACCGGATCGTTTTCCACAAAGACACCATGCACATTGATGTTTTCTATTATTTAAAAGAACAGAGCCGGGAGCAGGATCCCCGCAAACCCGCATAAAACCTAGCTTTTTTGATGTGTATACGCAAAAGCAAAAAGGTCATCCACCCCGGACACGTCACCTGTCTCCCATCGCAGTACTGGGTCAGGATCGGCTGCTTCACCTCCGGCCTGGACAGATAATTGTCAAAAATATCATCCACCACAACAGAAATGGATTCATAGATGTTGCGGCCATAGATCCATTTATGGTCATAGGCGGTGGACGAGGTAATGGTAAAATCGTATCCCTGGTTCCTGTACCATTCCGTGTATACACGATTCAGGGTAAAGGACATGATGGCCAGCACATTGGCTGTTATGGATGATTTTGGCCAGGTGGCATAGATCTCACTGGACGCTACATTTTTAATATAATCCCTGTATGGAACGTAATAGTCGGGGGCCGATGCGTTGGTGGGGACACCGTCATGGACGATCACCGTCTGGGGGACCACTACCCGGGAAAGGACGATCTCACCGCTTCCGGTCACAGGCTTGATCTCACTCTCTGCGATCTTAGGCGGATAATTTCCGTATAAAGTGTGATCGGGGATCGTAATATCCTCTTCTCCTCCAAGATCCGCCGCCGGGATCATCCTGGCCGGCTGGATCGCTGTGGCGTCTGCCAGGATCTCTGTTCCGGAGATCACCAGAGGTTCGTATCCCGGCGCTGTGATGCGGATCGTATATTCTGCGTAAGGCCTCTCCCCGGACGGAGCCAGGCTAAGCTCCGCCGGAGGGGCTTCCAGAGCCACATTTTCTGTCTGGCCGGAGCTGTCTGTCCTCACTTCCTCCAGAATCTCCTCCGGCGTCTCTGTCTTTGATATGGAGATGCTGGCATCTGTGACCGGAAAATTATTTGTATCTGAAACCACATCTACCTGCAGATAACCTTGTGCCATGTCTGCCTCATAATAAAGAATGTTAGGATAGCATATGCGCCAGGACGGATGGAGTTTCCCTGTCAAATAGAAAGAATCATTCAAAAAAACAAAAAAATTTCAAAAAAGGGCTTGTGTAAATGATCCTTTTGTGGTAGTATATAGGCACTGGGGCATTAGCGCAGTTGGGAGCGCGTTTGAATGGCATTCAAAAGGTCGTGGGTTCGAATCCCATATGCTCCACTTTTTCTTTTTTGCAGATATGGTTCATCGGTAGAACGCTAGCTTCCCAAGCTGGAAAGGCGGGTTCGACTCCCGTTATCTGCTGTATCAGACCTCTTTTAGTTGTTGAAAGATCCAATAACTATAAGGGGTTTTTTCATCTGTTCTTCCCAGCCCGTCTCCCATCCTGGGTTTCTCTGTAACTTCCAGCCCATAAAAAGGCCTCCCGCTGCACCATACAGCGAAAGGCCTTTTTTCATATCGGGGGTGATTTCCAGTCTTATTTTTTGAATTTTGTCAGGGATACTACGAGGGCTGTACAGCCAACGAGACCGATGACGTTGGGAAGAACCATGAGCTGGTTGAACATATCGGACAGAGCCCATACCAGATCAGAAGAGGTGGTGGTTCCCAGGAAGATGAAGATCAGAGAAATGATCGTATAAACGGTCACGCCCTTCTTGCCAAACAGGTACTCCGTATTTACCTTACCGAACATATTCCATCCGAGGATCGTGGAGAACGCAAAGAAGAACAGGGCGACTGCCACGAATTTCGCTCCCAGATCTGCGCCAAACACAACGCCGAAGGCGGTCTGGGCCAGGTTCGTGTTGTTAAGCACATTTACGATCTCTCCGGTGTAGCCTGCTGCTAAGGGGCCGTCAGGAGTGTAAAGCGTGCAGATAACAACCAGGGAGTTTAAAGTCAGAACTACGAAGGTATCAATGAAAACACCGATCATAGCCACACAGCCCTGCTCGTGAGGCTCTTTTACATTTGCAAGAGCATGAGCGTGGGGTGTGGAGCCCATACCAGCCTCATTGGAGAACAGGCCGCGCTTTGCACCCTGGCTGATGGCTGCCTTTAATGCAGTACCAAAAGCACCGCCGACGATGGCCTGGGGCTGGAAGGCATATTTGAAGATCATCCCAAAAGTTGCCGGAACATACTGGATCCTTGCGATCAGGACAACAACGCCGCCCAGAAGGAATACAGCTGCCATGATGGGAACCAGCTTCTCCGTAACGGAAGCAAGACGCTGAACGCCGCCAACGAAAATAAATCCACATACTGCTACTAAAATGATACCAACGATCCAGGACGGAACACCAAAGGCTGTGCTGAAAGTAGAGCCGATGGAGTTGGACTGTACCATACAGCCGGTAAAGCCCAGAGCCAGGATGATGGCAATGGCGAAGAAGGCTGCCAGGAATTTTCCAAGGCTGCCCTGGAAAGCAGTGCGGATGTAGTAAACAGGTCCGCCAAGATACTGTCCGTCTTCATTTTTCACACGTGTCTTCTGGGCTAAAACTGCCTCGGCATAAATGGTCGCCATGCCGAAGAACGCAATGATCCACATCCAGAAAATAGCTCCGGGACCGCCGGTCAGGATCGCACCAGAGGCGCCGACGATATTACCGGTACCAACCTGGGCAGCGATGGCTGTGGCCAGCGCCTGGAAGGAACTCATTCCGCTCTCATGCTTCTTGCCGCTTAAAGTCAGGTTTCCGAATACCCGCTTCATACCTTCTCCAAAGCAGCGGACCTGAACGAATTTCGTCTTAAAGCTGAAGTACAGGCCGGCTCCCATAAGAAGGAATACCAGGATATAGTCAGACAGATATCCATTAATGGTATTCACGATAGGCAGTAAGGTGTCAGTTAATGCTTGCATAGTTTTTCCTCCTATTATTGCATAATGTGATCCCGGTCAGGGACCGGAATCCTTACAGCTTTGCTGGTCTGGAGTTCCAGACCATAGGGGACATATGTACACAATAAAATCTTAAAATCTCCCCCTGCGGAATGCATTTTCCGGCGGCCAAAGAACCGTACCGTTGCCTGTATCCTACCCCACAGATACATTTTTTCTATGTCTATGCATTTCCGTATAGATTTTATCGATTACATACCTAATATACCATGTTGCACAAATGATGTCAATTTATTACCGCCTGTTTTTATTGGTTTTTCTTTATATTTTTTATCTTATCTTTAGTTTTTTTATATTTATTTAACATATTTGACTGCAAAATCCACGGAGGCCATGGCATCTTTGCAATAACCGTCTGCACCGATGGACTCAGCGTACTCCTTTGTAAGGACCGCGCCGCCCACCATGATTTTAGCCCAGGGTGCCTTTTCCCTTAAAAGCCGGATGGTCCTCTCCATGGCAGGGACCGTGGTTGTCATAAGGGCGCTCAGCCCCACCACAGGGACATGGCCTTCCACAGCGGCGGCGGCAATGATCTCCGGCGGCACGTCTCTCCCCAGATCCATCACCTGGAACCCATAATTTTCCAGCAGGACCTTTACGATGTTTTTTCCGATATCGTGGATATCTCCCTTGACTGTGGCCAGGATCACCGCACCCCGATTCTCCCGCTCCACTCCGTCTTTTGTCATCTTTTCCTTCATGATACCAAAGGCAGCCCGGGCAGCTTCAGCGCTCATTAAAAGCTGCGGAAGGAACACAGTTCCGGCCTCAAAGCCCTTTCCCACCTCGTCCAGGGCCGGGATCATCTCCCGGTTTATTACGGTCAGGGCATCTGCTGAAAGGAGGGCATTCCGGGCTGCCGTTTCAGCCGCCTGGATCATCCCCTTCTTTATGCTGCGCTTTAAAGGAGTCTCTTCCGGATCTCCTTCCAGCGCTGCCGGACCATAGGGACCTCCGGAACTTTCAGTTTCCCCAGTTCCCTGGGATCCGTTTTTCCGGATTCCAGCCGCCGCTTCCTTCCTGGCCTCCTGTTCTGCCTTCCTGGCCGCCTCCTCCTGCCCGTATTTTTCCACGTAGCCGGAGCAGTTCTCATCCATTCCATGGAGGACCAGAAAGCTCTTATAAGCGGCCGCCATGGCCGGGAGGCCAGGATTGATGATCGCCGCAGACAGGCCGTTTTCCAGCGCCAGCAGAAAGAACGCAGAATTGATATGCTCTCTCATGGGAAGGCCAAAGGATATGTTGGACACGCCCAGCACGGTTTTTCCTCCCAGCTCCTCCTTGACCCGTTTTACAGTCTCCAGGGTGGTCATGGCCCCGTTCTTATCCGAGCTCACAGCCATGCACAAGGCATCCACCAGGATATCCTTCTTCTCAATACCGTAGGAGGCCGCCGTCTCGTAAATCTTTTTCGCCACTGCAAGCCTTCCGGCCGCCGTTTCCGGGATCCCGTTTTCATCCAGGCACAGGGCCACCACCACGCCTCCGTACTTCCGCACCAGCGGGAACACCGCCTCCATGACCTCCTTCTTTCCGTTGACAGAGTTGACCATGGGCTTTCCGTTATAGATCCGCATGGCCTGTTCCATGGCCCTTACGTCTGAGGTATCGATCTGCAGCGGCAGATCTGTTACGCTCTGGAGCTCTCTTACGGTCTCTGTCATCACTGCCGTCTCATCGAGGCCGGGAAGTCCCACGTTCACGTCCAGGATATCCGCCCCATTCTCCTCCTGGGAGGCGGCCATGTTCAGGATATACGCCATATCCCGGTCCTTCAGGGCCTGCTTAAGCCTGGGTTTTCCCGTGGGGTTGATCCGCTCTCCGATGATCACAGGCCTTTCGCCCAGGATCACCGCCTGCCCGTAAGAGGAGACCACCGTCCGGTCCTTTTTTTCCACCGGAAGCAGAGGAAGCGGACCGCAGGCCTCCCTAAGTCTCCGGATATGCTCCGGCGTGGTCCCGCAGCAGCCGCCAAGGACCGAAACTCCGCATTCTGCCATGGCCTTCATGGCCTGGGCAAAGCCGCGGGCATCGATGTCATACACGGTCCGCCCGTTCTCGCTCCTGGGAAGGCCGGCATTGGGATTTACCATCAAAGGAAGGGAGGAGACGCTTCTGAGATGCTTCATGAACGGCAGCAGCTGGACCGGGCCCAGACCGCAGTTCAGGCCTATGACGTCCGCTCCCAGTCCCTCCAGGAGGGCGGCCGCCGTCTCCACCGTTCCTCCCGTGAGCATTTTCCCCTTTTCGTCCAGGGTCACTGTGGCGAACACCGGAAGGGAAGATGCCTCCTTGGCTGCCAGCACCGCTGCCTTTAACTCATAGCTGTCTCCCATGGTCTCAATGACGACCAGATCGGCTCCAGCCCGGACTCCGGCCTCCACCACCTCTTTATACGCCTTACATGCATCCTCGAAATCCAGGTCCCCGTAGGGGGCCAGAAGCCGCCCTGTGGGCCCCAGATCCAGAGCCGCATATCCATGTCCGGCCTCCTTTACAGCCTCCTTTGCCAGAGAAACGCCCGCCGTTACAATGGATCCCAGGCTGTATCCTTCGTCTTTCTTATATTTGAACCCGTTGGCCCCAAAGGTATTGGCTGTCACCACATCGGCCCCGGCCCTTAAGTATTCCAGGTGGATCTCCTTCACGGCCTCCGGATGAGAAAGATTCCATGTCTCCGGCAGCTCTCCCGGCAGAAGTCCCCGCTCCTGGAGCATGCTCCCCATGCCTCCGTCAAAAAAGATCCGCCTCCGCTTCAGTTCATCCCTGATATCCATCTGTCCTTACGTCTCCCTTCCCTGTCCCAGGCTCCTCCTGTACGGACAGTCCTTTTTTTCACATGCCTCGCACCCCTCTGTCCGGCAGAAGCCCTTCACCGGACTGATCCCGATCACCGCCGTCACGGATTTGGACGGCATCATAAGGCCTCCCTCTGTCAGAGTGATCCCCAGGCGCTTCCCGGCCTCCAGCCCTCCCAGAAGGTCCTTCTGGACGCTTAACGGGAAATCTCCGTAGCCCGGAGAAAATCTTGGCCGCAGGTAAAGCCCCTTTTCCTCATATTCCTTTCGCCAGGACTCAAAATTCCTGTCACAGACCTCCTCGATCAGAGCCGCTGCTGCCGCCTGCATGACCACAGCCCTGGCCATAAAAAGCTTCCCGTACTTAAGGAGCAGCCGGTCCACTCCCGTCCCCAGGGTCGCCGCCATCACAAGAACCCGGGCGCAGCCGCCCAGGTTCTTTAAAAGACTTCTGCTGGAGGTCTGGAAACAGCCGCAGTCCAGGCTCCCGTCCCGCACCGTCACCGGAAACTCCCGTACACAGATCCGCTCTTCTGATACCCGCAGGAGCTCTTTTATACATTCCTCTGCCAGTTCTCCTGTTTCCTCATCCGGGACCCGGTTCCCATATCCCAGATACCGGAACACCTCGCTCCTGCGGACCCCGTCCTCCATCATACCAGGATCTCCGATAAGCTGCTCTTGATCTGCTCCGCCACATCCGGCTTGTTCATGGAATAGATATGGATGGCATGGATCCCGTTGGCCACCAGATCGATGATCTGGGATACGGCATAGGCGACGCCCGCCTGCTTCATGGCCGCCGGATCGTCCCCGAACCTGTCTAACAGCATTTTAAAACGGGTGGGAAGGACCGTTCCGGACATGCTGAGGATCCGTTTCATCTGCTTTGCGTTTGTTACCGGCATGATCCCGGCCACCACCGGCACGGCGATCCCAGCCTCCCGGATCCTGTAAAGGAAGTTGTAGAACAGATCGTTGTCAAAAAACATCTGGGTCGTCAGGAAGCTGCAGCCTGCGTCCACCTTTTCCTTCAGATACCGGATGTCCTCTGCTTTATTCTTCGATTCGGGATGGCCCTCTGGATAGCAGGCGCCGCCGATGCAGAAATCTCCCATGGCCGCCAGCTCTGCCGCCAGGTCACTGGCGTGGCTGTAATCCTTTTCCACATGACCGTCCGAAGGGATATCCCCCCGGAGCGCCAGGATGTTTTCGATCCCGTTTTCCCTGAGCCGTTCCACCACGCCCATCACATGCTCCCTGGTGGAGGAAACACAGGTCAGATGGGCCATGGACGTGACTCCGTATTTTTTCGCCAGGCAGGCCGCCAGGTCCGCCGTATACTGGCTGGTGCCGCCGCCGGCCCCATAGGTGACGCTCATAAACGACGGGGAAAGCCTGGCGATCTCCACCGCCGCCTGCTCCACGGTCTCATATGCGCTCTCTTTTTTGGGAGGGAACACTTCAAAGGAAAGAACTGGTTTTTCCTGGGATAAGATTTCTGTGATCTTCATATCTTCTGCCTGCCTTTAGTCATTTTCTGTAATGAAGGTATGCTATCACAAAAATGCGTCCCTGTCTAATATAGAAAAAATACGTCTTGTTAAAGGTTTTTCCTATATCAAGTTGTTCTATACCAGGACCTTCTCCAGCTCCTCCAGATATTTCTGCCCCAGGAGACTTAAGGCTGCCCCCTTCCGTTTCAGATATCCGATGGTCATGGTCTCCTCTCCTTCCAGAAGGACTGCACAGTAATCGGAGCCGTTGAGCTCCTCACAGATGATGCCGGAGCAAAGGGTATAGCCGCAGAGACCCACCATCAGGTTTAAAATGGTGGCCCGGTCGCTGACCTTAATGGAGCGTTTGTAATCATAGGTACTGAGGACCTCCTCCGCAAAATAGAAGGAATTATACTGGCCCTGCTCAAAGGAAAGGCAGGGATACGGCTCCAGGTCCTCCATGGAGATCCTCGTTCTCCCAGCCAGGGGATGGCCCTTCCACATATATACATATACGCCGCAGTCCATCAGCAGCTCAAATTCCAGATCCATAGTGGAAAACAGCTTATAAAGCACCCGCTTATTGAATTCATTGACATAAAGGATCCCGATCTCGCTCCGGAAGTTTTTCACATCCTCGATCACTTCATAGGTAGTGGTCTCCCGCACTGCAAACTCGTATTCCTCCATGCCAAACTGCTTCACCATCCCGATGAAGGCACTGACCGCAAAGGTATAATGCTGCATGCTGACGGCAAATTTCTTCTTCACGTCCTTCTTTTCCACGTACCGGGACTCCATCAGCTCATACTGCTCTGTCACCTGCCTTGCGTATCCCAGGAACTCTTTGCCCTCCTCTGTCAGGATCACGCCCCGGTTATTTCTTAAAAATATCTCGATCCCGATCTCCTTTTCCAGCTCTCTGAGGGCCTGGGACAGACTGGGCTGGGAAATAAAGAGCTTTTTTGCCGCCTCGTTCATGGAGCCTGTGTCGGCGGCGGCGATCACATAGCGAAGCTGGGTCAGAGTCATAGTACACCTCCTGTTTTTCCTCCTATGATACACGAAAATCCATGGAAAAAAAAGAGAATTGTTGGAAATTGGCAGAAAGTATGGTATGATAGGGATACTATATCAAAAAGGGAGGCAAAATTATGAGCAAAGTCATATCCATCAGCCGGGAATTCGGCAGCGGCGGACGGGAGATCGGCTACCGCCTTGCAAAAAAGCTGGGGATTCCTTTTTATGATAAAGAGATCATCTCCATGGCCGCCGAAGACAGCAATATCTCCGAGGAAATCTTCCATGCCAATGATGAAGTGATCGGCCATAAAGAACGGATCGACTACCAATACGCCGTGATCGATCCCTTCTCTTCCACCTATGAGGTGCCCGTTTCTGACCAGCTCTTTGTGATCCAGTCCCGGATCATCAAAAAAATGGCCAATATGGGCCCCTGTGTCATCATCGGACGCTGCTCGGACGTGATCGTGGAAGACTCGTTCTCCGTGTTCATCTGCTCCAGCTTAAAAAAGCGGGTGGAACGGCTGCTCTCCCTGGAACAGGATGAGACTGTGGATGTAAAAAAAATGGAAGCAAGGATCCGTACCATCGACCAGAAGCGCCGGGATTACTACCAGTATTACAGCGGCAATGAATGGGGAAAGCCGAAGAATTACGATCTTTGCTTAAACAGCGGACGGCTGGGGATCCAGAAGTGTGTGGATATTGTTTCCAGCATGGTCTCTCTCACTTAAAACCGTTACGCTTTAAACAATTAAATTTTCTGTTGACAAAAGGGACCATCCGCTGTATGATGGTTTCCAGAACATGAGATTTCAGAAAGGACGCAACAGATCATGAAGAATACCGCATGGAACGCTTCTTATTATTTCTTCTATTCTTTTCCGGGTTATTATTATAGCGCGGACTGCTTTTGCTGCGGAAAACAAACCTCTCCCGATTTCTCTTAAAGATTTCCGAAAACCAGGAGCCGGTGTTTGCATTCCCAGCAGACGCCGGTTTTTTCATGTCATAGGAATTTCAACCAGGAGGAAAACGAATATGATCATTATCTTAAAACGAAATGCCAATCCGGAGAAAGTAGAGATCCTGAAGCAGGAGCTTGAGCACAAGGGCTTTAAGCTCCATCTTTCCCAGGGAACCCAGACCTCCCTCATCGGCCTCATCGGCGACACCACAGCGATCCATGAGGACTGGCTGAAGGCCATGGACGTGGTAGAGGATGTACGCCGGATCCGGGAGCCCTATAAAAAGGCCAGCCGGTCCATGCACCCGGAAAATACGGTTGTGGATGTCTGCGGCCAGAAGATCGGCGGCGGGCACTTCCAGGTCATCGCCGGTCCATGCTCCATCGAGACCAGAGAGCAGATCACCCAGGTGGCCGAGGATGTGAAGCGCTCCGGAGCCCGCCTTTTACGGGGCGGGGCCTTCAAGCCCAGGACTTCCCCCTATGCCTTCCAGGGACTCCATGAGCAGGGCCTGGATCTTCTTCTGGAGGCCAAAAAAGCCACGGGACTCCCAGTGGTCACAGAGATCATGAGCGCCGAGCACCTTCCTCTTTTTGAAGATGTGGACGTGATCCAGGTGGGAGCCAGGAATATGCAGAACTTCGAGCTTTTAAAGGAGCTGGGAAAGATCCGGAAGCCCATCCTTTTAAAGCGCGGCCTGGCCAACACCCTGGACGAGCTTTTAATGAGCGCCGAGTACATCATGGCCGGAGGAAATGAAAACGTCATCCTCTGCGAGCGGGGGATCCGCACCTTTGAGACCTCCACCAGAAACACCCTGGATATCTCCGCCATTCCCATGTTAAAGCAGAAGACCCATCTGCCAGTGATCGTGGACCCCAGCCATGCATCCGGGATCCGCTTCATGGTAGAGCCCCTGGCCCTGGCAGCCATTGCCGCCGGAGCCGACGGTCTGATGATCGAGGTCCATAATGATCCGGAGAAGGCTCTCTGCGACGGAGCCCAGTCCTTAACTCCCCAGATGTTCGACACACTGATGAAAAAGATCCAGCGGACCGTGGATTTCTTCCGGATCCTGGACTGATACCCCATAAAAACAGCTATGACGGTGCCGATTGGCGGCTGTCATAGCTGTTTTCGCAGGTTCTGTTTTCCGATACATAATGGCTGTGTCGGGATCGGTTCTGGAGCGTGAAAGATTTCGCAGTTCTTTTAAATCATATAATTTTTCAAGCAGTATGTAATCATAGAGCAGAATGGATAATATCGTCCCCATATATTCCGTCTCCTATATTCTTCTATGGTCTCTGCCACATAATTCTGATCATTCCATAGCTCTTCATTTTCCCAAAACTCCAGAGCCACAACCTGATCATAAGCAGCTTTCCTTTGTTCCTGCAAAACATAGGTATCCAGATTCAGCCGTTTTTTCATCTCTTCCGCCCGGCAGTCGTTATGAAGTGCAAAAATCTTCCCATTCAGACGAAATCCAAATAAACCCTCAGCCTCAGGACTCGTCGGCGATACACACAAGGAAAAATCAAACCAGTTATCTTTTTTATGGTTACAATGATCCAGGAAATCGTATCGTTCTCCCTTACAGGAAACCATCATATTCCCGTAATCCAGCTGTGCATCCTGGCAGATGCGGCATCCTTCCTTTGTAAGACTCTTTTTATCTGGATGCCTGGGCATAAAATGTTCGATATCATGATCACCTTTCTGAACGCCGATTTCCTTTTCACAGTAGCAGCAGATATAACCCTGTTCTTCCAAAAGCTCCTGTTTCAGCCTGCCATACTCCTCTGACATGGCCAGATCCTCATATCCCGGCTCTCTTCCCATTTTTTTCAGAAAATCTTCTTTCCATTTCTTAAGGTGTCCCGGTTCTTTCCGTTTTACAATTCTGTGCATTCCGCGCCTTTCCTCTCCGTATCATAATCCTGGCCCTGACCGTATCGGCATTCCTTCCCCGGGTCCATGTATCAATGCGGTCCGCCAGCAGTTCTGCCTTTTCATAATTCCCTTTCTCGATCCATTGATACATCTCATCTGCTGTATTTTTGATCAAAGGGCTTAACGCATCCGTTCCCATCATATCCTCCAGGATCGCGTTGGAATCCATTCCATATAATGAGAAAAGCTCCTGAACCTGGATCGTATCCCTGGTTCTTTCCATGGAGAACACCTTAAAATCTTCCCCCGCTTCCCCTAAAATCTGGGGAGAATGTGTCGTTATGATAAACTGGAGATTTGGGAAGGTCCTCCGCAATGCTGGAACTACGGTCCTCTGCCATGACGTGTGCATATGAAGCTCCATCTCATCAATCAGCACCACGCCTTTTCCCTCCAGCGGGTTTTCCAGGGACGGATTGGCAATGGCAAGCCTCCTGGCTATATCTCCGAATAATGCAAGCGTACACTTTTCTCCATCCGAGAGCTGGAGAATATCCAGATTTTCTCCCTGCTTCATAATACGCATGGAATATGGTCTTGCCATGATATGGATATCCGCACAATCCGGCAGCATTGCCAACATTGCCCGTTTTACTGCGCCGAGCGCCTTGTCCTGATACCCGGGATCTTCCTTCTGTTTCAGATTCTCATAAAATTCCTGGTCAAAAAACCATTCAAACAGACTGTCAAAGGCAATCTGATTTTCAATCGCCCTGTCAAAGGCGCTGTACTGGCCAAAGGAAGGCTTTCTTCTGAACCGCAGAGGAGTCTTTAATACCAGGCGGTTGACCCCATAATTGGCAAAAACAGGAAGATCAAAATCTGAATTTTCATACACAGGGCGGTTGGCACCATCCACATGAAATCCTCCCACATACAGATCCTCATAGGCTGCCACGAGCCTTTCCAGCTGGGCAGAATCCATATCCCTTCTATTTTCGCAGGTAATGTTCCGCCTGAACGGAAGGGACCGTGCTTCTCCCTCTGACTCCAGAAGAAACAGGGCCTCCAGATCTGCCGATGCTTTTCCAGTTCTGATATCCTTCAGCTCCAGATTGATATTCTGCTTAAATCTCTGTTTAACGATTTTATTGATAATCGGGGCATAAAGAAGATTAATCGCCCATAATACGGAGGATTTTCCCGCGCCATTGATCCCAAACAGAATCGCGCTTTTCCCTTCAAATTCCAGAGTCAGTTCCTCGATCCCTCTAAAATCTGATATATGCAGTCTGTCAATTTTCATATTGGTCCCCTTATATGATCCATTTTTATATCACATCTGTTTCTTATTATACCAGTATTGGGAAAACCATACAACTCCATTTTCAGACAAAAACTCCCGGAGGAGTCTGTGAAACTCTTCCGGGAGTCCTTTATGGCTTACTGGATCCTGTTTCCGTTCCAAACGCCGTTCTCGTCCACAAAGTAGCCGTCGGGCGTCGTTTTTCCCCGGTACAGGGAACCGAAAGGCTGGGATTTACTCTGTACGTTGTAATACCAGTTTCCGCTCACAGGATCGATCTCCCAGGTTCTGGGAGCGATCACTGCATTAAAATAGTACCAATTGCTTTCGATCTGCTTCCAGCCGGTGGCCAGCTGTCCGCCCGGTTCCATATAATAGGTATACTGGTCCTGGGGATCCGTATACCAGCCGGTCTGCATTCCGCGGTCAATGGACATATTGTACCATCTGCCCAGCTGGTAGTCAAATACCCAGCCGGATTTTATATAGCCGTCAGCGCCGAAAGCATACCAGGAGCCGTTGACCAGCTCCCAGGCTACCTGCTCCACCGTGCTCTGGTCCTCCTGTACCATCATGGCTCCGGTCACAAAGCTTCCATTGGGATATACCAGCTTCCAGCCCCGGTCATCCTGGACCCAGTGGGCATAGCCGGCACCTTCTCCGGTGATGACGCCTCTGGTATTATGGACATAACCGCGTCCAGAGGTCCATGTGATGGGAGACGGCTCCTCTGCACGGTTTCCGCTTCCTCCGTTGCTTCCGTTTCCGCCTCCGCTTCCACTGCTGCCGCTGTTTCCACCGCTGCTGCCGCCGTCGCTATTGCCGCCGTTTCCGCCATTATTTTTTTCTGTCACCTGGTAGTTCTGGGCCGCACGCTTTAAGGTACTGGTATCCTTTGTACGGAACTCCACTCCCAGGGTATGGGTCCCCGGCTGGTTGGAGGCCTTTAAGGTCTGGCTGCGGATCGTGATCCTGGTGCTGCCGGATTCGGACGTATAGTCCACGCCGGATACCAGCTTCACACCATCCAGGAAGATGTCGGTAAATTCTCCGTACTCACCGTTGGATACCAGGGTCTGGTCCGCAGATGAGGCCAGAGAGACGTTCTGGACTTTCTCCTTTAAATAATATCCTTCATCGGTGGCCGCATCAACGTTGGCATCGGTATTTTCCAGTACGGTCATTGTGAACGTTCTCTTGCTGTCTGAAAACCTGTTAAAGCTGTTTTCCATGGTCACGGTAAAGGTAAATTCTCCCGTCTCTGTGGGAACACCATAAATTTCACCGTTGGGCTTTAAGGTCATTCCAGCGGGAAGGTTCCCGTCTATCTCATAGCTGACCTTATTCCATTCATACTTATTGCTGTTCTGGATCATGGTTCCGTAGGGAACGTATTTTACCGCATCCGGAATTTCCTTTGTAAGGATTCCCGGGTCACCGGCAATACCAGTCAAAGTAAGGACCATTAAGACCTCGTCTCCGGACCTGAGGGTCAGGGTACCATTGATCTCCCGGCCGTCATCCACGCCGTCCTTCAGCACCAGGCGCAGCTTGGCCAGATTAGAGAATTGCCTTTGATAATATGCCAATGGAATATCCATACCTCCCAGCGCGCTCTCTCCCTTTAAGGTCCAGTAGCTGTCTAATTCCACTTCATCAGAAACCACTTCAGCAGTCAGATTCTCAATGGGTTCAGTTCCCACATTGGCCACTACAATGTCGTGTTTATAGTCATACCGGCCATCCAGAAACATTTCCCTGGTAGAATAGATCACTCCGTCTTCTTCTTTCGTCTCTGCGTCTTTGTCCGCCAGGCTGTTTATGTAAAGCTTTCCAGCCCCCTCTTCCTCCTTAACCACCTGGAGCCAGTAATTTCTGGAAACACTGCCGTTTTCTGATGAGGCGGTATACTGGATGGGCCCACTGGAAAAGTCATGAAAACTCTCTCCGCTTACTTCCGGGGTTGAGCTCCCCTCTGCATATAGCCGTACCCCCTCTCCCAGTTCAAATTCCGGAGCAATCTTTGTAAGATCTGTATCTGGTTCCACAAAATATGTTATATAGGTTCTTTCTGCGTAATCGTCCTCTCCTTGTGGGATCCTTTGATCGTGCAGAGGCAGATGCTCGCCCCATAGACCTGTAAAGATTACTGCCGTATTGCTGTTTAATGTTGGCTTCCCCTCTTTGGTCTGCACTAGATATTGGTATATCTCCTGGCCTTCGGCTCCGTCCTCTCCCACAAAGATCGTAAGCTCCACGCCCTTACTGTAATCGGCCGAATAACCTCCGGTCTCGCTCTCATCAAATAGAGCTGCTGCAATATTTTCCGCTCCTGCATCCTTCGCCTCCTTTATGGAATTATAACGGCCTGCAAATGCAGCAGTAACGGCTTCTGGTCTTTCCATTCCATTTCGTTCATAGTTTAATACCAGGTAATATGGAACAGCTGTATCCATCCCGTAATCCAAAGTAAAGGTAATGCGCCCGGTCTCGTCTATGTCTTCCTCATCTGGATAAAACTCCACGCCTCTATCCTCTCCGGTTCCTTCATAGAGGCCATCCACATCAACATAGCTAAGAGAAGAATAATACAACCTGATTTTGAACGGCAGGCATCCGCAGACATTTCCAGCTGCATCATAGGCGACAAATGTCACCCAACGCCCAGCCTGGTAAATTTCCGGATAACTCCATCCGGCATCCGTTTTTGTCATATCTTCAGAAAGCAGCTTGTCTGTAATGTCCGTTTCCTGGGAAACTGCCTCCTGGGCATCCACATACTTTCCGCTGTATGCCTTTATCTGGTCGTAAGAGATACTTCCAAACAGGCTGCGGTCCACCTCTAATCCAAGAAAGACCCGGCTGCTGTCTGTGACCCCATCCCAATCAACATCCAGCCATAATTCCCGGTTATCATCTTTGAGATTATAGTCATCATAATGGAAGCTCTCTGCCACGGTCAATTTCTTTCTGGTCCCGTCCTCTGTCTGTTCATAAACAGAAGGGATCAGCCACTGTTTTGATTCTGTAATTTTTACTTCCACTTGATAGCGGATATTGGAAGCGGTCAGCTGGTCGTCATTACCGACGATCATTTCCCATCCCTGTTCTTCACCATAGACGGTATAATAACTTAAGTCAATCTTATCCCCCGGCAGGCTGATCTCATAATCGTCCTCCCCACTCCGTGTCCACATGATCCGATCCGTCTCCGTAAGCTCCCGCTCTCCGGCAAAGACGTCCTTCATTGCCACCTGGGTCAGCTCCACCGGCGTAAATCCCGTAAGATCCACAGTCAGACTCTTTTCCTCCAGGGGCAGCAAAGACAGGGGCATGATGCCGCCGTCGTCTGTAAATTCCTTCCTTTCCGGGTAAACGGGCACTGTTGTACCAGCTACCTCCAGGTTAAACCGGGTCACTGCACTGCCGTCAAAATTCCCGTTCACATAGAACGTATGGCCGTCCACGGTCACGCTGTCCTCCGGCGTCATAAACCACTTTTCATCGGTTTTCCCATCCCAGGTAAACTGCACCTCGTAGGGGAAAAACGGGTCAGATTCCGGGATCTCTATGGTGTAGCTCCCATCCTCCTCAAAGCATACGTCTCCCAGGCCCTCTTCAAAGGCCTCCTCTTCTGTCACATGGACCGGCATGTTTCCCGTATTGAATACCACGCCGTCCTCCTTCTTCTTTTCCGGCGCGTTGCTGGATGTGGCCGGTGTGTTCAGCCTGATCCTCACCGGACTGTCCGCCATATGGTTTTCCGGCTTCTGTTCCACACCAAAGACCGCCGATACCGGGAACTCCGGTACCATCACAGCCGCTGCCAGTAAAACTGCAATTCCACGTTTCATCCGTTTCATTCTGCCTGTTCCTCTCCTTTCGTATTTTCCTTTATATATGTCTCTCCAAGGGCCATAAGCTCCTGGAGGGAATACAGGCGGCACTGCCGCAGATTCCCGTTTCCGTAATCGAATACCAGCTTCCCGTCCGCCGTGTCGCATAGACCCGGAAGGTATGCCAGCGTCTCAAAATTTTCATCCAGAAGAAGGCCGTACCGCTCTCCCTCTGTATTCACATACTCAGTCACCAGAAGCTCCCCCAACTGGGTCACATAGGTGAGATAGGATTCCGTTTCCAGCTCCGTGACCTTTTTTCCTGTCTCCCGGTCATAGACCACAGGCGCGCTGTGGAGGGAGGAGGCGATCCGGTACTGATCTGTATAAAATTCTTCATAAAGATCCTTTGACGGCGGCTCCCTCTTTTCCTCCGACCGGAGGCTCCCATCCCCGGCGTCGTAGAGCCGGACTGTACCGTCGTACCAGATCACCTCCAGCCAGGAATCGTTCCCGTCCTTTCTGAACTGCTGGTCGTAGATCTTATCCTGGTCCGGAAGGGAAACCTCCGCCAGCACAACGCCGTACCGGTCCACAATACAAAAGCCGCCGTAATGGAACAGCATGGCTGTATTCAGATCCGCGCTGATCCGCGCCTCGTCGTGGACATAGGAGGCATCGTAGGCAAAGCACTCTGTCTCCTCATGGCTCACTCGCTTAAGGACACGGACCATAGGGTCGTTTCTGGTGGCCAGGACCGCATAATCCCCAGTCATGGCGGTCAGATCATACGTTTTATCACTGGCTTCGGAGGCCAGGAGTTTTGCTCCGCCGTCAAAGAAAGAATAGCCGTTTCCCACAGACGCCAGCACATACCGGCTCCCGTCTGCAAAGCTTACGATCTCCTCCTCGCCCATATAGGCCATCTCCGTTTCCTCCAGGGTTTCCAGATCGAATCGGACCAGAAGGCTTCCATTGGCCAGTCGGATCCCGTCCTCGCCGGCCTTAAGGAGCATCCGGTCCCTGGACTCAAACTCGCCCACATAGACTCCTTCCTCCGTATCCACAAGGCCGAACACGTACTGATCCTCTTTTCCCGCTGTAAAGGCAAAATACGTTCCGCAGAAGCCTCCGTTAAACTCCGTATAGGGGCTTTCTTCGTAAACGATCATGGACTGGTCCGGCTCCATGATATCCAGGATCTCCAGACCGCCGTCAGAAAAGCTGACTGCCAGATATTTTCCCTCCCCGTCCAGGGCAAAGATCTGGTTGGCCGGATTGGCAAAAATGTCGTTATAGGCCCCTCCCATGCGTTTTTCCCCAAAGGAGCACCTGGCCGCCTCTGTGCCGTCCTCCATCCGGTAGACCACTGCATGGTCCGCATTCCTGGCCGCAGCCGCCGCAAATTTCCCGTTTCCCGAAACAGAAAGCGCCGTGGCCGCCTCCCCGGTCCAGACCGGCTTCCCGCCCTTGAGGTCAAAGGCCGTCACGCCTCCGTCAGCGGCATACAGGAGAACATCCCCGTCTGCAAATTCTGCCTCCGAAAGGGCCGAGGACTGGACCGGGAGCGCAGCCTCCTGCTCCCCTGTTTCCAGGTTATAGACGGCCAGCTCCTTTTCGCAGACTGCCGCCAGATACGGCTCCTTTCCAGAGGTCTCCACCAGGAATGGAGGATGGGGCAGTGTGATCATGGCCTGCTCCTTAAACCCGTCCGCCAGATCATATACGCCCAGGGCGTCGGTCAGAGCCTTTACGGCCTGGGGCATGACTCTC
>OFOU01000953.1_pt1 | contig 20184 bp, 18 predicted proteins | sample 1542061 | NCBI WGS metagenome assembly OFOU01 (sample SAMN04209239, study PRJEB22552) | human gut metagenome | biome: gut; material: feces | host: Homo sapiens | place: USA: Oklahoma
GATCGCACCCGCCTGGTGTTTCGCGGCGAAGATAAATCGATAAGCGTCGATCTGAAAAACGCCAACAGCAAACTGCCCTATCTGGCGCAGTCCTGGGTGGAAGATGAGAAGGGCGCCAAAATCACATCGCCTTTAATCGTCGTCCCGCCGGTCCAGCGCATTGAGCCGTCGGGAATCGGACAGGTCAAAATTCAGGGGATGCCGGCACTGGCGTCGCTCCCCCAGGATCGGGAGACCCTTTTTTATTACAACGTGCGTGAAATTCCGCCGCAAAGCGACAAGCCCAATACGCTGCAAATTGCCCTGCAAACGCGCATCAAAGTTTTTTACCGCCCGCAGGCGCTATCGAAAATCGATATGCAGCATCCCTGGCAATACAAGATCACCCTTCAGCGTCAGGGCAATGGCTATCAGGTGAGCAATCCGACCGGTTACTACGTGGTGTTAAGCAACGCCAGCAGCCGCATGGACGGCGCACCGGCCAGAGGTTTTAGCCCAATGGTGATTGCACCAAAAAGCAACGTGACGCTGGGAGGGGAAGCCAGTGAATTAGGTCGCTCGCCTGTGCTGACTTACGTCAACGATTATGGCGCGCGGTTACCGCTGATTTTTAACTGTACTGACAACAGTTGTGCGGTAGATGAAGCAAAAAGCAGAAAGTCGTAACCGACAAGGAGACGCAAGATGAGGCAATGGCGGTTACGGCTGGGCACGGTAACGTGTGCGGCCATGCTGAGTGCGGTCAGTATGCCGCTGGCAGCGGAAAGTAAGACGGTCAACATGACGTTGACGATACTCGTTAATGCCGCGCCGCCCTGTACTGTGACCGGCGGTGAGGTGGAATTTGGCAATGTGTTGACGACGAAAGTGGATGGGGTGAATTACCGGCAGGCGGTGGGCTATCGCCTGAGCTGTAACGGCAGAGTGAGCGATTACCTGAAGTTACAGATTCAGGGAAATGCTGTGGCTATCAATGGCGAGTCGGTGTTGCAAACCGATGTTGATGGATTGGGAATCCGTCTGCAAACCGCCACGGATGGCGCGCTGATTTCACCCGGCAATACGCAATGGTTGTCATTTCAATATAGCGGTGGCAGCGGTCCGGCCATTGAGGCAATTCCCGTCAAAAATAATGGCGTAACGTTAACAGGTGGCGCGTTTAACGCAGGCGCTACGCTGGTGGTGGATTACCAATGAAAAAAATGGCTTTGATAGTGTTAATAAGCAGCAGTTTTGCCGCGCAGTCGGCTGAGAACCTTAAGTTTCACGGTACGTTAATATCACCGCCGAATTGTACGATTAACAATGATCAGACGATCGATGTTGAGTTCGGTAACATGCTGATTAATAAAATAGATGGTACGCGTTATGCGCAGAATGTTCCGTATGAGATCACCTGTGATTCAACGGTGCGCGATGAGGCGATGGCGATGACCCTGACGCTAAGCGGTTCCGTGAGTGATTTTAATCAGGCGGCGGTAAACACCAGCGTGGCGGGACTGGGGATTGAACTCAGGCAGAACGACCAACCCTTTACGTTGGGGTCCACCATTAAGGTGAATGAACAATCGATACCTGTTCTGAAAGCCATACCGGTTAAAAAGAGCGGTGCTTCGCTGACAGAAGGCGGCTTCGATGCGACGGCAACATTACAGGTGGATTATCAGTAATGGCTAAAAGACAGGCGTTATTACACGGCGCGGCCTGCATTCTCTGTGGGGCGCTGATATTGCCGGTCTCAGCGGCAGATAACCTGCATTTTTCCGGTAGCCTGCTGGCCAGTCCTTGCACGCTCACGATGCAGGGGACGGGGATTGCCGAAGTCGATTTTTCGTCGCTTGACAGTTCTGATTTCACTCCCGATGGCCAGTCTGCTCGTAAGCCTTTAGTGTTTGAACTCACGGATTGCGATTCGGCGCTGAGTAACGGGGTGCAGGTGAATTTCACTGGAACCGAAGCGACCGGAATGCGCGGTATCCTGGCCATCGATAGCCATTCAGGCGCTTCCGGGATCGGGATTGGTATTGAAACGCTATCCGGCGTTCCCGTGGGCATGAACGATGAAGAGGGGGCGATATTCATGCTGGTGCCGGGGAATAACTCGCTAAGCCTGAATGCCTGGGTACAGCACCTTCCTGGCGAAGATCTGGTTCCGGGAACGTTCTTCGCAAGTGCACTGGTTACATTTGAGTATTTATGATGAAAATAATACGGACTTTATTTTTGCTGCTGATTGCCGTTTATGGCAGTTCGGTAGTGGCCAAACCCATGCTGAAAGCGACGTTTTCAAGTACCACGCTCTATTACGGCATAGGTCCTAGTTTAGCAGATAGATCGATTATACTGAATAGCACAGTGACCACGTCAGATGGTGTGTATTATGGTTCCTGGAAGTTCAGAGCATCAAGGAAAGGAGATACTGCGATCTTAATCTCATGGTCCGGACCAGAGCCCGCGCCAACAATAGTTATGCGGGATTTTGATAACACCGTTTCTCGCTCCCTTTGTAAAAATCTTCCTGCGGATTGGTATGGTTGTGGCTCTTTTATTGTGGATATTACGGTACAAAATGATAATTATAGTTGCCCGTGGCTGGCTGCCACTCATACAACTGCGACGGATCTTATTTATCCTGGCGTAACCTATAGTCCACCGGATACGCGCAGCTCAGTTTGCCCGAAAGTTCCCGTTGATACTTTTGATATCTCCTGGGATGCGAACGTTTCGAAACAGAAAACAACCCTCATGCTTGATGCCACCGGTGGTACGGTGAATCGCACGTTACATACCTATTTGATGGAGGGGGGGAAACTTTGCGATGGCAGCAAATTTGACGACCGTGGCGCTTATTGCCGTTTTGTCTCATCGGGGATTACGCTCAATGTGCTGGGCTGCGACCAGTCGAGCGTCACGACCAGCGCCGTTGATCATCCGATAACCGATGTTGAACTTCATGACATTAATGTGGCGGTGAACACCAGCAACATTGGCTCCGGGCAGTTCACGTCGACATGTAGCTTCCAGTATATTATTGATGAGCTTTAGGGTGTTTGGTGCGGTTCAGGCTAACCTGCGATGAACCAAAAAAAGCCGGGTGGCGGCTTCGCCTTACCCGGCCTACATTTCTGCACGTTCTCTTTTTTACAACTTCGCAAACACCCGGCGCGCGGCGTCGATGGTGTTATTGATATCGTCTTGACTGTGCGCCACGGACATAAAGCCCGCTTCGAAAGCAGACGGCGCCAGATAAATTCCTTCATCCAGCATCATGTGGAAGAAGCGCTTGAAGCGTTCGACGTCGCATGCCATCACATCCTGATAGCAGGTTACGGTTTCTGCATCGGTGAAGAAAATCCCGAACATCCCGCCCACATGGTTAACCACCAGCGGAATATTCGCTTCTTCGGCAGCTTCCAACAGACCTTCCGCCAGACGCGTCGTCAGTTCGTTCAGCGTTTCATGAATACCCGGTTGGGCGACTTCGGTCAGACAGGCATAACCTGCCGCCATCGCGATCGGGTTACCGGAAAGCGTCCCCGCCTGGTAAACCGGACCGGTCGGCGCCAGTGCGTCCATCACATCGCGGCGACCGCCGAATGCGCCAACGGGCATTCCGCCACCGATGATTTTACCGAGGCAGGTCAGATCCGGCACGACGCCGTAATAATCCTGTGCTCCGGCCAGCGCTACGCGGAAACCGGTCATCACTTCATCGATGATCAACAGTGCGCCAAACTCATCGCACAGCGCACGCAGGCCCGGCAGGAATTCCGGCAGCGGCGGGATGCAGTTCATGTTGCCGGCAACCGGCTCAACGATGATGCACGCAATCTCCTGCGGATACTGTTCAAATGCCGCACGTACTGAAGCGAGATCGTTGTAGGTGCAGGTCAGGGTGTGTTTCGCGAAATCGGCCGGAACGCCTGGGGAGTTCGGCTGGCCCAGCGTTAATGCGCCGGAACCGGCCTTAACCAGCAGGCAGTCGGCATGGCCGTGATAGCAGCCTTCAAATTTGATGATTTTATCGCGACCGGTGAAACCGCGCGCCAGACGGATTGCGCTCATTGTCGCTTCCGTACCGGAGTTCACCATGCGCACCATGTCCATGGTCGGCACTAATTCGGTGACCAGCTCCGCCATTTTCACTTCCATCTCGGTCGGTGCTCCGAAGCTTAAACCGCGCTCCGCAGCTTCAATCACCGCATTACGGATTGCCGGGTGGTTGTGACCCAGTACCATCGGTCCCCAGGAACCGACGTAATCGACATAGGCTTTACCATCGACATCGTACAGATACGCGCCGTCCGCTTTTTCGATAAACAGCGGAGTACCACCCACGCCAGTAAAGGCGCGAACGGGGGAGTTAACGCCGCCTGGGATAAGTTCGCGTGCTGCGCTGTAGAGATTTTCAGACTTACTCATGGATGGGGTCCTGGTTCGTAGAAAAAGTAAATGCCCGCTATTCTAGTTATTCAGAGAAGGTTATGAAAGTTTTACGCATTTGAAACAATGCGATTTGCAGGGGATTTTCGCGAAATGTGCGAGTAGAATGCCGATTCCGTATTTGTATTACCAATTAATGATCATCTGATGAAGACAGACACTCCCTCTTTTGAAGCACAGCAAATTGTGCGTTTACGCCGCAGGGATCAAATTCGTCGTCTCCTGGAACGAGACAAAACGCCGTTGGCGATCCTGTTGATGGCTGCAGTAGTGGGTACTGTGACAGGGCTTGTTGGCGTGGCATTTGAGAAAGCGGTGACCTGGGTGCAGAATCAGCGCATTGGCTCGCTGGCTCAGGTTGCGGACCATGACATTCTGCTGTGGCCGCTGGCGTTTATTCTCTCGGCGTTGCTGGCGATGGTCGGCTATTTCCTGGTGCGTAAATTTGCGCCGGAAGCCGGTGGTTCGGGGATCCCAGAGATTGAAGGTGCGCTGGAAGAGCTGCGACCTGTGCGTTGGTGGCGTGTCCTGCCGGTGAAATTTATCGGCGGCATGGGCACGCTGGGTGCTGGCATGGTGCTTGGGCGTGAAGGTCCGACCGTGCAGATTGGCGGTAACCTCGGGCGCATGGTGCTGGATATTTTCCGCATGCGTAGCGCCGAAGCGCGGCATACCTTATTGGCTACCGGTGCCGCAGCGGGCCTTTCGGCGGCGTTTAACGCTCCGCTGGCGGGGATCCTGTTCATCATTGAAGAGATGCGCCCGCAGTTTCGCTATAACCTTGTGTCGATCAAAGCCGTGTTTACCGGCGTTATTATGTCGAGCATTGTGTTTCGTGTTTTCAACGGTGAAGCCCCGATAATTGAAGTCGGGAAACTGTCTAATGCGCCGGTGAATACGCTGTGGCTGTATCTCGTGCTCGGGCTTATTTTTGGCTGTGTCGGGCCATTGTTCAACACCATGGTGTTGCGCACCCAGGATATGTTCCAGCGCTTTCACGGTGGTGAAATTAAAAAATGGGTGCTGATGGGCGGCGCGATCGGCGGTCTGTGCGGTATCCTGGGATTAATTCAACCTGAAGCGGCAGGCGGTGGCTTTAACCTGATCCCGATTGCCGCAGCAGGCAATTTTAGCGTCGGTCTACTGCTGTTTATATTTATCACCCGGGTCGTCACCACGCTGCTGTGCTTCTCATCCGGCGCGCCCGGTGGGATCTTTGCCCCGATGCTGGCGTTGGGGACGTTGCTTGGTACGGCGTTCGGTATGGCTGCGGCGGCCTCTTTTCCGCAGTATCACCTGGAGGCCGGAACCTTTGCCATTGCCGGAATGGGGGCTTTGTTGGCTGCTTCGGTGCGTGCGCCGCTAACAGGTATTGTACTGGTGCTGGAGATGACCGATAACTATCAGCTCATTTTGCCAATGATTATTACCTGTCTTGGCGCAACACTATTAGCCCAATTTATGGGCGGAAAGCCGCTATACTCGACTATCCTGGCTCGTACGCTGGCAAAACAGGAAGCGGAGCAGGCGGCAAAAAGCCAGGGTACTGCCGCTGGCGAGAATACTTGAACGAAATACCAGGGTATTAGATAATGGCCCAAAATATTGGGTTGAAATTTACCCAATTGCCGATGTCGTTTGGAGCAAAATATGAGTGATGACGTAGCGCTGCCACTGCAATTTACTGAAGCAGCAGCCAATAAAGTTAAAAGCCTGATCGCTGACGAAGATAACCCGAATCTGAAATTACGCGTGTATATCACTGGCGGTGGTTGCAGCGGTTTCCAGTACGGTTTCACCTTTGATGATCAGGTCAATGAAGGTGATATGACCATCGAGAAACAAGGTGTTGGTCTGGTCGTTGATCCGATGAGTCTGCAATATCTGGTGGGCGGCGCGGTTGACTATACCGAAGGTCTGGAAGGTTCCCGCTTCGTTGTGACTAACCCGAATGCGAAAAGCACCTGCGGGTGTGGTTCTTCTTTCAGCATCTGATTGCTGTCTGTAATACTGATGGTCTGATGTTGTAGGCCCGGTAAGCGCAACGCCACCGGGCAATGTGCCGGATGGCGGCGTAAACGCCTTATCCGGCCTACATGTTCTGTATCGTCATATCAACGCCCGTTATCATCCAGCGCAAACGTCGGCAATTTCAGATGCCAGCGAATGGCGGCAAGCCGAATCAGCAGCGTGACAATCATCCCCATCATACTGGCGTTTTCCAGTGAAACATCAAAGGTATAAAACGCTGTCGCATGCACGATCCCGCCGATAATACAGGCTGTGGCGTAGATCTCGGTGCGCAAAATCATCGGGACTTCACGAGCTAACACATCGCGAATGATCCCACCACCAACGCCGGTAATCACCCCCATACAAATCGCCACCAGCGGCCCTGTTCCTGCGAGAAATGCCTTGTTGACCCCAATACCCACGAACACAGCCAGACCAACGGCATCCAGCACCGGAAGGATCCATTTCGGTATGCGTCTTGGTTGACGTACCAACAGGATCGTCAGCATGCTGGTGATCATCGCCACCACCAGATCGGTCGGATCCTTAACCCAAAAAACCGGTCCATTATCCAGCGCCATATCGCGGATCGTACCACCACCAACGGCGGTAACCACGCCGAGTACCAGGACGCCAAACGGATCCATACGTAATTTTCCGGCCAGTAATACGCCAGAGATTGCAAATACCGCGGTGCCGACAATATCAAGCCAATAGACGAGCATTTTTAAATCCTCACAACAGACCTGGTGGGGGCAGGCGCTAATTTATCTGTGAAAGCGCATTACAGAGTTGTTTTGCGGCGAGGATAATACGCGGGCTCGCGCGTTCGAACCAGTCACTATTAAGTGTAATAATGGGTATTTTTAGCTGGTTTCCCCAGTATTGCTCAATTTTCAGAGTTTCACCCGGACCGCCTGTGGCAACAATAGCCTGGGGGGCTCGTGCCAGGACCTGCTCACGGCTAACCTGCGGCCAGGGAACCCGACTACCGGCAAAGATGTTTTCTCCGCCGCATACCTCAAGAACTTCGTGCTGAATAGAACCTTTTCCACTGGTAAACAGAGGATTGGCACCAAACTGGAGAAACACGCGTTTTTTCGGTTTGTTGGCATACTGAGATTTAAGTAAAGCATAGTCATCAAGCATGGTTTGCGCCGCCTGTTTAGCTTGTTCAGGCTTGGGGCTCCATGCCGCTAATTGGCGTAGCGCATCGGCAACCTGCTCAATGGTAACGGCGTCCACCCAGATGACCTTAATACCCAGAGAGGTTAGTTGATTCACCTGCCGCTCAGCATTTCCCCCGCGCCAGGCGACAACCAAATCAGGTTTCAGCGCCACAATACGTTCAAGATTCATCCCTTGCCAGGTTGAGACTTCCTCAATATTTTTGGCTTCTGGCGGGTAGTTTGAATAGCTGCTGACGCCAACGGGGGTAATGCCAGCGGCAAAAGCGAGTTCAGTATTGGCAGGAGAAAGCGTCACAACACGCGGCGCGGCGTAAAGGAACGCCGGGAGAGTGAAAAGCAGGGCGACCAGCGCCCTGGAGAGTAATTTAGCCATGCGCCAGTTTCTGTACCAGCGTTTCAACCATCAGGCTTGACTGCTTCGCGGCAACCACCAGGAATTCGTCAAAGCTGAGATGGGACTGCTGATCGGCAACGTCAGAGATAGCGCGAACCACGACAAATGGCACGTTAAAGTTGTGGCAAACGTGCGCAATTGCGGTCGCTTCCATCTCAACGGCAATAGCCTGCGGGAAGTTATGCTTAATTTTAGCCAGTCCCACGGAACCGTTAATGAATGCGTCGCCGCTGACGATAAGTCCGCGAACGGCGTTCAGATTGAGTTCGGCGATGCAAGACTCTGCGGCAGCAATCAACGCAGGATCGGCTTTAAAACCAGCCGGGCATCCCGGTAGCTGACCAAATTCATAGCCAAAGGCAGTGACGTCGGCGTCGTGATAGCGCGCTTCGTCAGAAACTACGATATCCCCGACTTTCAGCGTAGAGGCTAGGCCACCCGCAGAACCGGTATTAATGATGGCGTCCGGCTTGCAGCGTTCAAGCAGCAGCGTAGCGCCCAGTGCCGCAGCCACTTTACCGATACCCGATTTCAGCAGCGCAACTTCTGTGCCGTTCAGTTGGCCGGTGTAAATTTCACAACCGCCGAGCGCGATGGTCTGACGGTTTTCGATTTTGTCACGCAGCAGCGTAACTTCTTCTTCCATTGCACCAATGATGCCGATTTTCATAGATTTACTCGCGATAAGCCAGATTTGAGGGCATAGTCTATCATGCGCTTAAGGGGTAGCGCATTTCTCAGGCGGGAGAGGACATGGCACAGATCGATTTCCGAAAAAAAATAAACTGGCATCGTCGTTACCGTTCGCCGCAGGGCGTGAAGACTGAGCATGAGATCCTGCGTATTTTCGAAAGCGATCGCGGACGTATTATCAATTCACCGGCCATTCGCCGACTGCAACAAAAAACGCAGGTCTTTCCGCTGGAGCGTAATGCGGCAGTACGCACGCGCTTGACGCACTCGATGGAAGTTCAGCAGGTTGGGCGCTATATCGCGAAAGAGATCCTCAGCCGACTGAAAGAACTAAAGCTGCTGGAGCTGTATGGCCTGGATGAACTGACAGGGCCATTTGAGAGTATTGTCGAAATGTCCTGCCTGATGCATGACATTGGTAATCCGCCGTTTGGCCATTTTGGGGAGGCGGCAATTAATGACTGGTTCCGCCAGCGGCTGTATCCCGCAGATGCAGAAAGTCAGCCTCTAAGTGATGACCGTTGCCAGGTGACGGCATTACGGTTGCGTGAAGGCGAAGAGTCGCTGAATGATATTCGCCGTAAGGTACGCCAGGACCTGTGCCATTTTGAAGGCAATGCGCAGGGTATTCGCCTTGTGCATACGTTGATGCGTATGAACCTTACCTGGGCGCAGGTTGGCGGTATTTTAAAATATACCCGTCCGGCGTGGTGGCGCGGCAGTGCGCCCGAGACACACAACTATTTAATGAAGAAGCCGGGTTATTACCTTTCTGAAGAACCGTATATTGAGCGGTTGCGTAAAGAATTATCATTAGCGCCTTACAGTCGCTTTCCATTAACCTGGATTATGGAAGCTGCCGATGATATCTCTTATTGCGTGGCGGATCTGGAAGATGCCGTTGAGAAAAGAATCTTTAGCGTCGAGCAACTTTATCACCACCTGTATGAGGCGTGGGGGCAGCATGAAAAAGGTTCCCTGTTTAGCCAGGTTGTTGAGAACGCCTGGGAGAAGTCACGTTCAAATACATTAAGCCGGAGTACCGAAGATCAGTTCTTTATGTATTTACGCGTCAATACGCTGAATAAACTGGTGCCATATGCGGCCCAGCGGTTTATTGATAATTTGCCGCAGATTTATGAAGGCAGCTTTAATCATGCGCTGCTAGAAGATGCCAGCAGCTTCAGCCAGTTACTGGGTGTTTATAAAAATGTGGCGGTAAAACATGTGTTTAGCCATCCGGATGTTGAACAACTGGAACTACAGGGCTATCGGGTGATCAGCGGGTTGCTGGAGATCTATCAGCCGTTATTAAAAATGTCTCAGTCAGATTTTTCTGAACTGGTCGACAATGAAAGAGTAAAACGTTTTCCTATCGAGTCCCGTTTATTTCAGAAGTTGTCTACCCGCCATCGTCTTGCGTATGTTGAGGCGGTTAGTAAAATATCGACGGGGTGCGCCGAGTATTCGGTTCTGGAATATTATTATCGCTGTCGGCTGATTCAGGATTATATCAGCGGAATGACAGATTTGTATGCCTGGGATGAATATCGTCGCTTGATGGCCGTAGAACAATAAATACTCATTTGTAAAGGCGGACAATAAAATTTTACTTTTTCCTTAAACTTAATTCTGGAACTTAGCGCTATAAAACGACTCTGACGTATACAGCAATTTTGCGTTACCTGTTAATCGAGAACGAAACACATGAAAAAAACCACATTAGCAATGAGTGCACTGGCTCTGAGTTTAGGTTTGGCGTTGTCCCCCCTGTCTGCTACAGCGGCTGAGACGTCGTCTTCAGCAATGACCGCCCAACAGATGCCAAGCCTGGCCCCGATGCTCGAAAAAGTGATGCCATCGGTGGTAAGTATTAACGTCGAGGGGAGCACGACGGTAAATACGCCGCGCATGCCGCGTAATTTCCAGCAGTTCTTCGGTGATAATTCACCGTTCTGCCAGGACGGTTCTCCGTTCCAGAGTTCACCGTTCTGCCAGGGCGGCGCACCGGGCGCTGACAATGGCGGCGGCCAGCAGCAGAAATTTATGGCACTCGGTTCCGGCGTAATTATTGATGCCGCGAAAGGGTATGTCGTGACCAATAACCACGTGGTAGATAACGCCACGGTGATTAAAGTTCAGTTGAGCGATGGTCGTAAATTTGACGCGAAGATCGTGGGTAAAGATCCGCGCTCCGATATCGCGCTGATCCAAATTCAGGATCCGAAAAACCTGACGGCGATTAAGCTGGCAGATTCCGATGCGCTGCGCGTGGGTGATTACACCGTGGCAATTGGTAACCCGTTTGGCCTCGGCGAAACGGTGACTTCCGGTATCGTTTCTGCACTGGGCCGTAGCGGCCTGAACGCGGAGAACTACGAAAACTTTATCCAGACGGATGCTGCGATCAACCGGGGTAACTCCGGTGGTGCGCTGGTCAACCTGAACGGTGAGCTGATCGGTATTAACACCGCGATCCTCGCGCCGGACGGCGGTAACATCGGTATCGGTTTTGCGATCCCAAGCAACATGGTGAAAAACCTGACCTCGCAGATGGTTGAGTTTGGCCAGGTTAAACGCGGTGAGCTGGGCATTATGGGTACCGAGCTGAGCTCTGAGCTGGCGAAAGCGATGAAAGTTGACGCCCAGCGTGGCGCATTCGTCAGCCAGGTGATGCCGAACTCTTCCGCAGCGAAAGCGGGGATTAAAGCCGGGGATGTGATTACCTCCCTGAACGGCAAACCTATCAGCAGCTTCGCCGCCCTGCGTGCGCAGGTCGGTACGATGCCGGTTGGCAGCAAAATCACCCTGGGTCTGCTGCGTGACGGTAAGCCGGTCACCGTGAACCTGGAATTGCAGCAGAGCAGCCAGACTCAGGTTGACTCCAGCTCTATCTTTAAAGGCATCGAAGGTGCCGATATGAGCAACAAAGGCCAGGACAAAGGTGTCGTGGTAAGCGACGTGAAACCAAATTCTCCGGCTGCACAGATTGGCCTGAAGAAAGGGGATGTGATTATCGGCGCGAACCAGCAGCCGGTGAAAAACATCGCTGAACTGCGCAAAATCCTCGACAGCAAACCGGCTGTACTGGCGCTGAACATTCAGCGCGGTGACAGCTCCATCTATCTGTTGATGCAGTAATCTCCCTCAACCCCTTCCTGCACAGGAAGGGGTTTCTTTTTGTGATACTTCCCACAACTCCATACTTCTCCCTTTCGCTTTGTGCATTTGCACAATGTCGCCGCTTATTATCTTCCCTATGCTTGAGCTCTGCTCACAGGAGGGGTTTATGGCTGGTTGGCATCTTGATACCAAAATGGCGCAGGATATCGTGGCGCGTACCATGCGCATCATTGATACCAATATCAACGTAATGGATGCCCGTGGGCGGATAATCGGCAGCGGCGATCGCGAACGTATTGGTGAATTGCACGAAGGGGCGCTGCTGGTGCTTTCGCAGGGTCGGGTGGTCGATATCGACGATGCGGTGGCACGTCACTTGCACGGTGTACGACAGGGGATAAACCTGCCTCTGCGTCTGGAAGGCGAAATCGTTGGCGTTATCGGCCTTACCGGCGAGCCGGAGCATCTGCGCAAATACGGCGAGTTAGTGTGTATGACCGCAGAAATGATGTTGGAACAGTCGCGCTTGATGCATCTGTTAGCGCAGGATAGCCGTCTGCGTGAAGAGCTGGTGATGAACCTGATTCAGGCGGAAGAGAATACACCGGCGCTGATGGAATGGGCCCAGCGTTTAGGCATTGATTTGAACCAGCCACGCGTGGTGGCGGTGTTGGAGGTCGATAGTGGCCAGCTTGGCGTTGACAGTGCGATGGCGGAGTTACAGCAATTGCAGAATGCGTTGACCACGCCCGAACGTAATAATCTGATTGCGATTGTCTCTCTGACCGAGATGGTGGTGCTGAAACCGGCGCTCAATCAGTTTGGCCGCTGGGACGCTGAAGATCATCGTAAGCGGGTTGAGCAGCTTATTGCCCGCATGAAAGAGAACGGACAGCTGCGTTTTCGCGTGTCGCTGGGCAACTATTTTACCGGGCCTGGTAGCATTGCCCGTTCGTATCGTACGGCGCGCACCACCATGATGGTCGGTAAACAGCGGATGCCGGAAAGCCGTAGCTATTTCTATCAGGATTTGATGTTGCCAGTGCTGCTGGACAGCCTGCGCGGTGGCTGGCAGGCCAATGAGCTGGCGCGTCCGTTGGTGAGGCTGAAAGCGATGGATAACAATGGGTTGCTGCGTCGGACATTGGCGGCATGGTTTCGTCATAACGTCCAGCCGCTGGCGACCTCAAAGGCACTGTTTATTCACCGCAATACGCTGGAATATCGCCTGAATCGTATTTCAGAACTGACCGGGCTGGATCTGGGGAATTTTGACGACAGACTGCTACTGTATGTGGCGTTACAGTTAGATGAGCAGCATTGATTAACTGCCTGATGGCGCTACGCTTATCAGGCAAAATGCCGGGTGGCGGCTTCGCCTTACCCGGCCTACGAATACATTCACGTGCGGTTATTTACGCGTCAGTTTTTCCAGATCGGCTTCAATTTCGCTGATCTTGTTGGTCACGACGCTTTCGAGATGACGTAAATCATCAAGGATCTTGCGTTTAAGATCGACTTCGCTGCGATCGCGCTGGCAGATCTGATCCAGTTCATCGATCACATAGCGCAGGTTGGGACTGATCTCCTGCACTTCTTTGTAACCCTGGCCGATGCCATCAGCTACCACCGTTTTGCGCTGACGGGGATATTTGAACTTCACGCTCTTGGCAAAAAACTCGCCTTTATCCTTTTGGAAATAGATTTTCAGGATATCGTTGTTGGCTTCTTGCCGCAGGCTGTAACGATCGATCTCTTCAGGATTAGTAATGCCCAGACTTTTCAGATTGTCATACATAGCGGTACCCTTAAGCTCACTATAACCATTGAATAATTAACGAAAAGCCTTGTTTATGCCACTCGCAGATGTAAAAAAAGCGGGCTAAGCCCGCTTTTTCAAATCGCTGTTAGTCGATAGTGCGTAACAGTTCGTTGATTCCCACTTTGCCACGCGTTTTGGCATCGACTTTCTTCACAATCACCGCGCAGTACAGGCTGTATTTACCATCTTTCGACGGCAGGTTGCCGGAGACGACCACGGAGCCTGCCGGAACGCGACCGTAATGCACTTCGCCAGTTTCGCGATCGTAAATACGGGTGCTCTGACCGATGTACACGCCCATGGAGATAACAGAACCTTCTTCGACGATCACGCCTTCAACCACTTCAGAGCGTGCGCCGATGAAGCAGTTGTCTTCGATGATGGTTGGGTTAGCCTGCAACGGCTCCAGTACGCCGCCGATGCCAACGCCGCCGGACAGGTGTACGTTTTTACCGATTTGCGCACAGGAACCGACTGTCGCCCAGGTATCAACCATCGTACCTTCATCAACATAAGCGCCGATGTTTACGTAAGATGGCATCAGCACGGTGTTACGGGCGATAAACGCACCCTGACGCACGGCCGCAGGCGGAACCACGCGGAAACCTTCCTTCTGGAAGCGCGCTTCGTCGTAGTTGGCGAATTTCATCGGTACTTTATCGAAGTAACGGCTTTCCGCACCTTCGATGACCTGATTATCGTTAATACGGAAAGAGAGCAGGACCGCCTTTTTCAGCCACTGATGTGTGACCCACTGACCCTCAATCTTCTCTGCGACGCGCAGTGCACCGGAATCCAGTAAAGAAATAACCTGATTCACCGCTTCGCGGGTTACGGTATCTACATTTGCCGGAGTAATGTCGGCACGGCGCTCGAAAGCGGACTCAATAACGTTCTGTAACTGCTGCATTGTTAAACTCTTTCCATAATAAATAAAAACATCACCCTTTATCGTTTGGATTGAGGGCCTCTGTCAACCGTTGATGCACTTCCTGCTGCAGCTCATTATTAAGGGCGCGCCGGTCGGCGGTGGCGATTATGAATAAATCTTCTACTCGCTCGCCAATGGTTGTAATTCGGGCGCCATGCAGCGAAATTCCCAGATCGGCAAAAATCTGCCCGACCCGCGCTAGCAGGCCGGGCTGGTCGAGAGCGATAAGCTCCAGGAATGATTTTCGGTCGGTATGGGTCGGCAAAAAGGTGACCTCAGTATCGACGGTAAAGTGGCGTAATTTTGCCGGCTGGCGACGCGGTTGCGGTGGCTGCCAACTGCGCTGCGTGATGGCCTGTTCCAGTCCAAAACGGATCGCTTCGTGTCGATCTGAAGACAACGGGCTGCCGTCCGGTTCCAGCACGATGAACGTATCCATCGCCATCCCATCGCGGGTAGTGAAAATCTGCGCATCGTGGACGCTAAGATTACGCCTGTCCAGTTCAGCGCAGACGGCGGCAAACAGGTAAGGGCGGTCAGGGCTCCAGATGAAAATTTCTGTCCCGCCGCGCGTGGCCTGTGGGCTGAGCAGGATCAGCGGCTTGCTGAGATCGTGTTGCAGCAGATGGCGCGCATGCCAGGCCAGCTGATTTGGGCTGTGACGCACGAAGTAGTTGGCGCGACAGCGTGACCAGATGTGGTGCAACGCTTCTTCATCAATGTTGTCCATTCGCAGTAGCGCCAGCGCCTGAAGCTGATGATGGCGTACACGCTCACGCATATCCGGCGTATTTTGCATGCCACGACGGAGTTGTTTTTCCGTTGCGAAGTACAGCTCACGTAGCAGGCTTTGCTTCCAGCTATTCCACAGCGTTTCGTTGGTGGCGCAAATATCCGCGACGGTCAGACACACCAAAAAGCGCAGACGGTGTTCCGTTTGTACCTCTTCGGCGAATTGCTTGATCACTTCGGGATCCTGAATATCGCGGCGCTGAGCGGTCACCGACATCAGCAAATGCTGGCGCACCAGCCACACGATCAGCTGCGTTTCGCGGGAATTCAGGCCGTGCAGTTCGGCGAACTTGAGCACATCCTGAGCGCCGAGTACCGAGTGATCGCCGCCGCGACCTTTGGCGATATCGTGGAACAGCGCGGCAATCAGAATCAACTCCGGCTGTCGCAGACGCGGCCATAGATCCACACACAGCGGATGGCGCTGACGGGTCTCTTCGTTAGCAAAACTTTCCAGCTTGAGCATTACGCGGATGGTGTGTTCATCCACCGTATAGGCATGAAACAGGTCAAACTGCATTTGGCCGACAATATGCGACCATTGCGGCATATAGGCCCACAACACGCTGTGGCGATGCATCGGCAGCAGACCGCGGCTCACCGCGCCCGGATGGCGTAACATGCTGAGAAACAGCGATCGCGCTTCCGGGATGTAGCACAGCGGCTGCGTTAAATGACGGCGGGCATGACGCAAATGGCGCAGCGTGGTGGAGTAAATCCCGCTGATCGCGCTGTTACGCACCATGATGTAAAACATCCGCAGTATCGCTTCTGGTTTGCGGATAAACAGATCGTCGTTGCGCAGATCGATCAACGTGCCGCGCAGTTGGAAGTCGTCATCAATCGGGCGCGGTTTTTCATCGGCGGGCATGGCGAGGATCGCCTCGTCGAACAGTTGCAACAGCATGTGATTCAGTTCGCTGACCCGTCGGGTGACGCGGAAATAGTCTTTCATCATCCGCTCGATAGGCTCGTTGCCTTCGCCGCCGTAGTTTAGCCTTTGCGCCACGCTGAGCTGGCGGTCAAACAGCAGGCGGTTGTCGTAACGACTAACGACCAGATGCAGGGCGAAGCGAATCCGCCACAGGATATGCAAACATTCATTCAGCTCGGCGCGTTCAGCCAGCGTCAAAAAGCCGAAGCCGACCATTTCGTCCAGTGAGGTGGCGCCAAAATGGCGGCGGGCCACCCATTGCAGGGTATGGATATCGCGCAGGCCGCCGGGACTGCTTTTGATATCCGGCTCCAGGTTGTAGCTGGTGCCGTGATAGCGCTGGTGGCGCTGATTCTGCTCTTCCACTTTGGCGGCGTAAAACTTGTCGGAAGGCCAGAAACCTTCGCTAAAAATATGCTTTTGCAGCTCCAGAAACAGCGCCACATCGCCGATCAGCAGGCGTGTTTCAATCAGGTTGGTGGCGACGGTTAAATCTGACAATCCTTCCAGCAGACACTCTTCCAGCGTACGCACGCTATGCCCAACCTCCAGCCTCACGTCCCATAGCAGCGTTAACAGCTCACCGACTTTCTCGGCCTGCGCATCAGGCAGCTTTTTACGACTCAGGATCAGCAGGTCAATATCGGAAAGCGGGTGCAATTCGCCTCGTCCGTAGCCACCAACGGCAACCAGCGCCAGATCGGCTATTTGCCCGAACCCAGCTTCTATCCACAAACGCTGTAGCAGTTGGTCAATAAATTCGGTGCGGGCCTCAATGAGCTGTTCTGCGGAAATTCCACTGTCAAACGCTTCGCCTAACCAGTTCTGGAAGGTGTCGATATGCGCTTTAATGCCGGAGCAGTTGAGATCTTGCTGTGGCCATGTCCCTGGGTTTTGCGGTTGGCCAGGCAGGGTGGGGAGGGCAGTATTTGCGTGCTGTTCAGGAAGAGTATTCATTATGCGCCACCCATTAAAAAGCCGGATGATGGCGTGAACGCCTTATCCGGCCTACTAAGTAGTACAATTTGTAGGCCTGATAAGATGCGAATGCATCGCCATCAGGCAAAACATTATTCGCCGTGTGTGATGATCGCCGGGATGGTGTCATCCTTGCGTAACGTCAGAATTTCACAGCCGTTTTCCGTCACTACAATAGTATGCTCGTACTGTGCAGACAAGCTCCGGTCTTTGGTTTTCACCGTCCAGCCGTCTTTCATGGTACGGATGCGGTAATCACCGGCATTCAGCATCGGTTCTATGGTGAACGTCATGCCCGGCTGCAGTACCACACCACCGTCGTCTGCATCGTAGTGCAGAACCTGTGGCTCTTCATGGAAGCCGCGACCGATACCGTGACCGCAGTATTCACGAACAACAGAGAAACCTTCGCCTTCCGCGTATTTCTGAATCGCAGCGCCCAGCGTGCGCAGGCGAATGCCCGGTTTTACCATTCGCAGCGCCAGATACAGGCTTTCCTGTGTGACGCGGCACAGACGCTCGCCCAGAATAGTAGGTTTGCCGACGATAAACATCTTGGAGGTATCGCCGTGGTACTCGTCTTTAATTACGGTGACGTCGATGTTAACGATATCGCCGTCTTTCAGAAGCTTGGCGTCGTCCGGGATCCCGTGGCACACCACCTCATTAATAGAGATGCACACGGATTTCGGATAACCGTGATAGCCCAGGCAGGCGGAAATGGCCTGCTGCTCATTCACGATATAGTCATTACAGAGGCGATCCAGCTCGCCGGTGCTGACGCCCGGTTTAACAAACGGCGCGATCATTTCCAGTACATCAGCGGCCAGGCGGCCAGCGACGCGCATTTTTTCGATTTCTTCAGGGGTCTTGATTGAGATAGCCATAAATTCTGTCCATCAGTGCCGATGATATCGGCAATAATTGTTTAAGTGCTGCCAATGGTATCAGTCTGGGGTGTACCCTGCCAAATTGAGAATCATTCTGAACTTCGCCTTTCGTGCCACAGATGCGTTGGCTACATTTTTTCACCCCAGTCACTTACTGGTTGTAAGCTCCCGGGGATTCAAAAATTTGCCGCCTTCCTGTAACACGAAATTCATCGTTCATTCAGCACAGACCGCCAACAATTATTGGTGTCGGTGGCGTATTTGTGGTATAAAGCGCGCCGGACTTCCGATCCATTCGAAGACTACACACGATGGACGGGAGCGACAAATCTCACTTTGTGTAACAACACACACGTATCGGCACATATTCCGGGGTGCCCTTTGGGGTCGGTAATATGGGATGCGTGGAGGCTTAACCCCAACTTTTATATATAGAGGTTTTAATCATGGCAACTGTTTCCATGCGCGACATGCTCAAGGCTGGTGTTCACTTCGGTCACCAGACCCGTTACTGGAACCCGAAAATGAAGCCGTTCATCTTCGGTGCGCGTAACAAAGTTCACATCATCAACCTTGAGAAAACTGTACCGATGTTCAACGAAGCTCTGGCTGAACTGAACAAGATCTCTGCTCGTAAAGGTAAAATCCTTTTCGTTGGTACTAAACGCGCTGCAAGCGAAGCGGTGAAAGAAGCTGCTAACAGCTGCGACCAGTTCTTCGTGAACCATCGCTGGCTGGGCGGTATGCTGACTAACTGGAAAACCGTTCGTCAGTCCATCAAACGTCTGAAAGATCTGGAAACTCAGTCTCAGGACGGTACTTTCGAAAAGCTGACCAAGAAAGAAGCGCTGATGCGTACTCGTGAGCTTGAGAAACTGGAAAACAGCCTGGGCGGTATCAAAGACATGGGCGGTCTGCCGGACGCTCTGTTCGTAATCGATGCTGACCACGAGCACATTGCTATCAAAGAAGCAAACAACCTGGGTATCCCAGTATTTGCTATCGTTGATACCAACTCTGATCCGGACGGTGTTGACTTCGTTATCCCGGGTAACGACGACGCAATCCGTGCTGTGACCCTGTACCTGGGCGCTGTAGCTACTACCGTTCGTGAAGGCCGTTCTCAGGATCTGGCTTCCCAGGCGGAAGAAAGCTTCGTAGAAGCTGAATAATAAGGCACGCTCGTTAGAGCCCTTATAGACCAGGTAGTATCACGTTTGGTTAGGGGGCCTGTATATGGCCCCCTTTTTCACTTTTAAATCTGTGCGGTTTCATGCCGGGCAGATCAAATCTTCCGAGGATTTTAGAATGGCTGAAATTACCGCATCCCTGGTAAAAGAGCTGCGTGAGCGTACTGGCGCAGGCATGATGGATTGCAAAAAAGCACTGACTGAAGCTAATGGCGACATCGAGCTGGCAATCGAAAACATGCGTAAGTCCGGTGCAATCAAAGCGGCGAAAAAAGCAGGCAACGTTGCTGCTGACGGCGTAATCAAAACCAAAATCGACGGCAACATCGCTTTCATTCTGGAAGTTAACTGCCAGACTGACTTCGTTGCTAAAGATGCTGGTTTCCAGGCATTTGCTGACAAAGTACTGGACGCTGCCGTTGCTGGCAAAATCACTGACGTTGAAGTTCTGAAAGCACAGTTCGAAGAAGAACGTGTTGCTCTGGTTGCTAAAATCGGTGAGAACATCAACATCCGTCGCGTTGCTTCCCTGGAAGGCGAAGTTCTGGGTAACTACCAGCACGGTGCTCGTATCGGTGTTCTGGTTGCTGCAACTGGCGCTGACGAAGAACTGGTTAAACAGCTGGCAATGCACGTTGCTGCAAGCAAACCAGAATTCGTTAAGCCGGAAGACGTTTCCGCTGAAGTGGTAGAAAAAGAATACCAGGTTCAGCTGGACATCGCTATGCAGTCTGGCAAGCCGAAAGAAATCGCAGAGAAAATGGTTGAAGGCCGCATGAAGAAATTCACCG
>OFOU01000954.1_pt1 | contig 20181 bp, 15 predicted proteins | sample 1542061 | NCBI WGS metagenome assembly OFOU01 (sample SAMN04209239, study PRJEB22552) | human gut metagenome | biome: gut; material: feces | host: Homo sapiens | place: USA: Oklahoma
TTCTTCGTTAAGGTAGGAACAGCTGAATCTTACCCATGGGACCATCTCCTTTTTTTATTATTCGTGGAGATGATATATTTTTGAGATTGGTGCTGGTACGGCTACATATTACGCTCAACAAACCGAATTAAGTCGCTTTTGCAAATGCGCCAGGCGCCACCAACTTTAGATGCGGGCAGTTTTCCGCTTTGCAGCAGGCGGTATACTGTGTTGGGATGCAGGTCGAGCAGTTCGCTGACTTCTGCGGGTCGAATAACAATGCGTAGGTCATCCAGCTCATCTTTTACTTCATCTGTATCGATTGAATAAAATAGGCTCATGTTACGGCAACCTCCTTGGTGTTTTAGGTGAAAATTCTATTTATGGGACTGTTTCACAAATTTTCACCAGATTTACCATGGAGGAGGGAAAATAAAATAGGCTGAAATTCCCACATGCCCTATACAGGCACTTGAGTGGATTTCAGCCGTTTTTTCTGCGTTTTGATAAAAGTGGGTTAGCGGTTAGGGGATTTTACACTCTTCCCTATTTTTGCATCATACCACATAAAAACTCCAATGAGCATTAGGCTTGGACGAGACGGAAATCGATGTTTTGGGGCGGAGTTTCTGTACACCGAATCTCTTGTAACAATACGTCCAGGTCTGTTCTATCCGTTTTACGGGCTTGCTTTCTGGCTTGATGGCGGAACCAAATTTCACACATTTGGTTTTCACCTTCGCGGATGACTGCAAAAGGATATTGATAGGCCTTTTCTAAAAATTCTTCATACCCTAATTCAAGTGCGGCGGAACACATTTCAATGAGAATCCGTTCATCATTGGCGATGTTCGCTGGAAGGGTTTGATAAATCTGCCACATTTCTGAATAGTATTTTGCCTGAGATAAAAGTGACAAAAATTCACATGCAATTTGAACGGTAGGGTGTTTTTCTTGCAATTTGAAAGCTTGCCTCATCCACACAAGTGCCTGGTCTATTTGTAATTTACGTGAGCATGCGGTGGCTAAACAACGCAGTGCGATTACAGTGGGATAAATTTGATTGGCTTTATTCCAAAGCTCACAAGCAAGATCATATTGTTGGTTCTCATATTCCAGCACGCCTAAGTAAATCAGGGGAGCGGGATTGTCGCGCGACCGCTCCATTGCAGTAAAAAGAAATGGTCGCCAAGCAGGGTCCACCATCCATGAGTTTGGAAGAGATAAGGAATCAAAATGCGCAAGGGGTTCGCCGTTTAGGAGTGAACGCCAAACAGCTTCAGCATCGTTTTCTTCAAGGAAAAATGAGAGATGCGACGGAATGAGAGGTTCATTTTGGATAGTCCTGCGCATATTTTCGAGTGCGGCCCATCCGTGTCCTCTGTGTAGAATTTCAGCACAGGACAATTTGGAATCCGCAAGATATTGTCGATGGAGTATATTTAGTTGATTGGAAGGAAGCATTTCATCAGTTATACATTGAACATATTTGCACGCGTTGTTCCAAGAGGGGTCCATTGTTTTAGATGCATCTGTATAAGTGCATCCGAATGCTTGCGTAAAAGATATTTCACTATTAGGAAGGATATCTGCACCATGAGATTGTGTTGGTGTTAATCCGGCTTGTATTTCGATATATGCATCTTGTGGCGATTCAGACAGATGCGAGACCCAATTTCGGCCACCAGAATGCTGCCCCCAGCAAAACATTTTACGCGTATTGAGAGGTTGAGTTGAACGTTCCAAAAAAGTAAATCCATTTGGGTAGGAAACCGCTTCCCAAGGGGCTTGCTCATCAATCGTATTTTGAAAGAAGTATTCGCTTGCATATTTGAAATTTTCAGGATACGAAATATCTTTATCTGGAAAATCAGGAATATGGGGCATATGAGCATGACCGTAGCAATGTATATCGCCTTCATTCACCAAAGACTGTGAATGAATATAGATTAGTTCGGAACTTTTTGAAAATACACGACAGCCTTTTTCAGGCATGGCAATATTGGTCCACCAGTAAAGCGGTTGAGTATGACTGGTGTCATTTATAATTTTAATGTGTGCATATAAGAATTCAGAATGATCAGGCAGATGAATATCCACCTGCCAGAAAAGACCAGTGGTCCGTACATAATCGTATAAACGGATAAATTCTTCATTTTGGGCGGTTTTACAGCGGGCAAAATAGATATCGTCGCAAGTATGATAGGCGTGGCCAAGCTGCCCTACGTTCCATTCGATCCCACCAGAAAACCATGCGTCGCGGATGGCTAGGTTTGCTGGTTGAAAAACAGGATTTTTAAAAATCAGCTCACACTTTTTAATTTTATGCCAGAGAGAATATAGGCGACCACCGTAACTAGGCAGAAATTTAGCACGCAATATATCATTTTCCACAACAATAACAGGATATTTTCGGAGTGTGCGCTCCCGAGTAAATCGATCCTGCATTCTATATGGAAGTACGCGGAATCCAGTATGCTTGCCGAGACCGGTCAATTCTTCTGGTGCAAGAGTACCATCACTAAGAAACACTTGATCATACTCGGGGGCACGAAACATCGGAAGTGGATTTTCTTCCAAGAGCATTGCACCAGGAATTTCTATTTCTTCCTTTCGAATTTGCATACCAATTGCCTCCTTGCGTTATTGTGGGAGTTTGTTTTTAGCTTTACTTGAATATAACGGATACATCATTACGGTAAAACACAAACTGTCTGCTTGTCAATGAAATGCAAATTTTGTTCTTGGATGAGCAAAAAATAGTGCGTTTTTTAAAATAAGCGCAATATTTGGTCTCGTGATTGCAAATTTTGGGAGTTGTACCACATGTTTGGGGTAATTAGAATTAAAATTGCAAAGGAAGAATTGGTGAGGGCATGAATGTTGAGGTGACGAAAAATGAGACAAGACGCTTACCTAAACAAAATCCATAAGCGAGTGATACACACAACTCGTTTTAAAGAAAATGTGGAAATGTACTCGCTTTTGTTGCCAGTTCTAATTTTAATATTTATTTTTTGTTATATCCCTTTATATGGCATTGTAATTGCATTCCAAAATTATGCACCAGGCAGCCCGTTCATAGGCCCAGATGTACAGTGGGTAGGGTTAAAACATTTTCAGACGTTTGTGCAAAGTAAATATTTTAGCCGGATTCTTGGAAATACCGTAAGATTGAGTGTTCTTAATTTGGTTTTTGGGTTTTGGGTTCCCATTCTATTTGCCCTACTGGTGAATGAGGTGCGTGTACACCGTTTTAAAAAATTTGTGCAAACGGCCAGTTATATGCCCTATTTTATATCGAGCGTTGTTGTTGCAGGAATGGTCATATCGTTTATTGATGTTGACGGTGTAGTAAATCAGATATTGAGCTTGTTGGGAAAAGCGCCGCAAAATTACCGTTTGGTTCCAGAAGCATTTGATGCGATATATACAATTACAAATGTTTGGAAAAATTTTGGGTTTGGTAGCATCCTGTACCTTTCGACGATTGCATCCATTGATCCCACACTATATGAGGCAGCCCGCATAGATGGCGCCGGAAGAATTCGGCAAATGTGGTACGTTACACTTCCAGGACTTAAGAATATCATTGCGATTAATTTAATTATGGGAATAGGAAATATTTTGGCAGCGAATTCCGAACTGATACTTTTGCTGTATTCGTCTGCTACATATGAAAAAGCCGATGTGATTGGTACATATATTTATCGCTTGGGAATTGAAGGAGGACAGTTTAGTTATACAGCAGCAGTAGGATTGTTTATGTCCGTTATTGCGTTTGCACTCACATTTATTGCGAACAAAATAAGTAATAAACTTTCCGGCTACGGTTTATGGTAAAGGGAGATGCCAGATGATAAATACGCGTTCAAAAAATCGAATCAAAGAAGGAAGTCCTGTGGGAACAGCGATTATTTATGTTTTGTCTGCACTGGCCAGTATCATTACGCTTTACCCTATGTATTATGTTTTAATACTTTCACTAAGTGCTCCACAGGAAGCAGTAAAAATGGAAGCGTCTCTTCTTCCCCGTGGTGGGGTCTATTTGGAGTCATATCGCATTTTATTGGGGGATGCCCGCCTATGGCGCTCGTATTTAAATACAATTTTATATGTTGTGGGAAATACAGTTCTAATGCTTGTGACCAGTGTAATGGCTGCATATCCGCTTACTTATAAAAAATTGTATGCGCGTAAATTTATTACGTTTTTTTTGCTTGTCCCGATGTACTTTGGGGGTGGGTTGATTCCTACATTTCTCTTGATCACCAAGTTGGGTTTATACAATAATCCATGGGTCATGATTATACCAACGTGTTTCAGCATTTGGAATATTATTCTTGTAAAATCATATTTCAACACCATTCCTGAATCGCTTCGCGAGGCGGCACGAATAGATGGAGCGAATAACTATCAAATTTTGAGTAGAATATTTTTACCCGCATCAAAGCCGATATTAGCGGTCATTTCAGTATATACCATCGTAGGGGTATGGAATAGCTGGTTCAACGCCAATGTGTATTTACCTACAGAAGAGTGGCAACCCTTGCAAATGTATCTTCGCCGTGTACTTGTACAGCAAAATATAAATGTCACTACAGATATGGGGCCGGAAGCGGCGGCCGCTGCGGCAATGCAGAATTTATCCAATATTCAGATGCGATATGCAATGATTATTTTTACAACATTACCCGTCCTGCTGGTCTATCCCTTTTTGCAAAAGTATTTTGTACAAGGGGTCATGTTGGGCTCATTAAAAGAATAAGGAAGTGATGTTTGATGCTGGATCACAATCGAAAGACTCCACCACGAGGATGGAATTCATACGATGGATACATTAATCGCGTAAATTACAATGAATGTCTTGAAAATTTAGAATATTTCATTCAATGGCTAAAGCCGGCGGGGTATGATTTTTTTGTGATTGATTCTGGATGGTATCTTCAAGAAAATGGAATGCCTTTGCTCGATAAGCATGGTCGAGCATTGCCTGCTCGTAACTACTTCCCACAAGGATTTGCTCCTCTTATTGAAGCCTGTCATAAGGCGGGTGTGAAATTTGGTGTGCATTTAATGCGAGGCATATTTGAAGAAGCGGCCATTCAAGGATGTACTATAGCAGGAACAGATATCCCTTGTGAAACAATTATGAATCGTGATATGCAAGATCGCTGTCCTTGGCGTGGACCGCTCAATGTAATTGGCGTCGATCCGCATCAACCGGGTGCACAGGCATATTATGACTCTTTGTTTGATTTATATAGTCGACAGTGGGGAATTGATTTTTTTAAATACGATGATATTCAGCGGAATAGGGAAGAGTTGGATATGGTAATCCAAGCTGCTGAAAAAACACCACGGACAGTTACACTTAGTCTTTCTCCGGGCGATTATCTTTATCAAAGGGAAAACTTGCCGTTCAAGTGTTATACGCAGGCAAACAGCATGCGAATCACACATGACATTTGGGATCGTCAGCGAGATATTGATGATATATTTGATGCGTGGAATCATTTTAGTGCGAAAGAAGAATGGCGTCCCGATTACTTCTTTTTTGATATGGATATGATTCCGTTCGGAAAGTTGATGTTGTACCCACCGGATTTAGGTGAAGAGTTAGAACATATGCCAGATAGAGAAACCTATCAAACACATTTGTGTCGATATACAGATGCCCAAAAACGTACTTTTATCACACAGCGTGCGATGGGGGCTTCTCTTCTCATGGTCGGTGGGCGACTTGCAGATTATACATCATATGAACGGGCACTGTTGCTAAATAAAGATATGCTGGAGTGTAATGAAAATGCTGTAACAGGACATTTAGTAGGACAAAAACAGAATGTTCAGATATATCGAACTCCGCTGCGAGGACAAGGAGAAACAAATGGCTGGGTAGCGGTGTTTAACCGAACTTCAGAGAAACTGCATTTGGATTTTACACGAGAGGAATTAGGACTGGGCCGGGCCGTCGAACGGTATGACTTATATGACATTTGGAACGATAGAAAAATATCGGCAGTAACTAGTGGTGAGAATCTTTCCTTATCGATAGAAGGGCATGATGTGTTGTTCTTTCGATATGATGCCACTTAAATAAATAATAGGGAAAGAAGGGAGCATATGACGGCATATTTTTGTTCATCGCTTTTGAAAATTCGCCCTGGGCAGAGATTTGATGAGAAACAGAAATGTGTTTTGTATCTCGCGGCAAATCAGCATGCATCCTGCCAGATAGTGGTGCAACAATCTGGAGTGGCATCACTGGTAGTGGATGATACAGATTTGAAAAGAGCAGGGTTTGGTGTTGAACTTTTTGAGGAACGTTTTATAAGGTGTGGTGAAAAAGGACTTTTCCCTGATCCACTTGTTCCAGTGGAAAACAAGGTTTTTCATAAGGAACAAACGATTTTATATCTGCGAATTTATGCACCCAAAGAAATGATGGCGGGATTTTACAATGGAAGGCTTCGTATAAAAAATGATTTCGAAGAATGCGCTTTGGATGTATGTGTTCGGGTGTGGGGATTTGCCATACCGGAGACTCCGACTTGTAAGACTGCTTTTGGTTTGGAACGTCAATGGATTGCGGCGCTGCATGGTGTACCAGAGCATTCGGAAGAATGTCAACAATTATATGAAAGATATTATGAAGAACTTTTGCAGCATAAAATCAGTCCGTATCGTATGCCGTATCCAGTGGATGATCCGCGTGCTACAGTCTACATGGATGACCCGCGTGTTGTGAGCTTTCAAATCGATGAACTACGTGTACCATATAGTACTCAAAAGTTAAAGAAGTGTCTGGATATTCTGCGCAGTAAAAAGACATGGTTTAAAAAAGGCTTTTTTTATCCAATTGATGAACCTAAAAATAAGAGCGATTATCAAGAACTCGAAAAAATTTCGCGTCGGCTTGCGTCATTAGAACCGAATTATCGTTTGGTTTTACCACATTATTGTCCACCTGTAGATAAGTGTTATGCAACGGCGTATGATGGGATGTTGGGTAAAGTAACGATTTGGTGCCCGGAATCCTGCTTGTTTGATGACGCTAATTATTGGACACAATCTGATGAACAGGACCTTTCTTTGGCTCCAAAATTGCAAGCGCGTTGCAACGCAGGTGATGAGGTTTGGTGGTATGTGTGCTGTGGCCCGGCTGGCGACTATTGTAATTTTTTTATTACAATGGAAGCGATTCGCCATCGGTTGTTGTTTACGCAGCAATGGATGATGGGAGTGCAGGGCCTTTTGTATTGGGATGTGAATTGGTGGGGAGAAAAGGATGGAACTCCGCTGAATCCATGGGATGATATGGCAACTGTAAAATTTATTAATCCGAATTTATATGGGGATGGATCTTTGTTGTATAACGGTACAGATGGTCCAGTATCTTCATTGCGCTTAGAGACAATCAGAGATGGAATTGATGATTTTGAGTATTTGTGTCTGGCGGAAAAATTATTTGGGCGAGAAAAAACGTTGGAACTCGTTTCACAAATTGTTACAAGCCTAACAGCATATACGACGGATCCGGAGCAAGTTATGCGGTTTTATCAAAATTTGGGACAAATGATTGAACAAGCATTGGGTAAAGAGAAAGTTGCCGCAAAAGCGGAAAATGTATAAAATAAAAGGAGGAGCATTTAATGAGAGCACAACGATGGAAAAGATTCTTTTCAGTAACATTGGCAGCATTTATAGTTGCAGGAATGTTAGGAGCGTGCAACACGGTGTCTTCTGAGTCACAGACGTCAGATGGAGCAAGTCCGCAATCGCAAATGCATCATCTCAAAATCATGGGGCCAGAGTCTACGAATCCTTTTATTAAAATGAATGATCGTGAAAATTATTCAGTTTGGAAACAATTTGAAGAAGATTTGCGTGCGCGCGGTTTGGAAATCGAAGTAGAGATTATTCCGGTCGATCAATATGCTGTAGTATCACAGACGCGCACAGCCTCTGCAACAGATTTGCCCGATATGCTCAATGTAGGTTGGGTGGATGAAACGACGGCGATTAACTTGGCAAATCAGGGGCTTCTGATACCGCTAGAAGAAATTTTGGAATATAGTGATGGAACGGCGAAAGATTTTTTTGCTAATGAAGGTGCATACTCGCGTAAACTCAATACATTTGAAAATGGTAAAACTTATTGGTTTTCGTCGCTTGTTTCGACTGTTTGGAAAGGAGAGGAATGCGGCAGCCCTTGGACAACATTAATTAGAAAAGATTGGCTGGAAAAGTTGAATCTTAGTGTTCCGACAACAGCACAGGAGTTTATTGATGTAATGAAGGCCTTCCGGGAACAAGATGCGAATGGGAATGGAGTGCCGGATGAGATTGCAGTATTCAATGTTTCTTTTGCCAATTCGATAGCGGGTTGGTTTGGATTGGGATCAGAATTGGCCTCTATAAATTTTGAGGAGAATAAAGTAGTATGTCCCTGGTACCAGGAAGGAATCCAAGAATATATTTCCTTTATGAAGACTTTAGTAGATGAAGGTATTTTGGATGTTGCTGCAGTAGATCAGCTTGACCAACTTATTACAGAAAATAAAGTTGCCTGTACGGTAAACTATGGAACAGAGACTTGGCTCGAGCCAACAGTGAATACAGGAGATGCTCCTGCGGCAGAGTATGTCCCATTTGGTCCATGCACTGTCAGTGACAGTCTTACAGCTTATGCTACACGTGATGCACAGCGTATGTCAATGAATCGTTTCGCTTTTACAAAGGCGTGCGAAGACCTTGAAGCTGCGGCGATTTTGTTGGACTATTTCTGTTCAGAAGAGTACCATATGTTGACAGAATGGGGGATTGAAGGCGAAACATATGAAATTGTGGATGGTTATCCGCAGTTTTTGGATGGAATAGGTGCTGCTTATTGGGAGCAAATGGCACAGAAAGGCTTGGCCTATGGTGGATGCTTATGGAATAATTTGATTTTTCCACGCATGAATTTGGAACAGGAGCTTAGCCGTACGGATGCAGCGGCACCTGCATATAAACTTGAATATTTGGAGAATTCTGTGGACTATCCGCATTACTATTTGGGGAGCGAAACGCTGAATGAAATGAATTATATGGCTGTCCCAACGCTAGAGGAACTCGATAAGAAATTGGAAATTATGACCGACCTGTCAACGTATTCATCGGAAACACTCATGAATTTGATTTTGGGAAGATTGAGTTTGGATGATTGGGATACATATATTTCAGAACTGCAAAGTCTAGGCCTTGATGAATATCTCGCAATTCAACAGGCTCGGTATGACCGTTATCAAAATTCATAATTTTTAATATATCATAGTTCAAAGAAAGCCAAACCGGTGAATTCCTTTTCACTGGTTTGGCTATTCGTGCATACGTGAACGCTTTTGTTGGGCCAATTAAAAAAGGGGGAGACGACGTGAAACATAGCTTCTATAGCCATTTTTTTCGTCGAACAATGTTGTCGTACTTTTGTATAATAATGGTTCCTGTTGTTGTTTTTTGCGGAATTTTGACACAACGGGTATTGGTGCAGGAGAGACAGCGAAAAATTGCCCAAGAAGAGGCCATTATACAGGGTACAACGCAGCTTTTAGAGGAAAAATTCCAGCAATTGAATACGCTAGGAAATCAGCTTTCTTTTTCAACTTGGTTGACAAAAACGCAATCGTTTTCGCCGCTTCTGAATAACACGATTGATTATTTTCGTAGAAAAGAAATTTGCCAAGAACTTTCCGTTTATCTGGCAGGCATTGGGATTGCGGAAGACATTATGGTAATTTTTCCTGAAAAGGATATTTTGGTTACACAAAAGTTTTGGGGACAATGTGATGATTTGTATTATGCTTTGTCAATTATGCAAGGGCAGGAAAGTGAACGACTTTTAAAAGAAGTTCAAAAGGTTCAGGTTAGTAAACTTTTACCGCTTTCCACGTCTCAAAAAAATGAGATGCTCTTGTTTGTAAAACGCATTGGGGAGGGAGTACACAGTAGTGCGTATTTGCTAATCCCTGTTGATGTTAGAACTTTAGAAACCTTAGTTGATACAAATTTGGGGGATTCCCTTTGCTATTTTTCTATTAGTGATAATACAACAACGTTGTTTCAGATTGGACAGTCAACAGATGGCGCTGTCAGGCAGGCATCTAATTTCGTTCCGATATATTATGATATCGTTCCCGATTTACCACAAACGGATGTAGGAGCATTATTTCTTTCAATTGTATTGCCGGTACTGGTATCGATATTGCTTGGAGGGTTGATATCCTATATTTTAGCAATGATGAGTTATCGCCCGATTCATAAAATACTTGTAAAGTTAGGAGTTGCTACATCACATAAATATGAACTTGCAGAAATAGAGCGTGTTTTAGATAGACTGGTTTTAGAAAATCAATTTTTAGAAAGTAAGGCAACAGAAGGCCATTCTGCGGCTTGTGATAATATGATTCGTGCGCTTTTGACACACGAAGCAAGCGCATCGGATCGAGAAAAAATAAAAACTTGGGGTATGCCTTTCTGCGATGAGCAGTTTTTTCAAGTCGTACTTTTGGTTTATGGAGAAGCCAAACGATTTGAAGAGAAAGAATCTGTACAACGTATTTGTTCCGAAGTGGTAGAGAGCTGGTTGAAACCAGTATATTGGACAGTAGAAGAACTTTTGGATGGAAATATTGTGCTATTTTTGTGCTATAAAGATATACCAGAAGAGAGAAGGTTAGACCAAGGTTTTAGGGCTATTGGTGAGGAAATTCCTACTTGCAAGTTATTGAAAGGGCCGATGCAACAAGGACTTCAAGGAATACGACGGTCATACCTAAAAGTACAAGAAGAAGCAATTCGTTCGAAATCACTGCAAGGAATACGTACGAGGTCCAGTAATGCCGGGTACTATTACCCGATTGATCAACAATTAACTTTGATTAGATGTATCCGCGCAGGTGATTATATTGCAGCACGTAGTATTTTGGAAGAACTTCATGCTCGCAACATGGAAAGAATTTGTACTTTGGAAGAGTCTCGATCGGGTGCCTATATTGTATATGAAACATTATTGCGTCTTGTTCAGGAATACCATTTGGATACTTATATTGTGTTTAATGAGTTTCAGGAACTGCAAACAATAGGGGATATAGAGAAGGAATGGGACTATGTGTACGATATGACGGAAAGACTGTGCAGCTATGCCACACAAGAGCAATTGTCTTCTTCCCAAACATTGACTGGTAGAAATATTGTAGATTATGTGGAACAGAATTATGATAAATCTTCTTTGTCCCTTCAGGACATAGCGGGGCATTTTGGCCTTTCGGCATCTCGAATTTCGCATATTTTTAAGGATTCGCTCGGTATAAAATTTATAGACTATGTTCATATTCTGCGTATCGAAAAGGCAAAAGAACTTTTTTACTCTGGAGAGAAAAGTATTTTAACCGTAGCTCGGAAAGTGGGATATGAAAATGAAAAAACTTTTAAGCGTGCATTTATCATTCATGAGAACATGACACCTAGTGCATATTTGAAAGAATTGGCAGAGAAAAGTATGAGAGCATAGAGAAACTATGAATAAGATTATTGCTAAAGGGTAGTATTCATTTACCAAGTGCATATCCTTTTAAAAAATGGACGAATAATTAATTGCTCTGTTCAGACCAATGTTCAGACTAACCTTGTTTTTTGTGGATATATCTCAAATTTTAGAGAGTTCAAATCTCTCCTTTATAGCCAAAGTCAAAAAAATGCGAACATGTCAAAGGACATGTTCGCATTTTCTATTTTCAATATATAGATAGAATTAGAGAATTTTTTGAGTAATTGCATACGCCGCTCAAAAAGTGCAGCTTGAAAAATCTCATATTTTGGTAATCATCAAGCATGTGCTATGTGAAATTTATTGTTACGAATAGTATTCCAGTATCTCACGAGCGAATTGGATGACTTTGGATGATGATTTCTGTTCGTTGAAAAGAGAATCATCTTCCAGAATAACCATACGGAGAAACTTGATATCCAAGTCTTCTTGTAACTGTTTAAGCTTTTCTTGATTGGGAAAAGTAATATCGTAATGCTTAGTAGTCAATGTGTTATCTCTTATTTTAACTTTTTCTCCGCAGTTCCATTTTATATATAACGCTTCAGTAGGATTGTCAATAACGAGTTGCAATTTCCTTTTCGTTTCGTTGATTTTAATGAACCGTTGCTGCTTTTTTTCTTTGTTCATCCTATCATCCGGCGGATAGAGACTTGTTCCAAATTTGCAAATAGCAAACATACGTTTGCTACATTTGTAGAACCCATCGTCTGATAAAAGCGTATCTAATATGGATTTTTGATATTCATCAAGGAGAAAGAAAAGGTGTTCAAGGGAATTCCCATTATCTGGGTTGCTTCCGTAATCAAATAATTTCGCCTGAGTAGTAAAAAGGGGCGACAAATAGTTGATCATTGTTTGCACGGAGACGGAATTATAATTGAATAATTTGGATTGCTTATAGATATAGTTTAGTATCGAGTGTCCGAGCTTGAAATATGCGCTGATTATTTTACGATCTTTATTGATGACATAACGATTTGCAGAGCGATCTACAACGATTTCGTTCTGCGAAGTCACTTCATCGGCATTAAAACGGAGTCTTTTTCTCAACCGCTTGTTCTCAAAACGAAGCATTTCAATGGCATCTACCAGTTTAAAATATTCTTCTCCAAGAAGTTGTTCCTTGGAAGGAAATGATTTGAAAGCATCTTCTGCATTTTGAGGAAGCGATAAACGTTTTTCATAGCAAAGACATTCAGCTAGCATGCTGACAGTTACAACATGAATTCCTTTTGCTTTACTGTTTGATGGAATGCTGTACGTTCCCCAGATGTCTAGGGAATCAAAAACAACGAGAGGATGATACCATTGAACAGTCTTTACGATGCTTCGTAGGACCATGAGGTCCGCCTCTTCAGGGGCCGTTGTGAAACAAGACTTTACACTGGAAAGCAATTTCTTCCCATAGTAGGCACTTAATAGCCCCGTATAATACTCAAACAACAAGAAATTTTGCACAATTTTTTGTCGGTAGATATTCATTGGTGGGAGTTTGTTATCTTTTTTATGTGTTGGGTTGATAGTATTGTCTTCATCCAAATAATCCTTCAGAATGTCAAATGTAAGCAATTGACGCGTACTATTTCCAATGCCTTTATAAGTAAAATGTTTTTCCAAAACATTGCAGGCATACAACCAAAGTAATGTAATAAACGCAAGAGTGACTTGATAGAGATTTTGGGGAGATGCTTTACGGAAATAGTAATTAGGGGCTCCCCGATGTCTTTCTGCCGGAGGTGTTTTACCCGCTTTTGAGAGAAATCGTTTCATTAGGGTATCAGTCTTAATAGTTCCTGTGAGGGCACTATCAAAAGTAAAAGTGTTTTTTGCGCAAACATCATAGCCCATATAAGCAAGAAAAAAAGGTCCCCAATCGTATGTTTTAGGATCAGTAATGAAAGCATTGCATATGGGAAACGCCTTTTCGTCAGGGAGATCAAGAAAATAATCAAGAGGGCTTTTCAAATGCTTTAATCCATATTGGGTCTGTTTTATAAAGTCTTGCGGCGATAATGCTAATGAAAATGGCGAAATAATAGCGGCTAAATCGGTTTCATTTTTTGAATCAAATACTGAATCATAGAAAGTCTTTAGAAGAGAAGGCATACAAAAGGCGTTTGCAATCTCATTATAGATGAACTGAGCACCCTGTACGCTTTTGGGAAAGTGCGTTTCACTCTTGGCTGAAGGAATTACACGTGGGAAATTTGAAAAAAAGGAGTGCGTATCAGGCAAAAATCGGATGTGCTCCAAAGAAACACAGGGAGAATAATTGCTGATATCAATGGACAGGTCGTTTTTTTTAATCTCTTTGCAGTCATTAAGAAACGCGCTTAAAAAGTCCTCATTAGCCTTCAGCATAGATTTGGAGGAAGAATTAGACACAATGACACCACCTGCAAAAGCCGAATTTAATGATAAGTAAGCGCAGCCGGAAAAAAGCATCATGAAATGATTGAAGCATGCGGTAATTACTATATGATGCAATGCGTTTGCTGCATATAAACAAATTTTAATGCTAATTAAAATAAATTTATATACAAATCATAGAATAATTGCGAAGCGTGGAGAAAAATGTCTTTTTTGGCTCTCCTCTGATGCCCCAATCAACGATATACTGATTTTGTAGTCGCAACCAACGCCGGCAGGGGCGGCCACGCAGTATAAATTTTGGGGAGGTACGAATTTAAATGAGGTCAGATTTCAATTTTGTTCCTGGCGTGGGGGCGGACAAAGCCGCCACCGATCTTATGGGGATGCTGAGGCAGAGTCATCCGGCTGCGGCAGCGCTCACTTGGCAAGGGACCCAACCTTTTCTGCAACGAGGAAAGGGACTTCGTCCTGTGACGATGATCAGTTTTGATCTGAAGGTGGAAGGACAACACCCGCTCACCTTCAGTTGGCGGCCGGGGAAGATCGGCGAATTTCCGTTTTTTGTGTTTTCGCTTTCGAGGTATATCGGGGGGCGTGAAATGTTGAAGACCGAGAATTTTATGCTCTTGGACATCCGCCCAGGGGAAAAGCCAACACCAATTTTCGTGACTGGCGATAAGGTTTGCGCCCACGGCACACTTTTCCTCGTGGAGACGCGGAAAAAGCAGCCTGATATCGGGTGGCTGTTTTCGATTTGTCAAGACGGCGAAGGAAACCACTCGGCAGCCTTCTGTGAGCACGCAACAGCAATGGCTGCGCTTGCAGGAAGAGTGTTTGGCACTTCTCTTCCAGGGCCTGCCAGTATATCCACAGCGTCATTGGCGCAGCCGACCACCAGAAAATCTCCGTTCGGTAATGCTGGGGGTTCTGAGATTCCGTATACGATCCTTGCGGATGGTGAGGGAGGTGAGTTCGATGAAAGAGCTTTTTGAGGACATCGCGGCGTTTTTTAACGATGGGGTGAAGCTTAACGGCGGGCAGGAGGAAGCACTGCCCGCTTCCCCTCGCTCCGATGCAATCGAAGATACCGGTTGCCCGTTCATTTTTCCGTTTTCCGAAGAGGACGAGCCACTGCCACCTCCCGTACCGTTGCCTACAGAAGATGGATCGACAATCTTCTCGCAATTAACTTTCAGCTGTTCCGAAGATGAAGAGCCGCTGCCACCCCCGATGCCGCTGTCCGAGGACCTGCCATGCCGTGAAAGTGGGCGAGAAGCTATGATACCAGCTGGCGTGGCAGCTCAGCGTATCGGACAGTTGCTGAGACCGAGAGTTTCTGCAGAAGGCTTGCAGAAATCCAAAAAAAATATTGCGGGGCAAAAACTCTCATGCGCGATTGGTACACTTGCCAAGGACATCGAGCAAAAGGTCTTGCTGTTGGTCTGCGGTGATACTTTTTATGTGTATGAGAGACCGATTTGGCGGATTGCGCGTGACAACGAGGTGTTGCAGGTTATCCGGCGCGACTACGAGGATGGTGAGGATGTCATCACATCTCTAAATTCCTCTGGCATGGCGCAGTTGTTGAAGGTTCTGAAAACTTCCACCGTATTATTAGTAAAACCGACCGAGTTTAACCAACATCGGGAACTAATATCGTTACGCGATGGAGTACTGGATCTTCTAAATGATGAGCTCCTTCCACCGAGTCCACGGTACATGTTCACAACTTTTTTGGACGTTTCACGAGCGGAATTAGAAAGTCCGTGCCAGCGGGGAGCATTTGAAGGAATCATCGCCAGTGCTTTCGGGAATGACCCTGGAAAACGGCAACTTTTACTTGAAATAATAGGCACGATTATCAGCCCAGAGCTGCCTAAAAATTTTTACGTGTTTGCTGGGGCCAGTAACACGGGAAAGTCAGTTCTAGGGGAATTCATTCAAAGTCTCGTGGGGGCAGATTGTTCGCTGAACTTGGAAAAGGGGGCAAAAAGTTTGGCTGGAAAATATGCTTTGGGCGATTTTCCGGGAAAAATATTAGCCTTCTGCTTTGAGCTGCCCGATGTACCGTTGGATGCAGAGTCCGTCGCACAAATTAAGCAGCTCACCGGTGACAGAAATCTGCTATCCAGCGAAAGAAAGTTTTGTCAACGGACGCAGTTTACCAACCAAGCGAAACTGTTATTCTGCACCAATCACCCAATCCGACTGTCAGGAGAAAAAGACGATACTGCATTTTGGAACCGTCTCGTCCTTTTACCGTTCGAAAATTCAGTTCCGGTTGAGAAGCAAGATCGTGATTTGCTGAAAAAGCTGCAATGGGAACGTGGATGGATTATACGAGAAGCATTGGAAGCTTATCGCCAGCTAGTGCAAAGAAATTTTCAGTTTACCACGGTGGATATTCCCGCAGAATATGCACCACAAACTCAGCATCCGTACTTGGAAACAATACGTAACTTCGTTCAATGCTGCTGTAATCTACGAGCGGATGCCCGTACGCTTGTTGAAGAAGTGTACAACGCCTTCGCAGATTATTGCACGGATTTGAACCTTGAGTTATGTGGCCGTTCGACCTTCAGCGCCTTTCTCGGCCAAGTTGCACCAATAAGGCACCTCAAAATGAACGGAGGAAACAAACGAGGCATTGAAGGGCTTGAACTGAAACTTCAGTCCCCGGAGGTGAGCAATGTTTCTGCCGGGTAGATGTGTTTTCATTATATCACGCCCGTAAAAAGTTTTCCAGCGTGGATATCGCCGAATATGATTTTCGGCGATATCCAGTTTCTAGAAATGTAGATAGAGGTGTCGAAATGGACAAAGAACATGAAAAGGTGCCGATTCATCTGAAACTGAACTTGACAGTGAAGGAAGCAGCTGAATACAGCAATATCGGCATCAACAAGATCGACGCAATGCTTCGTCAGCCGGGTTGTCCTTTTGTTTTGTATGTTGGGACGAAAAAGCTGGTCAAGCGTGAAGCTTTCGCCAAGGCGCTCAGCCAAAAATTGATGATTTGACAATCGTCCTTCACCGGTATCGCCTTGAGAAACCGGGGCCAATGTGATACAATAAAAATGTTACATTGGCCCTTTTCTCAAGGCGAGGAAAGGAGTATCAGAATGGGCAAAAATCTGAAGGGCAAAGAATGTGGTACGGGCATTTGCCAGAGAAAGGACGGACAATATTACGCACGATTTGTAGACAGGCGCGGAAAGCGGCGCGATCATTATTTTTCAACGCTGCCGGAAGCCCGTAACTGGTTGGCGGATGCGAAGTACGCGGACCGACATGCAAACATCTTTATTCCGTCAGATGTAACTGTGGATGCCTGGTTCCATTACTGGATTGAAAATATTGTGGGAGATTTGGCGCCAAATACGAGAAGGAACTATAGCGAGAGGTATAAGCATAATATTCAGCCAATTATCGGCGATATGTGTTTGGCGGATGTCAAACCGATGCACTGTAAGATGGTTTTGAATAAGATGGAGGAACGATACGCAGGTTCCACAATCCGGCAGGCATATATCACAATGGGTACCATGTTGAAGTCGGCTTTAATGAATGACCTTTTGCTTAAGCATCCGATGGACGGCGTGCGATATACCAAGCCAGTCAAGGCTCCGGATGATATCAAGTTTCTTACAGTTAAGGAACAGCAGAAATTTTTGGAAACGGCCAAAAGGTCACACAACTACTTCCAATATGCGTTGATTTTGGAAACGGGTTTGCGCACAGGAGAATTGATTGGACTGACTTGGGATGCTATCGACTGGGAAAAACGGACGCTGACGGTTGATAAAACTTTGGAATATCGGTACAAAAACAAGTGTTGGACGGCGGGGCCGCCCAAAACGCAGCAGAGTTATCGCACAATTCCTTTAACGGGACGCGCTTATAGCATTTTGGAGCAGATTTACGCATCCCGTAATGCTCGGAAACAGTCGTCAAATCTTACTCAAGTGCTGTTCTTTATTGATCGCCGTACGGGAAAAAAGCGATCCTTAGTTATGAGCGATCTGGTATTTATCAATTTTCGGACCGGCGAGCCAGCAAAAAACAGCTCGTACGATACGCATTTGTATAAACTGTGTGATGAAGCTGGCATAACTCGTTTTTGTATGCATGCCTTGCGGCATACATATGCAACCCGTGCAATTGAAAGCGGGATGCGTCCTAAAACATTGCAGTACCTGTTGGGACATGCAAGCATAAAAACAACCATGGATCGGTATGTTCATGTAACAGAAGAATCCTTGGAAAGTGGTGTACGGCAATTTGAGCAGCACCAAATCGCCTAAATGGTGCAAAATGGTGTAGAAATGGTGTAAAATCGTTTGCCGAAAAGCTGTAAACCCTTGAAAATACTGACTTTTTGAGGAGATGTGAGGAAAAATGAAATTAGGTATCGTAGGCCTGCCGAACGTCGGCAAGAGCACGCTGTTCAACGCCATCACCAGCACCAAAAATGCCGCTGCGGCGAACTATCCGTTCTGCACCATCGACCCGAATACCGGCGTCGTGCCCGTGCCGGACGCCCGGCTGGACAAGCTGGCTGAAATTTGGGACACCAATAAAAAAACGCCCGCCATCGTGGAATTTGTGGACATCGCCGGTTTGGTGAAGGGCGCGTCCAAAGGCGAGGGACTGGGCAATAAATTTTTGGGCAACATCCGCGAATGCGACGCCATCGTGCATGTGGTGCGCTGCTTTGAAGGCACGGACATTGTGCATGTGGAAGGCAATGTGGACCCGGTGCGGGACATTGAGACCATTGATACAGAGCTGATCCTGAGCGACCTGGAGGTCGTTTCCAACCGTGCGGCGCGTATGGCCAAGGCGGGCAAGACCGGAGACAAAAAGGCGCTGGCCAGCGCCGCATGGCTGAGCGCGCTGGAGGAGCATCTGGGCGCGGGCAAAAATGCGCGCACCTTCCCGCTGGACGAGGCCGACGAGGACCAGGTGCTGCAGATGCGCGAAATGGGCCTGTTGACGGCAAAGCCTGTCATCTATGCGGCCAATATGAGCGAGGACGATCTGATGGAGGGAATGCTGGGCAATCCGCATTACCAGACCGTGAAAAAGCTGGCCCTGGACGAAGGCGCGGAGTGCATCCCCATTTGTGCCAAAACCGAGGAGGATATCGCGGATTACACGCCCGAGGAGAAAAAGGAATTCCTGGCGGAGATGGGCATTGAGGCCACGGGCCTGGACAACCTCATCAAGGCCAGCTACGGCCTGCTGGGGCTCATCAGCTTTTTGACGGACGGCAAAAAGGAATGCCGCGCCTGGACCATCCGCCGCGGCACCAAGGCCCCTCAGGCCGCAGGGAAGATCCATTCCGATTTTGAGCGCGGCTTCATCCGCGCCAGCGTGGTGAAATACGACGACCTCGCCGCCTGCGGTTACAGCATGGCCAACGTGAAGGCCAAGGGCCTGCAGCGCACCGAGGGCAAGGAATATGTGGTGCAGGACGGGGACATCATTGAGTTCCTGTTCAATGTGTGAGGAGGCGCCGCTATGGAAAAGATCATCGGCCTGATGGGTGCCATGCGGGAAGAAATTGCGCTTTTGTGTGAGCGTATGACAGACAAGGGGGAGGAAACCGTTGCGGGCGTGACGTTTTACACAGGCCTGCTGCAGGGACGCCGTGTGGCGCTTTGCTGCGCGGGCATCGGCAAGGTAAACGCGGCCTGCGCGGCGCAGCTTCTCATTGCAAGATTCGGCGCAAAAGCGCTGGTATTTTCGGGCATTGCGGGCAATATGACGGATAAGATCGGCGTGGGCGACGTTGTCATCGGCGGCACGCTGGTGTACCATGACGCAGACCGTGAAATGATTTCAGATACGTTCCCGTATTTGAAGGAGTTTGCGGCAGACCCTGTGCTTGTTGCCGCCGCCGAGCAGGCCTGCACGGATGCGGGCGTAAAATATATTGTCGGCAAGATCGCCACAGGCGACACCTTTGTGGGCGACAGCGCCACCAAAAACGCCATTGCGGCTGATTGTGCGCCGGACTGTGTGGAGATGGAGGGCGCGGCCGTGGCCCACGTGGCGGCAAAATACGGTGTTCCCTGCGTGGTGTTGCGCGCCATGAGCGACAATGCCGACGAAGAAGCTTATGACACGCTGGTGGTGAAGGAATTCGATATTACGGAATACTGCACTACGGCGGCGCGTATCTGTGAGGACCTGATTTCCCGGCTCTGAATCACGGCGTGTTTTGCGGCGGC
>OFOU01000956.1_pt1 | contig 20160 bp, 15 predicted proteins | sample 1542061 | NCBI WGS metagenome assembly OFOU01 (sample SAMN04209239, study PRJEB22552) | human gut metagenome | biome: gut; material: feces | host: Homo sapiens | place: USA: Oklahoma
AGAGGGTGGTGGCCGCGCCCGCCTGCCCCGGCATCAGGTCCTGGAAATAGAGCATACCAATCCCGCCGAGAATACCGATGTAAATCGCGTTCAGCAGCTGTAAGCCAAGCAATATCGCCGGAGAGTGAGCCAGCAGCATACCGGCATAAAAGAAGAATCCGGCAACAACGGCAATTCTCATCAACAGACGTTTACCCAGACGCTTTGCAAAATAGCCAGCAATCAGCATGGTTGGGATTTCCAGTCCGGCTGCGGTGCCCATCATGATGCCCGCCAGTTTTTCCGGCAGATGCAGTTCGTTGATGATAAACAGCGGCATATTAATGATATAGAGACTATTGGTTCCCCACATTAATGTGCAGATAACAAACAGCAGCAACGTGTCGCGTCGATTGCGGCGCGGGGCCTCAACTGCGCCTGTCGCGAGAGGCACGTTTTTACTCATTGAGGGTAAAAACAGCCAGACCATTACGCCGCAGACAACAAACGCCACCGCCGCGCTGAGATACATCACCGTAAAGCTGAATCCCATGGCCAGCGCGTAGGCCAGCGGCGGGCCAATTACCCAGGCCAGCGAAACCTGCGCACGTAATATTGAGCTGAACATGACGGCTTCCCGACCTGTGCGGTCGGCGTGTTCACGGGCGAGAGCAAACATTTGCGGGTTGGCGGTCGATCCAAAGCTGCTGAGGAATACCCCGACAAACAGCAAGATAAAATAATTACGGTTCCAGGCGAACAGCACGCAGGCCAGCATCCCCAGCACGCAGCAAAACACAATCAGGTTCTTGCGATCGCCTTTTCTATCTGAACGTCCGGCCAGAAACTGACTTACCAGAATACCGATCACAGCGCTACCGGTAAAAAAGAACCCGACCATGCCGGGACGGGCGTGGACTTCATCCGTCAGAAAAAGGCTGAGCGTTGGCGTCTGCAACGCACCGGCGATACCCGTCAGAAATGCGACAAGCAGGAACGCCGAAGACGTTAAATCAAACGCCTTGGGTGTGGCGGCTACGGGGGTGTTATGCATGTTTTGATATCAATGATGTGAAGAGACGCGGAGTTTACGCCGCTTGTCAGAAAATAAACAGGGAGCCAAATCAAAATCGGCATCAAAAATCAAAATAGCATTTCAGTCAAAGAATGCTGTTTGCTGACGTTGCTGAATCTGACAAGCTGACGGCGTTTTTGCGTCAGCATTTTTTTCTCCTTCGCAGAGAAAATGTGCGTTATCTCTAAATTCAGCAAGTAATTTGTCAACTTTACTTGTGTGCTGAAGAAAAAAGAGCAAGACTTCTTGAAACGTTTCAGCGTCATCTTGCCTTAACTGATGGAGTCGGGTGACGCCTTTTTTCTCATGTTGGCTGAATCGTTTCAATTCAGCGGGAGAGGAGAATCATGTTCCAGTTATCTGTTCAGGATATTCACCCGGGCGAACAGGCCGGGAATAAAGAAGAGGCTATTCGCCAGGTTGCCGCTGCCTTAGTGCAGGCGGGTAACGTCGCGGAAGGCTACGTCGATGGCATGCTGGCGCGCGAACAACAGACGTCCACGTTCCTCGGCAACGGTATTGCGATTCCTCACGGTACGACGGACACGCGCGATCAGGTACTGAAAACCGGTGTGCAGGTATTTCAGTTTCCGCAAGGCGTGACCTGGGGCGAAGGGCAGGTTGCTTATGTGGCAATCGGCATCGCCGCAAGCTCTGATGAACACCTCGGTTTACTGCGTCAGCTGACACACGTGCTGAGCGACGACTCCGTCGCTGAACAGCTGAAATCTGTGACCACGGCGGAAGAACTGCGTGCGCTGCTGATGGGTGAAAAGCAAAGTGAACAGCTGAAGCTTGATAACGAAACGCTGTCGCTGGATGTCGTGGCCAACTCGCTGGTGACGCTGCAGGCACTCAACGCGGCACGGCTGAAAGAAGTCGGTGCGGTTGACGCCACCTTTGTGGCCAGAGCAATCAATGAGCAGCCGATGAATCTTGGTCAGGGGATCTGGCTGAATGACTGTGCTGAAGGTAACGTGCGTAGCGCCGTTGCGGTCAGCCGTGCAGCAACAGCGTTCGATGTACAAGGTGAAGTTGCCGCCCTGTTGGTGACCGTCGCCATGAATGACGATCAACCGGTTGCGGTGCTGAAGCGCCTTGGCGATCTGCTGCTGAATAATAAAGCTGACCGTTTGTTGAAAGCTGATGCGGCAACGGTGCTGGCGCTGCTGACCAGCGATGACGCCTTAACTGATGATGTACTGAGCGCCGAATTTATTGTGCGCAATGAGCATGGTTTACATGCCCGCCCGGGCACCATGCTGGTGAATACGATTAAACAATTTAACAGTGAAATTACCGTGACAAATCTTGATGGAACCGGCAAGCCGGCGAATGGACGCAGTCTGATGAAAGTTGTGGCGTTAGGCGTGAAGAAAGGACATCACCTGCGCTTTACTGCACAGGGTGAAGATGCTGAACAGGCGCTGAAGGCGATTGGCGAAGCCATCGCGGCAGGTCTTGGGGAGGGCGCGTAATGAGCAGACGTGTTGCTACTATCACCCTTAACCCGGCCTACGACCTGGTGGGTTTCTGCCCGGAAATTGAACGCGGTGAAGTGAACCTGGTTAAAACCACCGGTCTGCATGCGGCAGGGAAAGGGATCAACGTCGCTAAGGTTTTGAAGGATTTAGGTATCGATGTCACTGTGGGTGGCTTCCTGGGTAAAGACAACCAGGATGGTTTTCAGCAGTTGTTCAGCGAGCTGGGCATTGCCAACCGTTTTCAGGTCGTGCAGGGCCGTACCCGTATTAACGTCAAGCTGACCGAAAAAGACGGTGAAGTATCTGACTTCAACTTCTCTGGTTTTGAAGTTACCCCGGCTGACTGGGAACGCTTTGTGAATGATTCGCTGAGCTGGCTGGGCCAGTTCGACATGGTGTGCGTCAGCGGCAGTTTGCCAACCGGCGTGAGCCCGGAAGCCTTCACCGACTGGATGACGCGCCTGCGTAGTCAGTGTCCTTGCATTATCTTTGATAGTAGTCGTGAAGCGTTGGTAGCAGGTCTGAAAGCGGCACCATGGCTGGTGAAGCCAAACCGTCGTGAGCTGGAAATCTGGGCCGGTCGTAAGCTGCCGGAAATGAAAGATGTGATTGAAGCGGCGCATGCGCTGCGTGAACAGGGGATCGCTCATGTGGTGATTTCACTCGGCGCGGAAGGTGCGCTGTGGGTTAACGCCTCAGGTGAGTGGATTGCTAAACCGCCGTCAGTTGAGGTGGTCAGCACCGTCGGCGCGGGTGATTCAATGGTTGGCGGTCTGATTTACGGTCTGCTGATGCGTGAGTCCAGCGAACATACCCTGCGTCTGGCGACGGCTGTTGCCGCCCTGGCGGTAAGCCAAAGTAATGTAGGCATTACCGATCGTCCTCAGTTGGCCGCAATGATGGCGCGTGTCGACTTAAAACCGTTTAACTGACAGCAGGAGAGGCATAATGAAAACGCTGCTGATTATTGACGCTAATCTCGGCCAGGCTCGCGCTTACATGGCGAAAACCCTGCTTGGAGCGGCGGCACAGAAAGCACATCTGGAAATTATTGATAATCCGAATGATGCCGAACTGGCAATTGTTCTGGGCGATACGCTTCCTGCCGACAGTTCGCTGAACGGCAAAAAAGTCTGGCTGGGCGACATTGGTCGTGCGGTTGCGCATCCTGAACTCTTCCTCAGCGAAGCTAAAGGCCATGCAAAACCCTACAGCGCCCCGGTTGCAACAGCACCTGTGGCCAGCAGTGGTCCAAAACGCGTGGTGGCGGTGACGGCGTGTCCGACCGGTGTTGCTCATACGTTTATGGCTGCTGAAGCGATTGAAACTGAAGCGAAAAAACGTGGCTGGTGGGTGAAGGTTGAAACCCGAGGTTCTGTTGGCGCAGGTAACGCCATTACGCCGGAAGAAGTGGCTCAGGCTGATCTGGTGATTGTGGCCGCTGACATTGAAGTTGATCTGGCGAAGTTTGCCGGCAAACCGATGTACCGCACCTCTACCGGTCTTGCGTTGAAGAAAACCAAGCAGGAGCTGGACAAAGCGCTGGAAGAAGCAACACCGTACCAGCCAACCGGTAAAGCGCAGACTTCAGCAACCGAAAGTAAGAAAGAGAGCGCGGGGGCGTATCGTCACCTGCTGACGGGCGTCTCTTACATGCTGCCGATGGTGGTTGCTGGCGGTCTGTGTATTGCACTCTCGTTCGCTTTTGGTATCGAAGCGTTTAAAGAGCAGGGTACGCTGGCGGCGGCGCTGATGCAGATTGGTGGTGGTTCAGCCTTCGCGCTGATGGTGCCGGTACTGGCAGGTTATATCGCGTTTTCCATCGCTGACCGTCCGGGTCTGACGCCGGGTCTTATCGGCGGTATGCTGGCGGTGAGCACCGGTTCCGGCTTTATTGGCGGGATTATTGCTGGTTTCCTTGCCGGTTATGTGGCGAAGCTTATCAGCACGAAGCTGAAACTCCCACAGAGTATGGAAGCGCTGAAACCGATCCTGATCATTCCGCTGTTCTCAAGCCTGGTGGTAGGTCTGGCCATGATTTACCTGATCGGCAAACCGGTGGCGGGTATTCTGGAAGGTTTGACTCACTGGCTGCAAACCATGGGTACGGCGAATGCGGTGCTGCTTGGCGCGATTCTTGGCGGCATGATGTGTACCGACATGGGTGGTCCGGTTAACAAGGCGGCGTATGCTTTCGGTGTGGGTCTGCTGAGTACGCAAACTTATGCGCCTATGGCAGCCATCATGGCTGCGGGTATGGTACCTCCGCTGGCTCTGGGTCTGGCAACGCTGGTTGCGCGTCGTAAGTTCGACAAAGCGCAGCAGGAAGGCGGCAAAGCTGCCCTGGTACTGGGCCTGTGCTTTATCACCGAAGGGGCAATCCCGTTCGCTGCCCGTGACCCAATGCGCGTTCTGCCTTGCTGTATCGTTGGTGGTGCGATTACCGGGGCTATCTCGATGGCGGTGGGTGCGAAGCTGATGGCACCACACGGCGGGCTGTTTGTCCTGTTAATCCCAGGCGCAATCACGCCGGTGTTGGGATACCTGCTGGCAATTATTGCCGGTACGCTGGTAGCCGGTCTCTCCTACGCGGTGCTGAAGCGCCCGGAAGCTGAGGTTGTGGCAAAGGCGGCCTGATTTAACGTCAATACCAGGGGCAGAGAATTCTCTGCCCCTTTTTTTATGCATTTACCTATACCGTTGCAGCATCGCCACAATAATCCATCCAGCCTTAATAAAACGGGTCAGGCAATCATTGGCGCAATGATAAAACCAAAGGCAACGCCAGCAATGATCCCACCCAGTCCTGGCAGCATAAACGGATGGTTTAAGACATACTTGCCCACGCGCGTTGTCCCTGTGGTGTCGAACTCCATTGCCGCCAGAGAAGTCGGGTATGTTGGTAGAACAAACACCCCGGTTACCGCCACATAGGAGGCCAGAATTGCCCATGTAGGCACGCCGAGCGCAACGGCCAGAGGGATGATCAGCGGCGTGGTGGCGCCTTGCGAGTAGAGAAGCGCGCAGGTACCAAACAGCACCAGTGCCAACAGCATGGGATAAGCCCGTAGAATATCGCCTGCGATATCCTTAATCTCCGCTAAGTGGGCATCAATGAAGGTCGTTCCCAGTGTAACAATCCCGAGAATGACCGCCAGTGAACTCATCCCTGATCGAAACGTGGATGTCAGGACAATAGCATCGGTTGAAGTTTTGCATAACACCACCATCAGGCAAGCGGCAGCCAACATACAGATAATGATGATATCCCGGGTATTCATTGGGTTGCCTGCATCGAATCCAGGGCGTAGCTGCGGGCAGGCGGCAAGAATAACGATGACGACCGTTGCCAGCATAAACAGGGCGACTGAGAGTTTGGCACCCGGCGTAGTGCTGTTTTGCCCTTCATATTTACGCACTAATCCTTTTTGCAGGCGTTCCAGATAGACTTCATCATCCTGTAGCTCGCATCCCTGACGTGAGGCGATAAAAGCGGCGACCATCGCGGCGACAAACGAAGCTGGCAGACATACCGCCATGACCTGAATAAAAGTGATACCGTTGCCTTCCATAATGGTCAGCATAGCCGCCATTGCGGCACTGATCGGCGAACCGGATATCGCCACCTGGGAGGCGACTACGGATCCGGCGAGCGTACGAGAAGGGCGGATACCGGACTCTTTGGCGACTTCGGCAATCACTGGCAGGGTAGAAAATACAATGAACCCTGTTCCGGCCATAATGGTCATCGACCAGGTGATAATCGGTGCAATAATATTGATATATTTAGGGTTACGCCGCATGAAATTACCGGCAACGCGAACCAGATAATCCATACCTCCTGCGGCCTGTAGCGCCGATGCTGCCACGACAACTGTCATAATAATGAGGATAACGTCAACGGGTGGCGAGCCAATTTGCAGATCAAATCCCAACGTTAAAATAGCCAGCCCCAGACCACCGCATAAACCGATACCTATTCCGCCGAGGCGGATACCAAAAAATATTGCACCCAACACGACGATAATTTCTAACCAAACCATAATGGCCTCCGCCAGAGAATAATTTGTTATTAAAATAAGTGGTTGTTTAATGCTTTATTAATCTGGTGACGGCTGTTATTGCGCCAGAAGATGATGTTTGCCAACTCGTTTTTCGTACCATTTAATACCGGCGCGAACTAATGATCCGGTTGAGTCAATATATTTATCTGGAGACATTCTGACTGCGTCGGCAAGAATGACGGGGACTTCAGTACATCCCAGTACAATGATTTGTGCGCCGCGTGAGAAGAGCACTTCAGCCTGTTCACTCATCAGCGTTTGTGCCCGCTTAAGGTCGCCGGCTTTTAAGCAATAAATACTTTCCATGACCTTTTCCTGACCGGATGAATCAGGACTGATGCAGGTTAAACCAAGAGATTCTATGCCTTTTTGGTAGAGTCCCATGTAAAGGGTGGCGTTAGTAGCAAGTAAACCGATACGTGATTTTCCGCAGTTTTTGACCTCATTCATGGTTGTTTCAACGATACTGAGTAACTCTGTATGACAGCACTCTTTTAATTCATTAAACCAAAAGTGGGCGGTATTACAGGGGATCACAATACACTCCGCGCCAGCATCTTCCAGTTTGTGCATATAATCACGCATTGCCGGAAGTGGGGAATGACCATGATGCATTAACGCATCAGTTCGGTCTGGAATATCAGGGATGGATGAAATAATTAATGGGATATGTTCCTGATCGCGTTGTGCTGCGGTAAAGGTGACGAATTTATTAAAAAGATCGACGGTTGCAGCAGGCCCCATACCACCAAGTACGCCAATTAAACCTTTCACGATATATACCTCTATTTACCGATTTTTAATATTCAGAGCTGGTTTCTATCTGGTGCTTATGTTTAACAGCAGAGTGTCGTGAGGAGAAATGCAATAATGTTTGATTCAATGCAAAAAACGCATGGGTGTGATGTCTTTTACCACCTCAGCAGGCCGGTAATCAGCCAGAGGCCCGACATTACGCGGTGGATGAGCGGTCGTGGTCGATGGGTAAAGAAACATGTTAATGTCAAAAACGAAGGTATTATGCAAAAAACGAATCACCAGATGCTGATGTTGAATATCATCACCGGGAATATTCAGGCATGATGCTTAAGACTAATCGACATATTTAAACATCCGCGTGATAGGCATGAAAAATATCGAGACAAAATGGTTATATGATTTTCTGACGCTGGAAGCGTGTCGTCATTTTTCTCAGGCCGCAGAGGAGCGCAACCTATCCCAACCGGCATTTAGTCGGCGGATCAAGGCGCTCGAATCCGCTGTTGGGGTGCTGCTGTTTGACCGTACGACAAGTCCACTGCAGCTGACGGAGGAGGGTAAGTTATTCCATTCGCAGACCCGTAGCCTGCTACAACAGCTGGAATGCAATTTAGATGAGCTAAGTGGTCACAACCTGCTTGGCGTTCCCAATATCAAAATAGCGGCGGCACATTCTCTGTCGCTGACGATGTTGCCCAGATTAGTACATTCAATGTCGGCATGGGGCGAAGAATTTGTTTACCACGTCGAAGCGATTGATGTTGTCCAGGCGGTGAATACGCTGCGCGAGGGGAAAAGTGATTTCATTATCTCCTTTCGCGATGAAGACTTAATGCAGTCACCTTTCTGCGGCTTGAAGGTTTTTGAGTCTGAGCTGTATCCCGTCTGTGCTGCGGATGCACAGGGTAAGGCGTTGTTTGATATCTATCAGCCGCAGGTGCCGATTCTGAACTATACCAGCACTTCCTACATGGGAAGATTGGTTAACCGTCACCTGGCGGAGGTGGGCAGTATTTCAGCGCGTACGCTGTTTATGTCTTCGATGAGTGAGCTATTGAAGAATATGGCATTGGATGGTCATGGTATCGCCTGGCTGCCAGCGTGGACGATCGTGAACGAACTACGGGATAAGCGCCTGGTTTGTCTGGACACGCCGGAGTTGATGGTGCCAATTCAGGCCTATATTTACCGAATGGATACCCGTTTGAATAAAACGGCTGAGCATTTCTGGCGGATTTTGTACAACCATATGCCAGAGGATCTGGTTACGCTCACTTGATACGCGCCAGCTTGTCTGGCGCGCGGGGATCGTTACGCCACTGCTTTTTCTGTTTGCTGGGCTTTCAGCCAGGCGATCTCTTCGGCCCATATATCCGGATTAATGGTTTCCAGTACCAGCGGAATACCGTCAAAACGATTATCCTGCATAATCCAACGGAAGGCATCATGGCCAATATTGCCTTCACCCAGGCTGTGATGACGGTCAACGCGACTGCCAAACGCGCTCTTGGCGTCGTTCAGGTGCATACCGCGTAGATACTTGAAACCGACAATACGTTCAAATTCCGCAAACGTCTTTTCGCACTCTTCTGCGGAACGCAAATCGTACCCCGCCGCGAAAGCGTGGCAGGTATCAATACAAACGCCAACACGGGACTTATCTTCGACGCCGTCGATAATGGCGGCCAGGTGCTCAAACTTGAATCCCAGATTACTACCTTGTCCGGCGGTATTTTCGATAACTGCCGTTACGCCCTGGGTCTGAGCGAGGACGATGTTGATGGATTCGGCAATGCGCGCCAGACATTCATCTTCCGGGATCTGCATCAAATGGCTGCCCGGGTGAAAGTTCAGCAGGGATAAGCCCAGCAGTTCACAGCGTTGCATTTCATCAAGAAACGCATCACGCGATTTTTCCAGCGCATCGCTGACCGGGTGACCGAGGTTAATCAGGTAACTGTCGTGAGGCAGGATTTGTGCGGAGGTGTAGTGGTACTTCTCGCAGGCAGATTTGAAATCATCAATGATTTCGGTGGTTAGCGGCGCAGCACGCCACTGGCGCTGATTCTTGGTGAACAGGGCGAATGCGGTCGCTTCGATTTCTGCGGCTCGAATAGCGGCGTTAGCCAGACCGCCAGCGGCGCTTACGTGCGCTCCGATGTATTTCATAAATTTAACCCGCCATACTCAAATACAAAAAGGGAGAGTATAGCGGGTTAATGGAGGTGAGTCGTGATCGTTTATGCCATCAGGGCGTGGACAGCGACGTTAATCGCACCACCACCGACAATCAGCCAGACAAACAGCAGCAGGGCCATCAGTAACGGTTTGGCACCGGCTTTTTTCAGTGCGCTAACGTGAGTGGTTAACCCCAGTGCAGCCATTGCCATTGCCAGCAAAATGGTGTCCAGCGTTACCAGCATGTTCACAACCGACTGCGGCAGCAGGTGGAACGAGTTAAAAATCGCGACCACAATGAACAGGATGGCAAACCATGGAATAGTGATTTTGCTTTTCTCACCGCCCGTAGCCGGAGACAACTGTTTAACGCGTGCGGCCAGGAGGATGAGGAACGGTGCCAGCATCATGACACGCAGCATTTTGGCAATAACCGCGGCGTTTTCCGCATCCGGGTTAATGGCGTGCCCGGCAGCCACTACCTGTGCTACTTCATGCATGGTGGAACCAATGTAAATGCCGTAGGTTTCTGGGCTAAACCAGTGTGCCAGCAGCGGATACATTGCCGGATACAGGAAGATAGCGATGGTACCGAAGATCACCACGGTGGCGACAGCGACGGTTACCTTACTGGCTTCCGCTTTCACTACCGGCTCGGTTGCCAGCACGGCGGCGGCACCACAAATGCTGCTCCCCGCACCAATCAGCCAACTGGTATGGCGGTCCAGACCAAACACTTTCTGCCCCAGGAAGCAGGCAATCATAAAGGTACTGCTCAGCGTTAACACATCAATCACGATACCGCTGACGCCGACGTCAGCAATTTGCGCGAAGGTGAGGCGGAAGCCGTAGAGGATGATCCCCAAACGTAATAAATGTTGTTTAGCAAACAGCACGCCGCCGTCACAGCTTTTCCAGATGTGCGGATAGACGGTGTTGCCGAGGACCATCCCCAACAAGATTGCTAAGGTGAGGGCGCTGAACCCGGCACCTGCGACGGCGGGAATGGATCCACCCCATAAGGCGACCCCAGTGATAACTGCACTTAGGGCAAGCCCCGGAATAAAATGCCACGCTGTACGACGATGAGTCTGCAAGGTGAGTTCTGTCATATCCTTCTCCTTTATCTGGGTAAAAGAGTACGGCGAAGTGGTTTAAAAATAAAATTGATTATATATTTATAATTAATCTCTATAAGTGGTAAGTAACGGATATCCGGTGGAAAACGACTATGCATATCACCTTGCGGCAACTTGAAGTGTTTGCTGAGGTACTAAAAAGCGGTTCAACGACCCAGGCGTCTGTCATGCTGGCATTGTCGCAATCGGCGGTGAGTGCGGCACTTACCGATCTGGAAGGGCAACTCGGCGTGCAACTGTTTGACCGCGTCGGCAAACGGCTAGTGGTCAACGAGCACGGGCGTTTGCTCTACCCGCGAGCGTTGGCGTTACTTGAGCAAACGACCGAAATCGAACAGCTTTTTCGCGAAGATAATGGTGCCATTCGGGTCTATGCCAGTAGCACCATTGGTAACTATATCTTGCCTGCTATGATCGCCCGATATCGGCAGGATTTTCCTGATTTGCCGCTCGAGCTGAGCGTGGGTAACAGTCAGGATGTGATCAATGCGGTGCTGGATTTTAGGGTAGATATCGGACTGATCGAAGGGCCGTGTCACAGTACTGAAATTATCTCTGAACCGTGGCTGGAAGACGAGCTGGTGGTGTTTGCCGCACCGTCGTCACCGCTCACAAAGGGGCCTGTTACGCTGGAACAGCTGGCGGCTTCGCCGTGGATCCTGCGTGAGCGAGGATCCGGTACGCGTGAACTGGTGGATTACCTGCTGTTGTCTCATCTGCCGAGATTTCAGATGGCAATGGAGTTGGGTAACTCAGAGGCCATTAAGCATGCGGTACGCCATGGTCTCGGGATCAGCTGCTTGTCGCGTCGAGTCATTGCGGAGCAGCTGCAGGCGGGAACGCTGAGCGAAGTTCCCGTGCCGCTGCCGCGTTTAGTCCGCACTCTCTGGCGCGTCCATCACCGTCAAAAACACCTTTCAAATGCCATTACGCGTTTTTTACATTACAGCGATCAGGTCGAGCTGGGCGAATAGGGCGCTTACAGTCGTAAGGTCATCTCTTTATAGAACGGCGGTTATATCTTAACCGCTGTGCGCCGCAAATTTTCTGCTTTACTTATAATCCGCGGCCAGTCATGAAGGTCTCTTATAACAGCGTATTTGTGCCGGAAGAATGCCATTTCGTCTGCTACAATCGCGCCTCATTTTTTGGATGGATAGCATTTTCACATGGTTTCCGAAACTAAAACCACAGAAGCGCCCACGCTACGTCGTGAACTGAAGGCGCGTCACCTGACGATGATTGCCATTGGAGGCTCCATCGGTACAGGTCTTTTCGTTGCATCTGGTGCAACTATTTCTGCAGCGGGTCCAGGCGGCGCGTTGTTCTCTTATATTCTGATCGGTCTGATGGTGTACTTCCTGATGACCAGCCTCGGTGAACTGGCTGCCTATATGCCGGTTTCCGGCTCGTTTTCCACCTACGGTCAGAACTACGTAGAAGAGGGCTTTGGCTTCGCGCTGGGCTGGAACTACTGGTACAACTGGGCGGTAACGATTGCCGTTGACCTGGTGGCCGCGCAGCTGGTGATGAGCTGGTGGTTCCCAGACACGCCGGGCTGGATCTGGAGCGCACTGTTCCTCGGCGTTATCTTCCTGCTGAACTACATTTCCGTTCGCGGATTTGGTGAAGCGGAATACTGGTTCTCACTGATCAAAGTTACCACCGTCATTATCTTCATCGTGGTTGGCGTGATGATGATTTTCGGTATCTTCAAAGGCGCTCAGCCGGTGGGCTGGAGTAACTGGACGACCGGTGATGCACCGTTTGCCGGTGGCTTTGCCGCGATGATTGGCGTGGCGATGATCGTCGGCTTCTCCTTCCAGGGTACGGAGCTTATCGGTATCGCGGCAGGCGAATCTGAAGATCCTGAAAAGAATATTCCACGTGCGGTACGTCAGGTGTTCTGGCGAATCCTGCTGTTCTATGTGTTCGCGATTTTGATTATTAGCCTGATCATTCCGTACACCGATCCGAGCCTGCTGCGCAACGACGTGAAAGACATCAGCGTTAGCCCGTTCACGCTGGTATTCCAACATGCGGGTCTGCTGTCTGCGGCGGCGGTGATGAACGCGGTTATCCTGACGGCGGTGTTGTCGGCGGGTAACTCCGGGATGTACGCCTCCACGCGTATGCTTTACACCCTGGCATGCGACGGTAAAGCGCCGCGTATTTTCGGTAAACTGTCTCGTGGCGGCGTACCGCGTAACGCGCTGTATGCGACCACCGTGGTGGCGGGGCTGTGCTTCCTGACTTCAATGTTTGGCAACCAGACCGTGTATCTGTGGCTGCTGAATACTTCCGGGATGACGGGCTTTATCGCCTGGCTGGGGATTGCTATTAGCCACTATCGCTTCCGTCGCGGTTATGTGCTGCAGGGTCACGATGTGAAGGACCTGCCGTACCGTTCTGGCTTCTTCCCGCTGGGTCCGATCTTCGCCTTTGTGCTGTGCCTGATTATCACCCTGGGTCAGAACTACGAAGCGTTCCTGAAAGACAGCATTGACTGGGGCGGCGTGATGGCTACCTATATCGGTATCCCGCTGTTCCTGATTATCTGGTTTGGCTATAAGCTGACCAAAGGAACCCGTTTTGTTCGCTACAGCGAAATGAAATTCCCGGGTCGCGTGAAGAAGTAATTCTTAACCAGATACGGCAGAAAAAACAAAACCCCGGCATGATGAGTGCCGGGGTTTTTTATTGCGCCTAACTTAGAAGCTGTAAGTCATGCCAACCGTGTAACGACGTCCATCAAGGACGGTGTCGTAGGTATCGTAATCGATTTGTTTATCCAGCACGTTATACACGCCAGCGGTCATCAACAGATCCTTGGTAGCATAGTAACGTAAACCAACGTCGACCTGAGTATAGGACGGAGTGCCCTGTGCCATTGAGGTACGGCTCAGGTATTCAGACGTTTTCCCGCGCAGATTCAGACGGCTCCAGAAACCGAGATCCTGCGTAGCCTGCCAGTCCAGCGTCGTGTTAAACATATGCTTCGGCATTTTGTTCAACGGTTGGCCGGAGAACTGACCGCTTTTCTGCTCAGATTCCGTGTAGGTGTAGTTCGCGGTCCAGTTGACGTCGGAGGTTATTTTCCAGCCGAAGGTGGATTCTACGCCGCGCATATTGGCTTTATCGACGTTAACGCGATCGCTGACGAAGTCATAAGTCGTATTGCCGATGGTGCAGGCCGGATCGGAACTGCTGTTACAACGGCGAACTTCGGTGATTTTGTTTTTAAAGTCGGTATTGAACAATGTAACGCCTGCGTTGAGGTTGTTGCCGTTATCCCACAGTAAACCGATCTCTTCGCTGAGGCTTTTCTCCGGTTTCAGGTCCGGGTTGCCGACAATGATTCCGTTCAGACGGCCGCCGCCGGTGACCTGTCCCCAACTGGCAGAAGACTGGCGCAGATCCGGTGCGCGATAGCCCGCGGAAACGCCACCTTTTAAGGTCCACTGATCGCTCAGATGCCATACGCCATAGCCGCGTGGCGTCCAGTTGTCACCGTAGTTTTCATCCTTATCCATACGCAGACCGCCGGTCAGCGTGAAGGTATCGGTTACGGCCCATTCATCTTCAGCAAACAGCGCCCAGCTCCAGCGAGTTAGTTTGTTAAGCCCATCAGCCGCTTGCAGCTGGTTGCCGTTATCGCGTAGTTTTTCATAACGGTATTGCCCGCCCAACGTCAGGGTGTGCTCCCCAAGGAAGACCTGGTTCTGGTTATTGAAAATCGTGTTGTAGGACTTCATCTGGCGACCAGGGTTATCGGTCTCTTCCTGCTGGACATAGCTGGTGGAGTTGAAGTCGTCGTAATAACCGCTGTGGGTTATTGAGTACGTGGTGTGCACATACTTGTTTTCGCTTTTACTGGTGGGCTTACAGCTTCCGTTACGGCAGTTTTCCTCTGCCATGGATTTGCCTGGCGTACTGTCGCGATCCTGCAATTCACGTGCGTAATCGAAATCGATGTCGTTTTTATCATCTGGCGTAAAGTTCAGGGTTAATCCCCCGCTACGCATACGCTGTTCATTGTAGCCATTTACGATTTCATCTTCTGCGCGGTGGGAGAATAATCCGGTCACCTTCGCGCCAAGTAATCCGTCAATCAGTGGTCCAGACGCATAGGCGTTGGTCTGGTAAATATCGCCGGAGTCTCTGTCTTCCTGGAAAGTGGCATCGCCGTGCAAAGAGCCGGTCCAGGCTTTAGTATTCGACACTTTTTTGGTGATGACGTTAATGACGCCGCCCATCGCATCGGAGCCGTAGAGGGATGACATCGGGCCACGGATGACTTCGATACGCTCGATGGATTCCAGCGGCGGCAGCCAACCTTGCTCAATACCTGAGTTGTCGCTGTTAGGACGTGTACCGCGGGTGCTGATGCGTTTACCGTTGACCAGGAAGAGAGTGTATTGCGAAGCCATACCGCGAATACTGATATCGCTGCTGCTCCCCCCGCCAGTGACGACGACGCCAGGGACATCTTTTAGCGCATCGGTGACATCTCGATAGGCTTTGTCCTCAATCTGCTGCTTGGTAATAACAGATATTGAAGCCGGGGCATCCTGAATTTTCTGCTCGAAACCGGTAGCGGTAACGACCACGGTGTCTTGTTCAGCGCCATGGCCGAGTGATGGGAGGCAGGCGACGCATACTGCGGCAGCTACAGCCTTAACGTGAGGTATAGTCATTTGTATCATTCCATTTAAATGAATCAAACTGCGCGTCATGTGAAAGGCCATGACAATTGTATGTATTTGTCTTTTAAGGACTCTTTTCAGTAAAGAAGCGGGGGAATTGTACAAAAGTATGAATATTTGTAAACACAAATGATAATAGAAATCATTTGTGTTTGATATGGTTTGGAGTGAAATGCTTTTTAAATCAATAAGATAGTGGGGGAAGAAAAAAGGAGAAAAAGTGAAGGAATGATGGAGAAATGAAGAGGGCTTCCGCCCTCAACTCAGGAATTACTTCAGCAAATACTGGGCGTGGAAGCGCAGGTGATCCTCAATAAACGACGCAATGAAGTAATAGCTGTGGTCGTAACCAGGCTGGATGCGTAGCGTCATTGGCCATGCGGTCTGACGGGCAGTTTCGGCCAGTACCGCGGGCTGCAACTGATCGGCAAGAAACTGATCGCTGTCTCCCTGATCGATTAACGTCGGGATCGCGTCTGCGGGTTTGCTGGCCAGCATTAACGCGCAGCTATCCCACTCTGCCCACTGTGTTTTATCTTCGCCCAGATAAGCGCTAAAAGCCTTCTCACCCCACGGAACGCGACAAGGGTTTACGATCGGCGCAAAGGCGGAAACGCTGGTGTATCTCCCGGGATTTTTCAGCGCCATAATCAATGCGCCGTGGCCGCCCATGGAGTGTCCGCTGATGGCGCAGCGATCGCTGACGTTAAACTGCGACTGAATCAGTGCCGGAAGCTCATCACGCAAATAGTCATACATACGAAAATGCGTTGCCCACGGCTGCTGGGTGGCATTGAGGTAAAATCCGGCCCCTTGACCTAAATCGTAGCTATCATCGTTGGCAACCTGCTCGCCGCGCGGGCTGGTGTCCGGCATCACGAGAACAATACCCAGCTCAGCTGCAATGCGCTGCGCGCCTGCTTTGGTGGTGAAGTTTTCATCATTACAGGTCAGGCCCGACAGCCAGTACAGCACCGGAGGCGCGGCGTTATCACGGGGTGGTGGAAGAAAAATACTGAAGGTCATGGCGCAATTTAACGTGGCGGAGTCGTGACGCCAGCGTTGCTGCCAGCCTTCAAAACAGCGGTGCTCTTCAAGCATTTCCATGCGTGGCTCCTTGTTGTGTTGAACCTGAATGTGTTTGCGAACTCATCATAATACAGATTATTCATAGCACTGTGAGTAACTTTCACTTCCGCATTGAGCAAACATACTTCATCATCTATATAACTTTACATTAACACTCGACGTCACCGGGCTGAACGACAAGTGAAATCAGCAACGCTGAAAGGCTGTGCCAATTTCAATAATTATCACGGTGAATACTGGATTATGTGCGCCGCCTCACGCACAATGTTCTGGCTGTGACACAGCCTAAAAACTTTGCCCCATGCAGGGCAGAGGCGCCCCACCTGCAGGAGAAGAAGAAATGTCATCACTCAGTAAAGAAGCGGCACTGGTTCATGAAGCGCTGGTTGCGCGTGGTCTCGAAACCCCGCTGCGCCCGCCCGTGCAAGAGATGGATAACGAAACACGCAAACGTCTTATCTCTGGCCATATGACCGAGATTATGCAATTGCTCAATCTCGATTTGAGCGATGACAGTCTGATGGAAACTCCGCATCGCATTGCGAAAATGTATGTCGATGAGATTTTCTCCGGCCTCGATTACGCCAACTTCCCGAAAATCACCGTCATTGAAAACAAAATGAAGGTGGACGAGATGGTCACGGTTCGCGATATCACGCTGACCAGCACCTGCGAACACCACTTTGTCACTATCGATGGCAAAGCGACGGTGGCGTATATTCCGAAAGATTCGGTCATTGGTCTGTCGAAGATTAACCGCATTGTGCAGTTCTTTGCGCAGCGTCCGCAGGTACAGGAACGTCTGACCCAGCAAATTCTCACCGCGCTGCAAACGCTGCTCGGGACGAATAATGTGGCGGTATCGATTGATGCGGTGCATTACTGTGTGAAAGCGCGCGGCATTCGCGATGCGACCAGTGCGACCACCACCACTTCTCTTGGCGGATTGTTTAAGTCCAGCCAGAACACGCGTCAGGAATTTCTGCGCGCAGTACGTCATCACAACTGATTAGGACAGGAACCATGGAGCGTAATGTCACGCTGGATTTTATTCGTGGCGTTGCCATTCTTGGTATCCTGCTTCTCAATATTAGCGCCTTTGGCTTGCCGAAGGCGGCATATCTCAACCCAGCCTGGTATGGCGACATTACCTTATCTGACGCCTGGACCTGGGCGCTGCTCGATCTCTTCGCGCAGGTAAAATTCCTCACGCTGTTTGCTCTGCTGTTTGGTGCTGGTCTGCAAATGCTGCTCCCGCGTGGTAAACGCTGGATCCAGTCGCGGCTTACGTTGCTGGTGCTGTTGGGATTCATTCACGGTTTACTCTTCTGGGATGGCGATATCCTGCTGGCATATGGCTTGATCGGCCTGATTTGCTGGCGGCTGATCCGGGATGCGCCGTCGGTGAAAAGCTTGTTTAACACCGGCGTGGTGCTTTATTTGGCGGGCGTTGGTGTATTGCTGCTGTTGGGTGTGATCTCCGGGAGCGAAACCAGCCGGGCCTGGACGCCGGATGCTTCAGCGCTGCTGTATGAAAAATACTGGAAAGTGAACGGCGGAATGGAAGCAATCAGCAATCGCGTGGATATGATGTCCAATAGCTTGCTGGCGTTAGGCGCGCAATATGGCTGGCAACTGGCGGGGATGATGCTACTCGGCGCAGCATTAATGCGTAGCGGCTGGCTAAAAGGGCAGTACAGTTTGCAGCATTATCGACGCACTGGCGTTTTGCTGGTTATTATCGGCATGGCGATTAACCTGCCAGCTATCATCGCTCAGTGGCATCTGGACTGGGCCTACCGCTGGTGTGCCTTCCTGTTACAAGCCCCGCGAGAGCTGGGTGCGCCTTTGCAAACCATTGGTTATGCCGCGCTGATGTTTGGTTTCTGGCCACAGCTTAGTCGCTTCAAATGGGTCATTGCTATCGCCTGTGTGGGGCGCATGGCATTAACCAACTATCTGTTACAAACCTTAATCTGCACCACGTTGTTTTATCAGGCCGGTTTATTTATGAAATTTGACCGGCTGGAGCTGCTGTTTTTCGTCATCCCGGTCTGGGCGATTAACTTACTTTTCTCTGTCATATGGCTGCGTTTTTACCGCCAGGGCCCAGTGGAATGGTTGTGGCGTCAATTAACCCTGCGTGCTGCGGGGACATCATTACCACGAACATCCAGATAACGATCTGGATCACATTCATTAACAAAATGGATGTAAGCGCTTTCATTCCTGTGACATCACTCACGCAGTCCGTTTCATTGTGCTGACAAAATACCCAGCCTGGGGTGTCTGCGGGCAGCCGCAATCTAAAACAGGGCAGTGAATATGGTAACCATTCGTGATGTGGCACGGCAGTCTGGCGTTTCTGTAGCGACCGTTTCCCGCGTACTGAACAACAGCGCGCTGGTGAGTCCCGATACGCGTGAAGCGGTAATGAAGGCAGTCACTCAGCTTGGCTATCGACCTAATGCCAACGCACAAGCGCTGGCGACGCAGGTAAGCGACACGATTGGTGTTGTCGTCATGGATGTATCAGATGCGTTTTTTGGCGCGCTGGTAAAAGCCGTGGATATGGTTGCCCAGCAGCATCAGAAGTATGTCCTGATTGGCAACAGCTACCATGAGGCGGAAAAAGAACGTCATGCCATTGAGGTGTTGATTCGCCAACGTTGTAACGCGCTGATTGTACACTCTAAAGCACTGAGCGATCGGGAACTGGCCGAGTTTATGGATCAAATCCCCGGTATGGTACTGATCAACCGCCTTGTTCCTGGCTACGCACACCGTTGCGTCTGCCTGGATAACATCAGCGGTGCCAAAATGGCTACCCGAATGCTGCTAAATAATGGTCATCAACGCATAGGTTATCTGGCATCAAGCCACCGCATTGAAGATGACGCCATGCGCAAAGAAGGGTGGTTAACTGCCCTGCAAGAGCAGGGGATTGTTGCGGCAGAAAGCTGGGTCGGCACCGGTTCGCCCGATATGCAGGGCGGAGAGTCCGCGATGGTGGAACTGCTGGGGCGTAACTTACAACTGACGGCGGTCTTTGCTTACAACGACAATATGGCAGCCGGCGCGCTGACTGCGCTAAAAGATAACGGCATCGCTATTCCATTACACCTTTCTATCATTGGCTTCGATGATATTCCCATCGCGCGTTACACCGATCCGCAGCTAACCACTGTGCGCTATCCCATTGCCTCAATGGCAAAAATGGCGACTGAGCTTGCGCTACAGGGGGCGGCTGGCACGTTGGATCCGCAGGCGTCGCATTGTTTTATGCCAACGCTGGTGCGTCGTCATTCAGTAGCGCTGCGGCAGAATGCGGCACCGATCACTAACTCATAACGTTGCGCGATGTAACCGCTTTCAATATGTGAGTAAATTCACAGTATATTAACAATGCGATAGCTATGATGACACTGTTTGTTGCGCTGTAACTACTATGTAACGGTGAATAATCACTTTCATCGAGGTATAGGTGCCCTAAACAAAAATTAAAGCCTGTTTTTGGAGCGTTGCCAGACACGGAAGAAATATTTTTTAAAAGTGAGCTTCGGCGTTCAGTAACACTTCAGTAACGTTCTGCCTGCCGAGCATTTATCTCAAGTACTACCCTGCATAATAAAACCGGAGATACCATGAATAAGAAGGTGTTGACCCTGTCTGCTGTAACGGCAAGCA
>OFOU01000961.1_pt1 | contig 20118 bp, 28 predicted proteins | sample 1542061 | NCBI WGS metagenome assembly OFOU01 (sample SAMN04209239, study PRJEB22552) | human gut metagenome | biome: gut; material: feces | host: Homo sapiens | place: USA: Oklahoma
AATAATTCCTCATATAGAGAAAAACCTTCCTCTGCATTCCTGGACATCCTGGAAACTGAATCAAATATAATCGTATCTCCTGTTTTAATTTTCGAGAGTATCTTATCCAGCTCTTTTCTACCCTGAAACTTTGTTCCTGTAAATATCTCTTTCACAATGATGGCAGAGGGATAAGCAGCCAGTATATTCCTAACCTGTCTTTCTATGTTCTGTTTCCCCGTTGATATTCTACAGTATCCATACTCTTTATCCACGTAATCACCCCTTTTAGTATTACTTTTGACGACCGTTATTACTGTTACTATAATTATAAGATAATAATATAGTGATGGCAACCATTTTTAATACTTTTTGTAAATAGGTTAATTTTAATACTATTTGGTCCAAAAAAGAACACCCATAATCTGGATGCTCATTAATCTAAATCTACAAATCATTAGAATACTCATAACTATCTCTGTACATGAATTCTGAAGAACATCTAATTTTTCCATCCATCCAAGTTACTGCCCCCTGAACCACGGTTGCTGTTTTAAACACTTCCGGATCGTTCAATGGTTCAAATGCTGGACCCCTAAGTCCAGAAGTATCATATAGCCTTTGCTCACCATTGGGGAAAGTTATTATCATCATCCTATTTTCTAATGGCTTTACCGATTCAACCTCTTTCGGGTCTTCGGGCTGCTCACCATAAACGATTCCATTATTAATGAACATAACACTCACTCCTAGCACAAAGGTTCTATTTTCCAAAACGTCTTTTGTCTTACTGCCCTATTCCACGCTGCATATAATTCATCTTCATGTATTGCAATCCATCCCGACACCATTCTGTATTGTTTCAACGGCAACTTTCCTTCCAATACTTCACCATCCATTGACACGGATGCTTCATATTCTCCAAAGTATACATGAACATGCGGTTTATGGAACCTGTCATTGTCATCAAAAAACAGCTTAATTACGATTCCATAAAATCTACATATTTCTGACACCCTTATCACCTCTTTTATATTGAGTCTTATTCCATATTAACCATATCAAAATCAATTTCAAAATCCGAATAGATACCTACGGGAACGCTATCCGCAAAGTGATAAAGCGCCGGGATCGCTTCATGCTCCAAATCATAGACCACAATTGTCTGACGCTCAATATCGACCAACCAATACAAACGTACACCAGCCTCTTTGTATAGTGCAAGCTTGATATAATAATCCATCTCCCGGCTACCAGGAGAAACAACCTCTATTACCCAATCAGGCGCACCATGACATCCTTTATCATCCAGTTTATCCTTGTCACATACCACAAATACATCAGGCTCCAAATATCTTTTATCATCTGCATTAAGGAATACAGCAAACGGTGAGACATTTACCTCACATATGCCATTATTGCTATCAATATAATCCGCTATCTTCCGACTCAGTGATAGCACAATTCGCTGATGGGTCCTTGTTGGTGGAGCCATGTAATAAATCTGGCTGTCAATCAGCTCCGCACGTTCTCCATCTGGTAGAGTGTATATGTCTTCTATGGTATAGGCTTTCTGTTTTGGTAATGGCATAGGTTCACCTCCCTATTCTGATTATTCCCCACGTTCCATTTTATCCTTTATCGCTTGTCTTATAAATCCAGCCTTTGTATGTCCCTTTTCTTTGCAGTATTGCTCAAGAGCTTCAGCTTCTTCATTTGGCATTGAAAGCTTCACCTGTTTATAATTTTCCTTCGTCCATTTTTCATTAGCTTTCTTTCGAGCATCCGTTAAAGCCACCATTGATCCCCTCTTTTCCTCTATAGTCCATCTAACTATAGTATAACCCATCCACCAATAATTTTCCAGTATCAAGTGGCAAGCACCATTTCTAATACTTGCCACCCTCTAAATCATGCTCCTCTTACTGCCATCAAACTGAAGGTATCAAAGTCCCAGGTTGCCAAAGGTTGAATCCCGTCACCTTCTTTATTAGAACTGTTCTCCCATAGATAATCATTAACTATATCCATAGCCACTGTATCCTGATAGAGCTTGTCTGCCAATTTCCCCTCATAATTCCTACCCATCCCCCTATCAAGCTTATTTCTCCGAACGTATTCATGCAACAATTGGCTATATTCTCTGACCTTCGGTGAAATATCCATCCGCCCGAAGAATTCACTTATTAACAATTCCAGAGCTTTGTACTCTGTTGTCTTTCCACACTGAATATCCCAGCTTTGGATACAGTTCTTTATTGCCGTCTCTAGGCTGCTGAAAGTGCATTCTGTTGCATACATCCCTTTTCCGGTTTTTATTAGCTGTCCACTTTCCAGTACCTCTATGACCTTTGCTCCACAACATGGACATGTAATCCTAATACAAGTACTCTCTAATACTGAACCAATAACAACTATCGGTTTCTTATGTCCACATGCACAAGCCTGTACCCTATCCGCTCTTATCCTCTCTGTTATGTCTATTGTAGTCACCTGATACCTTTTGTACTTTACCTCTGTGCTATGCATGTACAAATAGTAAGACAACCCATCACACATAAGGTAATCATGGAATCGGCTACCCTCTGCCAAATGTTCCATTTTAAGAAACTCGTCAACTGTATAGAAAAACACCGCATTGACAACACGTTTTAGTTCATGGTCATTCATCTCAACAATTCTACTGGCTGACCTTGTAACATCCATCAGCCCGTCAAACGTCCAGTCTATTGCTTTCCTCTGCATATCAACATATCTGCATGCCCTCTTTACTGATTCATCATTATAAAGGAATTCCAGTTGGTCCAATTCAATATTAAAATCCCTGTCACGGTACGATATACTCATGTTCGCTCCTCTCCCTCCATCAAACCATAAGCTTGATTGATAATTGTAAAAAACTCCTCATTGCTCAGTTCAACACATCCCCACACATCATCTTCAACACCATCATTCACGTATAGAAAACACTCAGCATTAGCTGTATTTATACAAATCTCAATTAAATCGCGGCAGACATCACTAAACTCCGTACCAAAACCAATAGAGGCGGACACCAGTATATCCAACACCTCATTGCTCCCGTCTGGTCTAATTGGAACAGACAATAATGATGTATCCTTGCTATACTCTGCATGTTCCCACTCTAAGAGTGATAAAAACTCTTTCTTTGGTATCTCTGCTACCAATTCTGTCTTGCTATTATCTTCGTACACCTTCATTTCTCTACCCCTCCCGCTCTCAGACTCTATTAAGCAGAGTCATGCTTCTTTCTGTGAGTTCTCTTACATCGTCCTTAATACAGTCCGCTCTGCTGCTTATCTCTGTATACTCCCTCAACTCATATATCTGTGCAATTGACTTTGCAGCTCCTAACAGGTAAGCAATCTCGTTTATATCCGTATAATAACAATAGTCAACCTGTCCCTGTGCCAAATACAGCAGATAGTCAACCAATTCCCCAGCATCCTTTTTACTATTAATCGCTAACATATCTTTCCCCTTTCTGTATGGGGCGCTGTAATAACGCCCCTCTGCTTCGTTCATCAGAATACAAACGATCTTATTTTTCGTGCTGTCATTGAGATAACAAGCTTGATTCCTGTATGTATCACCGTTCTTGCAATTTCCTCGTTCTGTCCGGACTGATAAGCTAATATGGTGGTCATGCTGCTAAAGAATTCCTCTGCCATAAAATCATTTTTCAGACGGTTACATGATTTATGCGTGGCTCGTAGATTATCAAATTCATTGGTTCCGCCCTGGTTGATTGGTTTCCAATGGTCAATGTTAAAGTTGTTGATTGATAAAGGCTGTCCGCATATTGCACATATGCCACCGCTCTTTTCATAAACCATCTTTTTCAGTTCCCAGCTATAGGAACTGTTAAATTCTGTCCGGGTCCTTTTATTCCTGTTATAGCCATAAACTGACATGTCATAGGTACACTCAATTTCTGTAAATTCCTTTCTTTTGCTACTGCATAACTCGTATATCCATCAATGATATGGTTATTACTGTCCAGCAGTACAGGCCGCGGGAAATGTCCTGTGGATTCAAAGTATACCCTTCGTTCCTCCAGCTTGTATTTATCAGCCAGCCGCTTTCCCTTTATAGTTTTTATATCTTCAATCTTTACCAGCATAAACCTCTGCCTCCTAACTCAGTTCTTATCTATAGGAAATAAAACCTCGTTCAGTTTTTGTTGACAATACTTTTTAAATTCCATACGCAATTCCGGTGTTTCCACCTGTATATTGTATGTATCATCAATCCATATCTCTTGCTGATTCTTTACCTCTGTAAAATCTGTAATAACCATAACAATACAATAGGATGGGGATGCTCCACTGCTATCATATGTTATTTGCATTCTCGCATTTAACATTAAATGGCCCGGTTCCAGGATATACCCATTATTCGCGTTGTCCCTTAACCATTCGTCTATATTCCATCGTATCATTGCATACAATATGTTTTTAATAGCTTTTGGGGTATCATCCGCAAATGGAATGGATATCAATACACCCCCATCCATTGCGCCATCAAAAGTGATACCGTCATTATCCATACGGGAATCTGCATACTCATAATTGATCATCCTGTTCCTCCCTCCAGACTTAACTCAGATATTCACGATTGTAAATTGCCATCAGCTTGTTATGCGCTTTATGATAATCCGTTGCCGTCTCAATCAGTTCCTTTACACCAGGAATATGTAAAAGTCCAAAATCTTTTGCAAGTACAGCCAGTTCTCTTTTGGCAGCTCTCTTGCTTTCCATATATGGTTTTGCCATATGCGTCCCTTCTATGACTTTTTAGTAATGACCAGGGAAGGAAACGAACCTTCCCCAATCACTTTCCCATGATTAACAATTCTTAAAGAAAACATCATCTATGTATCTATGAACCATATTTTTTACTAAGCTGTTATATTTTCGCAAGTCTATTGGAACTTCTATATCCGTCTCCATAAAGCTGTCCACAATATCATGAAATCCCGCACGTATAAAATATTGCACTGGCTTGTTTTCTTTGACCTCAACGCTTAAACTTATATAGTCAAATTCGATCCCTTTGTGGTCCAATCTGCACCACTTATCATGCTGGCGCAAACCCTCATACCGCTTCAGATACTCAATTTTTTCATTGACAACAGCAAAGTCAAGTTCCCTCCACAATTTGTTGGATAAGTCCATAATGTTTATATCAAACGTTACACCACAAAATTCATCCGGAAAAACCTCGACATTTCCATCAACCTTGATACCACTTTCCATAATTGGTAAACTATATCCCTTTTGTACTACTGCTAACATGATTATTCCTCCCTTTCTTTATGAGATTCCCGCTTGATAAGCTTACTATCGTCAAACCATTTAATACTCCCATCACGGATAATTGGAACCATTACACGCGCACCACTTTCATACTCAACGACTTTTGAAAGCTTTATCTTTCCTTCCTTTGTCCGTTCAACTCTCAATAACATACTTGCCTTTTTGCTCATATTCTTACCTCATTTCTTTTTAGAATTGGGGAAGCTCTAACACTTCCCCACCAGATTATGCAACTGCTATCTTATTATCAGAAGAGCCGAACAACATATTTGCCATCCTATCAACAATAAGCTGTTTTACTTTGTTCCCATCTGCTTCATTTAAGGGTAAAGGTATATCTTCATAGCACATGGTTGTTTTACCCATGAATTCGTCCGACTGTTGCCATATGTACACATTTATCATATATTCCTGCCATTCCCCCTCATTTTCTCCCAATGTATAGAGAAGGTCAAAATCATAATAAACATCATCCTCTAAATCAATGCCCGGATACTTTTCTCCATATTGTGACAGACAGTCATCTACTATTTTGCTCACCTGGTTTCCTATCTCGTCAAGGGGCAGGAATATTTCTATCTGTCCCGCTAAACTCATATCTACCTTATTTAAATCAAATGTACCGATAGACTCAATTGTTCTTTTCATCATATGATTGCCCTTCCTTCCATTAATTTAATTGCTTTTGAACATTGGGAAGTGGATTGCTCCACCTCCCTGTTATCCCGTTGCCAACTTGACCGTGACTTTCTTCATTTGTACGACCTTGGAATACTTGTCATAAAGTTCTTTGCCGTTTTCCTCATTTGCAATAAAAGCATCTTTGTTGAATTTAGGTCTTTTAAATGGTGTATAAAGAACCTTATAATATTCAACCTCCAGTTCGTTTTTCTGGCGCTTTTTCATATAAATCGCCACCTCGTCCTTTAGGGCTTTTATCTGAGATTCTAACTCGTCAACCTCCTTTTTCTTTTTTGCTTTTTTTTGCTCTAGTTCGTAGACTTGATTAGCAACTGAAAATAACTCGTCCATGTTTTTACACATCCTGCATCTCTCCTTTATATGTAATTTTCAATGTTCTATGGTTGATTTCTTGTGTTTGCTTTTTGTTTGTCTGTATCAACCTTATGGCTACATTTTACACTAGTACCAGTGTATTTGCAATTGACATTATGCACGAATATGTACTAGTACCATTGTCTATTTTGTACACTGGTACTAGTGCAATTGTTATATTCACTATTATTGAGCTTTTTGTATTGGTACTATTGTATATTGTCTTTGTAATGGTACCAGTGTATAATAGTCTTAACAAATCACTTACATATTTATAGAAACGGAGGCAACCACATGAAACTTTATGAATGTATCATTGACGATGGAACGAACGTATTTAAAACCGTAACCGCTGCTAAAAACAAAAAGGAACTTCTTAATGTATACGGCGGAAACGGAACCTTTGAGAAAATCAAAGACATAACCAAAGATACCCAACATATGGGCGTTGACTATCTTCGGGAATCATTAAGAACTACAGGATGGGGCGAAAAAGAAATAATGTTACTCACCGCATTACTACAACAACATTTAGATTCAATCAAGTAAGGGAGGGAAGGCCATGACAACATATTTCAATAACCCTAAAACATTAGAGGAATTAAGAAAGCAGTACAAGAACTTATTAAAGAAGTATCACCCTGACAACGTTGGCGGCTCAGAAGAAGCGACGAAGGATATCAACAACGAGTATGAAAAACTGTTCAAGGTTTTGAAAGACAAGCATAATCAGACAGCAGAGGATACCACACGGCAAACCTATGACAATATGAAATGGGACTTTGCAGAGGATGAAGCATTGAGGGACAAGCTCAATAAGGTTATACAACTTGTAGGTGTGAATATAACGATTGTGGGCAATTGGATATGGATAGATGGAGATACAAAACCACTTAAGGCTACATTTAAGGAATTAGGCTTTAAATGGGCGCATGAGAAAAAAATGTGGTACTGGCATAGCGAAGCTTTTAGGAAGAAAAGTCACAAGAAGTTAAGTTTTGACACCATATGTAATTACTATGGCAGTGCCGACGTAAAGACAAAACAGCGTGAAATGCTTGAAGCGTAAAGCATAAAAAAAAGGGTGTAACCGTGTGGATCTGGCGGCTACACCCTGGAATGAAAAGGAAGGATATGACACTATGTTAATCATAAAATATGAGAGAAAAGATTTTTTTAACAACTGGATTTATACTGAGGACAAAAAACAGAACCATGGCAAAGAGGACCTAAAGAAAGCCTTTTTGTATTTCAGTAGAACGTATGATACAAGTGTTCAGATTGATGATACTATCTTTTATTGGGACAGCTTAGTGGAATATGAAAATAAAATTGTGTCGGTCAGATATTATGATGGAATGAGCTACACTGAGACGAAAAAGAGCTATGACAAGGCAAAGAAGGAATGCTATGCAATGACATCGTAGGGTGGACAAGTAACAAGGCTGAGAGTGTTTAATCTCAGCCCTATTTTAGTGCTATTGTATGCCTATTTGACGCATTTAGCGCCAAAATAAGCCGTGTTTCGTGTGCGGTTCAGGAGTCGAACGAGTGGCAAAGGAACGGTTGAATACGGGCATTCTAGTGCGTTGTATGGGGTGATTTAGGGGTATGGCGGCAGAGATATACCCCCGGTAGGTTTACATTCCTACGGCGATGCTTTAGTCTGGTGAAGGGGGTATCTGATCTATCCATGCGTCGGGTTAAATTTTGAAAATGGTCGAACCACCAATTTCTATATGTATATGTAGTGTGCTCTCCTGTAATTTGACTACAATATTTCTATATGGTATAATGTGTAAATCGAACATATGTATTTTTTGTCTTTTGTGAAGGGAGCTTTTATTGAATGGATACGCCGACTAAGATTAAACCGTCGAATCGAACAATTATAAACATTAAGCAAATGTCACTTCTAAAGCATAGTTGTATTCTTAATAACACTAATATTTATGGGAATCTATTTGATTGCTTAAAATTCTATGATCGGCTTAAAGAAAAAGATTTTAATAGCGATTTACGTTTTGATGAAAAGGCTCGCTCTGTTGTACAAAATAATATGAAAACCTTACTTGAAGACGCACAAAGGGAATGGACAGCTGTCAGTATGTGTGAAGTAACTGACCGTGATGTTTTTTGTACTTTATGTGGAACTAAGAACACAAACATTTATTATATAAAAAATTCTATATCTGGTGAAGAAATCAATGTTGGAGTAAATTGCGCTAGTGAATTTCCTGGATTCTTAAATATCAAAGAAGTTAGAAGGGATAAAAGAGAGGAAGATAAGCGGCAATTAAAGCGGAAAAGAGAGTATGAATTTGACTTAAAAATTAACGATGACATCTCTTTCACTAAAGATGCAAGTGAAAAATTTGAATCGTTTGAAATAATGCTGCCCTCTAAACTATATAAAAAAATAAAATCCATCATCCAGCAAATGAATTTTATTAGGACCAGTTATATAGAAAATGGCGGTGACCTAAACGATGCTCTTTTAAGAAGAGCACAGTTAAAAAAAGAGTTTGAAGACGCTTGGGACACTGCTCTCCAATTCAAATATAAAAATAGCAATAATCCTTTCATTTGCCACAAGTATATAGCGGATTGGCTATTAACAAACAACAAAGATGTATGGGAAAAGGTGTCAAATAATAATGCCATACTGGATCATAGTGCAATTCAAAGTATATACAATATGCAATTTATAAGAGAACATTTAATAAATTTCAAACAGCATCTCACAGATTGTGATATAAACTTAGCTGGCATATATGGTAACAATATCGTATATTCATTTCAAAATGAATGCTTACCAAAGCCAATTCTAATAATGATTCCATGCAAAATTTTCATGCAGACAATAGGGGCAAACTGTTTGACTATCCCCAAATATGTCTATGGTAAAAATGACTTTGATACTTTCCAGTTGCTTCAATCACAAGATAATCTTAATAACTTGTTAGAATATTTTATCCCTCTTATTAATGCAGTCGGCTATAATATTGAAGAGGATTATAGAACAAATCAGTTATTTTTAATTAAGCTTCCCCGCAAAAAGCGTTTAGGTAATAAATGGAGTTCACATTATGAAAATATTCCCATCCAATATAAGGCAATCTCTTCCAATTTAGTATACACAGTAGCTGCAAAGATTATCTTTGCTTCTAAAAGCAAATCAGAATTAATATTAGAAAAATATTTAAACAACATTACTACAGGATGGATGTCTGAAGAGAAGAAAAAGATATATACCGGGATGGCCGCAAGCGCTGCTGCAATGTCCAAACAATCAGAGTTCATCCCTTATATATAATTTTTTGACCGTTACCAAAATACACCCGCCACTTCAAATCACACTCTTGAATTTTCACCCAATCCATGTTATATTATAGACATAAAAGGAACAACCGCCCACAAGGGGTTGGCCCAGTATGAGATAGAAAATCCACCCGATACCGTCCAAGTATACAAGGGTGGTTTTTCTATGCCTGTTTCCAGGTCTTTAAAGAAAAACGCTACTTACGATTATTGAAAATAAAGGTAAGCAATGCTATGATTAACAGCCCAAACGCCATAAGGCCTTGAAAGCTGAAATAATAGCACAGAACAGGTGTTAGGCAATGTACATTTATAGAATTCCATGTTTAGCTGCTACTTCCAATGCTTTATTTTTAAACTTTTCAACCCTTTGTTCTCTTTCTTTATCAGTCAAAAATAAGGTACCATATTCACGAATAAATGTGTTAAATAATAAATTCGTATCCTCTGAGTCTTCAACTTCCAAAATTTCAGCTAATAACTTTTTGTCTTTTAAGGTATCTAAAACTTCACTAAATATTCTATTATAATGTACCTCTAGGAATTCATTAGCTCTCTCGTTTGTTAAGTCCTCATCTGGCATAATGGAATGCACTGTAAGCATCTTCCCTTTTGATAACAAATCTTTGGGTTCCACATAAACCAGAATATTTTTATCATCCTCCAAGACTCTACCTTTTATAGCTGCCATATCAAACTCAATTCCACTATAATTCCGGAAAGCATCTACTACTTTCTGCAATTGGAATGAAAGCACATCGCCTACTATGTCCTTAACAGTAATCTCTTTTTTGACTTGATTTTCTTTAGGCGGAATCTTTGCATAAAACTCTTTCATGCGGTTATCATGATTAAGTCTTGATGAAAATACAACGGATAGCTTATAACTTAATTTAGGATCATACCAATCTTCCAATACATGCAATTCATTGGTTATTTTCTCATATAGGTTATCATCAAAAACATCCGTATTCTTAAGTGTAAACTCCATAGAAAATCCTCCTTTGCCAGATATTAATAAAAGATTCTTAATTCACCTTAATTGTAACAAAAGCAAGAACTTCCATCAATATAATAATATTTAAATAAGTCTGTATACCAATATCCGCTTTAAAGCTGGGTTAAAAGAGATATGGAAATGGGTAATCAACAAGTGAAGCCCTCCACGAACAGAGGGCGTACTTTACATGCAGCATATAAAATACCTGTCATATATCTACAGCTTAAATTATAGTCAAAAAATAGGAACTAAGCCGATTGGCCTAATCCCTATTCCATCCATTCTATATTAATGATTTTTATGTAAGGCCAATTAAACGCCCCATTGCTAATGCAATCATCATCGCAATAACCGTTTTTTCCAAGAACACAAATAGCACGGTCCAAAATTTAACCGGGATACTGGTTTTAATCATTACGGCACCTGTTTCACTCATGCAAATTACCTGCATTGTTCCTACTACGCAAATAACAAATTTAGCAAGCTGTGACGTTACACTTGTAGCTGAAAGGAATGGAAGTAAAAGATCAGCAAACCCAACAAACATAGCCGGTGCAACTAAGGAAGCTTCAGGCATATGAATAAGATTCAATATTGGAATAAATGGTTTTGAGATAATATCAAAGGCTGTCGTATGTTCCGCAATTACTAATACAATCGTTGCCAGAAGAATAACCAATGGAAATACGTCTATATACAGTCTAATACATGTTATAGAACCTTCTTTCAACATTTCTAATAATCCAGGGGCCTTTTCCGCTCTGTCATAGGCTTTTTGAAATGACTCTCTGAATGTTTCTTTCCTCTCCTCAACTAAAGACGCTGCCTCTGGTGATTTTTCATTCGATACCATAGAAAGAGGTGGAATGCGGCACATAACTGCTGTCGATACAATCGCCACCACTGTGCAGCAAAGGAAGAAATACATGAAATATTTGCTGTCCAAACCTCCTATGGCTGTAGTATATGCAAAAATAGATGGCAGCGGTATCGTACAAAATCCAAAACATAGAATAGCTGCTTCTCTTCCTGTATAACGACCTTTTTTATATTCTTCATCTGCTGTTAACATACCAACCGTACCAGAGCCAAACCAGGATGAAAGAGCAAGAACCGAAGAATGTCCTGGCATATGGAACAAAGGTCTAAAAATCGGACGTAAAAGCCATCCTAGTATTTCCATCAGTCCATATTCTGTAAGCAGAGGTAACAACACAGAAGCAGCAAAGAATAGACACATCATGGCCGGCATCAACTCAAATGCAATAAGTCCTCCCGTATTGGGTTCCCAGAATGCTTCCGGTCCAAGTTTGAATATTGAAATAACATAGGCAATTACCGCAAACCAACGAACAACAAGCATAAGTGGTGACACTCTAAACAAAATCTGTACAAAGGGCGGAAATTCCTTTTTTGACATAATTGTCAAAAGCGTAGAGCCCACCGCTGCGATACATATAACCGCCAACAGAATATATACTTGTAAAGCCCCTAACACATCAGCTAACAAATTTTTAATAATCCATAATGGAATTGTGAGCTCCCCCTGCCATGGCATAGGAGTCATAAATATAAATATGCCAAGAATAGATCCAAAAATGATTTTCATAATCACACTAGTTTTCATATTCCTGGAGCCAACTGCATATGTCCTATCATTATTCATATCCAAATCCTCCGAATCTATAATTTTTCTTCCAGCCATGTTCCATTCCAAAAGCTCTCAGGATTCTTGGTCAAAACTTCATATGAATCATAAAGCGGTCTCCCAATCTCTTTACCATCCAGGCGTGTTAACCTCTCCTTTTCAGCTTCTTTAACAATGTCCGGATTAACTATCATTTCGATTGCAGCCTGATAAAGTGCCTGAGACGCCATCAGAGCACCCTTTTTGCTGAATTCTGTTCCCGCAAGCGCCGTAGTACACCAATTATGAAGAGGAATCTGTAAGGGGATTTCCCAGTTCACTCTTCCAAGAGGAATATGCCAACTAGCTTCACCATCATCCTGGCTGTAGGGATCTACCCCCTCATTTAAATAACAAAGATTTGGTTCAGAAATAATTTCTGTAGACCCGCTAACATTTGCAACTAATTCACGCATAAAACACATATCTTCTTCATCAAATTTCGCAACACCTATTTCCTCTAACTGTTTATATAAAAGTTTTCCTAGTGTGTCATTTGGCAGATAACCTCTGGCTCCGGCAAGAAATCCTTCTACCACACTGACTCCTGCAATCTTAGCTGATTCATTTACGATTTCTCGAATATTTTCATACACTATTTTTGCTGTCTCATAATTAGCATCACGTACATTTACCCAAAGTGTTGAACGAGATGGAGTAATATTTGGCATATTACCACCATTCCTAATTACATGTTCTACGGAGGTATTTGGGAATTGATGTCCTCTCATCCTCTCAATTGTCTGTACTGATAGTTCTGCTCCATCCAGTGCATTATGCGCACGTGCTGCTCCTGAGTGACTGGATATTCCTCCGAAGCAGAATTCTCCCGAAAAACATGAGAGTGTTGGTCTTGATGCAGCACAATTCTGGTAATCTACATGACAGGTTAGAAGAACATCAATCCCATCAAATCCACCTTCTCCAAGCAATGCAACCTTACCATACAACATTTCCTCTGCGGGTGTACCTATTACAACAACGGTTCCTTCTCTCTTAGAATCCTTCAAATAGTCTTTCACAGCAATTGCTGCACCTGAATTCGAACCGCCAATATGACAATGCAGGCAAGCATGTCCTGCTCGTTGACCAGTTGGTTTACAATATGGAACTGCTTCATTTGCAAGACCATCCATTCCATCATATTCAGCCAGAATACCAATTATTGGCTTTCCGCTTCCATAGGTGGCTCTAAATGCAGTCGGCATTTCACACAGTCCACGCTGAACCTGGAATTCATTTTCTTCCAGCCATTTACACAATATCTCCGCAGATTCATACTCCATCATAGGCAATTCTGGATGTTTCCAAAGTTCTGTAATCTTGCACGAGATATCCTCTTTACGATTTTCCCAGTATTTACTATCCATTTATTTTATCCTCCTAGAAAAATATTATTAATAACGGTAGACAAAGTATTATTGCTAAAAGTGTACGTAATAAAAAGATTACAACTAAATCAAAAAATGATATTTCAAAATCTAATTTTAGAAGTAAGGGACCAGTTTCAGTAATATATATAATTTGCAGAGAACAAACAACTGCTATTAAGAATTTCGTCGCAACAGAAGTAATCGCCGCCCCAGAAATAAACGGCAGAAATACATCAACGAATCCAAGGAGCATACTCTGGGCTGCAAGTCCTGCCTCTTGAACTCTAAATAAATCTAATATGCATGCAAGAGGCATTGAAAGATATCGGAAGATTGACGTATATGTACACAAGATTGTTGCAGCCGTACCAATAGCTAAAACAACCGGTTCTAAGGTGAACCAAACATCAAATGTTGTTCTTAATGCTTTGATGATCATATTTTCGTGAGGTCTTTCTGCTCTTTCCACTGCACATTTTAATGCATATGAAAAAATGTTATATCCTTCAGGTGGCTTCTCCGAAATATCTTTTGGTGATACATTTGTACAGTATTCTTCTTTTTTAAGATTAATTGGCGGAATACGGCAAAGTAACATTTGAATAAGCAAACCGACAACAATACAAGAAATATAAATTGCCGGGAACATGTTACTCATATCCAAAAAACTCGCAAGTAATGCAACAATAGCAATAGATGGAATCGCAAATCCTGTTGAAATAATTATGGATTCTTTTTTGGTATAATAACCCTCCTGGTATTCTTTATTCGTTAGCATGATTCCCATAGTGCCACTGCCAACCCATGCAACCGCAGCATTAACTGCTGATCTTCCTGGTACCTTATACAATGGTCGCATAATCGGCCTCATAAGGTTTCCCACAAACTCCATCAAGCCAAACTCTGTCAGTAGTGGCATAAAAATCCCACACCAAAAGAAGAACGGTACCAGATTTGCAACTACATCTGACATCATCATTCCACCTGTATCTGCTGACCAAATAAATTCCGGTCCAATCTTAAAGTAGATTAATACACTGACAAGTGCTGAAGTACAGCGAACAAAACAATTTCCAATGGATGTTTCAAAAAACGTTCTCCAATAATAATTGAATGTTCCAGGTCTCAAAGAACCAATAAGTGAACATATAGCTGAAGTGAACAGAATAAGAATTACAATTGGAACCAGTGTCCCACCAAGGAGTTCTTTTGTCTTATTAATAATAAGATTTATAATTAACACAGGTTCTCCATTCGCTCGAAACGGAACTAAAAACAAAAGAATTCCCACTAGCGACGGAACAAAAAAATGCAAAACTTTGGGTAATACAATTTTTTTATCTGCCATTTCTATAATCCGCCTTTCTGCAAAAGATATTGATTGTGTTATAAAACTTCACTCATAGTCTTCCATTTGTAATATTTCTTATTGTGCACAGGCTATTGGGCTCTAATGTATTATGATATCGGGTAAGTCAGCAATCCTTCATACAAATCCAGACGAGCTTTTCGAATATCTATTTTATTCCTTATAAAGTCATTACCAGTATCGAGCCTGCTCAGAACACCACGCTCTCCTTCTTCAATCTCCAATGTATATGGCGATCCAAAATATGCATAAGCTCCTTCACCATCTGCTAATGAGGCAAGTACTGCGCAATCCGAAAACAGTCGTCTCTCATTTAGAATAAAGAGTTGCTCCCTTCTCCAGTTTCCTGAAACACAAACTAGATCTACTCCCTTTCTAGCCATGCACCTCAATGCTTCTGGGAAAAACATATCATTATCGCTTAACAATCCAATTCTTCCAAACGTTGTATCAATCGTGGAGAACTGATCTGGACTCTCGGGGCCATATTCACCAGGCATTTGATGAATCCCCTGATAGGTATGGATTATTTTATTCTTGTTAAATAGAACCGTTATGTCCCTTTCTAGAGTCTTACAAGTTACTACAAAATAATTATCTTCTGTTGTATTAATTATAATATTTTGTATTAATTGAATTATGTAATTCCATGAAGTCCCATCAGAAAGAGCCGGTAGCACAACAAGTTTCGTATCATTTTTAAGTTCTCTCACTTTGCTTGCCGTTTTTTCCAAATACTCATCAACCGTTCTATAATCATACGCCAGAGCCATAACTTCAGAAATCTGCGGTTTTGGAAGATTCAAGCCATTACTTCCCCACAAATATGAATCCTGAAGAAGCCAATGATACTTGCCCTTTTTACGTGCTCTTAATATCTGATCTCTTAAAATCAGACTTGTATCAATTTCGGAAACAACATACCCGTCTCCGATCTTCATTTCACTTAAAATATGGCCCTGGGGACTAATAATACAACTACCGCCACCATAATCTTTACCCTCGTTGTTTGTACTCCACCAATCCGCACAGACCATGTACACGCCGTTTTCTGCTGCCCTTGTTCTCCATGCGTCATCAGGTCCATTATCCACCCAGCATGTTGCCATCAAAAGAACATCCATGCCCTGTAATGCCTGCAAACGTGCCGATTCAAAATGTACTACATCCTCGCAGATTAAAATTCCAATCGTTCCAAATTCTGTATCAAATACCGTTATTCCATTATTACCTGGTACCAGAAAATTTGTCTCCGTTGAAAATAGGTGGGTTTTACGATAGCTTCCTTTAAGCTCTCCATTACATCCAATAAAAGCAACCGAGTTAAAGATTAAATCACTTTCCAGATCACGTTCTACCATACCAAATGCAATAGAAACCTTTAGTTCCTTACATAATTCCGAAAAAAAATCCGTAGTTTTTCCAGGAATGGTTTCTGCATATGAATAGATATGTTCACGGGTAGTACAAAGCGAACCAAGTGTACATGTCTCTGGAAGAAGGATTAATCGTGCACCATCTGCCGCTGCCAAACGCACATACTTCTCTAAAACAGAAAGATTATATTCCAAGTCTAATTCCTTCATTTTAATTTGAACCGCACCTACTTTATACTTCATACTTTCCACCACCTTCTTTTATTTGCGAATTCTGACGGCCTGATAACGGATATATTTATCATACGTATATACTTTACTGAAAACCAAGGGATTAGACTGATTATCCAGGTGCAGCTCTTCTGACAACAGAATACCCTTATTATCATCAAAGCTAAAGTATTTGGTGATTTTGTCTTCAGGTGTACATGGAACAATGTCAACAATAGTAAATTCAATTGTTCTCTTGCAATATTCGTCAACCAGTTTATAAAGTGTTTCCGGAAGTGCTTCCATATTAAATGGTTTATTTAGATTATCGCAAGGTATATATTCCTCAACATAAACAGCAGGCTGCTCATCTGCTCCAAACAATCGACAAATCCGTATAACTTTTGACCCCTCTTTAAGTGACAGCTTTCTCGTAATATAAGCAGATAATTCTTTCTGGTTCACTTCTTCACTTTGATTCCATATAAGCGAAGGGTTATAGCCGCACTTGCTAATTAAATCATATATACCTACACCATCCGTAATCTGAGCTTTTATGTCAGCATATGCTTTATTCACATAAGTTGCAGATCCATGACGACGTACTACAATACCTTCCCTCTCCATAAAAGCAAGCGTAACGCTTATAGTTGCCCGGCTTACACCTAACATCTGTGCTAGTTTCGGCTCTGATGGAAGCTTCCCATCAGGAAAAGCTCCATTCGAAATTTCTCTTTCTAACAAATGATATACTCTTGTTTGAGTTTTTTCAATTTTCAAATTCTCAGCCTTAAAACCTGTATCTTTGTTTTTTAACTCCATATTTACCTCCCGAATTTGAAAGTTGACTGTCAACCTTCAACTTTAAAATAAGTGTAACATATATAATTATTAATGTCAATTACAGATTTTTTATAAATTTGTCTATTATACAAAACACAAAAAAGGCATACCAGATAATCACTATCCGATATGCCTTCTCATTTAATACGGTTCCACTTTCACCTTCAGCAATGCATCATAAATATAATCCGGTATTTTATCCTTATATTGTGCAGCTACCATCAATATATCTGCCTGCTTCATAACTTTATACTCTGCAAAGGCTTCCTCTTTCGTATCCCAGTCCGACAATTTTATTGTCCTCTCTGAGCCTGTAAATGTTATCTCCCCATAGTATTTACCTGTCCTTCCACTATACCTCACTCCCAGAGGCAATATATTATCCTTCGAATCTTCTGCATAATGCTTCTTGCAGTTTGTCAGTAATGTGTTTAAACCCTGTGGAAGAATGCAACAGTGTTTCGGAGAATATATCTTACATCCATTACCAAACAGATCTTTATCAACCGCCATTGATTCACCTTCGACCTCGTAGTAATGCTCCAGATACCATTTCACAAATGTCTTCGGGTTATCAATCCACTCCTGACACATACTTGCACCAACATAACATTTTCCAATTTTCAAAATATCGCTTTCTTTGATATTACATCTAGTCTTTATTCCATCATATATTTTATAGGCTTCTAAACTGGCCTTATTTACATATTCTATATACTCTTGCTCATATCCCAAACTATCCCAGGTAATAGTACCTGCTCTCAGTTTTTTATAATTATCACCTGTCACATAGATTAAATTCTTGTACCAGTTATTTGAACAATCGCCATCCTTATGCCATATCTTATACCTGCCTCCACCATATCTTTTAAGAAAGGCTCCAGCTACCAACATATCAGGGGATGTGTCACGTTTATATCTCTCAATTCTGATTTCACCAGTTGGCTTTCTTTTATGCATCACAGGACATCTTATAATTTCATAGATTGTATAATGGACATTTCCCTGTTTATGTTCATAGAATGTATTCTTATCTTTGCGGTTCAGATTATTGACACATCTTCCATAATTAGATATCCAATAATTTTCTGTATCCTTCACTCGCACAAATACTTCAAATGCATTTTTCAGCTTATATTTAATCGGAAGTTCTACAGGACAAGCATTTGATTTTAGCATTTCTGTAAGGTTTCCGTTTTCATCAAGTATGAATTGTTTCTTTTCTTCTAAATCGTTTATATTCACTACTATAAAATCTCCTTATTTCTTTACATTAAATAAGACAGCACGATTTCTCATACTGCCTTTAAATTAGCGCTTGACAACGTTAGGGGTAAAAGTGTAGGGGTAATAACACAGATATATAAGTTATCTCCCCTACCATTTTACCTCTTCCCCCATTTTGGAACCGTCAAAACCGATGCAAACGGTTTAAAGTTGCATCATATCTGACGCGCCCTAAAATAGTGGACACCTTATAAATATTTCTTGTATTGGAATTTTGTTTGGTTCTGAATGAACCTGACAAATAGAATCACACTCCCATTTCTGGGAACAATTATAGACTATCTTGAACTTCTGATACTGGTTTTATTTTACTTCCAGCCAGTTAGGAATAGATTCATCATAGTGAGTTTAATTTTCTTGGTTATCTTCCATGTCAAATAACGCTCTTCCCAATTCTGACCCTATAACCATTTTCACCTTTATATGTGGTGGAACCACTACTTTCTCCCGTGTCTTCGGATTATACCTTATACACTCTTCCTTATACTCTGGCTTCAATGTTAATAACCCATGGATGTGAAACCTCTCTCCATCCAATAATGTCTCCGTCAATACATCCTTAAAAGCTTCCATAAGCTTATAGGTTGCTTTCTTCGTCAATCCGGACTTACGTGCAATCCTTGTTACAATATCCTCTTTACCTGCCATTATTCAATCCTCCCTTAATGTTTAATTCTGCTCTCTTTGGACACCATATAGGACTTGTCTTTGGTGGATTATCCACGCCAACATATCCCATATCATTTTCTCTGTCCTCATGGTCACAGTAGTAATTCTTATACATAAAGTCAACACACTTCAAATATTCACACTCGCTGCAATGCGGTATTCTATTAGCCATGGCTATATCCTCCTTGATTTCATCCAGGCATACATTTAGATGCTTATTTACAACCTGTCCCAGCTCATCAATATTCATTTCTCCATAAAGGCGTGATAATCCTGCCATATTCTTTTCATCAATAACCACTACTCTGTCTTTTAATTCCATATGCATTTTCCTCCTGATATTATCCTTTTACATCGAATCCTTTAGCCTTCAGATATTGAATCGCGCCTTTAAGCAACGAACCATTATCAACTGTATGCTTCATGGTATCATTCCACACATAGGGCTTATGGCTTACTGATAATCCTCCATGCAATCCCTCATTCGCCCAGGTAGCCACTTGGAACCCCGTAACATTTACATAGTTGTCCATAGCGTCATAATCAATATAGACGTAAGCCACATACTTATTCCCTTGCATCCTTGCTTCTGTTTTCACTGCCGAATAT
>OFOU01000975.1_pt1 | contig 19804 bp, 16 predicted proteins | sample 1542061 | NCBI WGS metagenome assembly OFOU01 (sample SAMN04209239, study PRJEB22552) | human gut metagenome | biome: gut; material: feces | host: Homo sapiens | place: USA: Oklahoma
TATATAAAAACTCAGAGTGCATCCCTTGCGGATGCACTCTGACTGCGCTTCGCGTTTATCGCACCTGGTTATCGGATCTGCTTCACCATCAATCCATGGCGGTTGCAGTAGCAATACAGGTATCCTCGACCTCGAAGACGAAATCGGCACTCTGCGTTTCCTTCCGGGTACAGCTTGATCATCTGAAACTTTTCGGATGTCACATAGGCCAAAAAGGAAATGTAGTGGGATTTTGTCATGGGGTGATGGACGGTGATGAAGTGCTCATCTTCTACCGGCTCGATCTGGATATCATGGTGTTCGTCCGGCGCTTCGGCCTCCAAAGCCGGAAGAGACAAACCGCAGCAGCTGATGACCGTATCCCCCAGGGTGTGGATCACGTTGCCGCAGATAGGGCAGACATACAGCTTGGAGCGGAGCAGATTGGCGGATCTGTTTTGATTGATAACAGCATCGCCCTTCATGAGTTCCATAACGGAGACACCCAGGGCGGCGGAAAGTGGTTCAAGGAGCGAGATATCCGGCAGCCCTTTGGCAGTCTCCCACTTGGAAACGGTCTTGCTGCTGACATCGATTTTATCTGCAAGTTCTGCCTGCGTCATCTTTTTCTGCTCCCGCAGCTGCCTGATGGTGTTGCCGGTGACATATAAGTTCATGCGTTTGGTCTCCTGTACAAAGATTGTATCGAGATTATAGCAGGAGGGGTGCGGCTTCACAACCTACGCAGCGTAGACATGCTGCCAGGAACGGCAGAGAATACCAGTGGCTTCCTGGAAACGGACATGGCCAAGCCGGGCCCCGAGCCGCCCGACCCGCCGGAGGAGAGCCGGTGCAAGGTGATACCGTTTGAGAGAGTAGGGTAAAATAGTAGGAGATCCCTTTTAAACAAGGGATCTCCTACTGAATTATTTCAACTGAATATGGTAGATCACTCATCATTCCTCATAATCAGTGACCTTTAACTCCTGTACGCAGTTGGTGCGAATATTTTCTTTCGTAAAACCATGCTTTTCAAACAAGCCAGCAATGAATGTAACCCATGCGTCAGTATACAGGTAGTCATTGTGTGGCTCGTCATAAATACAGAATTTTGATATGGTATCGAATTTAGCTTCAGACGATGCTGTAGGACGAACACGAAAGGATTTCCAAAGTAGCGTATGATCGCTTTGAGAAAGCTTTACCCCTGTTTTGTCCTCAACAGATCGAATAACAGCGCTTGGCTTAAGTAAATTTGCATTAGAAACACGCTGTACTACAATTTTATCTTTAATTATGGTGCTGATTCGCTGATAGTTAGCTCGATCTTCCTCACTAAGGCTATTCCAGTGCACAAATTCAACTGCCAGATCATGACGATTGGTATTGCTGATTTTGGGAATTTGCAATAATTTGATGCTATATTCCTGACTATCATAGATTTCCTGGGGAAGATCTGTTTTATACTTATCGATGTATTTTTTTATATCCAGCATATCTTTGGACAGTAAGTCACGCTGAGCCTGCAACTGCTCCTTGGCTCTTAGATGAGAGAACTGCAACGCATATGCAAGACATGTGTTGATTGAATAATCCTCACCAAACAGTGTAACCAAAAAGGATTCATAATTAAAAAGCAGTGCCTGACATTCGCCGAATAGTAAAATATCTAAAGAAGAACTATCCCAGTATCTATGTTCTATTTTGTTTCGGATGCCAATGAAAAAGCGTAAATTTGCAACAACAGGGTCGGTAAGATTCGGATAGGGTTTCCTCATTTTCTGGTATTCCTTAATGCACTCAGTAAGTTCCCATGCCTTTCGCTCTCCGTCGATTTTCTTATAGCGACCATTTTTTTCTTTATAAAAATAGCGTTCTCCAATTTCGCTTTGGAAGTAAGCGTGAAATAATTTAGTCCATGCGATAATCATGAGAATAATATAATTTTCAATTCTAAATTGCACACGTGGGCGATTGTATGTTTCAACTGCGGTTAACGCACTATTGATCGAATTCTCCAAGATGTTTTTTGCCTTTCCCTGACGCAGAACAATCATCGTACTACCTCCCCTTCAAAATAAAAGCCGCATGGGAATACACCCACACGGCTACCTTGGTGGCCCAAAGGCTCACCGTAAAATCATTATAAAGGAGAATGATGGAAAACACAAGAATTTGTCGGATTGACGATGATATTACAGCAGTCACACCAGTTAGGGATGGGTTAGGGATTTGGTGGTTTCAGCAGCCATCCTCAATCGTGCTCCCGCCGCTTTTCTGCCCCTTGAACCGTCGCTGAACAGTAATCGTCTAAACCGAAAAAGCAGAACAAAAAACGCAGAAAAACCGCCTTTTCAGGCGATTTTTCTGCCAAAGGTGGTCGGAGTGCGGGGACTCGAACCCCGGGCCTCCTGCTCCCAAACGCTTGAACCAAATTTTTTATGGTGATTTGTAGTGCTTTCCGGCGATTTTCGCTCGGTATCGAATATTTTTTGACGCTCTTAAATCCGCTGTTTCCGGGTGTTCCGTTCCTGACTGTGGTCAAATATGGGGTCAAAAACGCTTCCTGACCAGGGGCGGCAGGTATCTGCCGGTCCCGGGCCGGAAGCGTTTTTTTCGTGGATCTGGGTTTGGGGTATTGTACCTCTGCCGTGACGGTTAGGCAAGTCTTTTTTTCCCGCCAGGCGCCTCAATTCTTGGCACGCCATATTCAAAGAATAAAAGCCCGACCTACCTATCCAACAGCCACTGAATGCCGGCGACCGTCCGCGTGATTCCATGGACGAAGTGGTTGCCAAGATTCAGTTTGAGCACTGTGTCGATGCCCTTTCTCTGGTAAAACGCCCGAATCTCCTCGGTATTCTTACGGACCGTTCTCAGAACCGGATTACGGGTCTTGGCTTCTTTGTCTCCCAGGGAGAAGTAGATGCAGTCCGGCCAGCATTTCGGCTCACGGGAAAAGACGTATTCCTTGAAACCAGGAAACCACAGGGAACCGGACATGCACCCTACCCGAGAGAACACATCCGTCTGGTAGATGGCGTACAGGACGAACAGGCCAGCCAGTGAGTACCCTGCGATCCCCCACCATGCCGGGGTCCCGTCCAGGTCTTTTTCTGCTCCGGGTATGATTTCCTCCACCAGTAGCCGCAGATAGTCGTCCGCCCCACCTGTAAAGGGTTCTCCTTTCTTGAGAGCCGCCAGACTGTCCCAGGGCGGTATGTTGTGTTTCCAGTCCAAATTGCTGATGACCACTAAAGTGAAGGATAGATAGTCAGCGGCCTGCGCAACCTTAAACATCTTTTGTCCTTCATTGGAGAAGGTGTTGAGGTAGATTGCCGGCGTCCCTACTTTTGCCCCTGGGGAAACAGATATGCTTTTGCCGTCTATTGTAAAGGTTGGCTTTTTACTTACCCCAATTTCTGCTTTAATGATGGATATCCGTTGAAAAAAGAATTGTTTTCCTCATTGTACAGCAAAGAGACTTTGGATACAACAGATGCAAGATACGGGAACCGCATTGAGTTCTGTTGTAAAAAACCAAAATCGTGCGAACACATGATTTTCTTGCGTATTTCTGCCGAATATGCTATCATTATACACAACGCTGTCAGGTGTTGGAATAGACCTTGGCGGAACGACCGCATAAACCAAAAGCTCTGCCGCTTGGCAGAGCTTTTTTGTTTATCAGTATGGAGGAATCTTCTATGGCAGTCAGTTATAAAAAGTTTTGGAAGCTGCTTATTGACAAAGACTTGAAGGAGAAAGACTTATGTGCAAAGGCGGGGATCAGTCCAGCCTCTGTTACCAAGATGGGACGGAACAGGCATAATCACAGAAATTCTTTTGAAGATTTGTACGGCACTGAACTGTGGTATTGAGGATATCATGGAGATTGTTCCAGACGACATAAAGTAAAGGAGGAAATGATAAGGTATGGCTTCTTCCCAAAAACTGAGTTTGCGCGCATACAGCTTCTGCTTTAGAAAGTGGAAAGGTAAAGATCCGGAGCAAATGCTGCTTCTTAACTCTGAAGCAGTCTTTAAACGTCTACAAGGTAGTGAAGAGCAAACGTATAGATATGCGTCCGCGTTAGATTTGATTGTTGATTTTATTAGTGACAATATAGACGTGGATGATAAAGAAGACAACCAGCAACTTTTCAATTGTGCATTTGATAATGCGAACCAAGGAGAAACTGACTCTTACCGGTATTTAATTTTCACCGTTTATGCTGGTTATTATGGATATGCGTCTGAATTGGTAAACAGAAAGACCAAAAGCACTGTTCATAAAAAAAGCCGAGATGAGGCAGATGTCAAGCCATTCTATGTTGTAATTATTATACCCAAGGATACGGAGATAAGTAAAGCACAGAGAGGCCTTATTTTCTTTCAGGAGATAGGGATTTATGGTGTTAAAACTGTAACGACGAAGGCAATGCAGGAATTTTTTTCACAGAAATTAGGGCTAACATTTAGAACACAAAATCTGGCTCCGGATTTCTATCTCAAAAAGCTGTTCGAAAGTGGAATTATACAGAAAATCAAATTAGCACGAAATATCCAAAGCGCTGATGCAGCTGATAAGCTTTATGGCGAAGGCTACGGACGAGAGGAACGTACTCTGGTACCCATCAAAATAACCGCACAGTTAAAAGCGAAATTAAAGCATGTGTCGGAAGCAAAGTATAATTTCTATACATATGACAATCACGATTATCCTGAAGTAAAAATGGTAGTAAAGATAGGGGACCGGCTGAGAACGATCAACCTTCATGGGTTAGACGAATTGTCAGTGGAGGAGGCACTCCCTGATGACCTTTTGCTGCCTGACGGAACAATAGATTTTCCAAACTTTCAAAACCATATGCTTAATGTTGCCAAAGAATATATAGAACACCTACCAAATAAGTTTTAAGAAATAGAGGGTAAATGGTTGTTGATAATGGAGAATGTATTGAAAATATCGAAGGTGTGTGTATCACCCATAGTGCTTTTCATCCTGGCACTGATAATTCTATTAGTCTATGTTTTTAAAGCTGGGACAAATTATTTAAATATTGGGAAAATTTTCAAAGATTATATCTCTATATTCTCCAATGCCAAAAAGCATCTATGGATTTTTTGGGGTGTACCAGTGCTTTTGTCTGGTGCCTTGGTTCAAGTCACTGTGCTTACGAGCGGATTAGCTGAGAATTTGTGCGTATTCCTATCTATATTGGTTTCCGCTTTTTTTGCGATGCTATCTATCCTGGTAAGCAAAGATGCAACAAAACAAGCCTCAAAACTGTATGAACAGGTACTGAAAGAAACTGCTTCTACAGTTTTGCTGGAGATAGTCCTATGCATGGTGTCGTTGGTAATTTCACTGTCAATCATCTTCCTCGATACCAGTATGACGCAATGGGTTCAAGTTATTATTAGCCTATTCGAATACTATCTGCTTTTTGCTATGCTTCTAAATATGTTAATACTAATCAAACGCTTTAAGTCCCTAATTGATAATGGATAACAAAAAGCAGAGACACAAAAACTGAAACTAGCGTTTTTACTGTAAAAAAAGACATCCCCCGGCGTGTTGCAAACTATGCGTCCATTGCCAGTGCGACAGCGGGCAGGATCACCATCCGCAATCAGTGAAGCCGCTGAGGTTCCTGCTCAGCTAAGGGTAATTTTAGCTTTAACTGTCTGCTGATGTTCTGCTCGGAGGAAGTGTGGGACTATGTAGTACATGAACTGTGTCACTGCAAAGAGTTGCCCCCCGACGTTCAGGGCGCAGGTGGAACGTGTATTGCCTTGGTACAAAGCGCAATATTAATGGCTGAAAGAGAGCGGAAACAAGATCGTGGGGAGGCTTGAAGTGTGACTGAGGTAGTGGCTCTCATTTTGGATTAAGACCAGTTTATGATTTGCCAGCACCCCGTCCACAAGGCAAGAGGGCGGTCTGCTGAGGGAGTTTGAAGGAGACTAGGTAGAGCCCGGAGAAACCAAAGAACAGGCACTCATTCGGGATGGTAATCCCTAGAAACTGGAGCATACTGGCATCTGTCGGATTACGGTGGAGGGGATTGACCAATTTGAGTTCTGCCCAGCAGATGAGGAGATTTTGGACAAGCCGAAGATGGTAAAATGACTTTTGCGATACTACGCCATAGGTAAGGAGGGGCTTTTGCGATGACGGGAGAAAAATTTACATTGATGCAGTACCCGGTAAGTGCGATTCTGGGCCTGATTGCGGCTGAAGATTTTGTTATCCCGGAAATTCAGCGTCCATTTGTCTGGAAACGTAGCCAGGTGAGAGATTTAATTGATTCCCTGTATCAGGGCTATCCAACGGGCTACATTATCACCTGGAAAAATCCAGACGTCCGGACGAAAGACGGCGGCCGCTCGAATGGAAAGAAAGTACTGATTGACGGCCAGCAGCGGATCACCGCATTGATGGCGGCCATTGCCGGGCAGGAGGTTCTGGACGAAGACTTTAACCGCGACCGCATCAAAATCGCGTTCAATCCTCTGGCCTCGGATGACAGCAAACGCTTTGCTGTGCAGGATGCCTCCCACTTGAAGGACAAGAGATGGATCCCAGACATTTCCGCTGTATTTTCTGTTGATTTTAAACAGAGAGCCTTTGAAAACGCATATGCCAAGGAAAACCCAGCCGTAGATTTGGACGAGTTGTCCGAAACGCTCAGCAAGCTTAAAGGCATTACTAATCGTCAGATCGGTGTCATTGAGCTGGACCATACGCTGGATATCGACGAGGTGACGGAAATCTTTATCCGCATCAACTCCAAGGGTACGGCGCTGAGCCAATCCGATTTTGTGATGTCAAAAATGGCGGCGGACATCGAGCACGGTGGAAGTATTATGCGGAAAGCGGTGGACTATTTCTGCCATCTGGCCGTGAAACCCGAATTTTATGCGCAGTTGGTTCGTGATTTAGAATTCCAGCAGTCAAAGTATGCCCCAAAACTCCAGTGGCTGGCCAAGGACCATGAGGATATCTACGACCCAGATTATGGTGATATGCTACGGGTGTCCTTTATGCATCAATTCCATCGGGGAAAACTCGCGGATCTGGTGAGCCTGCTCTCGGGCAGAGATTTTAAGACAAAGGAGTTCCGGGAGGATATTGTCGCCGACTCCTATCAGAAGCTGGATCAGGGCCTGTTGAATTTCATGAACCACTACAACTTTGATCAATTCGTTTTGGCGATCAAAGGCGCCGGCTTCTGTTCCAGCAAGCTGCTGAACTCAGCCATGACGATGGATTTCGCGTACACCCTCTACCTGCTTCTCCTGAGTGATCCTGCAATCCCCAACGACCAGATTAAGCGGTATGTTCAGAAGTGGTTCGTCCTGTCCACCCTTACTTCCCGTTACATTGGCTCGCCGGAATCCCAGATGGACCGCGATATGCGCAGCATGGAAGAAAAGGGGTTTCTCGCCTTTCTGGAGGAAGTGGAGGCCTCTGCACTCTCGGATACGTTCTGGTCCGTTACACTGCCTCAGAATCTGGAGACGTCCGCTGTCAACAGCCCGGTTTTCAATGTATTTCTGGCCGCACAGATCCGCTTGAACGCAAACTCGCTCCTGATGCACGGTACAAAGGTGAGCGACCTGATTGCGATTTCCGGGGACATTCATCACATCTTTCCACGCGCCTACTTGAAAAAGAATGGCGTGGACAGTAAGACGAAATATAATCAGGTTGCCAATTATATTTACTTAGATACACAAGTCAATAAAGCAATCAGTGACTCAGCGCCCTGTGACTACTTCAAAAGGGCGTTCCAGCAATGTGAATCCAAGGTGCCCTCTTTAGGAAATATCACAGATAGCACCGCTTTAAATCTAAATTTGGAGGAGAACTGCATTCCTCCGACAATTGTGGAGATGGACGCCTCGTGCTATGACGCTTTTTTAGCAGAGCGGCGAAAGTTGATGGCGGCAATGATGAAACGATACTATAAAAGTTTGTAAGGCCGCTATTGAAAACTCAAGGTTCTAGGTATTATTTATATACATTGATATTGATACTTTATTTGCTATAATAAGGAAATACAAGTTTAACATTCTAACATAATGAGGGAAGCATCTATGAATGAAACCAATTCCAGTAGCATCGGCTTTGAAAAGCAAATTTGGGAAGCCGCCTGCGTCCTACGCGGTAATATGGATGCCTCGGAATATAAATCCGTAGTTTTGGGCCTGATTTTCTTGAAGTATATCTCAGACCGTTTTGAAGCCAAGTATAAGGAACTGGTAGAGGAAGGCGATGGCTTCGAGGAGGACAAGGACGAATATACCGCTGAAAATATCTTCTTCGTGCCGGAGAACGCCCGGTGGGAGGTGATTGCCGCTGCCGCCCACACGCCGGAAATCGGCACTGTGATCGACGACGCCATGCGCAGCATTGAGAAAGAGAACAAGCGGCTGAAAGATATTCTGCCTAAGAACTTTGCCCGCCCGGAACTGGATAAACGCCGGCTGGGCGAAGTGGTCGATCTGTTCACCAATATTCAGATGATCGAGCACGGCGAGAGCAAGGATATTTTAGGCCGCACCTACGAATACTGCCTTGCTAAATTCGCGGAGCAGGAAGGGAAAAACGCTGGCGAATTTTACACGCCCTCCTGCGTGGTCCGCACACTGGTAGAGGTGTTGCAGCCGTTCAATGGCCGTGTCTATGACCCCTGCTGCGGTTCGGGCGGGATGTTTGTCCAGTCCGCGAAGTTCATTGAGAACCACGGCGGCAACATCAACAAGATTTCCGTGTTCGGTCAGGACTCCAACCCCACCACCTGGAAGATGGCCCAGATGAACCTGGCCATCCGGGGGATCGAGGCGGATCTGGGTAAATTCAATGCCGATACCTTCTTCAACGACTGTCACCCCCAGCTCAAGGCCGACTATATCATGGCCAATCCGCCCTTCAACCTCTCCGGCTGGGGGCAGGAGAAGCTGCTGGACGATGTGCGCTGGAAGTACGGCACGCCGCCTGCCGGCAATGCCAACTTCGCATGGCTTCAGCACATGATCTGGCATCTGGCCCCCAACGGCCGCATCGGCATGGTGCTGGCCAACGGCTCCCTGTCCTCCCAGTCCGGCGGCGAGGGTGAGATCCGCAAAAACATCATTGAGGACGATCTGGTGGACTGCATCGTGGCCATGCCGTCCCAGCTGTTCTACACCACGCAGATCCCGGTCTCCCTCTGGTTCCTGGCCAGAAACAAGAAGCAGAAGGGCAAGACGCTCTTTATCGACGCCCGGAAAATGGGGACTATGGTGACCCGCAAGCTGCGGGAGCTGACTAACGAGGATATTCAGAAGATCACCTCCATCTATAATGCCTTTGTGGACGGCACCCTGGAGGATGTCAAGGGCTTCTGCGCGGTGGCCACCACCCAGGACATCGCCAAGCAGGACTACATCCTCACGCCGGGACGCTATGTGGGCATCGAGGAGCAGGAGGATGACGGCGAACCGTTCGAGGAAAAGATGGGACGGTTGACTTCCGAACTGTCGAAGCTGTTTGCGAAGTCCCACGAGCTGGAGGCACAGATCAAGGAGCGGCTGGGGGCGATTGGGTATGAAATCTGAGTTGAAGAAAGTACCTATTGAAAGTTTGTGTATTGGAATTTATGATGGCCCCCACGCTACTCCTCCCAAAAGTGACTCTGGCGCTGTGTTTTTGGGCATATCAAATTTCTCAAATGGTAGGCTCGATTTATCAAATATCCGCTATATCTCTGAAGATGATTTACCTAAATGGACGAAACGAGTTACACCAAAGGCGCATGATATCGTCTTTTCTTATGAAGCAATATTGAATCTTTATGCTATCATCCCAGAAGGATTTTATGGGTGTTTAGGTCGGAGAATGGCTCTTATGCGGCCAGATGAAAGCAAAGTTGATTACAGATTTCTCTACTATTATATGTATTCTTCACAGTGGCGAGAAGAAATTGAGCGGCATAAAGTAAATGGTTCAACAGTGGATAGAATACCGTTGGTTTCGTTCCCCTCTTTTATAGTTAATCTTCCAAGCATGGCCACTCAGAAATACATTGCAGAGATATTATCTGTACTGGACGAAAAAATTGAACTGAACAATAGGCTAAACGATAATTTACGGCAGCAAGCACAAGCACTGTATAAACAGTGTTTCCCGTACAGAGTAGATGACGATCTGCCTGCTGGTTGGCGTATCGGTACAGTCGGTGAAATCATCGAAATCCATGACTCTAAACGGATTCCCCTCTCCGGTGCTGAAAGAGCCAAAATGGAAAAGAAAACCTATCCATATTATGGGGCAGCGGCTCTCATGGATTATGTGGATGACTACATTTTCGATGGCAAATATCTTCTGCTCGGAGAGGATGGTACCGTGGTTGACGATGCTGGCTACCCAATTCTACAATATGTATGGGGAAAGTTTTGGGTAAACAACCACGCTCATATTCTTACTGGAAAGCTCGGCTTTAATGTCGAGAGCCTTTATATGCTCTTTAAGCAAACTCCGGTCAAAGCTATTGTTACCGGTGCTGTCCAGCCAAAGATAAGTCAAGCTAATTTGCGCTCAATTCAAGTAGTAATCCCTCCCCAAAAGCTGTTGACGGACTATAACAACCAGATTTCCCCTTTATTTGCACTCCTGCGAACAAACGAAGAAGCAAACCAATCCTTAGCTACACTGAGAGATACGCTACTTCCAAAACTTATGTCCGGCGAGATCGATGTCTCTGGCATCCAGTTCTAAGCCGCTAAATTATCGTTTATTTAGGAATGATGTTCATGATTAAAAAGCCACGGCGAAAAAGATCCTCGCACAGGTTAAAAATGGACTTACCTCAATACATGATGCAAGTTACAATTACCCCCATTTTAGCTGGAGTTCACTGGATTATGCACGAACATGACTCAGATATAAATGATCCAAGCTGTCCACACTGCCATGCAAAAGAGAAAAATTGGAAACTTGATATATACTCTGGATGCGTATATGATTACACCAATGGGAAAGTGTGTATAAGAAAACTTTCAAAGAAAGAATTCAAGAGATTATGGAGGCAAAAGGGGTTTTTAAGCCTCGTACTGAAAGAGAGAAAGTGGTACGAAGATGAGTTCCAATCTAAAGATAGTGCGAGATATCCACCACTTCCACCTATGCCATCCATAGGAGTCTCAAAAAAGCACGGAAAACTATATTTACATATAAGATCAGGTTGGATAAATAAGAGATTTTAAATCATTAAGTCAATAACTCTCACCAGTGGCGAGAGTTGATTTGAGAAGAACTGCCACTGTTGTCGTTCTCCATACTGACAGGAGGTACGACTGTGAAAGAGAGACTGATACGCGAAATCCAGCAACAGATGCTACCCTATCTCAATAATGAGCAAATGCTTCAGCTCCGGGAAACTTTGGAGCATTCCTTATATGGATTCACGATCTGTGAAAATTCGGAGGCCAAGCCGGACAAGCCATACGATGCTGTAGCATCGTTTATCACGGCCAAGCGGACGGAGGGCTGCTCTGAAAAGACCTTATCCTATTACAGAAAAACCATCATGACCATGTTGACGGCCATTGACAGGCCCCCACAGCAGATCGTGACGGATGATCTGCGCCGGTATTTGACAGATTATCAAAAGGATCGCGGTTCCAGCAAAGTGACCATTGACAACATCCGGCGCATTTTGTCCAGTTTCTTTTCCTGGCTGGAGGATGAAGACTATATCGTCAAAAGCCCTATCCGCCGCATCCACAAGGTCAAAACCGCTAAAGTGATCAAAGACACCTATACGGATGAGGCGCTGGAACTCATGCGGGATCACTGTACCACAGCAAGAGATTTGGCAATCATCGATCTCTTAGCATCATCAGGGATGCGTGTTGGGGAACTGGTCACATTGAACCGTGAGGACATCAACTTTACCGAACGGGAATGCGTGGTTTTGGGCAAGGGCAACAAGGAACGTCTGGTCTACTTTGATGCCAGGACGAAGATCCATTTGCAAAATTATGTGGAGGTGCGGCGAGATGATAACCCAGCGTTGTTCGTCTCCCTTCGGGCTCCCTATGTACGGTTGCAAATTGGCGGCGTGGAAACACGACTACGGGAGCTTGGCCGGAAACTGCATATTGCAAAAGTCCACCCCCACAAATTCAGGCGGACAATGGCAACAACGGCCATAGATAAGGGAATGCCTATCGAGCAGGTCCAGCAGCTCTTGGGGCATCAGAAGATTGATACCACCATGCACTATGCGATGGTGAAGCAACAAAATGTGAAGCTGGCGCACAGAAAATACATCGGATAGGATGGTAGTTTTGATGGAAGGGCTTAAAAATATGGCAGTTGGTGAGGTTTGCTCAACAATTTCTGACACTTATCGTGGTAATGCTGGTATGGTAACTCTTATCAACACCTCAGATGTGTTAGAAGGAAAAGTTCTTAATCACGAGAGAGTTCTAAACTCGAATCTCAAAGGACAGTTCAAAAAAGTCTTTCAAAAAGATGACATCCTTTATAGTGAAATTCGTCCGCAAAATAAAAGATTTGCCTATGTGGATTTTATCCCCACGGACTACATAGCCTCAACAAAGTTAATGGTGATCCGTGCTCATGTGGATAAAGTTATGCCTAAATATCTCTATTATTTTTTGAAGAGCGATACCACAATCACCGAACTGCAAATGTTGGCAGAAACAAGGTCTGGTACATTTCCTCAGATTACTTTTACAGAACTTGCGAACTTGACTATTCCTGTTCCGCCTATTCCCATTCAGGCAATCATTGTCGAGACATTGGGATGTATTGAAAAGAAAATCGACTATAACAAACAGGTAAACGATAATTTAGCGGCTTAGAACTGGATGCCAGAGACATCGATCTCGCCGGACATGAGCTTTGGAAGGAGTTCATTTCTGAGTTCAGCAAGTTTACGAGCTTCAATCCGATTTGCAACAATCAGATTGCATATAGGATTCATCAGAGAGCTAATCTCCTTATAGTCCTCATCGGACGGAATCAGGACTTCGGCTTTTGCAAGCTCTCCACGTTTTATGTGTCCCATCGTCGTTGCCTTATCAGCGGCAATAGCAACAAATCGTTCAAGATGATGCGCTGTCCACAAGTAATAGAACCATTTATCGTAGGTTTCGGATGTTACTTTGAAAAGATGCTGATTTAAGCCACAAGTCCCTCCGCACCAAATATCAACGAGCAAACTGCCAGACCAAGAGAATATAACATCCCCATCGTGTATGATATATTCTGGTTTAATGTTTGGAGAACATAACTCACTGCTGTTATCGCAAGAGCCCTGCCGAAGTTCTTTGATCTTCAATACGGGAAGACCAACTTCATATCCATTAGGGCGATACTTCTGCATTGCAAGCCCATTCAAATAGCTGGCAATATCCAGAAGATTGCCCTTTTTCCAGCCGTTAGGAATGGTTTCAATGTCAATGAATCGCTGCGCGAAGATTGCCTTTGCTTGTACATATAAATTATCGTTTTAAGGGGGGAAGTATACATGAGTATGTATCATGAGTTCACGAAAGATTTTGCAGCGAGAACTCTTGAGAATTTGAAATATATCGAAGAAGCCCAAAAGGAGGGCAGAAGTACATACGAAGTTACACAGCTGGTAAATTCGTTCCTTGGATTAATTGTATTTCCGCAGGAGCAAGACTATGCGAGAATTCGTAGGGTCCAAATTGACCAAAAGATAATTGACGATCTTTGTTCGGGCGTAATGGAAAACACTTATACTGGCCAATATGGGGAAGTGAATTTGGAAAGCATCGTTTATCATTTTCGTAATGCTATTTCCCATGGTCATGTTGAGCCTCATACTGATAGGAATAAGGAAATATCTGTACTTTGCTTTCATGACTTTACCTCTAATAAAAATAAACCAAACGCGAACTTTCAGATTAAGGTGGAAATTTCACTTCTACGAGAATTTGTACTTGCATTTGCAGAAGGACTCATTAAAACATATGAAAATTGATTTTGGGGTATAGAAAATTGCGGATTTGAAATGAGGAATCTCTATGTCGTTCACCGAATCCAACTATGAAAAAGCCGTATTACAGCTTTTCACAGAAACCCTGGGCTATTCCTACGCCTACGGCCCGGATATCGACCGGGACTACCACGATCCACTCTATGAGGACCTACTGCTCCCCGCCTTGCAGCGCATCAATCCGGGACTCCCCATGGAGGCGCTGAACGAGGCCGTCTACAAAATTACAAACTTTGAAACCGGCACCCTGCTCCAGAAGAACATGACCTTCACAGACTATATGCAGTCCGGGTTGCCTGTCAAATATGTTGTGAACGGCGAGGAACGCTCCGCCCTGGTTTATCTCATCGACTTCCGCACCCCGGCCAACAACGATTTTACCGTTGTCAATCAGTGGACCATCGTAGAGAACTCCGAGAAGCGCCCGGATGTGATCCTGTTTGTCAACGGTCTGCCGCTAGTAGTGGTGGAGCTAAAGTCCCCCTCCCGAGAGGAGACCGACGCCTCGGCCGCCTACCGGCAGCTGCGCAACTATATGTACGAGATCCCGTCCCTGTTCATCTACAACGCAATCTGCGTTATGAGCGACTTGACCACCTCCAAGGCGGGCACCATCACCTCTGGCGAGGACCGCTTCATGGAGTGGAAAACCAAGGACGGTAGCTACGAGAACACTCAGTACGCCCAGTTCGACACCTTCTTCGAGGGATTGTTTGAAAAGAACCGCTTTCTGGACATTTTGAAAAACTTCATCTGCTTCAATGTAGACGGGCAAAACACCTTCAAGGTGCTGGCGGCGTACCACCAGTATTTCGCAGTGAAGAAGGCTATCGAATCCACCAAGCACGCCACCGTGACCGACGGCAAGGGCGGCGTGTTTTGGCACACCCAGGGCAGCGGCAAGTCCCTGTCTATGGTCTTTTATGCCCACTACTTGCAGGAGGCGCTGGAGAGCCCCACCATCGTGGTCATCACCGACCGCAACGATCTGGACAATCAGCTCTATGGGCAATTTTCCCGGTGCAAGGACTTTTTGCGTCAGACGCCCCAGCAGGCTGAGAGCCGGCAGAATTTGAAAGAGTTGCTGGCAGGTCGGCAGGCAAACGGTATTATCTTCACCACCATGCAAAAATTCGAGGAGACTGGCGAGCCCCTGTCTGAGCGGCGCAACATCGTGGTCATGGCGGACGAGGCCCATCGGGGGCAGTACGGCCTGACCGAAAAGATAGTCACCAAGCAGAACAACAAGGGCGAGTTGGAAGTTCACACCTCCATCGGTACCGCCCGCATCATCCGGGACAGCCTGCCCAATGCTACATACATTGGGTTTACCGGAACCCCGATTTCCTCCAAAGACCGCAGCACCCGGGAAGTATTTGGCGATTACATCGACATTTACGATATGACCCAGGCAGTAGAGGACGGGGCCACCCGGCCAGTTTACTACGAGAGCCGCGTCATCCACCTGAAGCTGGATGAGAATACCCTGCGCCTGATCGACCAGGAATACGACCTGATGGCTGAGAATGCGGACCCCTATGTCATCGAGAAAAGCAAAAAGGAACTGGGCCAGATGGAGGCTATCCTGGGCGCGGACGAGACCATCGACTCGCTGGTCTGCGACATCCTGGACCACTACGAGAATTACCGGGTGGACCTGCTGACAGGCAAGGCGATGATTGTGGCCTACTCCCGGCCCATCGCCATGAAAATCTACCGGCGGATTCTGGAACTGCACCCCGCCTGGACGGAAAAGGTCGCGGTGGTCATGACCCAGGGCAACAACGACCCGGAGGAATGGCGCCAAATCATCGGCAACAAGGCGCACAAGGACGACTTGGCCCGGAAATTCAAGGACAACGATTCCTCTTTGAAAATTGCCATTGTGGTGGATATGTGGCTGACTGGTTTCGATGTGCCGTCCCTCGCCACCATGTACGTGTATAAGCCCATGTCCGGTCACAATTTGATGCAGGCCATCGCACGGGTGAACCGCGTCTTCCGCGACAAAGAGGGCGGGCTGGTGGTCGATTATGTGGGGATCGCCTCGGCCTTAAAGAAGGCTATGAACGACTATACTGTCCGCGACAAGAAAAACTACGGCGATCCTGATGTTGGAAAGGCCGCCTACCCCAAGTTTCTGGAAAAGCTGGAGGTCTGTCGTGATCTATTCCACGGCTTTGACTACACCAGCTTCCTGACCGGAAACGATTTGGAGAAAGCGAGAATGATCAGCGGCGGTGTCAATTTCCTGCTGGGGAAGTCGGTCGCAGTGCATGATCTGCCGGATGCCGAAAAGACACAGACCGTCTATATCAAAGAGGCGCTCTTGCTCAAGCAGGCCCTCTCCCTGTGCAGCAGCATGGTGGATGCACAGACCCGTTTTGAAGCGGCCTATTTTGAGGCAGTGCGTACAATGCTCGTCCGGTTGACCACTGACGGCGCCGGGAAGAAGTTCACCTTGCCAGAGGTCAATGAGCGGATTAATGAATTGCTGAAACACAGCATCAAGAGCGAGGGCGTCATCAATCTCTTTTCCAATGTCGGCACCGAGTTTTCGCTGTTTGACCCGAAGTTCCTCGAAGAAGTTGCCAATATGAAAGAGAAGAACCTCGCGGTTGAACTTTTGAAAAAGTTGATTTCGGAACAGGTATCCGTCTACCGCAAAACCAATCTTGTGAAGTCACAGAAGTTTTCGGAGATTATCCAGTCCACGATGAATCGCTATTTGAATGGGATGCTGACCAATGAAGAAGTCATCCAAGAGCTTTTGAGATTGGCTAAGGAGATTGCTGATGCAAATGCAGAAGGCGAAAAGCTGGGCCTGACCGCCGAAGAACTTGCCTTCTATGACGCGCTGACAAAGCCGCAGGCTATCAAGGATTTTTATGAGCATGACGAGTTGATTGCTATTACCAAGGAACTGACCGATTTGTTGCGCAAGAATCGAACGATTGATTGGCAGAAGAAAGAAAGCGCCAGAGCCGGCATGCGGAGACTGGTCAAGCGGCTGCTCAAAAAGCACAAGTATCCGCCGGAAGGTATGGAGGATGCAGTGCAGACCGTGATGAGCCAGTGCGAGATGTGGACAGATCAAGGAGAGATTTGAATCCACTAATTCACCTTTCAAAAATTTACACGCTATATCCAAAGAAAGAAGGACTGGCTGTCAGCCAGTCCTTCTTTTCATCCCCAAAGATGCTCTCCCCTCACCCGATACCGGCTGACGCCGAAGCTGGCGCTGCGCTCGATGATCTCCTTCGGCAGCATGTTCAGGTACTTCCGCCCGAAATTGGTATCCCCGAAGTAACAGTCAAAGTTAGTCACCGGGAGGACCACCCAATCGCCGTCCTCCAGCTTGTTGGCCACATAGTAGGCGATCATGGTGTGCAGAACTTTGGCAGGTAGCTTTTCCGGTCGGATCTGCTCGATCCGCTCCACCATCTCTGCCGGCAACGCCGCCTCCATTTGGCGCAGTGGCCCCAGTTCCAGTGCATCGGCCAGTACGTCGTCAAAGCGCAGCGTCCAGGCGCCTTCTGTGTTGGGGGAAAGCGCCGGCGTCTGGAACTGCCGCACCTTATCCCGCCATACCTTGTCAAATTTCCGCTCCATCTCCTGTGCGGACTCCGCATAGCTCTTCCGAACCAGATCCGGATGCTCCATGGCAAACCGCATAGCCCTGTGGAAGTGATGGCAGAACCACCCGTATCCCGTCTCATCCACCAATTTAGGGAACTCCGCCTGCAGGAAGGAAAAATCCGTTTGGTACTGCCACTCCTTCCGGCTGCGCTTGTTCTCCGGCACGCTGCACCAGGCACAGAGGCCCTGCCGGGCAGTCTCCAGCCGGCTGCGGGGATCTTCGGAGCGCACTTCCCCATCCGGCCCATGGAACAGAAAGCTCCGGGCCAAGATCGTCAAGATCCGCGCTAGGCCGCTAAGATCCCGCAGAGCCTCGAAGGTGAACCGCCCCAACCAGGCGGTATCTTTTTTGCCAGAAGCCCGGTAGCTGACGGGCTCCGTATAGTCTAAGAACTCCTGCCATTCATTCAGCATGGCGCACCTCCAGCACATTGTGCTCCAGGACATCCAACAGCAGGTCCCACAGCAGATCCCGCTTTCCCAGAGCCACCACATAACGCACGACCATCGTCGGTTTCACGATGTCCTCCAGCAGTTCCCGGCAGCGGGCAGACACCGCATCCCGGTAGTTCTGGGACGCACGTTTCTCCAGATAGGCCCGCATCAGCTCGCCAAAAGCCGGGGAATCCCCGGGGCGGATCATCTGCTTACGGTCCTCCGCGCTGTTTTCCTCCGCAATATCAGACAGCAGATCTCCCAGAACCCGGTAGCCGCCGCAGCGGAAGTCCGAGAACAGGTCAAACAGGGGTTGAAACTCCGGCATCCAGGTCATCAGAAACCGCTCTCGGCCCTCCTCGTCCAGAAACTGCCACTTCTCCTGCCGCAACGCTTCCAGAAGTTCTTCAACGTGCTCGGGGGGCAGTGTCCCCAGCTGGGCATACAGCTCATCCGTGTCCCACAGTTCCTCCTGGCCCCGGGCATAGAGGATGCGCTCCACATCGCTCTTCCGCCGCTTCTGCCAGATCTCTGCCCGGGCAGCTCGGATGCGGGTCAGGCAGGTCTCGTAATCTTCCAGCAGCGCGGAAAGCCGGTCCAAGATGCCCTGGTCCAATTGCTCCTTCCAATCCGGCTGCCGGGCGAAGAGAAACAACTCCTCATCCTTGGCAGGCTTGTCCTTCAAGGCCGGTGTGTGCTTCTCCAGCTGCCTGGCCAGATAGGGCAGCCGCTCCACATTGGAATCCACCTGCTCCCAGTCGATCTTGCCAAAGAACGCTTTCAGGCGCTGCGCATGGGTCGGCTCATACCAGGCCCGCCGGGTCTCCGATCGCTCCACCAGATCCTTGTATTGGAGGAACGGCGTCCGCTGAACGGTGCGGTGACTCAAATACTCGTCCAGGTCTGGCCGGATGCCGCTTTTGGCGGAGTCGATCTCCAGTCCCGTCAGGATGGCCAACAGTTCCGTCTCCTCCCGGCACCGCTGCCGCTCCTCGGCGTCGGAGTTCTCATTGTAGGCGATGATGCTGCGGTCCAGCGCGGCGTTGCAGATCTGTCCCACCCGGGAGGAAAAGGTGCTGCGGACCGTCTCGAATCGAGCCTCCCAGTCGTCGGCACTGCGGATCAAAGGCTCTACTGTCGGGATCATCAACAGGGGGATGTTCGCCTCGTTGGAGAGGGCGCAGTCCCCTTTGGCTTGGGATCGTTCATAGTTCCGGCGGACGCATGCGTTCACGATGGGATCGGCGATGGTCTTGATCATGTCCCCGTCGTAGTCGGCACCGCCCAGCCGCTCTGCCGCCAGCATGGTGGAGTCCACCATGACAAGGTCCGTCAGGTGGCGGAAGTAGTTATGCCGGAATTTCTTTTTCTCCCAGTTGGCGTCATAAAAAGAGAGTTGCAGTTCCTCGTTCCGGGCGATATGGGGATTGCGCAGCAGCGTGCAGGTGTCCCCGTGCTGATAGGCCGCGCCGGGCGCATAGAAGGCGCTGGTAGCAAACCGGAGCGTTTCGGTGACCTCGTAATAAGCCTTGTTACGCTTTTTCTTCGGCACCGTTTCCAGCAGGAAACTCAGAAGATCCAACAGGTCGCCGGAGAGGTATCGGTTATCGCCCGCTACGATCAGTCGCCCCACTGCGTAGTTCTTCACGATCTGCTTGGCCCGGTTCTCCAGCTCCTTCTGGTAAATGGGTTCCCCGATCATAAGCG
>OFOU01000983.1_pt1 | contig 19669 bp, 16 predicted proteins | sample 1542061 | NCBI WGS metagenome assembly OFOU01 (sample SAMN04209239, study PRJEB22552) | human gut metagenome | biome: gut; material: feces | host: Homo sapiens | place: USA: Oklahoma
GACGATGAGGCAAATATGATTGATGAGGACTTCCTGACTGCGCTGGAATACGGTATGCCCCCTACAGGCGGTCTGGGTGTTGGTATCGACAGATTTGTTATGCTGCTGACAGAATCCGTTTCTATCAGAGACGTTATCTTGTTCCCGACAATGAAGCCTCTGGACGCTGATAAGAAGGCATCCAAGACTTCCGAAGCAGCACCTGCAGCAAAGGTCGCTGAGAGGGTTGATTTCTCCAATGTGAAGATTGAGCCTATTTTTGAAGAAATGGTAGATTTCGATACATTTGCAAAATCCGATTTCCGCGTGGTGAAGATCGAGGAGTGCGAGGCGGTTCCCAAGTCCAAGAAGCTTCTTAAGTTCATCTTAAACGACGGAACCGACCGGAAGCGCACCATCTTAAGCGGCATCCACGACTACTACGAGCCGGAGGAGCTGGTTGGAAAGACATGTGTGGCCATCACCAACCTGCCTGCGAGAAAGATGATGGGCATTCCCTCCGAGGGCATGCTGATCTCCGCTGTGTACGAGTACGACGGACGGGAAGGACTGAACCTGCTGATGCTGGACGATGCGATCCCGGCAGGAGCAAAGCTGTACTAAGATGATGTAAAGATGTACCGTTTTGCAAAATAAACAGGACGTACTTCATTTGATAAAAAACTGAAAAAAACAGCGATTTACATCAAACTTACATCAATTGATGCAGAAATCGGTGCAAGCAAGAAAAAATCGCATAATTAGTACGATGAATGGGCAATTCCAATCGGGATTGCCCATTTTTAAAACAAACAGAAATACAACTCGGAATTTATGGAGGAGTATATGGACTGGTTAAATGTATTCGGACTGATAATGATTGCAGTCACTATGTAAACGCACCATAGCAAGTACCTGTTCATAAGCTTTATTTTCTGCAATAATAGTTGACCGCTTCGGAGAAGATGTGACAACCCTTGCGTATGATATGACTTCTTCCAGAGTACAGAACGAAGTACCAGCCAGTCCTGCCTTTTTCAGTTGGGTGTCTGGCTTTAATGGCAAGGTACAGATGCTTGCACCGGAAAGTGTAAAAGAACAGTACAGACAGATGATTGCACAAGCCGATGAGGGTATGCAGGAAAGCGAATAATGCAGATTTGAATTATAAGACTATGAAGCGAGGTAGTGGATATGGAAAAAGACCCGTTTAAGGAATATTTGAGGGAGTCTGAACCGGATAAAGCTTATAAGGGGTATGCTTGGAGTACGGCAATCGGACTTCAGGCAGTGGACGGACTCAAACCATCTAAATATTTGATTGATACTGCCATTCAGAACATTGAAGGTAAAATCACGATGAAGGAAGCACAGAGTCTTATTGACAGCTATTATGAAGAAAGACCAGTGCATTTGTCCGATGATGAGCGTACCGAAGAAGCAGATAAGGTTTCGTCCCGTATCGCAGAAATTCTTTCTGAAACAGCGTTTTCATTTTCGCCAAACGAATATATCTCTATCCATCGTAAACTCTTTCAGGGTATTTATAAACACGCCGGAAAGATTAGAGATTACAACATCACAAAGAAAGAATGGGTGCTTGATGGAGCAACCGTTATGTACGGTAGTGCGTCCGAACTGAGAGCTACACTTGAATACGATTTTTCGCAGGAGAAAGATTTTAGCTACAAAGGACTTTCAATGGACGAGATTATCCATCATCTTGCGGTATTTGTTTCAAGGTTATGGCAAATCCATATCTTCGGGGAAGGTAATACGAGAACAACGGCAGTGTTCTTCATCAAATACTTAAAGGCGCTTGGGTTCTCTGCAACCAATGATATTTTTGCAGAAAATGCGTGGTATTTCAGAAATGCACTTGTCCGTGCAAACTATACGAACTTGCGAAAAGGTATTCACGAAACAACAGAGTATCTGGAAGCGTTTCTCAGAAATCTACTTTTGAACGAGAAAAATGAGCTTCATAATCGAAATCTTCATATAAGTGGACTTTTGAACGAAGAAAAAGTGGACATTCAAGATACAAAAGTGGATAATGAAAGTGTACTTTCCGAAAAAGGTAGTGATTTCTCGGTAAAAACGACGATTCATATCCATAGACTTTTTGAAAAGTTTGGTTTCGATGAGGTGTTTGGAAGAAGTGCAGTTATGGAACTTCTTGGGCTGAAAGGTTCAGGTGCTTCAAAACTTCTTTCCAATTTAGTGCAGGCAGATATTATTGAGCCAGTATCCGGTCACGGAAAAGGAAGATATAAATTTAAGATGTAATTTGGGCATTGTAGGGGGCTGTCGGTTAATACCGATTTTTTCCCCGGATAACAAAAGAATGAGACAGTCCGCAGAACTCCTGGCTTTTTCAGGGCCATAGTTTTCTGCCGGACTGTCTCATTCCCTTTTGTTTCTAATTTCAGGGCATAGTATCCCCTCGTTTGGCATTTTGGGAACGCTCATTGCCTTTAAGCAGTTTTTTGTTCCTTTTTCCCTTCGTATTTTTCAATCTCATGATGCAGAAAACGGTGGTATTTCATGATATTCCGTCCGATCGCATACAGCATGAACTCTTTATACACCTTTTCTTTTGAACGGTAATGGAATCTCCGGAAGTTCTCATTCTCTTTGATGTCACCAAAGTGGCCTTCCGTCTGGATCGACCGTGTCTGACGCTTCAGGATCCCTTCTTCATTCTGGATGTTTTCATTGGTTTCCTCTTTCAGATCTTCCCCAAATGCTTTCCGGTGCTTTTCCAAAACCGGGATCAGCGTGTTGTAATCAGTCCGGTCGCTGCTGACATAACTGTGGACAATGAAATAGTTCTCTACTGCGATCTGGACATTGTATGCCGGTTTCAGCTGGCCGTTGAGCATGTGGTCTTCTTTCATTCTCATGAAGGTTGCTTCCAGATCTGTCTTGGAATAGCTGTTCCGTCCTTTGCCCATGATCTCAAAGTGTTCCTTGTATTCCATCAGGCGGCTGCCGCAGGTCTCCAGTTCTTCATACAGCTTCTGGATCTCCGGCTTACGCTGTCCCTTTCCGTAAACAAAACCGATCCCTTCCCCTTCAGCGATCGTTTTCAGGTTTTTCTGCAGCTTCAGGATCTCAAGCGGGGAACAGCCGTCGATTTCGATCACGGTATTATTGGAAATCTTCTTGTGCTTTGTCAGCTTCCGTTTCCGGTTCTCCTCGATCACACGCCGGACTTTGTCCATTCCTTCCACCGCAAACATCCTGGCATCCCCAAGATCGTATTTCGGACCATACCCGTTTTCATGCAGAAGTGCATTGTAGACTGCATAAAGAGCATCGATGGTGTCCAGAAGACCCGCAAGATGGTAGTTTAAGCTTCCCCGCCAGACAAAGGTATAACGGTTGGCATTTGCTTTTATCTTAGTGCCATCAATAAAAAGCTCTTTGAGTGTGAGCAGGCATTCTTTTTTCAAACGGCGCAGGAACTGGTAATTCAGTCCATCCAGGATCTCACCGGTCAGCTTTTTCCCCTTAAAATCATAAAAAGCATCCCGCCTGGGTCTCTGTCCTTTGGTCAGCCAGATGAATGCCAGGTCCCGTTCACACAGTTCCACGATCCGGTCAACGGCCCGGATGCCACGCATGTTTGCGTAGGTAATAACAGCATGATTGGATTGTACCCGGTTCTTCCCTGGTCTGAACAACAGGCCAGCAGGCCTGAAAAATCCAATTCCTCCATTACTTTTTTCGGGGTATAGACAGGATCGTCGTCGGGTAAATGCAATTCGAAGAAGCTGAAGTTAATTTTCTGTTGCCCAAAATCAAAAAAGTCGTTATAATAATCTTGTTTAAGCATAGTTCTATTATAACATGGAACGGGGAAAAGATGGTTGTCGTTAGCCATCTTTTTCTCTTTTTTATGAAAAAATTTCAGGGTCGGTTGTGACTCACATAAGTCACAGCCGACCCTGTTTTAGACTATCTATTTCCCGACAGCCCCCTAGTAACAAGGGCTTATAGCCCTAGAGCAAACCACCCGTTGGACAGGTGATTATGATTGTGCAGACCGTCTGCAAAAATTGCAGACTGAAAGTTTATTGACCCCAGGGCCTTTTTAGATACAGGCAGATCTTTAAAACTGTCTATCTTTACACATTAAACCGGAATAATACAACATCTCCGTCTTTTACCACATACTCTTTCCCTTCGATCCGTACCAGTCCCTTTTCCTTGGCGGCAGAGTAGCTTCCGCAGTCCAGAAGATCCTGGTAGTTGACCACCTCGGCCTTAATGAAGCCCCTCTCAAAATCGGAGTGGATCTTTCCTGCGGCCTGGGGAGCTTTGGTGCCTACCTTAATGGTCCAGGCGCGGGTCTCCTTTTCACCGGCAGTCAGATAGCTGATGAGGCCCAAGAGACGGTAGCTGGCGGCGATGAGCTTTTCCAGACCGGATTCCTTTAAACCAAGATCCTCCAGAAATTCCTTCTTTTCGTCATCGTCCAGCTCGGCGATCTCCTGCTCGATCTGGGCGCAGATCACAAATACCTCGCTGTCATTTTCAGCGGCAAATCCGCGGACCTGGTTCACATACTCATTGGAAGCGCCATCGTCGGCCAGATCGTCCTCGCTTACGTTGGCGGCAAAGATCACCGGCTTCCAGGTCAGGAGGTTTAAGGTGTTGATAAAGTCTCTGGTGTCCTCATCGTCACAAGGGAAGCTTTTTGCCAGTTTTCCGTCCTCCAGATGGGCCTTTAATGATTTTAAAAGCTCCACCTCCTTGGCCAGGGCCTTGTTGTTGGCAGCACCGCGGCCGTTTTTGGCGATCCGCCGGTCCAGGATCTCGATATCAGAGAAGATCAGCTCCAGGTTGATGGTCTCGATGTCGCGGAGCGGGTCCACGCTACCGTCCACATGGATCACGTTGGGATCCTCGAAGCAGCGTACCACATGGACGATGGCGTCCACCTCACGGATATTGGACAGGAACTGGTTTCCCAGGCCCTCGCCCTTGGAGGCACCCTTTACGAGGCCTGCGATATCCACGAATTCGATGACCGCAGGAGTGGTCTTTTCAGAATGATAAAGGTCTGTCAGCAGCTTTAAACGGAAGTCCGGAACCGGAACCACGCCCACGTTGGGGTCGATGGTACAGAACGGATAGTTGGCGGATTCCGCGCCGGCTTTTGTCAGAGAGTTGAACAGTGTGCTCTTTCCTACATTAGGAAGGCCAACGATACCTAATTTCATGGGTCTATATTCTCCTTTGCTTTTCCTATTGCATATAAGGTGCTTTTCATCTGGCCGGTCTTTTAGGAGACCGCAGGGCCATGAGCCCGGAAAAGGGTCCAAAGCCACAAGTAATCATAGCATATGCATTTCTTTTTCTCAAGGCAAAAATCACTGCTTTTGGCCCAGCAGCTCCCAGAGAACCGAAACATAGAGCTTAAGTCCCGTCATCAGCGCGTTCTCGTCGATGTCGAACCGGGCGTTGTGGTGGGGAGCCGCAATGTCGCAGCCGATGCACATGTAGGCTGCCTTTCCGCCATGGGCCTGGACTCTGGACATCAGGTAGGCGGCGTCCTCGGAGCCGGTGAAGCCTCCGCTGGGAACGTAGCGGGTGATCTCCGGGATCCTGGAAGCCCCGGCTTTTATGAAGGGCTCCAGGGCGTCGTCGCTGTCGGCGCCGGAGGCGCTGCCCATGATCTTTGTATCCACCGTGCATCCGAACATTTCAGCCGCGCCCTTTAAGCTGCTCATGGCCCGGCCAAAGACGGTGCGTTCGATCTCCGTGGTCTCTCCCCGGGTCTCCAGCTGGAGGACCGCCCGGTCTGCAACCACATTTCGTCCGGTGCCTCCGGAGATGGTCCCCACGTTGAGCCTGGCGGCTCCACGGGAGTCCTGACAGGCGGTATGCATGGCCAGGGTGGCCGAGCAGGCGGCCAGGATCGCATTATGGCCATCCTGGGGAGAAGCCCCTGCATGGGAGGAGAGGCCGGTGATGACTGCGTCTATTTTTGTAGTAGAGAGGAAGCCGTTGGTCAGGGCCAGGAGCTCGCCGGTTTTCCAGCCCATGCCCAGATGGCCGGAAAGGAACCAGTCCACGTCGTCCAGGACGCCGCTTTCTGCAATGGACTGGGCGCCCCGGACGCCTTCCTCCGCCGGCTGGAAGATGATCTTTATGACGCCGGAGAGATCCTTACGGATGGCGTTCAGAGCCAGGCAGACGAAAAGCCCCAGGGAAGCGTGGCCATCGTGGCCGCAGGCGTGCATGCATCCGCAGTTTTCAGAAGAAAAGCCATTTTTTACCGGAAGGCGGCAGGGTTCCATATCCTCGCCCACATCGTTGCAGTCGATATCAAAGCGCAGCGCCGTCACCGGTCCTGGATTTCCGGTCTCGATCACAGCCATAGCCCCGGTAAAGCCGTCCATTTCCTTAATGATACCGGCGTCCGCCCCCTGGCTTACGGCACGCTCCATGCATACGTCCAGCTCCTTCTGGGGAGGATAACCCCAGAGATAATCCCTGTGAAGGATCTCTTTTCCATATTTTACAGGGATCCCGTGGTCTTTCAGCGCGGCAATGAGTCTGGCAGTGGTATAAAATTCCTTCCAGCCTGGCTCCGGATGACGGTGCAGGTCCCGGCGGAAGTGTATCAGGGCTTCCCGGCAGTCCTCCAGGCTGTTTAAATAAGAAGTGATATCCATTTTTTGCCTCCATTCAGCAGTATTTTTTCTGCTTTCAGTATATAGGCCCCGGATGAAAAATGCAAGGAAAACGGGTGTGGGCTGCACAACAGAAACGGGAACTTTTGTCGAAATAAGGGAGACGGTGTCATGCGAATTTATTTGCTTTTTGTAGTATTTCGGAGTAAAATAGGAAACATAAACGACAAAAGGAGTGTTTGATATGGCGGAAGGGGCAGATTTAAGCTTTATACACCTGGGGATATCCGTCCAGAATATGACAAAAAGCTTCTCCATTTTTGGAGTATCCTTTGCATATTACGGCCTGATCATCGGGATCGGAATGATCGCCGGACTTCTGGTGGCCCAGCAGGATGCAAAAAGGAGGGGGCAGGATCCGGAGATCTATCTGGATTTCATGCTGTATGGAGTGATCTTTGCGATCATCGGGGCCCGTCTCTATTATGTGGTGTTCCAGTGGGGATACTATAAGGATCATCTGGCGGAGATCTTCAATATACGGAAGGGCGGCCTGGCCATCTACGGAGGGATCATCGCCGCAGTGATCACGCTGATCGTGTTCACAAGAAAGCGTAAGCTTTCATTCCTGTCCATGGCGGACAGCGCCTGTCTCGGCCTTGTGACCGGGCAGATCATCGGCCGCTGGGGAAACTTTATGAACTGCGAGGCCTTCGGCGGCTATACGGACAGCCTGTTCGCCATGCGGATCAAACGGAGCATTGTCAATGAAAGCATGATATCCCAGGAGCTTCTGGAGCATCTGATCACGGAAAACGGGATCGAGTATATCCAGGTCCATCCGACGTTCCTCTATGAATCCATGTGGAACCTGGGGCTTCTTTTATTCATGCTCTGGTACAGAAAGAGAAAAAAATTTACAGGAGAAATGTTACTGATTTATCTGACCGGATATGGAATCGGACGCGCGTGGATCGAAGGGCTCCGGACGGACCAGCTTCTGATCCCGGGAACGGAACTTGCAGTCTCCCAGGTGTTATCCATGGTGATCGCAGTCATTTCCCTGGCTGTTCTCCTGTTCCATCGAAGGAAGGGACCAGGAGAAAGCGAGGAAACAGTATAGATGAACGGGTTGAATGAAGAGCGTGAGAAATTGATCCAGAGGATCGAATGTGTGAGAGTAAAGCTGAACCGGAGCATTGATGAAAAGGAAGATTATGCTACCGTATATCAGTACAGTGTAGAGCTGGATGCCTTGATCGAGCAGTATATGGCGGCCGGCTATTAGCGGAACCGGCACGGGCCGGTCTTTGTGTTCACGTTTTTTGTTTGGCCCGTTGGTGGGCGGTACGAAAGAGGAGAAATTCCCCTGTTGTCCAATAAAACTTAAAAGCAGATGGGGCCGTCGGGAACAGGATTCCCGGCGGTTTTTTCTTTAAAAATTCCTTGCTATTTTCTTTCATATGTACTAATATTAAAGAAGAAGTGGTGGAAAGTGGGTTAAAGTGGTGCTACATGGTGGAACGGTGGTTCCCCATGGAGCGCGGTGGCAACAGGAGAAGACGATGTTCATTGGAGAATACAGTCACACAATCGATGCCAAGGGCCGTTTGATCGTACCATCCAGGTTCCGGGAACAGCTGGGCGATGAGTTCGTTGTGACCAAGGGACTGGACGGGTGTCTTTTTGTGTACGAAAATTCCGAATGGAGATCCTTTGAAGAAAAACTCCACGCACTTCCTCTTACAAATGCCAATGCCAGAAAATTTACAAGGTTTTTCCTGGCCGGCGCCAGCGCCTGCGAGGTGGACAGGCAGGGCAGGATCCTGATCCCTGCGGTCCTCCGGGAATTTGCGAAGCTGGAAAAGGATGTGGTCCTGGTGGGAGTCGGAAGCCGGATCGAGATCTGGAACAAGGCGCTCTGGACAGAAAAGAACGTGTATGATGATATGGAAGAAATCGCAGAAAATATGGAAGGTCTTGGCATATGATTTTTGAACACAAGTCAGTTCTCCTATACGAAACCGTAGACAGCCTGAATATTAAGCCGGACGGGATCTATGTGGACGGTACCCTGGGCGGCGGCGGCCATGCTTATGAGGTCCTAAAGCGGCTGGGCCCCAAAGGCCGTCTCATCGGCATCGACCAGGATGCAGACGCCATCCAGGCAGCTTCTGGGAGGCTTAAGGAATACGGAGAGAAGGTTACCATCGTTAGGAGCAATTACAGAAATATAAAAGAGGTGCTGTCCAGCCTGGGGATCGGAAAAGTGGACGGGATCTACCTGGACCTGGGCGTATCCTCCTATCAGCTGGATACGGCAGAGAGGGGCTTTACCTACCGGGAAAACGCGCCGTTGGATATGCGTATGGACCAGAGAAACGAAAAAACGGCCGCGGATATCGTCAATGAATACAGCGAGATGGAGCTGTACCGGATCATCCGTGATTACGGCGAGGACCGGTTTGCGAAAAATATTGCAAAGCACATTGTGAAAGCGCGCCAGGAGAAATGGATCGAAACCACCGATGAGCTGGTGGAGATCATCAAGGCCGCCATCCCGGCCAGGGTACGGGCCGAGGGAGGCCACCCGGCCAAGCGCACCTTCCAGGCCATCCGCATCGAGCTGAACCATGAGCTGGAGGTGCTGGACGAATCCATCGATACCATGGTGGATCTTTTAAATCCAGGAGGAAGGCTTTCCATCATCACCTTCCACTCGTTGGAGGACAGGATCGTCAAGACACGGTTTAAGACCTGTGAAAACCCATGTATCTGCCCGCCGGACTTTCCCGTATGCGTCTGCGGAAGGAAAAGCCGGGGAAAGGTCCTCACAAGAAAGCCCATCGTTCCCAGCGGACAGGAGCTGGAAGAAAATACAAGATCAAAAAGCTCAAAGCTCCGTGTGTTTGAACGGAGCGGATCATAAGGAATAGGAAAGGAAGTGATAGTATGGCAGCAAAGACCAGAAGAGGGGCAGCGCCGGAATATGTCAGTGGGACTGCGGCCAGAAAGCTGGAACCGGAAAGAAGACAGGAGAGGCCCAGGGAGCCCCGACGGGAGGCCAGCAGCCAGAGCCGTACTGTTACTGTCAGAAGAAACCAGGAAAAAGCACTCCAGATGGACCTGCCGTATGTGATCGTACTGACAATTGCCGCAGTGTGCACCCTTTATTTCTGTGTCAGCTATTTACAGCTCCAGTCCTCCATCGCCGCCAGGCTCAACCACATCGAGGCCCTGGAGGCGTCCATTGAAAAAAAGAAGGCGGACAATGACGCCCTGGAGACCCGGATCAATACGTCCATCGATCTGGACAATATCTATAAGATCGCCACAGAGGAGCTGGGGATGGTCTATGCCAATAAGGACCAGGTAAGGATGTATAACAAGACAGAAAGCGAGTATGTTAGACAGTATGAAGACATCCCGGAACGGTAGTCAGAACAAGCACAAAAAAATATTCTCAAGATACATGCAGGAAAAGCTGGCGGTTACGGTCCTCGTAATTACGCTGGCTTTGTTTGGTCTTGCGGTGAAGCTCTATATGCTGGTGGATGAGAAGAACGAGGAGTATACGGAGATCGTCTTAAACCAGCAGTCCTCCTACAACAGCCGTACCCTGCCCTACCGGCGGGGGGACATTGTGGACCGGAACGGCACCTACCTGGCCACCAGCGAAAAGGTCTACAATCTGATCCTGGATCCCAACCAGATCAATAAGGATTCAGCCAATTATCTGGAGACCACAGTGACGGCCCTGGTGGATGTATTCGGATACGACCGGGAGGAGATCCTTTCAGCCATCAATGAAAACCCGAATTCCTATTATGTGAAGTTCCGGAGACAGCTTTCGGCAGAGGAAAAGGAGGCCTTCGAGGCAAAGGCCAAAGAGGTGAACAAGCAGTATATAGACTCTAGGAGCAGGAAGCGGGTCCAGGGCGTATGGTTTGAGGACGAGTATAAGCGGGTCTATCCCTACGGCTCCGTGGCCTGCAATGTGGTGGGCTTTTCCTTTGACAACGGAAAGCAGGGAAGCGGCGGCATCGAGCAGTTTTACAACGATCAGCTCATCGGCACCAACGGCCGGGAGTATGGCTATCTGGACGCCGAATCCAATATGGAGAAGGTCATTAAATCAGCGGAAAACGGAAACACCATCGTTTCCACCATTGACACCAATATCCAGAAGATCGTGGAAAAGTACATCGACGAGTGGATGAACGGCATCGGGAGCAAGACGGCGGCGGTGCTGGTGATGAACCCCAACAACGGCGAGATCCTGGCCATGGCCTCCAACCGGCGGTATGACCTCAACGATCCGAGAAATCTGGGTGCCATGTACACCCAGGAGCAGATCGACGCCATGACTGAGGAGCAGAAGTCGGAGGCCTGGAACCAGATGTGGAGGAACTTCTGTGTCAGCGACAGCTTCGAGCCAGGTTCCCCGGCCAAGCCCCTGACGGTGGCGGCGGCCCTGGAGGAAGGGATCATCGGTTCCCAGGAGACCTTTGTCTGTGACGGCGCCCAGGAGGTGGGCGGCCACCGGATCAAGTGCGTCAGCATTTACGGCCACGGCGTCCTTTCGGTGGAGCAGACCCTAATGAAATCCTGCAACGACGCAATGATGCAGATCGCAGCCCGTATGGGTGTGGAACGGTTTGCCAGATACCAGGAGATCTTCGGCTTTGGCCAGAAGACGGGGATCGATCTTCCCGGCGAGGCCGATACGGCCGGCTTGATCTTCCATGCAGACAACATGGGAGCGGCGGATCTGGCCTGTAACTCCTTTGGTCAGACGTACAACTGTACCATGGTCCAGATGGCGGCGGCCCTGTCGTCGGTGATCAACGGCGGCTCCTATTATGAGCCCCATGTGGTGAAGCAGATCTTAAACGACCAGGGAGCCGTGGTGAAGAAGGTGGAACCCAATCTGGTGCGGGAGACCGTATCCCAGGCCACCAGCGATTTTGTAAGAAACGCCATGTTCCTGACCGTGGACAGTGAGGAAGGCACCGGTAAGGCAGGACGGGTGGCCGGATATAAGATCGGCGGAAAGACGGGAACGGCCCAGAAGCTGCCCCGGTCTGCCAACAATTACCTGCTGTCCTTTGCGGGCTTTGCCCCGGCCGACGATCCCCAGGTCCTGACCTATGTGGTCATCGACACGCCCAATCTGCCGGGAAAGGAACAGGCCCACAGTACCTTTGCCACAGAGGTGTTCCAGAAGATCATGACAGAAGTCCTTCCTTATATGAATATTTTCCCGGATACGGATGTGGCCGGGACCGAGGACGAGAGCCTGGCGGCCCAGGGTGAGGGGATCACCAACCAGAACCAGGGCGGTCTGGAGCCCGGAGGGGAAGCTGGAGACGGAGAGACCCAGGCAGAGGAAACGGAGCCCATGACCGATGAAAACGGGGAGACCATTCCGGAGACCGAGCCGGCCGGTGAGGAGGTCGTGCCTTATGACGACGGGCTGGGACTTCCCGACACCGTGGCCGGAGGCGGCCAGACCCCTGGGGAGGCGGCCTCTGAGACTCTGTCGGAAACGCCTCCGGCCCCAGGGACAGAAAACGCTCCGGAAGGCCAGGGGGAAACAGAGCCCCAATAGATGGGATGCATTCCGGCGGCCCAGAGCCGCCGGGGACGAAGATACAGAGAGGTGACGGATGGAAAGACAGATCGATTTAAATGAGATTTCAGACGGAAGGCTCTACGGGCTTTCCGATATGGTAAGAGCAGACTGCGGCGGCTGCGCAGGCTGCTCTGCCTGCTGTTCGGGCATGGGCCGGTCGGTGGTCCTGGATCCCCTGGATATGCACCGTCTGGCAGAAGGGACAGGAGTGGGAGCAGAGACGCTTCTGACTGAAAATTTAGAACTGAATGTGGTGGATGGGATCGTCCTCCCCAATCTAAAAATGACAGGGGTGGGGGAAAGATGCACGTTCCTGGATCAGAACGGACGCTGTACGGTCCACAGCTTCCGTCCGGGGATCTGCCGGATCTTCCCTCTGGGGCGGCTGTATGAAAACGGGAGCTTCCAGTATTTTCTCCAGGTCAGGGAGTGCCGGAAGACAAACCGGGCCAAGATCAGGGTGAAAAAGTGGATCGATATGCCGGAAGCGGAAAAATATGATGCCTATATTTCCAGATGGCATTATTTTTTAAAGGAGCTTTCCAGGATCGTCCGGGAGGATACAGAAGGGATCCTGTCCAGGAACCTCAGCATGTATGTGTTAAAGGAATTTTATCTGACTCCCTATGACAGGAATGGGGACTTTTATGCCCAGATCGAGAAACGGATCGGGAAGGCGGAGGCAGTCTTTGGGATCAGCCATTCATAATTTCCGGTGAAATGAAATATAATGAGTAACAAAACACGGACATGGATGTGGCGTCATGAGCTCTTTTCTGACCCATCACAGGAGACGGATCCTGGTGACCATGGCGTTTTTGTCGCTTTTTATGGCCGGGCTCTGCGGCCAGCTGGGCTATCTGATGATCTTCCGGTCAGAGCATTACAGCACCATGGCCGACGATCTCCATGAAAGGGAACGGACCATCAAGGCGGCCAGAGGGGAGATCGTGGACCGGAACGGCACGGTCATCGCCTCCAACCGGACGGTCTGTACGGTCTCCGTGGTCCATAACCAGGTGGAGGAGCCGGAGGCGGTGATCCGGATGCTCTCCGGGGAACTGGAGCTGCCGGAGGCAGAGGTCCGCAAAAAGGTGGAAAAGCGCTCTTCCCGGGAGATCATAAAGACCAATGTGGATAAGGCCGACGGAGACCGGATCCGCTCCCATGGCTTTGCTGGCGTCAAGGTGGATGAGGATTATAAGCGGTATTACCCCTACGACAGCCTGGCTTCCCGGGTCCTGGGCTTTACAGGGGCCGATAACCAGGGGATCATCGGCCTGGAGGTCATGTACGAAAAATACTTAAAGGGCCGGGACGGAAAGATCCTTACCCTGTCCGATGCCAAAGGCGTGGAGGTGGAAAATGCCGCAGAGGAGCGGCTGGAGCCGGTGGCCGGGAACACCCTGACTGTGAGCCTGGACGTGAACATCCAGAAATACGCAGAGCAGGCCGCGTACCAGGTGATGGAGCGGAAGGGGGCCAGGGCCGTTTCGGTCATTGTCATGAACCCTCAGAACGGGGAGATATACGCCATGGTCAACGCCCCGGAATTTCATCTCAACGCCCCGTTTTCCCTGGCAGAGGGGGATGGGGCCGCTTCCGGAAAGGAAAAACAGGATCTTTTGAACGCCATGTGGAGGAACCGGTGCATCAACGACACCTATGAGCCGGGCTCCACCTTCAAGATCATCACGGCCGCAGCCGGTCTGGAGGCCGGAGTGGTCTCCCTGGAGGACCGGTTTTCCTGTCCGGGCTTCCGGATCGTGGAGGACCGGAAGATCCGGTGCCATAAGGTGGGCGGCCACGGCGGCGAGACCTTTTTACAGGGAGCCATGAACTCCTGTAATCCGGTGTTCATCGACGTGGGACAGCGGCTGGGAGCGGAGCGTTTTTACGATTATTTCCAGCAGTTCGGCCTGCTGGGGAAAACAGGCATCGACCTTCCCGGGGAGGCGGCCACCATTATGCATAAGAAGGAAAATATGGGCCTGGTGGAACTGGCCACGGTCTCCTTTGGACAGTCGTTCCAGATCACTCCCATCCAGCTTGTGACCACCGCCTCCTCCATCATCAACGGAGGGAACCGGATCACACCCCATTTTGCCATAAAGGCGGAGAGCCGGGACGGCTCCCTGGTGCGGGAGTTTACGTATCCCGTAAGGGAAAATGTGGTATCGGAGGAGACCAGCCGGACCATGCGGCATATCCTGGAGCAGGTGGTGGCTGAGGGCAGCGGGAAACGGGCAAAGGTGGAGGGCTTCCGGATCGGAGGAAAAACGGCCACCTCGGAAAAGCTTCCCAGGAGCCGGAAAAAGTATATCTCTTCTTTTCTGGGCTTTGCCCCGGCTGACGATCCCCAGGTCATTGCCCTCATCACCATTGACGAACCGGTGGGGATCTACTACGGCGGAACCATCGCAGCCCCGGTCATTGCCGACATTTTTGAGAACATCCTTCCTTATCTTGGGCTTCTGCCTGGAAATGAAACGTAGCGTTCAGCCATGCGTCGTTCTGTCCGCCCTCAGCGGACAAGAAGAGCTGGGCGTCTGTCCCATGAAGATCCGGACAGAAAACAAGGAAATGGTGTTTTCCCATTGATTAATTCTTTAAAAGGACGTATACTAAAAAGACCCAATACATAAGAGACAGAGGTGCAATATGGTTAATGAGACAATCCTGGCGGTCATCATCGCCTTTGCGGTCAGTGCGGCGCTTTGCCCCATCGTGATCCCATTCCTTCATAAATTAAAGTTCGGCCAGCAGGTCCGGGAGGACGGTCCCCAGGCCCATTTAAAAAAACAGGGGACGCCTACCATGGGGGGACTGATCATCCTTTCCAGCATTGTGATCACGTCCCTTTTTTATATGAAAGATTATCCCCGGATCATCCCGGTGCTGTTCATGACCGTGGGCTTCGGGATCATCGGCTTTCTGGACGACTATATCAAGATCGTCATGAAACGGTCCGAGGGGCTGAATCCGAAACAGAAGCTTCTGGGTCAGATCGTGATCACGGGGATCTTCGCCTATTATCTGATGACCTCCGGGGAGGTAGGAACGGAAATGCTGATCCCCTTCACCGGCGGCTTTGAAAACGGATATTTCCTGGATCTGGGGTGGCTCTTTGTACCGGCCCTGTTCTTTATCGTCCTTGGAACGGACAACGGCGTCAATTTCACAGACGGTCTGGACGGACTCTGCACCAGTGTGACGATCCTGGTGGCCACTTTTTTTACCGTGGTGGCTCTGGGAGAGGAGAGCGGCATCAGCCCCATCACGGGCGCCGTTGTGGGAAGTCTTCTGGGCTTCCTCTTATTTAATGTATATCCGGCCCGGGTATTTATGGGAGATACGGGATCTCTGGCCCTGGGAGGCTTTGTGGCCTCCAGCGCCTATATGATGCAGATGCCTGTCTTCATCGCCATTGTGGGCCTTATCTATCTGGTGGAGGTGCTTTCCGTTATCATCCAGGTCACTTATTTTAAAAAGACCGGCGGAAAGCGGATCTTTAAGATGGCTCCCATCCATCATCACTTTGAACTGTGCGGATGGTCTGAAACGAGAGTCGTCGCCGTATTTTCCATCATCACGGCAATCCTTTGTCTGGTTGCTTACTTAGGATTATAGCAGGGAGGAATATTCATGTCACAGAAAGTATTAGTTGCCGGAACCGGCATCAGCGGGATCGCAGCGGCAAAGCTTCTTCTGGCCCAGGGCGGGGAAGTGGTATTATATGACGGAAACGAGAAGCTTTCCGCCGAGGAATTAAAGAAAAATTTTGACGAGGGCGCAAAGGTCTCCGTGATCTTAGGAGAGCTGAAGAAGCTGGATCTTTCCGGCGTGGAGCTCTGCGTCATCAGTCCGGGGATCTCCCTGGAAGCGCCCTTTGTGGCTGTTCTGGACGAGGCCCGGGTCCCCATCTGGAGTGAGATCGAGCTGGCCTATCACTGTTCCCAGGGAAAGCTCATCGCCATCACCGGAACCAACGGAAAGACCACCACGACGGCCCTGACCGGAGAGATCATGAGACATTTCTTTAACAGCGTATTTGTAGTTGGAAATATCGGTGATCCCTATACGGCCCATGCCAGGGAGACCACAGAGGAATCGGTGACGGTGGCCGAGGTCTCCAGCTTCCAGCTTGAGACCATTATGGAGTTCCATCCCAATGTTTCGGCCATCACCAACATCACTCCGGACCACCTGGACCGCCATAAGACCATGGACTGCTACATCCAGGTAAAGGAGGGGATCGCCAGGAACCAGACAGAAGAGGATTCCTGTGTATTAAATTATGACGATCCGGAGCTCCGTGCCTTTGGTTCCACCTTAAAGAGCAAGGTGATCTATTTCAGCCGGAGGGAAAAGCTGGACCAGGGCGTATATATGGACGGCGACAGGATCGTATACCGCCACGGCGGAAAGACGGAGCCTGTGCTGGATGTCAAGGATCTCCAGATCATCGGCGGCCACAACCATGAAAATGTGATGACAGCTGTGGCCATCTCCCTCCAGATGGGCGTGCCCATCCCTGTGATCCGCGAGGCCTGCATGGCCTTTAAGGCGGTGGAGCACCGGATCGAGTTCGTGCGCGAGCGGTTCGGAGTCACCTACTATAACGATTCCAAGGGGACCAACCCGGATGCGGCCATCCAGGCCATCCGCGCCATGCCGGGGCCCACGCTGCTGATCGCCGGAGGCTATGACAAGCATTCGGAATATGACGAGTGGATCGAAAGCTTTGACGGAAAGGTGCGGTATCTGGTGCTCATCGGCCAGACCAGGGATAAGATCGCCGAGTGTGCAAAAAAACATGGGCTCACGGATATCATGTACGCAGAGGATATGCAGGAGGCCGTCCAGGTCTGCGCCTCCTACGCCAATGCCGGCGATTATGTGCTGCTTTCTCCGGCCTGTGCAAGCTGGGGAATGTTTAAAAATTATGAAGAGCGGGGGCGGATCTTTAAGGAATGCGTGAACAATCTGTAAATGACCGCAGAAGGGCCGGGCATCCGGAGCAGAGGGGACGGACGGAAGCCAGCCGTCCCCAGCCCCAGCCCAAAAAGAAAAAGCCCAGGCGTTTTTATGATTACAGCCTGCTGTTTACCATCATCTTCCTGACCGTGTTCGGCCTGGTGATGATATACAGCTCCAGCTCCTACAACGCCCAGGTCCTGGGCCAGGGACCGGCCTATTATATGAAACGGCAGGGATACATAGCTCTGGCGGGCTTTGCGGCCATGCTGGTCATTTCCAAGATGGATTATCACTTTTTTGCGAAATTTACCATTCCGGCCATCGTGGTATCCTATGTCTGTATGTTCCTGGTGAATTTCACCAGCCTGGGGATCAAGGTCAACGGACAGAAGCGGTGGCTGGGGACCAGGTCCGTGCGGTTCCAGCCCACAGAGCTTGTAAAGGTGACGGTGATCCTGGTGCTGGCGGTGGTGATCACCCGGCTGGGGAAAAAGATCGACGAGTGGAGGAGCTGGGGAATGCTGATCGTCCTGATCGCCCCGCTGGCCCTGATGGTCATGGCCAACAACTTAAGCTCCGGCCTGATCATCGTTGGCATCGGCTTTGTGATGATGTTCATTGCCTGTAAGAAAAAATGGATCTTCATCCTTTCCATGGCTCTGGGGGCGGCGGTGTTCATTTTTGCTCCCATGATCGCCATGGGCCTGGAAAAGGCCGGGATCCTGGAATCCTACCAGCTGAGCCGGATCCTGGTGTGGAAGAATCCGGAGGCATATCCCAGGGACGGAGGCTACCAGGTGCTCCAGGGACTTTACGCCATCGGCTCCGGAGGCCTTCTGGGCAAGGGGCTGGGACAGAGTATCCAGAAGCTCAGCTTCCTTCCGGAGCCCCAGAACGATATGATCTTCGCCATCATCTGCGAGGAGCTGGGCCTGTTCGGGGCCATATCGGTGATCCTGATCTTTTTATTCATGATCTACCGGTTCATGCTGATCGCCGGAAACGCGCCGGATCTTTTTGGGGCCCTTCTGGTGGTGGGAGTCATGGCCCACATTGCCATCCAGGTGATCTTAAACATTGCCGTGGTGACCAATGTGATCCCCAATACGGGCATCACTCTGCCGTTCATCAGCTATGGAGGCACCTCGGTGCTGTTCCTCATGGTGGAGATGGGCATGGCCCTCAGCGTGTCCAATCAGATAAAGCTGGAGAGATAAGGATAAGGAGGAACACCGGGCCTGTCCGCTGCATAGGATACTGTATAGCATGCATCTGGGGGGATCCGTTTGTCTGCAATACAGATCCAGGGCTTAAGGCCCTTAAAGGGAACCGTTGGGATCCAGGGTTCTAAAAATGCGGTGCTGCCCATGATGGCGGCGTCTCTGCTGGCCGACGGCGTCACTGTGATCCGTCATGTGCCGGAGATCGAGGACGTTTTTTCCATGATGGGGATATTGGAAAGCCTGGGCTGTAAATGCAGCCTGGAAAAAGGAGTCCTGACGGTGGATACAAAAGCATCGTCCGGCCACAGGATCCCCGAGGAATACGTTGGGAAAATGCGCTCGTCCTGTCTCCTTCTGGGACCGCTCCTGGCGGGACGGGGAGAGGCGGTGACGTATTATCCCGGGGGCTGTGTCATTGGAAAGCGGCCCATCGACCTGCATCTGTACGCCCTAAAGCGGCTGGGGGCTTCCTTTTTTGAGGCTGGAGGCATGATCCTGGCCCGGGCAGACCGGCTCCGGGGAGCCAGGATCCGGTTTTCCTATCCCAGCGTGGGAGCCACGGAAAATGCTATCCTGGCGGCTGTGACCGCAGAGGGAGAGACAGAGATCGAAAACTGTGCCAGAGAGCCGGAGATCATGGAGCTCTGCCGGTTCCTGGCCGCCATGGGAGCCAGGATCCGCGGCGCAGGGAAGAGCCGGATCGCTGTGGAGGGCGTAAGGCGTCTGTATCCTGCGGAATTTTTTCTGGGCGGGGACCGGATCTGTGCCGGAACGTATCTGGCGGCCGCCGCCATGACGGCGGGAGACGTGACCGTTATGGGAGCGGAGCCGGAGGACCTGCGGGAGCCGGTTTACATTTTAAGGCGCATGGGCGCTGACATATCCATAAAAGAAAGAGAAAAGGAGATCCGTCTGCGGATGGATCAGAGGCCCGGTCCTGTTTCGCTCTGTACCGGTCCCTATCCGGGATTTCCCACGGATCTCCAGTCGGTCTTCCTGGCGGCGGCCTCTGTGGCCTGCGGGGAGAGCCGGATCACAGAAACCGTTTTTGAAGCCAGATTTGCGGCGGCGGCCCTGCTGCGGCAGTTTGGAGCCAGGATCCGTACAGAGGGACAGACGGCCGTGGCCCTGGGAACGTATCCCTTAAGGCCCGGGATCGCAGATGCGCCGGATCTGAGAGGCGGGGCGGCCCTGGTGCTGGCAGG